>Ga0209159_1000319_pt1 | contig 46016 bp, 38 predicted proteins | sample GraSoiAngelo_144_FD_185901 | JGI IMG/M metagenome (GOLD analysis project Ga0209159, IMG submission 185901) | Grasslands soil microbial communities from the Angelo Coastal Reserve, California, USA - 14_1009_02_40cm (SPAdes) (version 2) | ecosystem: Environmental > Terrestrial > Soil > Grasslands ...
AAGTCGAACAGGGTTCGCTTTATCCAGCGCTGCACCGGCTGATCAAGCGCCAATGGATTTCTTTCGAAGAAGGCACCTCGGAGAATAATCGCCGGGCCAAGTTCTACCGTCTGACCGCCAAAGGCCGGCGCCAACTGACGCTGGAGACCGGCAAATGGGACAAATTGGCCGGGGCGATCGCGCGGATTCTCCGCCCGGCAAAGCAAGGAGGCAAATCATGAGCCGCCGCAAGCGCATGTTGGAGGAACTCGACCAGGATATCCGCGACCACATTGAAAGGGAGACGCAGGACAACATCGAGCGCGGCATGTCGTGGGAGGAAGCGCGCTATGCGGCGGTGCGAAAGTTCGGCAACGTGACGCGCGTCAAAGAGGAGACGCGAGAGGTTTGGAGTTTCGTTTGGATGGAGCAGCTCGGGCAGGACATTCGGTATGGAGTTCGCATGCTCGCGAAATCTCCGGGCTTTGCGGCGGTGGCCATTCTCACGCTGGCACTGGGTATCGGCGCAAACACGGCTATTTTCAGCCTGATCGACGCGGTAATGCTGCGGTCACTCCCAGTCGAGGATCCTTCGCAGTTGGTCCTGCTCAAATGGGGTGCGCGCAACGCGCCGAACATTCACGGGTACATGTCTTCAGGCGACTGTCCAACCGATTTAAGCTTCGCCGCTCGCAATCCGTCAGGGTGCTCGTTCTCCGAACCGATGTTCCGGGAAATCGCGCAGACAAATTTATTTTCAGGGAAGGCCGCGTTCGCCAACTCTGGCAGGCTGAACTTGTCAGGGAACGGCCCTGCAACGGTTCTCAACGGCCAGCTCGTTTCGGGAGACTTCTTCCGTACGATGGGCGTGAAAGCGGCAGTGGGCCGCGTATTTGAGTCCAGCGACGATTCGCCGTCCGCGGCGCCGGTGGCCGTTTTGAATTACGGCTACTGGCAGAGCGCCTTCGGCGGCTCGCGCGACATCGTCGGCCGCACGATTGAACTGAATAATGTTCCGTTCACGATTATTGGAGTCGCTGAGCAGCGATTCACCGGAGTCACGCCGGGCAGCGATTACGACGTTTGGCTGCCGCTCTCCGACGCACAAAGCATTACCGATCCCATGCGCTGGGAAAACCGCCAGAGTGATGTTAGTTACTGGTGGCTTACGATTCTCGCTCGCTTGCAACCCGAAACACAGCTCGCTCAAGCGCAGGCAGCGGTGAGCGGTCTGTTCCGCAACGAAATGCTGCACGGGGCCGTTCCGCTATTCCACAGCGGCACAGTGGCGGGACCGCCTGGGCCACGACGAGGAGCACCGACAGGCGGGGGAGTTCCGCGCCAAATGGTCATCGATGGAGCACCAGCAACGGCAGGCGGTAACGCCGCGGCGTCACCACCGGTTACCGGACAGGGCCGGGCTGAAGCTCGTCGCGATGCGCCTTTTGGTCCCATGCCGCAATCCGCCGGGAATAAACCGGCCATCTTGCAAGCGCCGCAGGGAGGAGTGGCACCGGGCCCGCGCTCGTCGGAAATGGCCGGCGAACCAAAGACGTTATCCACGGCCGCCGACAATCCGGAAATAAAGCTTGTGCCGGCGCAAAGCGGTTTGGTTGGACAGCGCAGCCAATACTCCGATCCCTTGTATGTTCTTATGCTCGCCGTCGGCATTATTTTGCTGATTGCTTGCGCGAACGTCGCCGGACTGATGCTGGCGCGGGCCGCTGCCCGGCAAAAGGAGATGGCCGTGCGACTGGCGCTGGGGGCGGGGCGTGCGCGCGTGGCGCGGCAGCTTTTGACAGAAAGCGTAATGCTCTCGGTACTCGGCGGCACGTTAGGGGTTCTGTTCGCGTATTGGGGAGCACACGCGATCCTTTCGTTTGTATCGAGCAATCAGACCCGTCCATTGGGATTTGCGACGGGTGTCGACCTGCGCGTCCTCGGGTTCACGGTTGCGGTTTCGCTGCTCACGGGAATTTTCTTCGGCATCGCACCGGCTTTTCGCAGTGTGCGTATGAACTTGACGCCGGCGCTCAAGGAGGGTGAGGGAAGCTCGGCGAGTTCGGGACATGCGGGCGGAAAATGGTTCAGCATCGGCAACGCGCTGGTGGTGGCACAAGTCGCGTTGGCGATTGTTGTGCTGGTGGGCGCCGGACTTTTAGTGCGCACACTGGCGAACCTGCGCAGCATTGATGTCGGTTTCGATTCGCACAACATCTTGATTTTCGGAATCGACCCGACGCTAATCGGTTACAAGGGACCCCAGGTGGACAGCTTCTATCGCGACTTGCAGGGCAGGCTGTCGGAAACGCCGGGAGTAAAGTCCGCGAGCTATTCGATGATGCCGCTGTTGAGTAATGGATTGATGGTGACTAGCTTCCACTGGCCGGGCACGCCGCAGGATCAAGAATCCGAGGCGGACGCACTCGGCGTCGGGCCGAATTTCTTTGAAACACTGCACATTCCATTTCTAGCTGGCCGGGGATTCCAGGCTTCGGATTTTAAGGTGGCGGCTGCGAACATGGGAGCAACTCCAACGTTGGCGCCGACTCCGGTGATCGTGAATCAGGCCTTCGTTGAGAAATACCTCGGCAAGGAAAATCCGCTCGGGAAACAATTCGGCCAATCGGAGGCGGATACGAACCGCCCGAGGAGTCCGGGTTACGAAATCATCGGCGTCGTGCGCGATGCAAAATACAACAGCCTAAGGCGAGAGATTCACGCCATGATGTACCACCCGCAAAGCGCCGGAGGAGCGTCCTTTGAATTGCGCACGGCGGCCGATCCCCAGGCCCTTCTTCCCGCGGTTCGCGAAGTCGTGGCGCAAGTAAACACGAATCTGCCGCTTTTCAACGTGACCACAGAATCGCAGCAAATCGACCGGTTGCTGTTTCAGGAGCGGCTGGTCGCGCGGCTATCCGGCTTCTTTGGTTTGCTGGCGCTGGTACTGGCGTGCGTGGGATTGTACGGACTGCTTTCGTATGAAGTTTCGCGGCGCACGCGCGAAATTGGAATTCGCATGGCCCTTGGCGCGGAGCCGGGAAGCGTGCTGCGACTAGTATTACGGATGGGAATTGTACTGGCGGTCGTCGGAGCCGTCCTGGGCATCACCGTAGCGCTGGGCGTAATGCGCTACCTGGCCTCGATGCTCTACGATATCCATGCCAACGATCCGCTGACAATGATCGCCGTGGCAGTGCTGCTGACGCTGGTGGCGCTCGCCGCATGTTACATTCCCGCGCGCAGGGCAACGCGTGTTGATCCGTTGGTTGCGCTGAGATACGAGTAATTGCCGGTATAAATGACGCTTACTGTTTTCGCAGAACCACCTTGCGAAGACGCGCCAGGCCTTAAGAAACCCAGTCGTAGCTAGGTGATGGATAGTTCCTCGAGCCATACCCGCGTTTGACCCACCTTCGGCCGATTGGCCAAGGCCGCAGATTCCTAGTAAGATTGATTCCTCGTGACAACAAAGGTCTCGACGAGAGGGCGGCTGGTGCTGCCGCAAGCAATTCGCGGAAAAATGAACCTGCGCGCCGGGGACGACTTGGACGCAAAATGTCGAGGGTGAGCGCATCGTACTGATTCCGAAAAAAAAGCGAACCAGAGGGACAGGGGACGAATTATCAAAGATGCTGTGATGGGGCTTCCCGTTCTGACGGCAGGTAAGAATGCCCCGGTACTTACTCAGAAGGAAGTAGAGGACATTATGTATGGCTGAAGCGACATGCCGCCGCGAGCTGGAATTGGAGATTCCCGCCGAAGAAGTGACAAAAAAGATTGAGAGCGTGGCGAAGGAGTTCGCCCGCCTTGCGAACGTGCCGGGATTCCGGCGTGGCAAAGCGCCCGTTTCGCTGATCCGGCGGAAGTTCGCAGAGGATATCAAGGGAGAAGTGCTGCAATCGCTGGTGCCGGAGCGCGTGGAAAAAGCGGTGGCGGAGCAGAAATTGACGCCAGTCTCGCAGCCGCAAGTGGACAAGCTGGACTTCAACGAAGGGCAGCCTTTGAAGTTTCGCGCGGTGTTTGAAGTGCTGCCGGAATTCGAATTGGGCGATTACAAGAACCTGGCGTTTGAAATGCCGACGATGGACATCACAGAGGAAGACGTGATGAAGACGCTCGAAGAGATGCGCGAGCGGGCAGCGGCGTTTGCACCGGTCGAAGGACGAGCGATTCAGGACGGGGACTTTGCCCAGGTGAAGCTGCTGGGCACGCCGGAAGGCGGAGGCGACCCGCTGCAAGCGGAGAGCGTGCTCTGCCACATCGGGGCGGAAGAGACCATGGAGCCGTTCAACACCAACCTGAAGGGCGCGAACGCGGGCGATCACAAAAATTTTGACGTGGAGTATCCGGCGGATTATCCGGACCCCAAGCTGGCGGGCAAGAAATATCACTATGCGGTAGAAGTGCTGGGAATCAAAACGAAGAAACTGCCGGAAATAAATGATGAGTTCGCAAAGGATGTGAGCGACGCGACTTCGCTTGACGAGCTGAAGAAGAAGGTTCGCGAAGGGCTGGAGCATCAGCGCGACCACAAGCACAAGGAAATGCTGCACGAGAAAGTTCTGGCGGAAATTGTGAAGCAGCACGACTTCCCTGTGCCGGAAGCGCTGGTGGAGCATCAAATGGACGTGCGGCTGGAGCGCGTGGTGCGGTCGCTGGCGGCGCAGGGAGTGGATCCACGGGCGGTGAACGTGGACTGGGTGACGCTGCGGAAGCGCCAGGAAGAACGCGCCAAGGATGATGTGAAAGCGGAATTGATTGTTGACCGTATCGCGACGGTGGAAAACATCGACGTGACAGACGAAGAGGTCACGCACGAGCTCGAACACATGGCCGGGCATAGTGGCGAATCGGCGGAAGCGCTTCGCGCGCGTTTGACAAAGCAAGGGACGCTCGATAGGATGAAAGCCAAGCTGCGCAGCGACAAGACACTCGACTGGCTGGCGCAGAATGCCAAAATCAAAACCGTTGCGGCAGCGAATGCGGCAACGGATGCAAAGTGAAACACTCCGGCCCAGTGCCAGCGACATTTACCCAATGAAAAGCTTCGAAGAACCAGAATATCGCGGTACAACGCTCGTACCGATGGTGGTGGAACAGACCAGCCGCGGCGAACGCGCGTACGACATTTATTCGCGGCTGCTGAAAGAGCACATCATTTTTATCGGGACGCCGATTGACGATCACGTGGCGAACCTGGCGACGGCGCAGATGCTGTTCCTCCAGGCAGAAGATCCGGAGAAAGACATTCAGCTTTACATCAACTCGCCGGGCGGGTCGATCACGGCGGGATTCGCAATTTACGATACGATGCAATTCGTGAAGCCAGACGTGGTGACGACTTGCGTTGGGCAGGCGGCTTCGATCGCGGCGGTGCTGCTGGCCGGTGGCGCGCCGAAAAAGCGGTTTGCGCTGCCGAATGCGCGCATCCTGATTCACCAGCCGTGGATGTCTGGGCTGGGCGGGCAGGCGACGGACATTGATTTGCACGCAAAAGAGATTCTGCGCATGCGCACGACGATCAATACGCTGCTGGCGAAGCACAGCGGGCAGCCCGTGGACCGGATTGAGAAAGACGTCGACCGCGATTACATCATGAATCCCGAGCAAGCCAAGGAATACGGGATGATCGACGAGATTATCTTCAAGCACCGCTAGAATTCGCGCGGCGGAGTGCTTTGCGGTTTGAAGCGGGGAAATTCACGGTGGTTCCAAAAGGTTAGTAACCCATCGACTTTCTCTTTTGTTCGGGGAATAATCGGCCTAGAATAGTGAGTAGAGACTCCGTCAAAGCCCAGCGGAGACGAGGCCTTCATACCGGTGAAAAAATTTAACCCAGATGAGCCGCTGCGCTGCTCCTTTTGCCACAAGACACAGGAGCAGGTCGAAAAGCTGATCAGTTCGCCTTCGGACTATCCGCGAGCGTATATCTGCAATGAGTGCGTGGGTGTTTGCCAGACGATACTGGAAGACGAGAAGCGCGAACAGGCCGCTGCGCCGACGAAGCGCCTTCCACGTCCCCCAGAGATCAAGCAGTTTCTGGATGGCTATGTCATCGGGCAGGACCGCACGAAGAAGAAACTGGCCGTCGCGGTTTACAACCATTACAAACGGATTTTCCTGAACAAGCAGCCGGGCGATATTGAACTTAGCAAGTCGAATATTTTGTTGATCGGGCCCACCGGCACGGGCAAGACTTTGCTGGCTCAAACGCTTTCTCGGATGCTGGACGTGCCCTTCGCGATTGTTGATGCCACAACGCTGACCGAAGCGGGCTACGTGGGTGAAGACGTCGAGAACATTATTTTGAAGTTGCTGCAAGCGGCAGACGGCGACGTGCAGAAGGCCCAGCAAGGCATCATCTATATCGATGAGATCGATAAGATCGCCAAGAAGGATGAAAACCCTTCGATCACGCGCGATGTTTCCGGCGAAGGCGTGCAGCAGGCGCTGCTGAAGATTCTCGAAGGCACGGTAGCCAATGTGCCTCCGCAGGGCGGTCGCAAGCATCCGCACCAGGAATTCACGCCGGTGGATACGACGAACATTCTTTTTATTTGCGGCGGAGCTTTCGTGGGCCTCGAGAAAATTATCGAGAAGCGAGCCGGACGGCGTTCGCTAGGTTTCCACACGGACGCCGCGCCAACCACGCCGCAGCGCCGCAACACGGAATTGCTGGAGCAGGTGCAGCCGGGCGATTTAATCCGCTACGGACTGATCCCCGAATTTGTGGGCCGCCTGCCGGTCGCCGGAGTCATGAACGATCTGGACAAAGGCGCGCTGATGAAAATCTTGACGGAGCCGAAAAACGCGCTGCTGAAGCAGTACCAGCGCCTGTTCGAATTCGAAAACGTGCGTTTGCGGTTTACGGACGATGCGCTTGAGACCGTGGCGGAGTTAGCACTTCAGCGCAAAGTCGGCGCGCGCGGCTTGCGTATGATTCTCGAAGACCTCATGCTAGAACTGATGTATCACTTGCCCATGCAGCGCAAGGTGCGCGATTTTGTGGTTACGGCGGACATGGTCCGCACACGCGAAATCAATTGGAGTTTGCTCGAGAAGGCCGGATAAGCCGCTCAGGCTCGAATCTTACGATGCGGCCTGCCCGGCGCCGCATCAGCAGAACCCAGGGGACTGAATGTTTACTCGCGAAAAACAAGAAATGAAGCGCGTGCCCATGATGCCGGTGCGTGACATGGTCATCTTTCCGCAGCAGATGACCCCGTTTATCGTCGGGCGCGAGGCGAGCGTCCGCGCGCTCGAAGAAGCGCTGGCCGGTGACAAGAAGATTTTTCTATCCACGCAGCACGACGCATCGGTCGATGACCCCAAGCCGGAAGAAATCTATGCCGTGGGGACCCTTGCCAACATCGTGCAGAGCGTCAAGCTTCCCGACGGCAATATCAAAGTTTTGGTGGAAGGCGTGGAGCGGGCCCGAGCGCTGTCAATCGCCACGGAAGAAGGTTTCTTTCGCGCCACGGTCCGGCTACTGGGGGCGCGCGTCGAGCCATCGCCGCAAGTCGATCAGACCGTCCAGAAGATTACCGGCCTGTACGAACAGTTCATCAAGCTTTCGCAGAGCCTGAATTACGACACCATGATTGCGGCCGCGCGCGTGGATGATCCGGCGCGGCTCTCGGATACGATTGCGGCAAACCTGCAACTGCCGGTGGACGAAAAGCAGGATTTGCTCGAGACGGTCGATCCCGTTGAGCGGCTGAATCGCATCGGCGACATCTTGGAGATCGAGCTCGAAAAGCTGAACGTCGATCGCAATATCAATACGCGCGTGAAGCGCCAGATGGAACGCGCGCAAAAAGAGTATTACCTGAACGAGAAGCTGAAGGCCATCCAGAAAGAACTGGGACGCGGCGAGAAGAGCGAAATTGACGAACTGAAAAAGAAGATCGACACCGCCGGGATGTCCAAGGAAGTCCATGAGAAGGCCATCCAGGAGCTGAAGCGCCTGGAACTGATGCCCCCGATGTCCGCGGAGTCTACGGTCAGCCGAAATTATTTGGATTGGCTGCTCGCCGTGCCTTGGAAGAAGAAATCGAAGGAAATTCGCGACATCAAGGCTGCGGAAAAGATTTTGAACGAAGAGCACTATGGCCTCGAGAAAGTCAAAGAGCGCATCCTCGAGTTCCTTGCCGTCCGCCAACTGGTGAAGAATCCAAAAGGGTCGATCCTGTGCTTCGTCGGACCTCCAGGCGTGGGCAAGACGTCGCTGGCCATGTCCATCGGCCATGCGACTGGACGCAAGTTCGTGCGCGTATCGCTCGGTGGCGTGCGCGATGAAGCGGAAATTCGCGGGCATCGCCGCACCTATATCGGCGCTCTGCCCGGCCAGATCATCCAGATGATGAAAAAGGCCGGGACGGTGAATCCGATTTTCGTTCTCGACGAAGTGGACAAGATGTCCACGGACTTCCGCGGCGATCCGTCGGCGGCGCTGATGGAAGTGCTCGATCCGGAACTGAACGGCTCCTTTACGGATCATTACCTGGACGTGGAGTATGACCTTTCGAAAGTAATGTTCGTCTGCACCGCCAATGTGCTGCATACGATCCCGCAACCACTGCAGGACCGCATGGAGATCCTGCGTCTTCCGGGCTACACCGAGCAGGAAAAACTGGAGATTGCCAAGCGCTTCCTGGTGAAGCGTGCGCGCGAAGCGACCGGGCTGACCGACAAGAACCTTATGTTTACGGACGAAGGGCTTCTCCACATCATCCGGCACTACACGCACGAAGCGGGAGTGCGCAGCCTGGAGCGGGAAATTCAAAACATTGCGCGCAAGATGGCACGGAAGGTAGTCACCGACGGCGCGAGTTCGAGCGCGGAAATCACGCCGACAAATGCGAACGATTTCCTGGGCGTGCTGAAGTATCGCGAATTCTGGCTGGAGAAACACAATGAAATTGGGCTGACTACCGGCCTGGCGTGGACTGAGGTAGGGGGCTCCGTGCTAGCCACGGAGGCCACGCTGATGGAAGGCAAAGGCCGGCTTACCCTCACGGGAAAACTTGGCGACGTGATGCAGGAGTCCGCGCAAGCGGCGATGAGCTACGTCCGTTCGCGTTCCAACCTGCTCGGGCTGCCCAGGGATTTCTACCGCACGATTGATATTCACGTGCACGTGCCCGAAGGCGCCATCCCCAAGGATGGACCGTCCGCAGGAATCACTATTTGCACGTCGATCGTGAGCGCGCTGACCAAGAATCCTGTCCGCCGCGACGTCACCATGACCGGCGAAATCACGCTGCGCGGCAAAGTGCTGCCCATTGGCGGCGTCAAGGAGAAGCTCCTGGCCGCTCATCGAATGGGCTTGCGTACAGTAGTGCTTCCGAAGGACAATGAGAAGGACCTAGCGGAAATCCCGCAGGAGATCCTCGCCACTCTTACGATGCATTTTGTAGAAACGATGGATGAAGTGCTGCAGATTGCGCTGGAGCGGCCAACGGTGCCGCTCGAGCATGCCGCAGTTGCGCCCGTAGCAGAACCATTCGTAGCCGGCGCCGAGAAAGACAAGAGTTTGACCAACTAAGCAGCGCTGTATCGGGTCCGGCCCTTCCCGCGAGTTGACACCGGCGCGGCCGGTGTTACGCTTGAGGAACTCTCTGGTTCGCCGCGTCCCGGCGTTGCCTCCGGTTGCAGGAAAGTCTGGTTTGCCCATCGCGGCAGGTTTTCGCGCCTTCGGTTGTTGTGACCGCAGAGCGGTCAACGGCCAGTGCGGCGCGCCACCTCAAAAACAATCCGGATTCCCAGGGTCAATTTTCACAATCAAAGCTAAGGATATATGCCAAAAGAAACAAACGTTGAAGGAAGCAATCAGATGAGCATCAGCCTTGCCGAGCTGAAGGAAAAGAACATCACCGACCTCGCCAAGATCGCCAAGGAATTGAACATTCCCGGCGCGAGCGGCATGCGCAAGCAGGAGTTGATCTTCCAAATCCTCCGGGCGCAGACAGAAAAGAACGGTTTGATTTTCTCCGAAGGCGTCCTCGAATGCCTGCCCGATGGATTCGGATTTCTGCGCGCTCCCGAATACAACTACCTCCCCGGCCCGGACGATATCTACGTTTCCCCGTCGCAGATCCGCAAGTTTGACCTGCGCACCGGCGACACCGTCTCCGGCCAGGTGCGCCCGCCGAAAGACGGCGAACGCTATTTCGCACTGATCAAAGTCGAAGCCGTCAATTTTGAGGACCCGGAAGTCGCGCGCAACAAGATTTTCTTTGACAACCTGACGCCGCTTTATCCGCAGGGCCGTTTGAAGATGGAAACGACCAAGGAAAATTTGACCGGCCGCGTGCTGGATCTTCTTTGCCCGGTCGGCAAGGGGCAGCGCGGCTTGATCAACGCGCCGCCGCGCACGGGCAAGACCATGATGTTGCAGTCCATGGCCAATGCCATCGCCACCAATCATCCCGAAGTCGCATTGATCGTGCTGCTCATTGATGAGCGTCCCGAAGAAGTCACGGACATGCAGCGCACCGTCAAGGGTGAAGTAATCAGTTCGACTTTCGATGAGCCGCCACAGCGCCATATCCAGGTCGCCGAAATGGTCCTCGAAAAGGCCAAGCGCCTCGTGGAACACAAGCGCGACGTCGTCGTGCTGCTGGACTCCATCACCCGTCTCGCGCGCGCCTACAATGCCGTCACACCGCCTTCCGGCAAAGTGCTCTCCGGCGGTATCGATGCCAACGCCCTGCAGCGCCCGCGGCGATTCTTCGCGGCCGCGCGCCACGTGGAGGAAGGCGGCTCGCTCACCATCATCGCCACTGCCTTGATCGATACCGGCAGCCGCATGGATGACGTCATCTTCGAAGAGTTCAAGGGCACCGGCAACATGGAAATCTATCTCGATCGGCGCCTCGCCGATAAACGCGTCTTCCCGGCCATCGACATCCAGCGCTCCGGCACCCGTAAGGACGAATTGCTCCTGCCGCCGGAAGAATTGAGCCGCGTGTGGGTGCTGCGCAAGGTGCTGAGCCCCCTCTCTACAGTCGAGGCCATGGAACTGTTGATCAGCCGTCTGTCCAAGTCGAAGTCCAACATGGAGTTTTTGAGCTCGATGTCCGCGCCGGCCTGAGCAAGCCTCAAATTTCGCACGTCAATCACCTCAAAAAAAAACGCAGCAGGTTTCCCTGCTGCGCCCGTTGGATTGTTCGGTTGGAGAACGGCTCGTCAACCCGCGGGTTCTGCTTCCACCGCGGTGATGTAATCGACAATTCGCTCCGACCAGCCATCGATGTGCGTCCAGTTGTTGCCGTAGCTGATGCCGTGCTTGTACGGGGCCACATTCACCACGTACGCGCGCGGCGTCCAGGCACGCAAGATGCCGTCGTGGGACTGTTCGTCGGTAATGACGATCAGCCGCTCGAGCTCGCGCCACTCCTGCTTATCGTATAGCTGCGTCAGAGCGCGCTTGAGGTACGTCCCCGAGTGCGCCTGCGAACCCACGATTGCGTCTCGCAGCGCGAAACCGCGCCGCGGAGGCAGCTCGACGCAAGCGTCGGAAAAGGTAGCGATGGAAAAATCCTCGGCCTTTTCGCGAAGCAGAATCGCCAGCCCGGCGGCAGCGTCCATGCGCGTGGTTTCGCCCTTCTTCGCGAGCTTGTAGTTCATCGAACCGGAAACGTCTACGACGAGTCCGGTCAGTCCTGCAAGCTTCTCGAGCCCGGCGATACCCTTGAGCATAGCCTTTTCGAGCGCGTCCTCCAGCTTCGGAGCATGACGCGCCGCCGTCACGAAACGGAACGGCAGCGCTCGCGCGACACCCTTGTCCAGCCGCTCACGGATGAGCTTCGGATCGACGCCCGATGCCAGCATCAGGCGGAGGTTTCGCAGAACGGCCATGCCGCCCAGCTTCCCCTCACGCAGGAGCCTCTCGAAGTTCTCGCGCTTGTCCTTCCCTGCGGACAAGGCAACCTCCCAGGTATCGGGAGATTCGAGCGTGTTCTCAACGAGCTTCTTCCAGAGCGCAGCCTGCGCTTCGTCCTTGGGCTTCGCGTGGCAGAGGAACAGCACGTCGCGGAGCTTGACTGCCGATTCACGGTCGTACTTCGCGAGCTGGTAGGCGTCGAACTTCGTGAACGCCCTCGCCAGCCCGCGCTTTACGCCCGCAGAAAGCGGCTGCTTCTTTTCCTTCCAGTAGAGAGCCACGAACTCGCCGAGTTCGTCGGCGCGCTGGATCACGCTCTCGAGCGTTTCCGCCACGAGCGGACCCGCGCCCTTGCGGCGCGCGAGCTCACGCGCGAGGAAGAGCGGCGCGTGACGAAGCTGCATCTTGGTGCGCGCCTCGCGCGCGAGAGCTGCCAAGACTTCCGGCTTGTTCTCGGCGGCGAGCGCGGCGATGCGCTTTGCGATGTCGTTGCCCTTCTCGTAGAAGGTGGCCTCCCAGAGCAAGCACGTGAGCACGGTGCGCCGGAGTTCGCTCTTCGCGTCCACCTTCTGCGCCACCGCCCCTTCGTGCGTCCGCACTGGGAACATCCGCTTCCATACGTTCATCTTTGCCATTGCTGCCACTCCTCCTTTCTCCGAAAGCTTTGTGCTCCGGATGCCATGCTCCGGAGCACAAAGCTCCAGGCGTTAGTCGAGAAACGCCAGAAAGCGCATTGCTTTCGAGCGGCTCTCAGTATTCATCAACACACGATGCCAACCATTCAGCACGACTGTTTCGTGGTCCGGATGGCGGATCTCACCGCGTACATGCACAGACGCATCGCGCTGCATCACTCGGAAGTTGCCGCGCTTGCGCTCTTGCTCCGGCAATCGGTTGTAGTCCCGGGCGGCTATGCCCGAGGGATACTTGCCCGACACGTAGACGGTTTCCCCGCCGGACCGATAGCATTCCTCAGCCCAGTGTGGCTTTCCACCGTTTCCACGTGAGAGCGGCTCATTTCGAAGAATGAGCAAAGAGGTGGCTTCGACGTCCGCGTCCGGAATGAAAAACCATTCCCCTTGGCGGATGAAGGCCGCATTCTTACGCCGAAAACTCTCCTTGCGGGAGACTCCCAGCGCTTCCTCTCGCGTCCGGATTTCTTCTGGCTTCAGCGCGATCTTTGCGCTCGCGACCGTGCTCACCGGTTCGTTTTCTGGAATTGCTGCAACGAACCAGTGCCGCTCGTCGTGACCGCACAGAAACTTCTGCTTGGCCAGAAACTGCCCCTGCGCGCCGAACTGACGGCTGAGCAGAAGCAAGTGCTTTTCCCTTGGCTGCACGTTCAGAACGACGATCTCCTGCTTGCCGCCGGGAGCTGTCCGGATCTCGTAGTATTCACCGAGCTTGTCTCGACGAATGTCGAGAACAATGCGCGGTGCATCCTCGCGAGACGCGAACCCGTTCCAGCGACGGACCGTGGAAACACCTTCCAAAACCCTCACACGTGCGCCCATCCGGGAAAAGTATCGGTTCAAATCACTGCCCACTGCTTTTTCCTTTCTAAGGCTGCCTACCGCAGCCGGAATGTGTTGACGGATCGGAGTCTTGCTCCGAGCCTTTCAAGGACTGGCGATTTGACTGCGCGAGATTCTTGTCCTGCTTCATTTCCCTTCTCCTTTGGCTACTGTCAAAAAAACTGCTGGACGGGAACGTTCGGCCAGGGAACATTAGGCGCTCGGACCACTGAGCCACTGGATTTTTCAACCCAGGTGGGAATCGAACCCACACCTCCCGCTCCAGAGGCGAAGTAACCCTGTCCTACACCACGTCCAACTCCTAGTGGCACAGACTTCACTCTGTGCCCGGCCCCGGCGCGAACCGCCGACTGGTCCGCGATTCGCGCCGGCCAAAATTAAGCCGGGAGGAATAGTCGATCAGAGTAGTAGGGCCATGGCCCCACGTCGTTTGACAGACGAAGTAACTCTTCTCCGCGCCATCCCGGCATCTTGGTAGCACAGCCACTGCTGGCTGTGCCCTTTCCTCTTCCGGCGGGAAATATCGGCCCGAGTTTTGCTCTGCCATTGAGCTACTGGCCCGCCGTTGTGGACCAGGTGGGATTCGAACCCATAACCCTCGAAGGAACTCGCGCCTTCGCCACGCTGCAAATTCTTGCGGCGGGAATCGGCGGCTCAAGTCGTGTTGCTGAACCGCTGCTCTATCCACTGAGCTACGGCGGCTTACGCCACCGGCAGGAGTCGAACCTGCGACCGTCGGTGCTCGAAGTAACCCAAGCCTTCACCACGCCGCAAACTTTTTGATCTCTTCTTCGCCTCCAAATCTTCTTACGTTCTTTCTTCTTCCGAACACACGCGCAGCGTTCAATCGCCGACGTCGCATCGCTTTGCCGATTCACTGGCGAGAAAAATTCCGGGAGGAATTGGCGTTCACGGAATCGGGATTCGCACCCGAGCCTTACGGTTTCATCAGAAGAAGTAGCCGTGAACTTCACCATCCCGGGAAATAAACCCCGTAGTGGATCGCTTTGGATCGAAACGACTTAGGCGGTTTGGTTTAGAGTCGCGCGAACAAGCAGTCCACGAGACCCTGCGGCCATGTCATCGAACCGTATTGGCTTTTGTCTTCGTGTCTCATATCTGCCTTTTCACGCTCAGTGAGGGCCCCGGCAAGGCCGAGACATATGACTGAGGTATCCTGAAAGTAAACGGAGATCGATTTTCTGTCAAGCACTATTTTTGAAAATATGCATTTTTGGCTCATTTTTCGCATAACCTGTTAATTTTCAAGTACCTAGCAATGCCGGACCGCTAAAACACGCGGCACCTCGGAGGATTGCGCTTGTGCATTGCTTCTGTCGGGAAAAAGACGGGGAGTTCTTAATGTGCTGTTTGTGAATCCATCCACTGCTTCACGTGTGCTTCGAGCACGCTCAACGGCACAGCGCCATTTTCGAGAACAGCATCGTGAAATCTGCGCACATCGAAGTTCGCGCCTAGTTTCTTTTCCGCCTCTGTGCGCATCTCGTGAATCTTCATCTGCCCGATCTTGTATGCCAGCGCCTGACCCGGCCAGACGATGTAACGATCGACTTCGACGGTGATGTCCTGATCGGTCTTTCCGGTATTTTCGCGGAAGAAATCGATCGCCTGCTGCCGCGTCCAGCCCATGGAATGCATCCCGGTATCCACCACCAGCCGGACGGCGCGCCACATTTCATAGCTGAGCTGCCCGAACTTCGAGTACGGGTCCTTGTACATGCCAAGCTCTTCGCCGAGGCTCTCGGAATACAGAGCCCAGCCCTCGACAAACGCCGAGTAGCCGGAGTGCTTTCGGAATTCCGGCTGGCCCTGCTGCTCCTGGGCCAGGGAAATCTGCAGATGGTGTCCGGGAACCGATTCGTGCAGCGTGAGAGCTTCCATCTCCCATTTCGGCCGCGCACGCAGGTTATAGGTGTTCACAAAATAGCAGCCGGGCCTGCCAGCGGAGGGTGCGCCCGCCTGATAGTAGGCGGTGGTTTCTGAAGGCGCTTTGAAATCAGGAATGACGCAAACGCCATACGGCAGACGCGGCAGCTTTCCGAAGACATGCGCGAGCTCGGGGTCGATTTTCTTCGCGATGATGCGGTAGCCGTCTACCAAATCATCCGGCTTGTCGTAGAAAAACCGTGAATCGGTGCGCAGAAATTCCGTAAAGTCATGGAAGCTGCCCTTGAACCCCGTCGATGCGATGACTTTGTCCATCTCCGCGCGGATTCGTCTCACTTCGGAGAGGCCGACATCGTGAATCTGCGCCGGCGTCAGGTTCGTAGTCGTTTGCCAGCGCACGTGAAACGCATATGCGGCGCCGCCATTCGGCAGCGACGTGGCTGCAATGGACTCGCGGCACGCCGGCACGTAAGTTTGTGCGACGTAGTCATGCAATCTCTGAATTGCAGGAACAATCTCGCTGGAATAAAGCAGTTTCGCGCCGTCCGTCAATCGTGCCTTCTCGCCTTCGGAAAATCCCGCGGGGAATTTATTGAACGGCTCCAGCAAGGGGCTCGCGAGCGAATCCGCTGGAATCAGGCCCGCAATTTGCTTTGGGACATCGCGCAGCATGAATTTGGGCGGCGAGTACCCGCGCCTCAATCCTTCGCCTAACAACTCGATGTGCTGTTCTACGTGCTTCGGCAGCGTCTCCAGCCGCGCCAGAATATCTTCGTAGTCCGCCACCGTCTGATGAGGCATCTCCGCCAGCGTCGACGGAATTCCTTGCTGAATTCCGCCCATTTGTGACATCGGCATCCACAAGTTGAAAGGCACTACGCCACGGAACGGCATGGGGTCATCGCCATACTGCAATCCCTCTTCCGTGGTTTCCAGCCGTTGCCGGTAAAGGTCGTAATCGAGTTGCTCGCCGGCAGGAAGTGCATCGCGCGAAATGGACTTCAGCTTCGCGAGGCTTTCGTGAAGGTGGCGGATTCTCGCTTCGATTCCCTCTCGTGAAACGTCGGTCCACCGGCGATTCTGGCCGGGAAATCCAACGGAAGTCGCCGGTTCGGGATATTCCTGCATCCAGCGTTTCCAATCTTCATCGAGATACTCGCGGAATTTTCGCGTTGCGTCTGCCGTGCCGGAGGCGGTCTGCGCGAACGCGAGCAGGGGCGCGACAAAGAGCGTCGCGCCAGCGGAAAACACCAGCATCAGCAATGTCCGAATCACGGCTTCCCTCCGGCGGCTCCCGCCGATTCTTTCTCGCGTTCCCCCGCGAGCATAACGATCAATCGCGCGGTTTCTTCAATGCCCATCGCGGTGTTGTCGACAAGCACGGCATCGGAAGCGCGCACCAGCGGCGAAACTTTGCGTTCACGATCGCGCTTGTCACGCTCAATCACTTCGTCGAAAACTTCCGGGAGCGTAATCCGCTCGCCTTTTTCCTGGTGCTCTTTCCAGCGGCGCTCCGCACGCACTTCTGGCGAAGCGTCGAGAAAAATTTTCAGCTCGGCCCTGGGGAACACCACAGTACCGATGTCGCGCCCTTCCATCACGATCCCGCCGCCGGTCCCGGCACGCTGCTGCTCGGCAACGAGCACATGGCGCACCTCTGCAATCGTTGCGAGCCGCGACGCCGCCTGCGCAACCTCGCTTGTCCGAATCTCGCGAGTGACGTCAGCACCATCCAGGAAAACACAATTTTTCGCGCCCGCTGCTTCGTGCTCCGCGGTGGGAGCACGCAGCTCGATGTGTGTTTCGTTCGCGAGCGCCACAAGTCGTGTTTCATCGTCCAGCGGGATGCCCTGCCGCAGAGCCTTGAGCCCAAGCGCGCGGTACATCGCACCACTGTCCAGATACAAATACCCGAGCATCGCCGCGACGCGGCGCGCCACACTGCTCTTGCCGGACCCCGCAGGACCGTCAATGGCGATGGTGAGTTTGGACATTTGGGCGGCACAGCCAAATCATAGCCGTGCGAATTTCTCTTGAGTCCGATGAAACGCGCACAGGCAAGATTGCCTGGGCCACTCAAAACCCCATGATGTTATAGCCGCAATCGACGAAGATGGTCTCGCCGGTAATGCCGGAGCCTGCTTCCGAAAGCAGAAATGCAGCGGTCGCGCCGACTTCGCCGGGATCCACGTTGCGCTTTAACGGCGCACGCTCGGCATGCGCCTTCAGCATGTCGCCAAGATTGGAGATACCCCGCGCCGCGAGTGTCTTGATGGGCCCGGCGGAAATGGCATTGACGCGGATGGCCTTCGGCCCAAGATCGTTCGCTAGATAGCGGACCGTGGCTTGGAGTGCGGCTTTGGCCACGCCCATCACGTTGTACTTCGGCACGACTTTTTCCGCGCCGTAGTACGTCAGCGTAACGATTCCTCCGCCTGCGGTCATCAGCGGAGCCGCGGACCGAGACACGGCGATTAGCGAGTACACGCTGATGTCATGCGCGATGCGAAAGCCCTCGCGCGTGGTGTTTACAAATTCGCCCTTCAGTTCTTCCGCCGGTGCGAACGCCACGCTGTGCACAATGCCGCTCAACACGCCATATCGGGCCTTTAGTTCATCGAAAAGTTTTGCGATTTGCTCATCCGACGAGACGTCGCACATAAAGCCGGAAGCGCCGGGCAGATCCGCAATCAGGTCCTTGGCTTCCTGCTCCAATCGTTCGTTCTGGTAAGTAATGGCCAACCGCCAGCCGGCTTGGTGCAATTTCTGCGCGATGGCCCAGGCGATGCTGCGCTTGTTGGCCAAGCCGAAAATCACTGCTGTCTTTTGCGATTCGCTCATTCCGTGAGTCTCCCGATGGCCGTGCTGACACCCGGCGGTTACAAAGTCAAATTCTGTGAAAGGCTTTCTCAATCTCTTTCAGGGAATAGCGCAACACCACGGGCCGTCCATGCGGACAGCTCATAGGACAATCCGTCTTTGCCAGCGCGTCCAGCAACCATTCCATTTTCGCTTGCTCCAGCGGCATGTTTACCTTGATAGCCGCATGGCACGCCGTGGACGCGGCGATTTTCGCTTGCAACGTTTCAATCGAAATCGCGGCATTCTCGCGCTCGATGCCGTCGAGAATCTCTCGCAACAATTTTTCGGCGTCAGGAGCGATCACCCCCGCGGGCACGGCCTGGATCGCCACGCTTTTCGGCCCCATCAGTTCGACTTCGAAACCGTTCGCTGCCAGCTCCTCCGCGATTTTTTCGAAAGTGACGATCTGCCGTGGCGATAATTCAATCACTAGCGGCAGGAGCATGCGCTGGGCTTCGATTTTTCCGGCGCGGCGCGCTTCGAGGTGCTGCTCAAAGAGCACACGCTCATGCGCCACGTGCTGATCGACGAGCCAGAGGCCATCGCCGTTCACGGCGACAATGAAACTCGCGCTCACTTGGCCCAGAGGTTTAAGGTCCGCAATTTGTTCCGGCCGCGGCAGGCTTGCGGGAGCGTCGGCGCTCGGAGTGGCGAGATTCGCGGCCCAATTCCCTACTGTAGAAACCTGCGCCGGAGCGATGCCGGCGCCAAATGAAGTTCCCGATGTGAACGGAATCCGCTGCTCCACCGCTCGCATCTGCGCTCCGGTGAGATCGAAGCCTCCGCCTGACCCGAAGTCCGAGCCGACGCCGGAGCCTAAGCCAATCTCTTCGATCGGAGGAATGATCGCGCGCGGCACGCCGGATTCCACTGGAGCGGGCGTGATTCCACCGGACAGCGCTCCATTCCCGGCGCCGGCGGTTTGCGGAGCGGCAGCAGCGAGGGCTGCAAAGCTGGCAATTGGCCGCGCGCTCATCAGTGCCTGGCGAATCGCATCGCGCGTAAAGTCGTGGACAAATTGCGAGCGCCGGAAGCGCACTTCGATTTTTGCGGGATGCACGTTGACGTCGACTTCTTCGTAGGGCAGCTCCAGGAAAAGCAGCGTCGCGGGAAAAACGGCCGGCGGCAGAATGTTGCGATAGGCTTCGTGAATCGCGTGCAGGATCAGCCGGTCGCGCACCAGGCGGCGGTTCACAAAAATATAGATGCCATTGCGATTCATCCGCTGAATAGCAGGCCGCGAAGTAAACCCATTGACGGTCAGCGAAGCATTTTCTTCTCCCGGCTCGAGTTCCGGTTCGGCAATCGCGGCGCGGAAAGGCGCGGAGGCCGCAGGGATTTCGACCAGGTCTTCCAACGCTTGCCGTCCGAAAAGCTGATACACGCGGTCGGCCAGTTTTTCCGCCGGCGGACAATTGATGATTTCCTGCGTCGGCGTGGTGAGAATGAATTGTTTGCCGGGATTTGCCAGCGCGTAGTGTGTGACTAGTGAAGCGATGTGGCCCAGTTCCGTGGTGTCCGACTTGAGGAATTTTCTGCGCGCCGGAACACAATAAAAAATATCGGCTACGCTGACCGTTGTTCCCGCGGGCAATCCCGCAGGTCTCACTCCCATAAGTTTTCCGCCTGCAAAGTCGATGCGCGTGCCTTCAGCTTCCGTTTCATCACGCGTTTCAAGAAGCAGCCGCGAAACCGCCGCGATCGTCGGCAGCGCTTCGCCGCGAAATCCCAGCGTGGCAATCGAAAGCAGATCGTCGGCGGATTTGAGCTTGCTTGTGGCGTGGCGCTCGAACGCCAGCAGCGCATCGTCATGCGACATCCCGTGACCGTCGTCAATGACGCGGATCATGCGCTTGCCGCCGACTTCCACTTCGACGCGAATGGTTTTCGCACCCGCGTCGATGGCGTTCTCGAGCAGCTCTTTCACCACCGAAGCCGGTCGTTCGACAACTTCGCCCGCGGCGATTTTATTCGCCACGGCCTCCGGCAATATGCGAATTCGGCTCATTTTGCTCGAGCAATTTCCTTGATGGCGATGCCGAGTTGGTCGAGCTGGTCTTTATCCACCGGCGACGGCGAGTCGGCCATCAGATCCTGGGCGGCGGTGGTTTTCGCAAAGGCGATGACTTCACGAATGGATTTTTCGCCCGCGAGGAGCATGACCACGCGGTCGATGCCGAGCGCGATGCCGCCGTGCGGGGGCGTGCCGTAAGTCAGCGCGTCGAGAAAAAAACCGAAGCGGCGGCGCAATTGTTCTTCGCTGAGGCCGAGCGCTTTGAAGAGGCGCTCCTGAATGTCCTGCCGATGGATTCGGATGCTGCCCGATCCGAGTTCGTAGCCGTTCAAAACCAGGTCGTAGCCCTTGGAACGCACTTCCCATGGTGCGGATTCAAGTTTTTCCAGATCTTCGTCGACGATGCCGGTGAACGGATGCTGCGCGCTCACCCAGGTTTTGTCCGTTTCGCTCCACTCGAAAAGGGGAAAACCGGTGAGCCACAGGAATCTCCACTGCGACTTGTCGATCACGCCGAGCGCTTCGCCAAGCTGCAAGCGCAATTGTCCAGCGATCAGCGCGGCGGCTTCGGTGCCTTTGATTTGTTCTTTGGCGGAAACGGCAACGACGAGATCGCCGGACTTCGCGCCGCAAGCTTCGGCGAGTTTCTTTACATTCTCTGCGCCGATCAGTTTTTCAACGGTGGAATTGAGTCCTTCGGGCGCCACCTTCACGAAATAAGCGCCGCGTGCTTTGAGCGTCTTGGCTTTTTCGGTCAATTCGTCCAGTTGCTTGCGCGAATAGCTTGCCGCGCCGGGAGCGGTGAGCGCAAAAACATTGCCTTCGATTTGCAGCTTTTGCCTGGCTTCTTCCGGAAAACAATGCGTCACTTCGTGCAATTCCATGCCGAAGCGCAGGTCGGGCTTGTCGCTGCCGTACTTGCGAATGACGTCCTTGTACTGCATGTGGGGAAACGGCGCTTCGGCTTTGATTCCCGCGACGGCGCACGCGCGCACCATCACCTGCTCGATCACATGAAAAATGTCTTCCTGGCGCGGAAACGACATTTCCAGGTCGAGCTGCGTGAATTCGAGTTGGCGGTCGGCGCGCAGGTCTTCGTCGCGGAAACACTTCACGATCTGGAAATATTTGTCCAACCCGGCGATCATCAGAATCTGCTTGAAGATCTGGGGCGATTGCGGCAGCGCGTAAAACTGCCCGTGATGGATGCGGCTGGGCACAAGAAAATCGCGGGCGCCCTCGGGCGTCGAGCGCGTGAGCATGGGCGTTTCCACTTCGAGGAAGCCCAGCTCGTCCATCACTTTGCGAATTTCGAGAATAATTTTGTGGCGCAGCGCCAGATTGCGGGACGGCTTTGGGCGGCGCAGGTCGAGATAGCGGAAGCGCAGACGCGTTTCTTCCGCGGCGTTGATTTCGTCTTCGATGGGGAACGGCGGCGTCTTGGCGTTGTTGAGAATGTGCAGCTTCGCCGCGACCAGCTCGACTTCTCCCGTAGCCAATTCCGGATTGGCTTTCTGGCGCTTGAGGACTTTGCCTTCTACCGCGATGACGAATTCGCTGCGCACGTGTTCCGCTTTGGCGTGCGCTGCGGGCTGCGTCTCCTTATTGAAAACGACTTGAACAATGCCGGTGCGGTCCCTCACATCGAGAAAAAGCAAATTGCCAAGGTCGCGGCGCCGCGCCACCCAGCCCATGACGATGGCGTCGCGGCCGTCGTCCTTGGCGCGCAGTTCGCCGCAGTAGTGTGTGCGCTTCAGATTGCCCAGAAAATCCAACAAGTGATTCTCTCCTAGCGCAGCCCAAATTCTAACCTGCACTGTTGTGGGACAGGCATTCTTGCCTGTCTTCTTCGCGCTCAATCTGCTCTACCAGGGACAAACAGGAATGTCTGTCCCACCTCAGGATGACAGTGCTTTTTGCTTGCGCAAATGTTCCAGCAAATCCGGTTCAGTGAACTTTGCCTGAGAGCCGTCCGCCAGCATCTTCAGCGTCCACAATCCTTCGGATACTTCATTATCGCCGAGAATCAGCGCGTATTTTGCGCCGAGTTTGTCCGCCTGGCCGAGGGCTTTGCCGAATTTTTGTTCCACCGGCGGCAGCTCCACGCTGAATCCCGCCTTGCGCAAATCTTTCGCGGCGCGAATGGCGGTCGCCTGAGCCCGTTCCCCCATCCAGGCGATGTAGACATCGCGGCCCTGCTGCGCAGGCGCTTTCCCACTCTCCTGCAGCGACAAGATCAAGCGGTCTTCGCCGATGGCAAAACCGATGCCCTTGGTTGGCGGTCCGCCCAGCAATTCTAGCAGTCCGTCGTAGCGCCCGCCGCCGCACACGGCATTTTGCGAGCCGAGTCCCTTGGCCGTAATTTCAAACGTCGTACGCATGTAATAGTCGAGCCCGCGCACCAGCCGGAAGTTCTGCGAATAGTTGATGCCGCGGATGGCGAGCTGGCGCTTCACCTCGTCGTAATTGTCGCGGCACGAATCGCATAAATGCTGCGTAATCCGAGGAAGCTTTTCAATGGTCTCCTGCTCGCTTTCGAGTTTCGAGTCCAGCACACGCAGCGGATTAGTGTCGATGCGCCGCCGGCTGTCCGGCCCGAGCTTGTCTTTGACTTTCTGCAATTCCTCGCGGAGAAGCTCCACGTATTTCGGCCGGCAGTTCTTGTCGCCAATGGAGTTGATATGCAACTGGACGCCTTCCAAGCCCAGCCGGTCGAAAAACGTCATGACCATTTCGATCACTTCTGCGTCAATCGCCGGAGCGTCGCTGCCCCCAAGCACTTCCGCGCCAATCTGATAAAACTGCCGGTATCTTCCCTTCTGCGGCCGTTCCCGCCGGAACATCGGCCCCATGTAATACAGTTTCACCGGCTGCGGCAGTTGCTGCATGTTGTGCTCGATGTAGGCTCTGCACGCGCTTGCCGTCGCTTCGGGTCTTAGGCTCAGGACTTCCGCGATAAAGTTCTCATTGGGCAGATGATTCTTGATTGTAAAAGTTGTCGCGGTTCGATCCACATCCTTGACAGTCCCAAGCTTTTCAAGGATTTCAAGCCATGCAGGTGGATCGAGGAATGTATACATCTCTTTGGATACGACGTCCGTATCTTCGCCAATAGATCGTGCGAAAAGGTCCGTACGCTCAAAAAGTGGCAAACGAATTTCGCCAAATCCAAAAGTAGCGAACGTCTCGTGCGCGATTCGTTCTACGAAGTTCCAAAGCGACGTCTGGTCTGGCAGGAGATCGCGAACTCCGCGAATAGCCTGAAATGAACGCGGTCTTTCTTTTTTGGCTGCGCCTTCGCTCACGCGGTGGGTTCCTCGCGATAGATATTTTTGTAACCGACGTAGCGCTTGGCGTACGCGTCGATCGAAGCTTTATCGATCTCCGTCAAAACGCGCTTCACTCTGCCGGGAGAGCCCATCACCAGACTGCCCGCGGGAATCGCGGTGCGCTCCGTGATCAGGGTGCCCGCTGCGACGATGCTACCCGCGCCAATGGTGACGCCATTCAGAATTACCGCGCCCATGCCGATCAAGCAACGCGACTCGATGGTGCAGCCGTGCAGGGTCACCGAATGGCCAACGGTCACGTCATCGCCAAGAATCAGGGGCCATTCGTCGCGCATCACGTGCAGGACCGAGCCATCCTGAATGTTGGTCCGCGCGCCGATGCGAATGTAGTGCACGTCGCCGCGAACCACCGAGCACGGCCAGACGCTCGAATCCTCGCCAATCACCACATCACCGATAATGACGGCTGCGGGATCGATATAAGCCGAAGCCGCGATTTGCGGCCGCTTGCCGCGATAGGGCCGGATGTCGGGTTGATGGGTCATGGTTATCGGCTCGAGGACGAGTCGGAACTGGCCGAAACGTAGTTAACCATAACCGCCGCCTCCCCCCGAGTTTTTCATAAGTGTCTTTTAGGGCCGGCCGGCCCGCGAAACCTAATGAAAATCGCTCAACGTCAGGCAGGCAGAGCTCGTGACGTTAACTCCTTTGATTTCAGCACGCCTTGATTTGCCACCCAGGGTTTTTCGACCCTTAAGTGTTGATTCTGGCTAAATCACCTACATTGGGGCAATATTCGAGAGATTTTGCCACGAATCCGCCCAACCAAGACCACAAAAAGAAAATGCGGCAACCCGGTTGCCGCAGCGCCCTGCTCTACATGGTTTGTCCCAGGCAGCATTATATCAGGAACTCAATGGCATTCAATGAAAAATTGGGTGCTAGTCGATTTGGACCGTAGGACCACCGGTGGTGCCGGCGACTTCCGCGAGACGACTGGCGACAGCGCGCGCGACGTTGTATAAGCTCTTCGCTCCCGCGCCCGATTCGCCAAGCGAAGCGACCGGCTTGCCGGTATCGCCACCAACGCGAATGCGCGGATCGATCTCAATTTCGCCAAGGACCGGCACACCATAGGCAAGCGCGGTCTTCGCGCCTTCGCCGTGGCCAAAGATGTCAATCGCCTTGCCGCAGTGCGGACATGCAAACGTGCTCATGTTTTCGACAACGCCAAGCACTTCCACATTCACCTGGCGAAACATTTCAATGGCTTTGCGCACGTCGGCCAGCGCGACCGTCGAAGGCGTGGTGACCACCACGGCGCCAGTGACGGCGACGGTCTGGATCAGCGTCAACTGCACATCGCCCGTGCCTGGAGGAAGATCGATAATCAGGTAATCCAGCTCGCCCCACTCCACGCTGCGCAGAAATTGCGTGATCACGCTGTGCAGCATCGGCCCGCGCCAGATCATGGGCTTGTCGCCGGGATTGAGCAGTCCCATCGAAATCATTTTCAGCCCTTGCGATTGCACGGGAATGATGCGCTTGTCGGCAGTGGCCTGCGGCTCCTGCAAGGTGCCCAGCATGATCGGCACGTTGGGCCCGTACACGTCGGCGTCCAGCAAACCAACTTTATGGCCGAGCCTTGCCAGAGCCAACGCCAGGTTCACAGCGACGGTGGTCTTGCCGACGCCGCCTTTTCCGCTGGCGACGGCGACGAGATTCTTTACGCCGGGAATCGGCTGGCGTTCCGGCTGCTGCATGGGTGCTGGGCCTGGTGGCATCTAGTGGGCTCTCCTGTGGATAGCAATCAATGATATTCTCGCATATCCATGAAGCTGAGGATGGGAATTGCTCCCTTCCATGTCTCACTCTCGTTCGCCCTGGTAGCTACCTGCCTCGGCCAGCAGTCAAGCTCCCCTTCCTCGGGAGCGCAAGACAAGTCAATTTCAAATAGCGAATCATCCACCAAGATTGTACGGTCAGACGGGAGCACGATTACTGGGAGTCACTATTGGAATCCGTATTTCGGCTTTTCGATCGAACTTCCAAGGGGATGGATGATCGCCCCGCAGCAAGAGGTCGAAGCCATGCAGAAGAAAAACATGAAAAGCCTCACGAAGAATGATCCGGAGCTAGTAGAGGAAGCGGCTCGCGCTCGCATGGTTAGTGCTCCCCCACTCGTTGTCATCGAGAACGACCCGAGCAAAGAGGGGTTCGAGCGGAGAGGCTTCGAACTCCCTGCATCGGACGTCAGTGGGGAAGCCGGTCCGCTCAGCGGAGATGCCTTTCTGAAGGCTGCCGCTCAGTTGATGCGAGAGAAGAGCTTGCCTGTCGAGTACTTGGGCGTTCCAGAAAAGGTCTTGATAAACGGAAAAACCCTTTGGAAAGCAAAGCTTAGAGAGACGACCAATGGGCACGTTCAATATGCGAGGCAATACGTCGCCATCGTGAAGAAATGCGCCGTGCAATATTTGCTAGTAGGCCCTAACGACGCAGGCCTGGAAGAGTTGGAGTCCGTGATTCAGACCTTGCATTTCTCTCCATCACCGAACTAACTTGCAGTAGTCGCTATTCTGCCCACTATGCGCCGTGGCACCTCTTGTACTTTTTCCCTGAGCGGGGTGTCCCGCCATCGGTTTTGTGAGGGCGGGGGTCTTGGTGTGGAATGCTGAAGAGATTGAAGTTCTACGAGGTGAACTGGTGAACTCGCCGCTACAAAGAAAAAGAGCGGCGTGGCTGGCCTCGCCACTACAACAGAGGCTGTGCCACTGGTTCAGCGCGAGCGGCGGGCGTCCAGGCTGAAGGGACCTGCTCCAAACTGAGAAATGAGCAAGGCGCCGCCGAGCATGGAGACATTTTTCATGAACAGAATCATTTGGATCTGCGCCATCATAGGATCGGTAACCGTCCAGAACTTGTGCAGCATCAAGCTGACCGGAATCAGGAACAGCACCAGGGCCCAGGCGCCAAGTTTTGCGCGATAGCCCAGCAAAATGCTGAGGCCGCCGGCGATAGCCAGCACACCAGAAAGCGGAACCAGGATTGAGGCAAAAGGCACGCCTTGAGAAGCCGAAAAGGCGATGGTTTGCCTGGTGAAGTGATTGGGAGCAGCCACCAGAAAAATCAGCGCGAAGAAAAACCGTCCTAAAACGACCACCGCACCTTGAGTAATGCTTCTTGCTTCTGCACCGGTGGAAATTGCGACTGCATTCGCTGCCATGTTGTTCCTCCTTATACCCGTTGGATGACCTGACGTGCTTCATCGTTACTATAAATAACTACTTGCATTTGTAAAGTAGGAACCTTAAAGTAACCAGGTGAGGAGCTACCATGCGAGAGGCATCGAAAACACCACCCCATTGCCCCTTCGGTGAATTGCTGGAAATCCTGGCCCGGCCCTGGACCATGCATATTCTGTGGGTACTGAGTTCGAACGGCCCGACGCGCTTTGGAGCCCTACGGCGGCAAGTGGAGGGGATTTCTTCGCGCGTGTTGACGGAGCGTCTCCGCGTTCTGGAGCAACGGGGCTTCGTCTTCCGCGACTATGAGCCGACCATTCCCCCGGCGGTCACCTACGGCATCACGAAGCGCATGAAGGACATCAGCAGGGTAATGGGCGAGTTGGATGAGCTGGCGCGGAAGTGGCAGCAGGAGGACGCCCACCAACGCACGAAACCTGAGGGCGGTAAAGTCCGTTCTCGGCACGCCGATGTTCGAGAAGCCTTTCCTGCTTAGCTATTCGTGACGGTAGGGTTTTCGTTTCTTGGCAAGCCTGCACCTTGGCCTGGCCCATCAAGTCACCATTTCAGCTTTCCAACTGGCAAGCGGTGACGCCTGGCCGTCGCTTCCTCATGCTGAGGCGCAAACTGACATGGCGGACGCCACAAGCGGTAGCTGAATTGGGGCGATGGCCACCGCGCGCGCGGACAACGGTTGTATGCTAGGCGGATGGAAATCGGCCGCAGGGAATTCTTGGAATATTTGAGCGCACTATCCCTGATTGGCGCGCCTATGCTGGCAGAAACTCAAGGAGCGAAGGACATGTATGGGTTAATCGTGAAGCTGACAGCTGTGGGCGGCAAGCGCGAAGAACTGATCAAGCTGCTGACGGGGGCGGCGGTGGATATGCCGGGATGCTTCAGCTATGTGGTGGCCAAAGACGCTGCGGATGAAAACGTGATCTGGGTTACCGAGGTGTGGGACAGCCAGGCCAGCCATGATGCTTCCCTGTCGTTACCGGCAGTCAAGAATGCCATCCCGCAATCCAAGGCGCGGGTTGCGGCATTCGACAGGATAGCGGTGACGACCCCGGTCGGAGGAATTGGGGCCGGGGCCGCGAGCGCGCACTGAACTGAGTGTGGTCGATCGAAGGAGGAGCAAATATGCGATCCGCGAAAATCGTTGCGGGGTTTCTCGGCCTGGCGAGCGTGTGCGGGATGGGGCAGCGAGTTTGTGCGCAGGCGCCAGCGGCCGGCAAGAACAAGCGGATTGTGATTGCGGCGGCACGGTGCTCGATGGGAAGGGCAAGGTGTTGCGTGACGCGCGCATTGTGGTGGAAGGCGAGAAGATTGCGGCGGTTGAGACAAAAATTGACAAGGGCGCCGGGCCCGTGGACTACGACTTGCGCGGGCTGACAGTGCTGCCGGGGTGGATTGACGCGCACGCGCACATTACGTGGAATTTTGGAAAAGATGGGAAAAATGCGGGAATGGGAGGGACGTCGCAGGAGGATGCGTATCAATCGGCGTCGAATGCATGGGTGACGCTGATGGCGGGGTTCACTACGATTCAGAGCCTGGGCGCGGCAAACGATATTCCGCTGCGCGACGCGATCGCGAAAGGAAAACTGGCCGGGCCGCGGATTCTTACAGCTGTAGAGCCGCTGTTCGGGCAAGGGGAGAAAACAGGTACGCCGGAAGAGATACGCGCGTTCGTGCGGAAACAGAAGCAGGCGAGCGCGGACGCGATCAAGATTTTCGCGTCGCAGAGCATACGGCAGGGCGGAGGGATGACGCTTTCGCAGGAACAATTGAACGCGGCGTGCGATGAGGCGAAGAAGCAGGGGCTGCGGACGCTGGTGCACGCGTATAAGGATGCAGTGCGTGCGGCGACTCTCGCAGGATGCACGGAGATCGAGCACGGCACGCTGGCGACGGACGACGACCTGAAATTGATGGCGGAGAAGGGGACGTATCTGGACCCGCAGGCCGGGCTGATCATCGAGAACTATTTGTTGCACAAGGAACAGTATCTGGGCACACCGGGCTACACGGAGGAAGGTTTTGCGGCGATGGAGAAGATTCTGCCGATGAATCACGAACTGGTGCAGCGTGCAGTGAAAACTCCGGGGCTGAAGATGGTGTTCGGGACGGACGCCGTGGCGGGCGCGCACGGGCGCAACGCTGAGGAGTTCATCGATCGCGTACGCGACGGCGGAGTGGTTCCTATGGCGGCGATGGTGTCCGCCAACTCGCTAGGGGCGGAAGCGATGGGAATGGCCGACGTGATCGGGACGATTTCGCCGGGATTGCAGGCGGACATCATCGCGCTGGACGGCGATCCCCTGAAAGACATTACGGCGGTGCGACGGGTTGTGTTTGTGATGAAAGGCGGGGTGGTTTACAAGAACGTTGCGCGCGGGGCGATTCCGGCTTATGCGGGCGTACAGCCGTGAGGCAGTGGTCTGCGTGTCCGTTTTATTGCAATTCTGTAACTTTGTTCGGAGGGCCGACTCTAAAGGAGAAGCGTGGTTCCAATCGCCACGGGGACTCTTAAAATGAGGGAGCTAGAATGCAGGAAAGGAAGTCTTGCCTGGATTCACAGGCAGTTTGCCAGGGGAGGAGTGCGGGGCCAAGAACGGGCCACACGGGAAGACGTGTTCCCGAGCGGATACAGGAGAAGTGATTGAAGTGAGGGCAAAGCGAGCAAAACTGATCGAAGAAATATCCTACCAGCTGACCGATTTGATCACCATCATTTCCGGGAGAGTAGAAATTCTGAACGAGAGAGTGCCCGGCATTTTCGTGGAGGATTTGCAGGCCATTCGAAAAGCCGCAATGAAGGGAGTGGAGTTTAGCAAGCAATTGCGGTTAGCGGCGTTGGCCTGCCGCAGAGAAATTGGAGGGATGCACGACTCCGTGGGGAAATGCCTTGGTTGAAAACAGTTAGACGGGATAGGGCGATGGCGAGATAAACTCGCCGCTACAAAGAAAAGAAGCGGCCGGAACCGGCCGCCTCCACAGGCAATTATGCGAATCGGGCTAGTAGTCGGACGATCCGCCGAAGAGGCGGAGAACGATACCGGCGGAAGCCCAATAGTTGTTCTCATGACCGTTGGTGCCGAACGCGGTCCGGTAGTAATCAACGTCGAACAGACGGATTTCCCAGTGACGAGACGGGTGGAGATCCACTCCGCCCCCTACTTTATAAGAGACGCAGTTGGCCGAAGCGGTGTAGCCGCCGACGCCGCTAACAATAGTGTCCGCGCGCGATCCGCCCGCAAGGGCTTCGACAAAGGGAGTGGCGCCCCAGCGGCTCAGCCTGCGGTGAAAGTAACGCGCACCGAAATGATTTCCGTAAAGGACGTTCTTGGTGCCGCTGATCGTGACGGTGCTGTAGCTGCTGTCGCCAACGAGCTGCAACCACGGTTTGAAATTCCAGCCAACCGACCCCATGCCGCCGATGTTCATGTTGGTCCAATAGCCTGCGCCGCTGTCGATGCGGGCAAAGGCGTAGCCGCCAAAGACTTCAATCAAAGGTGTCCGGCGAACGCCACCTGGGTTGCGCCTCTCCCAAGTCGACCTCGTTTCCACTGGACGGATTGCAGGCGGTGCAGGCTGGACCGGCGCGGGTTCAGGTTGCGCCGACGCTGGCGGGTCAGGCTGCGCAGCGGGCGCGGCTGGTTCGGGTACGTTCGATGCTGGCGCAGGTGGTGCCGGCGCAGGCACGGCGGATAAGGGCGAAGTCGGTTCGGATGCCGGCGCTGGAGCCGGTTGAGCCGTTACAGGCTGCGGCTGTGCGGGCGCTGGGGGAGCAGGTTGTGCAAGAGGCGCGCTTGTTTCCGCGGTATTTGCTGAAGGTGCGGGAGACGCAGGCGCCGGCGCTGTAGATGCCGATATCGGAGCTGCGGACGCCGCCGCTGGGGCGGGCTGCGCTGGCGCTACTTGTGCTGGCGCGGACGGAGCCGCCTGCGCAGCTGGCGCAGTCTTAATGGCGACTTTGTCCGCAGCAGTGACCATTCGCGGTGACGCCGTCTGCTGCACGGAAGCGCCAGAACGATCCACGGCGATCAGGTTGGAATAGACGAAGCCCACCTTGCCATCACCGGTCTGAATTCGCGAGAAGACAAAGCCGTAAACCAGAATGGTGAAGCGCTCACCGCAAGGCACGGAAGCCAAAACCTCCGGAGACCTGCGGGGCTTTGCGAAAACTTCCGCACCTTCTGCATTTTTGGAGCAATCAATGAAGCCGATATCGTCAGCCATAGCCGCTGAGGCTACAAGAGCACACCCACCCAGGAGAATAAGGAACCGATTGCGGAACATTGCCCCTCCTCGGCCCGGGGACACACCGAGCCACTAAGACATTTATGAGGCCTGGAAACGCCGTCGTAAATTGGCCCAACGGACAGGTTGTTCCAAAACGCTACTGACTGATAAGACGGGGCGGTGCGCGACACCAAATCTATCGGGCTAACGGGAGTGCAGGACCTTCACCGTCCGGGCAAAAAGGGGGCTTGGAGACTCGAGGGGAGATTACCAGGTAAGAGCATTAGAATGAATAGTTTAGAATGATGAGCGGGTGCGGTGAGGAGTGCGGGGCGCCTAGTTGGCGTCGTCTTCCTCGGATTCAATGCCGCCTCGGGCAATGAGTACGCGAAGGGCCTCTTCGCCGCCTGCCCCGCGTTGGGTTCCCGCGATGTAGCCGTCGCGATCGATCACAACATAGATGGGATAGACGTTGGCCTGGTACATGGCCGCGAGATTGGTGTCTTCCATCATGACGATCTTGCAGTTGCGGGGATGCTGTTCGAGATATTTCTTGACGGTTTTTTTGGATTCGCCGACGTCGATGGCGAGGAGAATGAGGCCCTTGCCGGCGAGCTCGTGGCCGATCTTGTCGACGAACGCGGCTTCATCCGCGCAAAAACCGCACCAGGTGGTCCAGAATTCAAGCAGGACGACCTTGCCTTTAATGGTTTCGTTGTTGAATTTTTCACCGGTAGTGGTGGTGGCGCTGAAGCGGGGCGCGGGCTCTTTGTCCTTGGGGCCGGCAAGGGCGCAGACGGAGGCGAGGATCAATACGCACGGAATCGTTACACGGAGGCTGCTTCTCACCGCCATGAGGAGAATGTAAGAAAGTCGACCGGCTATGTCAATTATTTTGTTGGTACGTTCGGAAGCTGAAGAGTCGATCGAGGAAGGAACGCCTCAAGCAAGCAGAGCGGAGCTGTCGAGGGACGCAAGGGTAGTATTCGGGACCGGGGGGTGCTAAAGAGGGCCGGCATGGACAGGAGGGATTATGCGCGGAAACAAAAAATTCGGGCTCATCCTACTGTTAGCAGTGTTTACGGTTCCCGCGTTTGGGCAGGGGCAACCTCCGGACAAAACGATCGCGGTGTTTGGACAAACGATTCATTATTTTGACATCGGCTCGGGTCCTGTCGTTGTGCTGCTGCACGGACTGGGGAGCCGCAAGGACGACTGGTTGCCGGTGCTTGAACCGATGGCGCAGAAATACCGGTTGTTGGTGCCGGACCAGATCGGGTTTGGAAAATCGGACAAGCCGCTGCTGGATTACAGCGTCCAAACGTACGTGGACTTTCTGAATGAGTTCCTGCGGCAATTGAAAGTGGAGAAGGCGAGCCTGGTGGGCGAATCGTTGGGCGGATGGATCGCGGCGCTTTACGCGGCGGAGATCGGCGGGGGTGCGCACTTGATACCAGTGGAGAAACTGGCGCTGGTGGACGCGGCGGGGCTGAAGCAGGATACGCCGATCCCGGATTTGAATCCAAGTTCGCTGGCGGCGATGCGCGGAGTGATGGAAGCGGTTTTCTACGATACGAGCTGGTTGACGGAGGACGCGCTGCGAAAGATTTTCACAGACAAGCTGGCGGTGCACGATAGTTACACGGTGCGGAGCTTTCTGGGGAATCCCACGCGCGACAAGGAGAGGCTGGACGACCGGCTGGCGAGTATCAAGGTGCCGACGCTGGTGACTTGGGGAAAACAAGATAAATTGTTGCCGATCGCGTCTGGTGAAAGATATGCCGCAGGAATCGCTGGGGCGAAGATGGTCAGTTTCGACAAATGCGGGCATGTTCCGCCGATCGAAAAGACGGAAGAGTTTCTGGCAGTACTAACGGGTTTTCTGGGCGGCGGAGCCTTAGCGGCGCATTGAGCGACTGCAATGGTTGATAGCGGGTTAGTTTGAAAATTTGCCAAAAGGCTCACCGCAGTAATGACAGCGAGCAACCCGCTCATCTGGGGGAGCAGTATTAAGTGCTTGCCGTAAGTCCACGGGCTGACCACACTTCCGGCATCGAAGACCGTCCTGACTGCCCGACCCTTTGCCATGAAAGTAGGCACCCACCAAGCGTGCAATTATTAGCACGACGAATCCGACCGCAGCTAAAACCAATTTTGGAGAGCCATAATGCAATGAAGAATATGGCAAATGAAGCGATTGCCACCCACATGAAAAAACGGACGACAGCGTAGTTGGAGCCTTTGACGACGACTTTCGCGGTCTGATTCATGAGACGCGAACTTACCTCGACGCTGGCTTTGTTTCCGCCAGAGATTGATTGGCGCGAAAGATGACGTAGGCGCGGATGGCAGCAGCGTCATCGTGCGAGAGTTCCTTGTCAAAAGAAACCATGCCGGCCTGTTTCAACTGGCCCTTCAGCACGATATCAAACCATTGATCGTTATCGAGTGTGCCGGAATAGCGGAGGTCAGGCAGGACGCCACCGCTGACGGCGACGTCGCCGTGACACGTGAAGCAGTATCGTTGGAAGAGGGCTTCGCCTTTGTGCACAGTCGCGGCGGTAGCGGGAGGTTTGGGCGGTTTGAGTTGCGGCGGCGTAAACGGCGGAAGCGGCGGCAGGCTGGCCTTGCTGCCCAATTTGAAGGCGAGCAGGCGGTGGATGTTTTGCGTGCGGCCGGCAGAGAGGGCGACTTCGCCCGAAGCGAGAGTGAAGACGCCGCCCCAGCCGGCGAGGACGGCGACGTATTGTTCGCCGTTAACAGTGTAGGTGATGGGAGCAGCGACGATGCCGCTTTGCGCGTCGGCGGACCAGAGCTTTTGACCGTTGTCAGCACGATAGGCTTCAAGGTTCCCTTGCGCGGTGCCTTCAAAGACCAGATTGCCCGCAGTGGAGAGGAGTCCGCCGTTCGTTGGGGTCTTGCGATCCACGCGCCAGATTTCTTTTTGTTGCAGGGGATCCCAGGCGGAAAGGTGTCCTTTGATGGTGGCGAGGATTGCTTTCTTGATCTCCGGCTTTTGCGGCATGCCTGCGGCCACGAAATCGATGCCGACATTAAAAGCGAGAGCGCTTTGACGGGGATGTTGCCCGGATTTGTAAAGGAAGCCGCTATCCGAGACAGGGATATAGGCCAAGCCGGTGAGCGGGCTGAAAGACATAGAGTGCCAAGTGTGACCGCCGTCCGGTCCGGGGACGAGAGGCGAACCGGACTTTTGATTTTCGTAAAGGGCGGCGGGATTGAGGATGGGGCGGCCTGTTTTCAGATCAATGGAACTGGCCCAGGTGACGGCGGTGTACGGCTTTGCGGAAAGCAACTCGCCGGTGGCGCGGTCGAGGACGTAGAAGAAACCGTTCTTGGGAGCGTGAAGCAGAACTTTTCGCGGGGAGTTGTTGATCGTGAGGTCGGCAAGGACGATGGACTGGTTGGAATCGTAATCCCATGCGTCGCCGGGAGTCTCCTGATAATGCCAGACGTATTCGCCGGTGTCGGCTTTGAGCGCGACGATCGAGCAGATGAAGAGATTGTCGCCGCCTCGCGGGCTGCGAGCGGGCCGGTCCCAAGGAGTGCCATTGCCGACACCGAAGTAGACGAGATCGAGCTCGGGGTCGTAGGAGATGGAGTCCCAGACGGTGCCGCCTCCGCCGACGTTCCACCACCGGCCGGTCCAGGTTTTTGCGGCTTTTTCGAGAATGGGAGCTTCGAAGGGCTTTGCAGGATCGCCGGGTACAGTGTAGAACCGCCAAGCCATTTTTCCAGTGTCGGCATCGTAGGCGGAGATGTAACCGCGCACGCCGTATTCGGATCCACCATTGCCGATTAAAACCTTGCCCGTCACGACACGAGGCGCGCCCGTGATGGAGTAGCGGTAGTTGCGATCAACGGTGAGCGTTTCCCACGCGGGCTTCCCAGTAGCGGCCTCGAGAGCGACGAGACGGCCATCGAGCGTGGCAAGAAAAACTTTGCCACGCCAAACGGCAACGCCGCGATTGACGACGTCGCAACAGGCGTTGATGGCCCATTCTGGAGGAACCTTTGGATCGTAGGACCAGAGTTTTTCGCCAGTGGCGGCTTTGACGGCGAAAACTTTGCTCCACGCGGTGGTGAAGTACATAACGCCATCCACAACGATGGGTGTCGCCTCATCACCGCGGTGGCTGTCGAGATCCACATACCAAGCGAGAGCGAGCTGGCCGACATTTTGGTCATTGATCTGCTTCAGCGGGCTGAAGCGCTGCTCGCTGTAAGTGCGGCCGTAGCTCATCCAGTTGCCGGGATCATTGTCAGCGTGGACGAGCCGCGAGGTGTCCACGTTGGCCGGCGTGGCAGATTCCTGTGCGGTCGCGGGAGAATTGGATCCCGAGCGGCAGCCTGCGGCACCCACGAGCGCGAGAGTTATTGCAAAGATCGAAATAGATTTCCGCCCCATGGATTCTCCGGTGACGCGCATCGGCATAGAATTTGTGCATCCGAGCCAGAGGTCAAAAAAGAACTGACGACGGCTCAGGCCAAATCCCTGGATGCGGAGCGATCGATGGACAGGGCTCCCGATCCTCGGATCATGATGGCCACGCAAATGATAATGGCCAGGATGTGGTATTCATAGCCTTCCCCCTTCTGGTTGCCAAACCAGTTGGCAAAGAGACCGAAGTGCCGGTGGACCATAATGACAGCGACTACCATGTTTGTTGCGATACCGAAAGCAGCCACACGGCCGAGGAATCCGATCAACAAGCCGATGCCGCCGAGAAATTCGGCGGCGATGGCGAGAACAGCGAGCACTGCGGGAATGTGCATCTGCTGGGTGAAGAAGCCCAGCGTGGCCCGGAAGCCGAATCCGCCAAACCAGCCTAGAGCCTTTTGCGCGCCGTGCGCAAAGAATACAATTCCAAGCGCGAGCCGAAGAAGGGTCATCACGAAATCGTCAGTAGTGTTCATGAGCTTTTGAAACATGGCCGTCTCCTTCTCTTTGAAATTTGAGGGATAGGCAACTGGCTGCCAGAGAATAGCATTACTTTGCTCCTCGTGGACTATCGGTAGAAAGAATGCTGCGCAGTAGCGGAATTGCCGCCAAAGAAGATGTGCACGGCATACCAGAAAAGAAAACTCAAGTTGTGAAACGGTAGAGAGCGCGGAAACGGTGGACGGCCGGTTCCCCAGGATCTTCGAGATCGAAAAAGTCATCGAAAGAAAGTTCATCGAGGCCCACGGCGGCAAAGCCTGAGAGCTCGGCGCGGGTCAGGGGCCAGGGCATCTGGCCTTCAGAATCGGATGGCTCACGGCCTCGCGCGATGACGAGCAGAAGACCACCGGGGCAAAGGAATCCGGCAATTTTTTCGATCGCCTGAGACCGCAAGTCGGCAGGCAGAACCTGGAGCGTGTTGGCCTCAAATACAAAATCGAAAGCGTGACGCCAAGTGGAAGGCGGGTCGAGGAGGTTGGCAGCGAGGTATTCCACTTTGGTTGTGGGAAAGCGTTTGCGGGAAGTGCGAATCGCAGTTTCGGAAATGTCGAAGGCCGTGGTACGAAAGCCCCAGGCAGAAAGTTGTTCGGCATCGTCGCCCAGGCCACAGCCGATTGTCAGCGCAGTTTTTCCCGTGGTCGTCTGAGGATGGGACTTCCAAAAATCGAGCAAGTGAGGATTGGGGCAAAGATTGGCCCACGGAATAGTGCTCTTCCCTGCTTCGCCCTCCTGATAAAGCTGCTCGAACCAGCCGATGGCGTCACCCTTACGATTGAATTCCGCGGCTAATTCCCGGGCCCTCGCGCGATCTCTCATTGCAGAGGATTTTAGCTTGTGCAGTCGACCATCGGCCATAGAAAACGTCTATTTCACAATCTTGGGAGCCTGCAAGGCTTCAGTCGTTGCGAACTGCGCTGCCAAGGACAAGCCGCTAGCCAATTTAAGCTAGGGGGACAGTTGGTTAGTTGGATAAATCCGATTTGGGAACTTTTGGGATTGGCCGGACCAAGCGTCGTATCATGATTACAAGAGCTCCATTCGGAGGCAGCCATCGCCTATCAAGAGAAACGCCGTTCGCCAAGGTACTCGTTCATAGCAAGTGCCGAGCTAATCGAACAGAAGGCCGACGTGCGCATCGCGTCGCGGGTGAGCGAATTGAGCCTGCACGGATGCTATTTGGACATGATGAACCCCTTTCCCAAGGGGACGCTGGTGCTGGTGAAGATCGCCGCTGGAGATGCATTCTTCGAGGCCAAGGCGAAGGTTATCTATGAGCAGCCGAATATGGGTGCGGGCGTAGGCTTTCTTGAAGTGGGACGGGAATCTCAAGCGGCGCTGGAGCGCTGGCTTGACGAGGCAGAGAAGGAGAAGCAGAAGCAGTCAAGATAATTCCGGCCGCGCGTGGAGAGTCGTGCGCGTCGGTTGAACGCCCTCCGAACAGCGCCGTAACCGCGGCGAACCATCATCGACAATCTGAATCAACGCAGAAAAGTCGCTCGCCGGAAAGGGTGGGCGAAATGGAATTGTGTCTGCTTCCCAGAATTGCGCGCAACCCAGAATTTCAGATGGCGTTGCGTTTCAGTTCGGACATGAGGTAGTCGCACGAGCGGACACAGAGGCTCATGATGGTCAGCGTTGGATTCTGGCAGGGATTCGAAGTGAAGCCGGAAGCGTCCATCACGAAGAGATTCTTGATGTCGTGAGTCTGCTGGAATTGGTTGAGGACGGATTTTTTCGGGTCAGCGCCCATGCGGGCGATACCCGCTTCGTGGAGCGCCCAGCGCGGAGCCGATGGATGGGCATAGGTGCGAATATTTTTTGCGCCGGCAGCTTCGAGCATTTCGCCGGCGGAATCGCCCATGTCTTGGATCATGGCGCGTTCGTTTTCACCGTCGGACATGTGGATTTTGACCACGGGAATCCCGTAGATGTCTTTGACGCTGGGATCGAGCTCGACGAAATTGTCCCAGCGCGGAAGGACTTCGCCAAAACCGGTAATCTCCATGCTGGTGCGCGGCTCGAGAAGTGCCTTTTTATAGGCTTCGCCAAAGCCGGGCGCTCCCCAGTTGAATCCCGTGGACGATCCACCTTCGTAGCCGAAACCACGGAGGAATTTCTTGTAGGGTGGAGCGTTCGGAAGATTGCGGAAGCGCGCGATGTAAATGCCCACGGGCTTTTTCGGCCCACCCAGTGAAGGCTTTGCGCCGAACGCGGGAAATTCGCCGCTGCCACCGCCGCTGCGGATATGGGCAGTGAGGTAATGGCCGAGTACGCCGCTCGAATTGGCGAGACCGTTCGCGTACTGCGGTGTCGCGGAATTGAGCAGGATGCGGACGGATTCCTGCGATTGCGCGCAAAGGATCACCACGCGGGCAGAAATCTCGCGGGCCTGGCGAGTGTTGCGGTCGATGTAGAGAACGCCGCGAGCGCGGTTGCGCCCGGGATCCATCAAAACTTTATAAGCCATAGCGTTCGAAATGAGCATGCAATTGCCGGTGGCCAGCGCGTCAGCCACCGTGGTGAACGCGGAATTAAAATAAGAATGCGTCATGCAGCCACGCTCGCAGGGCCCGCAGAAGTGGCAAGGGCCGCGGCCGTTAAGAGGCCTGGTGAGATTGGCATTGCGCGAGGGCATGACGACGCGGCCGAGCTTTTCCTTCACGCGATCGCGGAACAGAGTTTCCTGGCAAGTGAGCGGAATCGGCGACTGAAACTGGCCGTCGGGAAGATGCTCGAGGCCTTCGGCGGAGCCGGTGATGCCGACGTATTTTTCGACGAGATCGTAGTAAGGCTCGACGTCCTTGTAAGCGAGAGGCCAATTCTCGCCGTAGCCGTCAAGGGAAGCCGACTTGAAATCCCAATCGCTAAATCGCAGGCTTACACGGCCCCAGACGTTGGTACGGCCGCCGGTCATTCGAACGCGCCCCATCCAGTCAAAGGGCTTGTCGGCAGGCGTCGTGTAGGGTTCTTCGAGATCGTTGGCAAACCATTTGTAGGTATATTCGTTGCAAACGCCGAATTTGATTTGAACAGGCCGCGTCTTGCGAATGATTTCAGGGGCGCGGTTCCGGTACTTCAGTTCGAACGCCGGCTTATGCTCGGTAAAATTTTTGTCGGACTGCGGGCGGCCGGCTTCGAGGAGCGCGACCTTCAAGCCAGCCTCCGCGAGACGCTTGCAGGCCCAGCCGCCGGACGCGCCAGAACCAACAACGATGACGTCAAAAGAATGATTCTGGTCTTGGGGCATAGAATAAAAATCTGAAGCGGATGCTAACAACTGCGCGATGGCGGGTCAATCGAGGAAAAGAAAAGAATTTGTGTTGTTCTTGTGAACGATTGTTGGTGGGTGGTAACATCGGCGCGAAATTAGAAGGTTGGAGACATTTCGATGGGGACAAAGAGCGCATTGACGGTGATCAACGATCGGGCGGCGGGCGTTCAGCTTTCGAGACGGGAAATGGTACGGCGGCTGGCGGCAGGAGCAGCATGGCCGCTAGTGGCGGCTTCGCATCCAATCCGCGAACTTCTGAGGAATGACGCAGTTCTTGACGAGGTGGAGAAACTTGCGGCTGCGGATTGGAAGCCTCTCGTCCTGAGCGCACGGCAGAACGAGAGTTTGATCGCGATCGCGGAGAGTATCGTGCCGGGTTCAACCGAGGCGCAGGTGAACCGGTTCATTGACTTGCTGCTAAGCGTGGATGCTTCTGAGCAGAAGAAGGGTTTCCTGGATGCCCTTGCGGCGTTCGAAGGGGAGTCGCAGAAGCGGTTCGCGAAAGACTTCCCTGCCCTGGAAGTGAGCCAGAAAAGCCAGCTGCTGACGGATGCGTCGGCAACAGCGACGAAACAGAATTCCGACGGCGAGGTCGCGGGAGAAAGTTCGGCTGGGTTGCACAAGCACTTTGAAAACTTGAAGAGCTGGGTCAGCGGGGCGTATTACTCGTCGGAAATAGGAATGAAAGAACTGGGATGGACGGCGGACCGCGTGTTTGCAAGTTTCCCCGGTTGCGAGCACCCGGAAGGACTTCACTGAGAGGCATGGGATGAACGCAATTTCCAATCGCAGGGAATTTCTCCGCGCCGCGACGCTGACTGGCGCCGGGCTGGCATTTTCAAACCGCCTAGCGGCGGCATCCAAAAAGTCGGTGCTGGTGTTCACAAAATCGTCGGGATTCGAGCACTCCGTCGTGAAACGAGTGGACGGGAAGCCGAGCATCATGGATGACACGGTGACCGAACTCGGGAACAAGCACGGATTCAAAGTCGGCGTAACCAAGGACGGGCGCATATTCGATTCGAAAGAGTTCCACGCTTACGGCGCTCTCGTATTCTTTACTACCGGCGATCTCACAACACTGGGCACTGACGGCAAGCCGGCAATGTCGCCGAAAGGCAAGCAAGCGCTGCTGGATGCGGTGAAGAATGGAATGGGATTTGTGGGCGTGCATGCCGCGGCCGATACCTTTCACACCCAGCCTGACCCTCCCGATCTTTCGAACCGCTACGTTGCCCACGGAGAGCAGCAAGACCCGTACCTGAAGATGCTGGGCGGCGAGTTCATTATTCACGGGCGGGAACCGCGGCTACAGGACGCCAACCTGATCGTGAACGACCCGAAATTTCCAGGGCTCGAAGGCGTGACGTCGCCAGTGAGCTTCAATGAAGAGTGGTATTCACTGAAGGATTTTACGCCCGACCTGCACGTCATCCTTACTTTGGACACGCAGGGCATGAAGGGAGAGTGCTACCAGCGGCCGCCGTATCCGGCGACGTGGGCGCGCATGCATGGGAAGGGCCGCGTTTTCTATACCGCGATGGGCGACCGGCCGGAGAACTGGAAGAACGAGTTTTTTCTGAATCTGCTTGCCGGTGGAATCCGCTGGTCCATCGGAGACGCCAGCGCGCAAGTGAATGTGAACCTCAAAGAAGCGGCGCCGGGATACGCGGAAATCCCGCCAAAATTTCCCCCAGCAAAGTGAACGGTTCCGATTCTCGCGATCACTCGGTAGAAAGTCCTGGACCAGAAAGAATCACATCGGGATCGGCCGATCGAGCCTCGGCTTGACGTACCAACAGGGCGAATGACCGTCATGCGGAAAGAGGGCGTGAACGCAAGTGACTACCTGTTCGGGATTCTGTGCGTCCACTTCATATTCCGTCTTTCCATTTTTTCCCGGGATAGCGAGGACGCGCAGGCTCTTAATGGACTCAAAAGGTTCAGTCGGTTTTGGATGCAGCATGCGAATACGGACATACAGATAGTCACTGCCGTAGATAAGCCCGAGAGCTAGCACGACACTTGACCAGGATTCGTTTTGCGAGAATAGATGCGCGGTTTGACAAGTAAATTGGTGGAGCCGATGGGATTGTTTCCGGCTCCGTGAAGAAAACCCAAGAAAACCGCTAAATATCAGAAACCATTGCCACTTGCTGATTCTTGCATCGTCCCTCGGTGACCTTCGAAGGCCCTTGGGACACGCAGATAATGCCCGAATGTGGCAACAGTTGGCAACAGTGGATTTGACTTGCGGTTTCACGTCGCCGTGCAACTCACGGCCGGTACCTTCGGCGGCACTGCGATGGTGCGTGAAGCAGTACACGTATGGAATTAATGGCGGCGCCAGACAGGAGGAATTTCCATGTGCGTCGTGATGCGGGAGATTCCGGACAGCTTCAAGTTGGCACAGATACCGTAACGGTCTCGCGTTCACACCTCCTAACATTCAAACTTCTTCCCAGATGCCATATGCCTCTAACGCACTCTTCACCTCAGCTGCGAGGCGAGAGGGCGTCAATGTTTCCTTTGCGACCCAATTGCGGATACCCATGTCTCGGGCAGCTATCAGCCGATCTCTTTCCTCGCCGTCAACAAGCGCAATGACTGGGAGCTTCAGAGCTACCGCCCCCGACGCGTATCAGCGCGTATCAGCCCGTCCGGGCAGTGCAAATCGGGTACGCCAATATCCACCACCATCGCGTCGAAGGATTCGTCTTTCAGTTGGTCAAGAGCCTGTGACAGGCTCGGTTTGCATTCAAGACTCAGGCTATCCCACCAATGGCGCTTCAGAGCCGCCCGATGAACTTCTCGGCTTGCATGTTATCCTCGACCAGAAGAATTCTCATCAGTCACCACTTCACTCTGTCACCGTTCTTGTATTTTTTCCTCCATTCCACCCAGCCTTTCATGGCAACCCACAATGCCATCAGACCAAGTGAAAGAAACGCTGCCCCAGCGATAATCCTGCGGTTTGGGTCACATCCGAGTTGGAAACCCCATCGTGGAGAAGGCCTGCGCCAATCAGGAGACAGATAGAGGCGAAACAGAGTCATAGACTATCTACTTACAATTGTTGAAGTTGTGTTGCGAAGCCCAGTCGTGGGGTAAGGGTACCTGCGTACCGCCTGATTTTTCGCTTCGTACCATATCAAACAGCGAGATGAAGGCCCATATTGTGAGGTGTGAAGGAGACACGTGTGGACCTAATGGCGCCGCCGGATAGACGGAAGTTCCAAGTGCGTTGCGATGCAGGGAGTTCAGGTCGATTTGAGGCCGGCACGGACACGCTATCCGTGCGTGTCGGGCAACGGATGCGAGCAGGAAAAGAAGAAGAGATGTGGGATTCTGTTCAAATCCTGTGCAAAGAGCAGTCGGATGGGTCCCTCACCGTTGAGGTGATTGTTTGTCACCCAGACTGGGAAGAAGCAAAGACAGTTGCCGCGATTCATTCGCGCCCTCAGGATGACGGCACATCAGCGCCGAGTCTAAAGTGTGATCTCCAAGTGTCAGGACCTGATGAATTGCAGCAGGCGAGCGGCGCATAATAACCAGCGCAAAAGCAAGACTGTTTCGCGATCGACACGTCTCGTGTCAACGTAGCAATCGCTTCAGCAAGTTTTCCAGCAAAATTCGGTCTTTCAACCGTAACTTCTTGAACTCGACACCCATCCCCTCGCCGGGAACAATATTTCGGACGATGGCCTCTGCCTGCACGTTCCCACCCGGCACTTCAAACGAAAGTCTCAGCTTCGTGCCCACTGGAGGTGGATCGGAAACGGAAATGAACAGTCCCCCATGCTTAGCATCCTGACGCGCGAAAAAAGTTGCAGGTCGCCGCCATGCCAAGCCACGCGCATACCCTTGGGCAAAAAGATGCGCGGATATTGGCGCTTCTGACTAACGACCTCCTCTGTCATGCGGTGTCCACCTTCGGATATGACGGAAGCTTCAACGTGATTTGCGAAGATTTTCGATCCAAGCCAACAGTGTTGCATTGGAGTCCGGAGCAATGTCCAGAAATTCGAGGCCCATTCCCACCTGCGGTCTCACCACACGGACGACTGCAAGAATCCTTGCTTGCTGGCCTTCGAGGGTGAGCGTTCCGCGGACCCGGGCGCCGACCTCCAGGGTGCGGCGCGCACACAGAAAACATCCTCCAAGAGAAAGATCTGAGGTCACGCCGGTAACGCGACTCCCGGATTGCAACTCCAGCATCTCCGCGCTTGCTGCGAAAGGATGGCGGATCGAATACCGCCGGTTACGCACACCAGATTCCTTGGCGCGTTTGCCGCCATCAGATTCCATGCAGCTATCACCTCACTCAGCAAACTCGGGGTTGCCTCACGGAGTAACCTTCCACACAAAAGGAGTCTCTCAACTTCTTTAGTCTGACGGAGATTTCTTTGTGGGAGAATAGCTTGCTTGGTGCGAAGTGTGAATGGGGCAACACCTTTTTGACATTTCCCAAAGGGTGCCGCACGCAGAGGTTTTTGTCAGCGGACAAGCGGCCGGCCCAGCACACGGACAAATTCAAAACAGAAGAAATGAGATCAGGTTTTTCGCTTCGAGAAAAGACGGACCTAGACAGCTAACGCAAACACGCGTGGCGGCGTGCTGCTTACAATTTCCTGCGATTGCTGGGAAAAAACAAAGTATTCGCCCGGTGAGCGGGCCGCCAATTCCCTTACGTGAAGGCTCGCCGTGTCGAGGTCTTGCACCGCTTCCATCCAAACCGGGGTGCCGAGAAGGTCTTTCCTGAATATGTCATATGCAGTGGTTTTCATCAAAGCTCCCTCTAGGTGACCAAGTTTAGCGATGGGGACCGCGCCGCTATTGGGCGTTAAGCGAGCATTCTTGTAGCCAGCGACCCAACTTTTGCTTATTTTGCTTACTTTTCAAACACTTACGAGGATTCGTATTTCGACTCTAGTTGAAAACGTTAGAGGTAAACTTCGCAAATTTTCGTAGCCGAACCGGCATTTTTTACATACCACGGATGGTCTCCCCTCACCATGACGTTCTCGGCAAACGCCGGTCCTTGACTCTACGGACAGAGAAAATTTCCTTTTTCCCCGCGTCGAGAACGCGATGGGTCACAGCCGTATTGATGCAAAGGCGACGACACCAAATGTAGTACGAGAATCCGCAGGCAACGGTGCTAGCTTGGGCGTATGGGTAGTTTCCCTCCGTCAAACAGTGGCGATCAGAACGCTCAACGCCGCAGTCAGCGTGTGATAGTAAAAGTGCCTGTAATGTTTCTAGCGGAGGGAACCGACAACACGCCCGTCTCGGAAGAAACGCGGACAGTCACCGTAAATGCGCACGGCGCCATGATCCTGCTAGGAATGAAGGTCTCGATCGGACAATCCCTCACTCTTCGCAATTCGAAAACAGGAGAAGAGATCGCAAGCCCTCATGAATCGGAGAAGAGACAAGTAGGCGTCGACTTTATGAACCCTTGCCCGCGATTTTGGCGCATCTCCTTTCCTCCATCTGATTGGTCAACCCGAAGTCCTGAAGCCAAAGGCAACCCAATGAAGCAGAAGTGAGATATTATCTTTTCTCCTGACCCTTATCCGGACTCAGTCCAGCCAAACCCCTAACACAGGCCGCCCCGCTGGGGCATATTCTGGCAACGAGCTAGAGATCAGTGACTTCCCATCCGTGTAGACACTCTTCCTTACGGACATGCGTGAGAGTCCTACGGGTCCCTTATCGATTTGAATCAGAATTGAGATACTCTTTTTGGCGGCGCATGGGCATTCGTTGTCTGTGCTCACGGCTCTGATTTTGTGCTTGACAAATACTACATCATGTAGCATCCTGATCATGGAAAAAATCTCGATTTCCGAAGCTGCAAGGCAATTGGGAATTCATCGAACGACACTGCATAGGTGGATTGAAGAAGGAGTTGTTCCCGAGCCTGTGGCCGAGAATATTGCTGGTGCCAGGCTACGTTATTGGACAAAGGCTGATTTTGCGAAAGTCAAGAAGTATAAACGGGAGAATTATTGGGGTCAGGGTAAGAAAAGAAAGGGTAACAAGAAGGCCAGATCTCAGAAAAACTAACAAGCGGGACGCGCAAGTGCTTGAACACTTGACGCGCCCCTGACCACAGTCGCACGTATGAGGTGCCACGATGGCTGCAAGAGAAGTTATCCATTTCCACTCCAAGGCGCAACTTTCCCTCCGCCTAATCACCCGGCTGTTTTTCCCACATGAGCCGGTGGCTGAACCTCCTCCCTAGCTGAAAGCAGGACACATGTTTGCCGAGAGCGGTCCCCTTTGTGACCGCTTAGGAACTATGAAGGCAGACTCGTTCGGCGAGATCTTTTTATGGAATCGCGAAGTGGACCGCCTGATTCGCGTCCTCCAGCGCATGGAGTCGAGCGGAATTCTTTCCAAGCACGAGATGAAAGTCTACGAGGCCCAGCTCGAAGAGGTTCGCGCCGGACTCAACGCCGAATTGGCCGGCAGAATGGCCATCTCTGAGCGAGCCGACCAAAGTCGTTTGAAGCGACAGCGAACCGCGTGGGAACGCAAGGCTCCGGACAGCAACCAAAAAGATTTGCCTCACTGAACACGCGACCGTCTGACCGAAACAAACGCTATTCGGTTGTAGACCTCCTGTGGTTTCAGTGGACCCATAGGAAAAATCGTTTACTCACACGCTTTTGGTTGCGTGTGGATTTACTGCAGCGTAAGCAAGAGAGCGCGGATGGGGGAATGGAAAGCCCAAATCAGCCTGCGGGTCCGGCAAGCTCTGCGAGCTGAGCTGGAAGAATTTGCTGTCCGCGAGCGGCGGAAGCTCGGG
>Ga0209159_1000324_pt1 | contig 45679 bp, 41 predicted proteins | sample GraSoiAngelo_144_FD_185901 | JGI IMG/M metagenome (GOLD analysis project Ga0209159, IMG submission 185901) | Grasslands soil microbial communities from the Angelo Coastal Reserve, California, USA - 14_1009_02_40cm (SPAdes) (version 2) | ecosystem: Environmental > Terrestrial > Soil > Grasslands ...
CTAGTACTTCATCCCCGCCTTCTCCGCGAACGCCTTCGCCGCGGCTTCCTGCTCCGGCGTCAGCTGCTCGGGGACCTCGACGCGGATCTCCACGTACTGGTCGCCGCGGCGACCGTTCTTCTCGATCCCCTGCCCCGCGATGCGGAATCGCTGGCCGTGTTGCGTGCCGGGCGGCACCTTGAGCACCACGCGCTTCCCGTCCAGCGTCCGCACCTTGATCCTGGTGCCGAGCATCGCCTGCGCGAGGTTGATCGGCACCACACCCGTGACGTCGAGGCCTCCGCCCTCGCGCCGGAAAAACCGGTCCGGCTCGACGTCGATCACGACGACGATGTCGCCGCGCCCCCGTGCGCCCTGGCCCTTCAACCGGAGCCGCGTGCCGTCGTCGGTGCCGGGCGGAATGTTGATCATCAGGCGCTTGTCGATCTGCACGTCCCCTGCGCCCTGACACGTGGGGCAGCGCTGCGACGGGACCTTCCCGCGGCCGCGGCACACCGGACAGGGCCGCGTCACCGCGAAGCCGCCCTGGCCGAACGAGATCGTGCCCCGGCCCCGGCACTCGGGACAGGTCGAGAACGTTGCACCCGGCGCGCCGCCGCTCCCCCCGCAGGTGGGGCACACTTCCGGCATCCGGAGCGTCACCGGCACCTTGCCCCCCAGCGCCGCGACGCGGAACGGGATCGAGACCGTGGTCTCGATCTCCTCTTCTTCCTCTCGTAGCGAGCCCCCCGCCCCCCCCCCACCGCCCCGACGGCCGAAGATCGACGAGAAGATGTCCCCCAGCCCGCCGAACGAGCTGAGATCGGAGAGATCGAAATCGATGGCCCCCCCCGCACCCTCGGACGGCCGCGCTGCTCCCGCATAGGCGCCATAGCGCCGCAGCTGGTCATACTTCCGCCGCTTGTCGGCGTCGCTCAAGACGTCGTGCGCCTCGTTGATCTCCTTGAAGCGCTCGGCCGCCTGCGGGTTGCTGGGGTTGCGGTCGGGGTGGTGCTGCTTGGCGAGCCGGCGAAACGCCTTCTTGATCTCATCCGTCGTCGCCGTCTCCGAGACGCCGAGGATCTGGTAATAGTCCTTGGAAGACGCCATCAAGCCGCCTCACCCTGCCATGTGAGCACCACGACTCGCGCCGGCCGGATCAGCACACCGCCGAGCCGATAGCCGGACTGCAGCACGACGCCGACCGTGTGATCCTTCGCCGGATCGTCGGCGGGCTGCGTCGTCACCGCCTCGTGCAGGTTCGGGTCGAACGGCACGCCGACCTGGTCGACGCGGGTCACGCCCAGCGCCTCGAGCTCCTTCCACAGCTTCCGCTCGACCAGCTCCACGCCGTCGTGGATCGTCTGGGCGTCGACCTGGGCGCGGTCCACGTGGGCGAACCGCGCCAGATCGTCCAGCGCGTCGACAAGACGCTGCACGACGTCCGTCTGGGCCCTGGCCCACACTTCGGCGCGCTCCTTCGCGGTGCGCTTGCGGAAGTTGTCGTACTCGGCGGCGAGCCGGAGGTACTTGTCCTTCAGCTCGGCGAACTCGCCTTCGAGGCGGGCCACCGCCTCCTCAGGCAGCTCGACGAGCGCGCCTTCGGGGGCGGGGGCGGGGGGATCCACGGCCCCCGGTTGCTGTGCCGGCTGTGGCTGCTCCGCGTTGTGCTTCATGGGTTTCCGTTTCACCAAGCAATCGCTGTGCCGCCCGCGGCGCGCCGTTGTGACGGGGAACTCGCTGTCCCACACGAAGCTAGCTGCCAGAACGGCAAGGGTAAACTCACCCGCGCACCCGCGCAGCGCCCGCGATGTGGCCGTCGACGAACGCTACGCTGTCTCCCAGCGCCTGCTCGCGCTCCGGGTCGTGGAGGATCTCGTGGTACATCTCCGGATACCACCGCACCTGGACCGGACCGCGCAGCCCGTCGGCGAACGCGCGGGCCAGGTGCGCGTCCACCACGCGGTCCTCGCCCGCGAGCAGGAACAGCAGGGGCGACTCGATGCGGTCGCCGTCGGCCGCCACGGCGCGCTGGGCCCACTGGATCTCGCGCCACGCGCCCGGCGTCATCACGTGATGCACGCCTGCGTCCTCGGCGAAGGCGCGGTTCACCGCGGGATCGCGGCTCAGGCTCTCCGGGTCGACGTCGGCCGGAATGGGGGCGGCGGGCCACAGGTCGGCGAGCACGCGGGCGAGCACGAGCTTCCAGACGGGCGGTACGGACGCGAGGCCGAGCCACGGCGAGCAGATCACGGCCGCGGCGATGGGATCGCTCGGTTGGGTCTCGAGGTAGCGCAAGGCGACGAGCCCGCCGAACGACAGCCCCACGAGCACCTGGGGGCGATCGCTCTTGAGCCGCACCACGCGGCGAAACGCCTGCAGGTCGCCGAGCAGCTGGCTGAAGCGTGACAGGTGGCCGGGGCGACCACCGGAGCGGCCGTGACCGCGCAGGTCGAGCACGTAGGCCGAGAGGCCCGCTGCCCGTAACCGCTCGCCGAGCTCGCGCCAACGTCCTCCGTGATCAAACCAGCCGTGGAGCATGAGCACGACGGCTCGCGGAGTGGCGGCCTCGTACGCGTCGTACACGAGCTGCGTGCCGTCGGGAGCGGCGAGCGTGGGCATCAGGATGAGGCGAGCAGGCGGCGCAGCAGGTCGAGCCCGGCCTGCGCCGCGCGGCGGCGGATTTCGTCGCGGTCGCCGGGAAAGACCCGTTTGACGGCGCGCGTGTTCGTGTGGAGGCGCGCGGCGAGCCACACGGTGCCCACGGGCTTCTCCGGCGTCCCCCCGGCCGGGCCGGCGATCCCCGTCACCGCGATCGTCGCATCGGTGGAGAAGAGTCGCTGCGCCCCTTCGGCCATGGCGCGCACCGTTTCTTCCGACACGGCGCCGTGTGCCTCGAGGATCTCGAGCGGCACCTTGAGGGCCGCCGTCTTGATGACGTCGGCATACGCCACGACGCCGCCGATGAAGGTGTCCGAGGCACCGGGGATGTTGGTGATCCGCTCCGCCACCATGCCCCCGGTGCACGATTCGGCGACACCCAGGCGATGGCGCCCGCGCCGCAAGGCGTCGAGCAGCACGGCGGCGAGGTCGGCGTCGTCCTCGCCGTACGCGTGGTCGCCGACGGCAGCCTTGAGGCGCTCCACCACGGCCGCGAGCCGCCGCTCGGCGTCGGCGCGCTCGAGGCTCCATGCGGTCACCCGCACGTCGACGCCGTCCACCGAGGGGAGGTACGCCAGCGTGAGCGGCGCGATTTCCGGCTCGATCGGCCCGATCCGCTCGGCCAGGGCGGACTCCGGCACGCCCGTCGTGCGCACGGCACGCGACCGCACCACGAGACCGGCGCCGCCCGATCGCGCGATGCGCGGCAGCACCTCATCCACGAGCAGGCCGCGCATCTCGCGCGGCACGCCGGGGAGCAGCACGACGGTGCGGCCGCGTCCGTCCTCGACCCATAGCCCGGGGGCGGTGCCGCGCGGGTTCGGGAGGATCGTGGCGCCTTCGGGGACCTCCGCCTGGGTCCGATTGATCGCGGGCATCGGGCGGCCCAGCCGCCGGAACCGCTCCTCCAGGCCCGCGAGCAACCCCGCGTCCAGCACCAGCCGCTTGCCAAACAGCTTGGCGACCACGGTCTTGGTCATGTCGTCGCGCGTGGGGCCCAGGCCGCCGGTGGTGACCACGAAGCCGGTGCGCTCGAGCGCGTCCGCCACCGCAGCGCGGATCGCGTCGGGGCGGTCGGCGACCGTCGTGCGGCGCGTGATCTCCGCGCCAGCGGCGGCGAGCGCGCGTCCCAGGTCGGCGGCGTTCGTGTCCAGGGTCAGCCCGAGCAGCAGCTCGCTGCCGATGGTGAGGACTTCGAGCTTCACCCGCGGCCCTTGAGCAGCGCGCGGTAGCGGTACAGATACACGACGAGCGAGTACACCGTGAGCAGGATCGCGCCCGCGAGGGTCAGCGCCACGACCGCGCCGTGGAACTCGTTCCAGAAGTTGCGGAACCATCCCGCCCAGCGGTGGGTGGCGAGCGCGTCCCGCCACGCGAACCAGAACAGCGTCGCGCCGATGAACACGTTCTGCACCACGGCCTTGAGCTTCCCCGCGCCCATCGCCGGGATCACGACACCGCGTCGTTTGGCGAAGAAGCGGAACGCGGTCATCAGGAGCTCGCGGCCCACGAGCAGTAGCGCCACCCACACCGGGAGGCTGCCCCACCACGGGATGCGGTAGTCCACGAGGATCGTGGGATGCCGCGTGAGCCAGAAGATCGGGATCAACGTCGCGAACAGCAGCAGCTTGTCGGCGATCGGGTCGAGCAGCTGCCCCAGCTCACTCACCATGTTGGAGCGCCGCGCCAGCCAGCCGTCGATCACGTCCGAGGCGCTGGCCACGAGAAAGATCAGGAACGCGATGACCTTGGGCCAATAGCCCTGAATGAACGGCAGCAGCGCGATGACCGGCGTGAGGCAGATGCGCGCGAGGGTGAGGATGTTGGGCAGGGTCCATCGCATTGGACCGCCCCCTAGCTCAGGGTCTTCAGCACCATCTTGCTGCACGTCTTGAGGGTGTCGAACACGCCGTCGCCGCGGACCGCCACCGCCTCGTGGTAGGACGCCCGCCCGACCCATTCGTTCCCGACCTTCTCCACGACGTTCTCGCCCGGGTGGGCGGGGTCGGGCGTCACCTTCTGGTGCCCCGTATCGTCGATCGGCCAACCCGGGTTCAGGGACGCCTGGAGGTCCCTGATGGGCGCCGCGTTCGGCAGGTCGCGCTTGTTGTACTGGATGACGAAGGGAATCCTCGTGAGATCGTAGCCGTACTCGGCCATGTTGTCGTACAGGTTCTGCATCGACTCGACGTTGGCCTCCATCCGCTCGATCTGGCTATCGGCGACGAACACGATCCCGTCCACCCCCTTCAGGATGAGCTTCCGGCTCGCGTTGTAGTACACCTGGCCGGGAACGGTGTACAGGTGGAACCGCGTCTTGAAGCCGCGGATCGTGCCGAGGTCCACGGGAAGAAAGTCGAAGAACAGCGTGCGCTCGGTCTCGGTCGCGAGCGAGATCATCTTGCCGCGCGTGTTGGGTGAGACCTTCCCGTAGATGTGCTCCAGGTTGGTCGTCTTGCCGCCCAGGCCCGGGCCATAGTACACGAGCTTGCAGTTGATCTCGCGGGACGCGTAGTTGATCATCGACATGGCCGCGTCCTCTTAGCCGAAGAGTTTGTCAATTTCGTCTTCCGCCCCTTCGAGCAGGCCCTTTTCGGGCGCCGCCGGGCCCGCGCCCACCCGATTGAACATCGCTTCGAATACCTTGGCCACCTTTTCCACCGCCCCTTTCGCCTTGAGCTTCACGAGGCCCAGGGTGGTGCGCTGGTCGAACAGCACGACCAGGATCACGCGCTTCGCCACGTCGGCGAGAAACATCGACTCCTTCTCGCCCTGGTGCACGAGGGAGGCGAATTCGTGCTCGCCGACCATCTTGGCGAGCTGGTCGTTGGCGCTGAAATCGGCGGCGGTGAGGGAAGCGAACGCGGCGGAATCGAACTGGGGCGGGTCGCCCACCGTGGCGACGAGCTGGCCGGTGCGGTCCACCAGCAGCGCGCAGCGGGCGTTCGAGTCGCCGAGGAACGCCTGCAAGTGCTGCTGGATCTGCTTGAAGTCGCTCTCCGAGAACGACCAGCTCGCCGCACCCGCCATCACGCCCTCTCGGTCACTCGGACTCGGCCATGTCCCGCCGCGCCAGCAACGCTTGCGCGATCGTCACGCCGTCGGCGTACTCGAGATCCCCACCCACGGGCAACCCCCGGGCGATCCGTGTCACCCGGATGCCCGTCGGCTTGAGGAGCTGCTGCAGGTAGGTGGCGGTCACCTCGCCCTCCATCGAGGGGTTGGTGGCGATGATCACCTCCAGCACCCCCGAGCCGTTCGCCACGCGCTCCATCAAGCGGTCGAGCCGCAGCGCTTCCGGGCCCACCCCCTCGAGCGGGGAGAGCCGGCCCCCCAACACGTGATAGCGGCCGCGGAACCGCCCCGTGCGCTCGATCGCGGTCACGTCCGCGGGCTCCTCCACCACGCACAGCATGCTCGCTTCGCGGCGGGGATCGGCGCAGATGGCGCAGGGATCCTCGTCGGTCAGCGTGCCACACACGCTGCACGCCCGCACCCGCTCGCGGACGGCGCGGATCGCGTCCGCCAGTCGCGTGGCGGCCTCCGCCGGCTGCTTCAACAGGTGAAACGTGAGCCGCTGCGCCGTCTTCCGCCCGATCCCGGGGAGCTTCGCCAGCTCCGTCACGAGATCATCGATGGCCGACACGGCGAACTAGAGCGGCAGCTGAAACGGGAACGGCAGGCCCGAGGCGAGCTTCTTCACCTCCGCCTGATACAGCTCGGCGGCGCGCTGCTGGGCCTGCGCCACCGCGGCGAGCACGAGGTCCTCGAGCATTTCCACGTCCCCCGCGATGGCCTGGGGGTCGATCTTGATCGCGCGGATCTGCCCCCGCCCGTCGGCCGTGGCCTCGACCATCCCACCGCCCGCCGAGCAGGTCACGGTCTGCTGCGCCAGCTGCGACTGAATCTCGGACAACCGGAACTGCATCTGCTGCCCCAGCTGGAGCAGGCTGGATAAATCCGCCATACGCCGAAAGTTACCCCTCGCCTAAACAGGTGGCAAGCTATTCCAATAACTCCAAATCTAGCGCGTCCACGGCCGCGTTGAGGCCGGGATCCTTGGCGCGCAGCGTTTTCAGACGCTCGGCACGCGCCGCGTCCTCGGTCAAGCGCGCAGGCCGCACCGCGCCCCGCTCCCTGTTCCCCGCTCCCTCGAGCTTGACCCGCACCGGCTCCAACACGTACGGACCAAGGAGGTGTGCCACCGCCTCGCGCTGGCGTTCGATCCCCTCGGCGTGCACCGGATTGGTGTCGAGCAGCCGGATGGTGACGGTCGTGCCGTCCACGGCCGCCACCTCGGCCTGTTGCAGCAGCGCGCCGAGCATCGGGCTCTTGACGCGCGCGTCCTCGATCACGCGGGACCACAATGCTCGCAGCCGGTCCACGGTCACGGGACCTTTCTCCGGGGGAACAGCCGGGGAGACTGCCTGGGAAGGGGGAAGGGGAGCAGCGTCGCGCAGAACCGGCACGGGGTCCCCCTTCCCTGGCCTTTCACCCTTCCCCGGCTCTCTACCCAGAGCCCGGATGACTTCTTCAAGCTCCACCGTTCGAGCCATCATCGCCCAGCGCAGCAGCAGCAGCTCGACGGCGAGACGCGTGTTACCACTCGACTTGATCTGCAGCTCCATCTCGCTCAGCACCGCCAAGAGGCGCACGACATCGGGAGCGGGGAGCAAGGAGCGGTACTTCCTGACGAGGGCCTGCAGGCTTTCCGTCAGCCCCTCGGGCTCGCCGCCCAAGCCCACGAGCAGCACGGCGCGGAGCGTTTCCCCGGCGCCGGCCACGAACTCGCCCAGGTCGGCGCCGCCATCCACCAGCCGCTCCACGAGCGGGAACACGGCCTTGGCGTCCCGCTCCGCCACGAGCCGCAACATCTCGCCGTACAGGTCGTCGGGGATGAGGCCGAGCACCTCGCGCACCTGCTCGGCCGTGACCGGCCCGCCCTCCGTTCCGAACGAGAGCACCTGATCGAGGATGGAGAGTCCGTCGCGCATCCCGCCGTCGGCGCTCCGCGCGATCAGCTGGAGGGCGTCTTCCTGCGCCTCGAGCCGCTCCGCGGCGAGCACCTGCTGCAGCCGCGCCACGATGGCATGCGGGCCGATGCGGCGGAAGTCGAAGCGCTGGAGTCGCGACAGGATCGGCGCCGCGGTCTGCGCGATCTTCTGGGGGTCGGTGGTGGCGAAGACGAACACCACGCGGGGCGGCGGCTCCTCGAGGATCTTGAGGAGCGCGTTCCACGCCTCGCGCGTGAGCATGTGGGCCTCGTCCACGATGTACACCTTGTGGCGATGCTCGGCCGACGCCGCGTACATCGCGCGCTCGCGCAGGTCGCGAGCGTCGTCCACGCCGCGGTTCGACGCCGCGTCGAGCTCGACGACGTCCAGATTCGCCGCGCCGGTCCAGATGCGCACGCAAGAGTCGCATTCCCCGCACGGCTCGCCCCCGCTCGACGGGCCGCGCCGCTCGCAGTTCAGCGCCATCGCCAGGATCCGCGCCGCCGTCGTCTTCCCGACCCCGCGCGGGCCGGCGAACAGGTAGCCGTGCGCCACGCGGCCGCCCGCCACGGCACCCCGCAACGCGGCGGCCACGTGGTCCTGGACGATGAGGTCGGAAAAGCGCTTGGGGCGGTACTTGCGTGCGAGGGCGATCATCTGAGAAAAGATAGTCGGATAGGCGGATAGGCGGTTAGTGGCTCCGCGTCGCGTCCGATTCTCTAACCGGCTATCCGCCTATCCGTCTAACCGCCTAGGGTCTCTCGCAGCCCGACTTGTCGAAGCGGTGCTCCACCGAATCCACGCCGGCGTACAGGCTCTGATCGCGCGCGGCGTGCGTCGCGTCGAGCACGCCGGCAGCGCGCCGGGCGGCGGTGTACGCCGTCCAGCGCTGCTCGACCGCCCCGAGCGCGTGGGCGAGGCCAACGCAGGCGAGCTGCCCCCGCGCGAACTGCGCGGCACCGGCGTTGAAGCCGCGCACCACGAGCGCGAGCGAATCCCCGACGCGGTCCAGCCGTCCCAGGGGCGACGGAGGCGCGGGCGCAGCCGTGACGGGCGCGGGGGACGGAGGGGGCGCCGCCGTCGTGGGCGCCGGCTGCCGGGCCGACGGCGGACGCGACGGGGGCGCGGCGCGTGGACGGGGAGGCCGGGCGCGCGCCTTGGTCACAGCCTCCTTCAATCGCGCCGGCAGCGCCGCCACCCGCGCCGCGAAGTCCTTCACCCCGCGCGGGACGGTGAGCGACGGCAGCGTCGGCTGGAACCACCAGTACCCACCAGCGGCACCCGCCACGAGCATCAGCACGGATAGCCGCATGAGCCAGCGACGCCAAGGCCAGTGCCGGCGCCGGCGCCGCTTCTTGGGGGCGGGCGCCACGGGAGGGGGGTACGCCTCCGGCTCGACCTGCTCCTCCCACTGCGTCACCTCTCCCTGCGACGCGTACTCCTCCGACGCGTACTGCTGCGACGTGTACTCCTCGGCAGGCCACGCCGAGGCGTCTGCCCCCGTCTCGTACGCGGTCGGCTCCACACCGGGCGCCTCGGCGAGAGGTTCCTCCTGCTCCTGGTCCTGCTCCTGCTCTGGCTCTGGCTCTGGCTCTGGCTCTGATTCTGGCTCTGATTCTGGCTCCGGCTCTGCCTCAGGCTCCAACTCGGGCTCGGGCTCCGGCACTTGGGCCGCGCGCGATGAACGCGGCGTCCTCGTGCCGGAGGACGACGCGTGCGAAGGCGGGTGCCCGGGGGTGGGGGTGGGCGTCGCGAAGTCCTCGGCGGTCGTCAGGAACTGGAGCTCCGTGGTGCGCTCTTCCCGTCGCACAGGCCGTGGAGGGGACGACGGGGGGCGAGGGGGCGGGGGCGGTTCGGGCGTGGGTTCGGGTTCGGGCTCCGGCTCCGGTTCTGGCTCGGGCTGCGCCGCAGCGCGCGGTGGCGCGGCCTGGGGTACCACCGGGTTGTAGGCGCGGTAGTTCTTCCAGGTGACGAACGAGCGCTTCTTCCCACCCGGCCGGATCGAGTCATCTGACAGGAGCTCGTAGAACGGCAACGGCGTGGCGACCCACTCGTCCGCCCCCGCCCGGAAAAAGGCCCCGGCGGGCTCGGCGGGGTCCGTTGCCAGCAGCATCGCGACCTGCCAGGGCTCGGCGAAATAGTGTTCGTGCGTCTCGACGTCGTGGTCGGACAACGTGAGCGGGAGCGGCGCGTGCGTGTGGTACCACCCGATGAGATGCGCCTGCTGCTCCGCGAGCTGCGCCTCGATCTTGTCCCACAGCCGCGTCACGACGTCGCGGCTCCGGTCGCCGTGGATAGCCTGGTTGAGCCGCAGGGCGGCATCGATCACGAGGTAGGAGACGTTCGTCTCCGGACACTCGCACAGATCGCCCAGCAGGAAGCCGAGCACGCCCTGTCCCGCACGCAACGGCGTGGCCACGTGCTCGGAGATCGCGGTCAGCGCGACCTGTGATAGGAAGATCGGGAACGGGATCTCGGCCGGCCGGACACCCCCGCCCAGGGGAGGAGCCCAGAGAATAGACCGGGCGACGGGGATCGGTCGGCGGAGGGGGCTGCCGGCGTCCATCGTCACAAGATAACGAGCGGTCGCGTGACCCGGGTCACCGGAGGGCCGTCACGATCAGCTGCGCCGCACGCTCGATCTCGCGGCGTGAGACGTCGAGATGCGTGACCGCCCGCAGCCGGCGCGGGCCGAACGACACCACCAGCACGCCGGCCTGGGCGAGCTGCGGCACGACGGCTTGCGACGTGGCGCCGTCCCGCACGAGGTCGAGCATGACGATGTTCGTCTCGGGGACGGACGGTCGGACCGTCGGACAGTCGGACAGCAACTCAGCGAGCCGGCGCGCGTTGTCGTGGTCTTCCTCGAGCCGGATCAGATTGTGGTCGAGCGCGTACAGCGCCGCCGCGGTGAGGATGCCGGACTGACGCATCCCTCCGCCCAGCCGGCGCCGGATCGCCAGCGCCCGCTCCCGCTCCTCACCCGCGAACGCGAGACACGACCCCACGGGACATCCGAGTCCCTTGGAGAAGCTCACCATCACCGTCGCCGCTCCCCGGGCGAGCCGCGCGGGCGGCACGCCGAGCGCGACGGCGGCGTTCCACAGCCGGGCGCCGTCCAGATGCACGCGCTGACCCGCCGCGGCCGCGGCCGCGACGATCCCGTCCATCACCGCGGGAGGCATCACCTTCCCGCCCGCGGCGTTGTGGGTGTTTTCCGCCGCGACCGCGCCCGCTCGGGGGACGTGGGGCGACGGCGCACGGAACGCCGCCTGCAGGCGCTCACCCGTGAGCAACCCGTCCGGCGTCGCGATCGGCCGGATCTGTACGCCCCAGTTGGCGGCCACGCCCGCTTGCTCGTAGTGCACCAGGTGGGCGTCGGCCTCGAGCAGCAGCTCGGTCCCGGGGCGGGTGAGCAGCGCGACGCCGGTCTGGTTCGCCTGGGTACCGGAGGGGAAGAACAGCGCGTCGCCCGTGCCGAGGAGCTCCGCGACGCGCTGCTCGAGCCGGCGCGTGGTCGGGTCACGATCGAGGACATCGTCGCCGACTTCGGCCTCGGCCATCGCGCGGCGCATCCCCGGCGACGGCCGCGTGACCGTGTCGCTCCGCAAATCGACCGGCGCCGCGGTCATCCGAGCTGCACGCGCTGCAACCGGCGCAAGCGGACGAGGTCGTACATCTCCGCGACCTCGCCGCCGAGCAGGAACAGATACGCGGTGTAGTAGACCCAGAGCAGGAACAGGACCAGGGCCACGACGTTCGCGTCCGAAGCGACCCGATCGAGCGTGGCGAACCGCGTCACGTAGAGCGCGTACAGCCGCTTCGCGACCTCGAAGCCGAGGGAGCAGAACACGGCCGCGACGAGCGCGGTGCGCCAGTGGATCCGCCGGCTCGGCAGCAGCTTGAAGATCACGAAGAAGAGCAGCACGCCGAGCGCGAACGCGGTCGTCTCTAGGCCGAAGCGCCACAGCCAATCGAGCAGGAAGCTGCGGCTCACGCTGCTCGCGTTCCGCGCCTCCCACGCCGCCAGCACGCCGCTCAACACGAGCAGCGCGCCGGTGCAGCACACCATGCCGAGATCGAGCAGCTTGGCCATCGGCCAGGTGCGCCGCTCGTCGGTGTCGAACACCTCGTTGAGCGCCGCCCGCAGCCCGCCGAACAGCCGGGTGGAGAACCAGAGAAACAGCGGCAGGCCGACCGCGGTGAGCCGGCCGCGGTGGCGCACCACGCCGGCCAGCGTCGCCTCCACCTGCGCGAACACCTTATCGGTGTCGCCGCCGGGCGCCGTCGGGAGGAAGCGCGACAGCAGCTCGTGCAGCTGCACCTGGTGCGTCGTGATCTGATGCTGGACGAGGGAGCCGACGACGGCGAGCAGCACCGCGACGAACGGGATGATGGTGAGGAGGAGATCGAACGACAGGGCGCTCGCGAGGAAGGGGATGTTGTCCTCGTAAGCCGCCTCGACGGTGCGGCGGACGATGCCGGTCAGCGACCGATGCCAGCCGCCGTCGGCCTTCACGCGGAGGGCTCGTCCTCCTCCTCGGCGCCGTGCCCCTGCCCCGGCCGGGCGCCGCGACGACGGCGCTTCGCGTCGGTGAGGCGGCGCTCGAGCGCCTCCCGCACGGGCGGCTCGTCCGCGTCCTCGTCTTCCGCCTCCAGCAGCTGCCCCAGCTCGCCGGCCTTCTCGGTCGCGAGCTCCCGCAGCCCGCGGAGCCGGCGCGTCAGCTTGGTGCGGGTCGCGTCGCCCGGCTCGGGCGCGAACAGGAACCCGAGCACCGCCCCCAGCCCGAGTCCGAGCAGGAACGACCCGAACCCCGACCCTCGCTCGCTCACTCGCCTGCCTCCAAGTCGTCCGGCGCCGCGACGGCCACGGGACGCGGCTGCGCGTGGGATTGGAGCGGCGGCTTGACGTAGCGATCGGTGGCGGCGCGGGTGCCGGTCACGCGCAGCTGCTCGAACAGGAAGGCGAACGTCTTCTCGAGGTCGGCGCCGATCGCGTCCCGCACGTCCGCCGGCAGATCCCACAGCCGCCGCTTGAACGGCCCGATGGCCCGCTTGCGGCTCTTGTAGATGAACTGCTCCTCCGTGTCTCCCTTCTTCCATTCGTCTTTGCACTCGCCCTTGACCCAGTCGTTGAGCTCGCGCCGGAATTCGGCCGGCAGCCTGGGGTGGTCGAAGACGATGTTCTGGAAGTTGGTCGCCAGGTGGATCTCGATCGCCTCGCACTTGGGGAAGTGGCTGAAGGCGTCCGGCGGCAGCGTCGAGGCGCCGTGCTGCACCGCACCGCCCAGACGGTACGTGGCGCGCGCTGCGGCGGACAGGGCCCGCAGCGCCTCGAGGTCGAGCTGCACCCTGGCGATCGAGCCGTCGGGGAGCACCACGCCGCCGTGGCTCGTCCCCGTCTGCACCGAGATCTTGCTGATCCCCGCGTACGGGGGGGGGCCCAAGGACTGGAGCGTGCGGCGATAGCCCTCCATGAACGCGTGCAGCTCGTGCACGTCGGAGTTCTTGCCCCCGACCTCCCCGATCTCTGCGCCGACCGACACGGTCACGCCGTCCGGCTCGCGCTCGCGGATGAACTTCGTCAGCTCGGCGGCGCGCTCGTAGTTGACGCGCTGCTGCTCGTCGAGCGTGGCCTTGGAGAGGTCCACGAGGGTGGAGGTATCCACATCGATGTTGTAGAAGCCGGCGTGCAGCTCTTCCTCGATCAGCGTGCGGATGGCCTGCAGCTCCGCCTCGGGGTCGGCGGCGTACTTCTTGGCGTTGACTTGGACGTGGTCGCCCTGGATGAAGAGCGGTCCGGTGAAGCCCTCGCGCAGCGCCGCCGCGGTCATCACCGCGACGTACTCGCCCGGCCGCTGCTCCGTGTAGCCGATCTCGGAGCGGGCGATCTCGCAGATCACGGCGCCGACGTCGAGGCGCCGCGCCGCCCGCAAGATGGCGCGCGCCGAGTCGTAGGCCAGCACCCGCACGTTGATAGCGGGCGTCGTGAAGGGCGGGACCTCGCCACGGCCGCGCGCCAGATACAGCTCGTGAATCGACGCGGGCCGGACGCCCCCCGCCTGCCCGATTTCCCAGATCAGCCAGCGCGCCTGCTCGCGCTCCTGCGGCGCGCCGAACACGGCCTGGCGCACGAGCTCGTCCAGCGCCGCGCTCTGGCGCGCGGCGGGGCGCTCGAACCGGCGGAGCGCCGCGTCGGATGCGTTGGCCATGGAGCGATCCTCCTGGCGTCGAATCTAGACCGGGCCCACCTCGATGACCAGCCCGTCGTACGCGGGCGCGATGCCCGCCGGCAGCTGGGCCGCGAGCTCGGCGTGGGGCGCCGCGTGCGTGAGATGCGTGAGGAAGGTGCGCCGCGCGCCAATGCGCTCGGCCGCCTCCACCGCCTCCGGGATCGAGAGGTGGAGCGGGTGCGGCCGCGGCAGCAGCGCGTTCAGCACCAGCACGTCGAGCCCCCCGAGACGCGCGCGCACCCCGTCGGGAATCGCCTTCGCGTCGGTGAGGTAGGCGAGCGGTCCCATGCGGTAGCCGAACACCGTGTGGTCCCCGTGCGGCAGCACGAGCGGCAGCACCGGGATGCCGGCGATCGCGGTCTCGCGCTCCGCGTCGAGCGGCCGCGCCACCAGCTCGGGCTTGCTCGTGCCCGGCTGGGCCGGCGTCTCGTCGAAGATGTAGCCGAAGCGGCGCGCGATCTCGGCCAGCGTGTCGGCCGAGCCGTACACTTCCAGCCGGCTCGCACCCGCCCGACGCACCGAGACGGCGCGCAGGTCGTCGATGCCGTGGACGTGGTCGGCGTGCGCGTGCGTGAACAGCACGGCATCGATCGCGTCGACCCCCGCCGCCACGAGCTGCAGCCGCAGCTCCGGGGGCGTGTCGATGAGGAGACGACGCCCGCCGGCCTCGACGAGCGCCGCGGTGCGGGTGCGGCGGTCCCGCGGGTCGGGCGACGTGCACGTGCGGCAGCGGCAGCCGATCTGCGGCACGCCGTAGGAAGTCCCGGTGCCGAGAAACACCAGCCTCACGTCACACGACCTCGACCTTGAGCAGGTTGGTGGTCCCGGAGACGTCCCACGGCACCCCCGCCGTCATCACGATGCGGTCGCCCGAGCGGGCGTACCCGCGCTTCAGGATCAGGTCGCGCACGACCGCGAGCATCGCGTCGTACCCGGGCACCTGGTCCACGAGCACCGGTGTCACACCCCACACCAGCGCCAGCTGCCGGTAGGTGACCGGCTCGGTGGTGACCGCGAGGATCGGCACCGGCGGGCGCTGCGCCGCCACCTTGCGCGCCGTGAAGCCTCCCTTGGTGAGCGTCACGATGAGCGGCGTCTTGAGCATCCGCGCCACCGCGCTCGTCCCCAGCGCGATCGCGTCCTCCACCGCCACGGTCTCGCTCTCGCCGCGTCGGCGCTCGTCCCGACCTCCCCCGCCGCGCTCCCTGGGCCCGCCACCCTGGCGCTCCATCTCGCGGATGATGCGGTCCATCGCGCGCACCGCCTCGAACGGGTACTCGCCGACCGCGGTCTCGGCCGAGAGCATCACGGCGTCGGTCCCGTCGAGGATCGCGTTGGCGACGTCCGAGGCCTCGGCCCGGGTGGGCCGCGGGTGGTGCACCATCGACTCGAGCATCTGGGTCGCCGTGATCACCGGCTTCCCGTGACGGTTCGCTTCCCGAATCAGGCGCTTCTGCACGCTCGGGACCTCTTCGAACGGCAGCTCGACGCCCAGGTCGCCCCGCGCCACCATCACCGCGTCGCACGCCGCGAGAATGCGCTCCAGGTCCTCGAGGGCGGTGGCCTTCTCGATCTTCGCGATCAGCTTGATGGCGGGCGGGACGAGCCGCCGCAGCTCGGCCAGATCCTCGGCGCGCCGCACGAAAGACAGCGCCAGGTACTCGACCCCCGCCTTGACGGCGTGCGTGACGTCCTCGCGGTCCTTGGCGGTCAGGGCAGGCGCGCTCACCTGCAGGCCGGGCAGATTCATCCCCTTGTGGGAGGTGAGGGTGCCGCCGTCCACCACCCGAGCTTCGACGCGGGGGGGGGCGATCCCCGTGACCTCGACCGACAGCAGCCCGTCGTCGAGCAGGATGCGGGCCCCCACCCGCGCGTCCGTCGCGAGACCGGCGTACGTGGTTGGCAGCTCGCCGCTCTTCGCGACCTCCTCGGGCGCGAACACCACGGTCTCGCCCGGGCGCAACGCGCGGGGTTGCGGCAGCGCGCCCACGCGGATGCGCGGTCCCTGCAGATCCACGAGGACCGCCACGTTACTGCCCGCGGCGTCCGCCGCGCGCCGCACCGCGGCGATCCACGCCGCCCGCAGCTCCGGGCTGCCGTGGGATGCGTTGACGCGGATCACGTTCGCACCCGCGTCGATGAGCCCCTCGATGTGCTCGGGGGCGCCCGTCGCGGGTCCCAGTGTCGCGACGATCTTCGTGCGGCGAATCAGATGGACTCCTTCTCTGGGCCAACGGGGTTTTTCAACATGCCCGTGGAAAGCGGGATGTGGAAAACTAGTGCAGCACGCCGATCTGCTTTTCCTCGAGTCGGCGCTTGAACTCCTGGAGCAGGTGCACGGCCCGCGCGATGCTCGAGGCCGGCAGGCCCTCGATCGCCCGAGCGGCGAGGCGCCGCTCGAGCTGCCCGGCGCGCAGCAGCACGTCGAGCCCGGTGCGCGTGAGGGTCACGCGTACGCCGCGGTCGTCTTCCGGGTCGGGGGTGGTCTCGACGAGCCCCTTCGTTTCCAGCCGCTGAACGAAGGTCGTGGCCGCCGCGCGCGACACCCCCAGCTGCGCGGCGATCTCCTTGGGGCGGGCGCCGTCCGGCCCGCCCACGTCTACGGCCGTCAAGGCAGCATGGGCACGGTGGGAGAGGCCGTACGTGCGAAACGCGCGATCTCCCGCGTGCTGAGCGGCGGCCCGCGCCGCCGTGATGGCGTCGGTGAGCTGGAGGGCGAGCGCGGAGCGATCGGGCATCGGAAAGTCGTCAGTTCTCAGGCATCGGTGATCAGCAGGGAGAAAGTTAACATATTGATAATTAACATACTAAATACTTACGCAATCGCCAGACGGGCCTTACGCTTCAGCAGGTCTCCGACCAATCGACCGCCGACGTCGCCCCGCAGCGGACGCAGCGCAGCGTGTCCGGCCGGCCCGCGAAGTCCTGGCGGTAGTGACACATGGGGCAGACGGCGTAGGTCGTCACCACCTCCATCCCCTGCCCTCCCAGCGCGGGACGCAGCACCCCGGTGCGGACGACGATGCTCCAGTGGTCGGGTGCGTCGGTGCGCACCGACACGTCCCCCCGGCTCAGCCGGACGCGCTGCTCCCGCACCTCGACGACGAGGTGGCCGTCCGCAGACTCCTCGACGATGGGATACCAGGCGCCGCGGCGCAGGATGTCCGCGACGTTGTCCGCACAGCGGGCCCAGCCGAGCCTGATCCGCATGAGGTCGCGCCTCACATCATACCACGTTTTGATAGATTTCGTTATGCGCGACCTCGGCCGAATCGTGCGCCTCCAAATCCAGCGCTCGTCGCTGAAGACGGGGGAGAAGCCGCTACGGGTCTACGACCCGACCCCTTGCCTCGCGGTGGCACGGCTCGCCGTCGGACCCGACGGCGTGCTGGGCGAAGGGCCCGAAGGGTCCTGGCTGGTGGACGTGCATCACCGCACGCACCCCAACACCAAGAACGAAGACGGCGCGCACGGGGTCTCGATCGGCTTCACCACGCACTATGCGCTGATGCGGGAGCGCTTCGGGGATCGCCTCACCCCCGGCTGCGCGGGCGAGAATGTCCTCGTGGAGACCGCTCGCCGGATCACCCTCGACGAGCTCGGCGGCGGCATCGCCTTCGTGGACAAGGACGGCCGCGAGGTGGTGCGATTGGAGGTGCTGCAGGTCGCGCATCCCTGCCGGCCGTTCAGCGGCTGGGCGCTGGGCGGCACGGTCGAACCCGAGGTCCTCAAGGAAACGCTGCAGTTCTTGGACGACGGAATGCGCGGGTTCTACTGCCTGGGAGTCGGGGCGGGAATCGTTTCGGTGGGCGATCGGCTGGTACTGCTCTAACGCTGTCAGGTGTCGGGTGCCAGGTGTCAGGCCCTGACACCTGACACCTGGTCCCGGACACCTTAGCTCAACTCATCCCACGCCAGCGCCGCCGTCTTCTTGCAGCGTTCGCACGAAAGCTCCTTGACGTCGGCCCCGAAGGCTTGGCGGTGCCGGCAGGTGGGGCACACCGCGTACGTGAGCGGGAACAGCCGGCCCACGCGCTGGATCTCGCGCGGCTCGCACCGCACGATGCTCCAGCGCTCCGGCGGATGGTAGCGGATCTCGAGGAAGCGCCGGTCGACCGGGACGTTGCGCCGATTCACGTCCAGCACGACGATGTGGCTCGACGAGACGCGGACCACCGGATACCAGGCGCCGCGGCGCAGCAGGTGCGCGCCGGGCTTGCCGACGCGGGCCCAGCCCTTGGCCTGGAGCCGCGTGGGCGTCGGGGGACGGAAGGGAGCAGTCACGCCGTAGAATAACACGGCCCCCGCGCAGGGGGTCGTGACAGCCGTCACACGGCCGGAACCGCTCGCCGGGTGACGGTTGACCCGCGGCGCGCCCGCTACGCCCCGGCGCCGCTCAGCCGCACTCCGAGAATCCGCACACGTGGCACTTGGCGCAGCCCTCGATGAACGCGAGCTGCGAGCCGCAGTCGGGGCAGGCGCCGATGAAGTCCTGCTGGGTCGCGCCACTCTGGAGCGCCGCGGCGCTCCCCCCCCCCTGCCCCGCCACGACTCCCCGCAGCGGAGCCGCCGCACCCGGACCCGCCGCCCCCGCCGCCCCCGCCGCCCCCGCCCCTCCCCGTTCCGCCTCGGCGAGCAGATCCTGCTGGATGCCCTGCCGGTCCTGCATCCACTTCTCGATCGCGATGCCGATGGCGTCCGGCACCGAGAGCACTTTGTTGGGCCCCAGGCCGACGGCCCGGTCCGACGAGATGCCCCGGAGCTGGCGGTAGATCTCCCGCATGGGAATGCCCGAGCGGAGCCCGAGCGAGATCAGCCGCCCGACGGCTTCGACGTCGGCCATGAGCGCCCCGCCCGCCTTGCCGAGGGAGATGAAGACCTCGAACGGCTGGCCGCGGTCGTCCTCGGTGATAGTGACGTACATCGTGCCGAGCGGCGTCTCGATCCGTCGCGTGGATCCCTTGAGCAGGTCGGGGCGCGAGCGCTTGGCGCGCCGCTGCAGGTTCTCGGCCTCCGCGTCATGCAGCATGCCGCGGGTTCGCTCGAGCTCCGCTTCCAGCTCGGCGATCCGGCCAAGCGCCTCGGCCACGGCGGTCTGCCCGTTCGCCGCCTGCTCCTGCACCTTCTTCGCGGTGGCCCCGGTCGAGAGCACCTGCATCTCGCGCGAGGCGTCGCGGTACACGGTGACGCCCTTGCAGCCGAGCTTGTAGGCGTAGCGGTAGATCTTCTCCACGTACTCCTCGGTCGCATCGTGCCCGAAGTTGCAGGTCTTGGAGATCGCCGAGTCGGTGAACTCCTGGAAGGCCGCCTGCATCTGGATATGCCACTCGGGGGTGACGTCGTGCGCCGTCACGAACACGCGCTGCCACTGCGCCGGCACCGCGTCGAAGTGGATGTGGCCCGCCTCCGCGATCCGCTGCATCAGGTCGTCCGAGTACCAGCCCTCCTGTCGCGCGATGGCGACGAAGTCCTCGTTCACGTCCGGCATCAGCACGCCGGCCTGGTTGCGCATGAACGCGACCGCGAAGAGCGGCTCGATCCCCGAGGAGCAGTTCGCGATGATCGAGATCGTGCCCGTGGGCGCGACCGTCGTGAGATTGCAGTTGCGGAGCCGGCGCATCGGGCGCACCCGCTCGCCGTCGGGCCCGCGGGCACAGCTCGCGTCGGGGCCCCAGATCGACGTCTCCCACTCGGGGAAGACACCGCGCTGCTCCGCCAGCTGCTCCGACGCGACCTTCGCTTCCTCATCCACGAACTCCATCACCCGGCGACCCAGCGCCACCCCCTCGTCCGAGTCGTACGGGATGCCGAGGTGCACCAGCAGATCGGCCCAGCCCATCACCCCGAGGCCGATGCGGCGAATGCGGTTCGCCAGATCGTCGATCTCGGCGAGCGGGTACTTGTTCGCGTCGATGACGTTGTCGAGGAAGTGCGTGCACACGTGCACCGCCGTCCGCAGCCGCTCCCAGTCGACGTCTCCCTGCTTCACGAACAGGCCCAGGTTGATCGAGCCGAGGTTGCAGACGTCGTAGGGGAGCAGCGGCTGCTCGCCGCACGGGTTCGTGGCCTCGTAGCTGCCGAGGCGCGGCACGGGGTTGTAGTAGTTGGCCCGGTCGATGAAGTACACCCCGGGCTCACCCGTCTTCCAGGCGCCATGGACGATCTGGCGGAACACGTCGCGCGCATCCAACTGGCCCATCACCTTGCCGCTGCGCGGGTGGATGAGGTCGTAGCTCGTCCCCTCCTCGACGGCCTTCATGAAGGCGTCCGTCACCGCCACCGAGATGTTGAAGTTCGTCACCTGCGTGAGGTCGTCCTTACAGGTCACGAACTCGAGGATGTCGGGGTGGTCCACCCGCAGGATGCCCATGTTCGCGCCGCGGCGCGTCCCGCCCTGCTTCACGACGTCGGTCGAGGCGTCGTACAGCTTCATGAACGACACGGGGCCCGACGCCACGCCCATGGTGGAGCGGACCACGTCGTTCTTGGGCCGGAGCCGGGAGAACGAGAACCCCGTGCCACCGCCCGACTGGTGCACCAGCGCCATGGCGCGCAGCGTGTCGTAGATGCCGCTCTGGCCGTTCGACAGGCAGTCGTCCACGGGGAGCACGAAGCACGCCGACAGCTGGCCCAGCGGCCGGCCGGCGTTCATGAGGGTGGGCGAGTTGGGCATCCACACCCGCGTCGCCATCAGCTCGAAGAACGTTTCCGCGAGGCCCTCCACGCCTTTGTCGGACGCACCGTAGCGCCGGTCCGGCTCGGCCACGGTCCGGGCGACCCGCCGGAACAGGGCGTCGGGCCGTTCGACGGGGGTGCCCTGGTCGTCCTTCACCAGGTAGCGCCGCTCCAGCACCGTGACGGCGTTGGGGCTCAGATCGAGGGTGCCTGTGCGGCTGGAAGCAGTCATGCGAGCTCGTCCCTTTCGGTGAGCGCGTGTCTCAGCGTGGTCGTGATGTAGTGAAATTTAACCGGCCGCCGGCTCAGCAAGCGCGGGAGGTCAAGGTAGGCGCGCCCGACGGCCCGAGCAAGGCTGGCGCACCGCGCCGCGCGCGTAAGGGGTTCCGGGAATTCACATCACAAACTTGCCCGCGCGGTGCCGCTCGGCCTCCGCGACGTAGTGTTGCCACGTGTACCGGATCCGCTGGCGCAGCGCCTCATCCACCGCGCGGGTCACCCGCGCCGGCACGCCCACCACTAACGAGCCGGGCGGGACCCGAGTTCCCTCGGGCACCACCGCGCCCGCTGCTACGACACTGCCGGTCCCGACGTGGACGTCGTTGAGCAGGATGCTGCCCATCCCGATCAGGCACTCATCTTCAACGGTACAGGCATGCAGGATGGCCCGATGCCCCACCGCGACGCGGGCGCCGATGCGCGTCGGCTTCCCCTCGTCCACGTGGACAATCACGCCGTCCTGGAGGTTCGTGGCTTCGCCCACCGCGATCGCGGCCATGTCGCCGCGCAGCACCGCGCCGTACCACACGCTGGCGCGCGCCCCCAGGGTCACGTCTCCCAGCACGACCGCCCCGGGAGCGATGAACGCCGTCGGATGGATGTCGATTACTGCCGCTCCGGCACGAACTGCACCTGCACCCAGGAGTCCACGGGCTCGCCATTCTTCTGGGCCGGGTTCCAGCGCAGCGTCTTGGCGAGATCGAGCGCCTGGTCGTTGAAGGGATCCACGTTGGAGCGCACGAAGACGCGGACCTCCATGGTCTCCCCCGAGCGCGACACGTGGCACAGCAGGATCGCCGGCCGGGGGACGATGGGTGCGTCAGCCGGCACGGGGATCTTCGTGGACGCGAGCGGCACCGGCCGCGCGTCCCAGCAGATACCGTCCTGGTTGTAGGCGGGCCCGTACTGCTCGCACGGACCGAACTTCGAGTCGCGCGACGGCCGCAGGTCGACCTTGACCGTCAGCGGGGCGCCCGGACTGACGATCACCTGGCGCTCGAAGGCGGCGTAGCCCTCCGCTTGCACCGCCAGCTTGTAGACGTTGGGGGGCACCTCGCCCTGCGAGCCGCGGAACGGCGCCCCGTTGAGCGTGACGCGGGCGCCCGCGGGCAGGCCCTGGAGCGTGAGGCGGCCGGGCGTCCCGGGCGGGACGAGACGGGCGCGGGCGGTGTCGGTGGGGCTCCGCGTCGTGGGGGGGACGGAGTCGACGGCCGGCGCGGTACCGGTGTCGGCGAGCAGGCGCTGCGCGACGGTGTCGCGCTGCAGGATCGCCGCGGCGGAGTCGTGCGGCACACCGTGGGCGAAGAACAACAGGCCCTTCTTGTACGCGTACAGCCCCGGGGCTCCGAGCGCCACGGCGACGACGAGCACCCACAGCGCGATGCCGGCCGTCACGGACCGCCGGTGCGGCTCGGCGCCGGGGGGCACACGCGGGAGCGGCGTGGTGGCGGCGCCCGCCAGGCGCGCCCCCGCGAGCGAGGGGATGGCTTTGGTGGGCGCCGTCGCGAGCCCGACGGCGGCGAACGTGCCCCCGGCTTCGAGCGCCTGGACCAGGTCGTCGGCCGTCTGAAAGCGGTCGTCGGGCAACTTGGCCATCATCCGCTTGATGATCTCGAACAGCGTGCGCTGATCGTAGCTCTCGAGCGGGGGGGTCGGCAGCTCCTCCATGATGTGCTTGTAGCCGATGGAGAAGGAGTCCTCTCCGTCGAACGGCACGCGCGCCGTGAGGCACTGGTAGGCGACGACGCCGAGCGAGTAGACGTCGCTGCGGCCATCCAGCGCTTGGGCGCGGGCCTGCTCGGGGCTCATGTAATGCGGCGTGCCGATCGACATGCCGGTGCCCGTGAGCTTGCCGCCGGTCGCCGCCTTCGCGATGCCGAAATCGGTGACGACGGCCATCCCGTGCTCATCGAACATGATGTTGTCGGGCTTGATGTCGCGGTGCACGATCCCGCTCTTGTGCGCGTACGCGAGGGCCCGGGCGACCTGGACGAGGACCTGGCGGATCTCGGCCGGGGGGAGCGAGCCGCGCGCGGCGAGCACGCTCGAGAGCGGCTTGCCGCGCAGGAACTTCATGACGAAGTAGATGACGCGGCCGCTCTTGCCGACGCGGTAGATCGGGATGATGCCGGGGTGCTCAAGCTTGGCCGAGGTGCGGGCCTCGCGCTGGAAGCGCTCGACGAACTCTTTGTCGAAGGCGAGGGAAAACGGCAGGACCTTGATGGCGACGTCGCGCTCCAGCTGCTTCTCGCGGGCCTTGAAGACGATCGCCATGCCCCCGCGCCCCAGCTCCTCGAGGATGTCGTACTCGTCCTGCAGCTGCTCCCGCACCAAGTCGATCTCGGTGACGTCGGGGTGCTGGTCGCGGACGGCGCGGACCGGAGTCGTCGTCGTCAGGTCCAGCCCGCAGGAGCGGCAGAACTTGCTGGTGTCGTCGTTCTGGGTGCCGCAGCGGGAGCAGTACATCCATTCTCCGAGGGAACGGTGAAAGCTAGGGACCGGCCGGAGCGGGTGTCAACTGATTAGCGCGAAACGACGACGAACCGGCACCGCCGAGTGAGCGTCACGTCCGTCGCGGGATCGCGGATCTGCACCGTGAGGACGTAATTCCCTTTGGGCGTGTCGCGCAGGTCGAGGCTGCGACGCACCACGGTGCGCGGTCCGTCCGCGGACGCGTCGAACTCGAGCAGCACCGGCGCCTGTTTCCCGCCGAACAGCCGGCTGAAGAACGAGCGCCCGCCCGTCCGCTCGAGCCGCACGACGGTGTGGTACGGCGCGCCCGGTCCCAGGCCGTACACCTCGTAATACAGCTCGGCCGCTCCCCCCGCAGGAAACTCCGCGAGCGGGTTGAGCGGCACGGTGTCGGACGACGCCACCCACACGAGCCCCGATCCGCGCCGCCCCAGCACCAGATCGCTCGCCGCGAAGCGGCGACCGTCCAGGTGCTCGGCCGTCACGGAGTCGCGCGTCACGAGGTCTCCCGCGTGCTCGTCGAGCTGCTCCACCAACAGCCGGTAGCGGTAGCGGCCGGGAGGGACGGCCAGCCGCAGCTGACCGGTGAGGTAGCTGCCGCCCGCCAGCGGCGCGCGCGCCTTGAAGGCGCGGGTGGTGTCGAGCCGCGCCACGAGATCGTCGGCCGTATCGGACACGAACAACCGAAAGGCGAGCGGATACACGACGCGGTCGGAGTCGGACAGCGGTGTGAGCCGCTGTGCCGGAATCGCGAACACCACGTGCAGGTCCTGCCCCCCCCCGCCCCCGCCCCCCCCAACCGCCCCGACCACGAACTCGGACGCAACCGTGCCGAGCGGCGCGGCGAACTCGCGGGTGTAGCTGTCGGTCGTGGTGCCGACGGCGATGCTGCGCTGACCGAGCGTGCGCTCGTCGGCGAGCGCCCTGCCCGTGTTCGTCGAGCCGAGGGTGTTGCCCAGGCGAGCGTAGGCCGGGCTGATCTCGGCGCGGGACGCGAACAAGTCGCTCAGGACCGGGTCGAACCGTGGGCGCCGCACCTCGAGCGTCAGCGCCCCGCCGTGGCCTGCCGTGAGCGCGTCGGCCAGGCTCTCCACCAGCTTGAAGTCCTGCACGTCGCCGCGCGCGACGAAGTGGAAGATCAGGTCGCCCTCGGGTGGGGGGCGGCGATACAGCCACGTCTCATTCGGCTCGATGCGGTCGAGCACCTGCTGATACGACGCCCGCTTGTCCGGCGGCCCGTGGCGCAGATAGATGATGCCGCGGTCGTCGAACTCCGCCTGGTCGGAGCGATAGCGCTCGGTGATGTCGTAATGGCGGTGGCGACTCACGAGCCGGAACTCGCGCCACGCGTAGAACCAGCGCCGGTAGTGCTCGGCCAGGCGCTCGCCGGGATTGCGGGCCTCGGCCACGTCGCGGCGTCGCCAAAAGTGCTCGAGCCACTCGGCGCGCGGGCCCGGGGAGGTGAAGCCGTCGAACGGCGTGATCTCGTCCGGGCCACCGACCACGCTCAGGTCGGCGCGGTACAGGGCGAGGGCCTCGGGCGAGCGCGCCGCGTGGGCCCCGGCGAAGTAGGCGCGCCAGCCCTGCGCCGGGCGATTCACGAAGTAATAGGTGCGCGCCAGCTCAAGCAGGCCGAGGCCCGAGTCGGCGCCCGTCGCGAGCGCGGCCCCGAAGGCCGCGAGCGCGGAGTCGGGGTCGCCGACCTCCCGTTCCACGCGCCCGCGCGCGAGCTGCAACCGGGGATTCCGACCGGCGGGCGACGCCGCCGCGAGCCGCACCGCCTCCAGCGCGACGTCGAGCCGGGGCTGGATGCGCTGGGCGAGCGCGGTGCGCGCCAGATCGATCGTCGGCTGCGCGAATGCCGGGTCGGCCTGCACCGCGCGCGCGAACGCACGGGCGGCCTTGGTCATGTAGTCCTTTCCGAGCTGCTCCCGGATGTTCTCGATCGCGATGGACGCGGCCTCGCCTTGCGCGAATTCAGCGAGGCCCAGGCCGTACCACGGGTAGGGCCAATCGGGCGCGAGCTCGCCGGCCCACTCGAACTCGCCCGCAGCGTCGTCATAATGACCCTTGGCGCCGGTGACCTCGCCGAGCCGGTAGGCGAGGAACCCGAGCCGCAGATGGATCAGCGAGTCGTCCCGGTGCCGCTTCGCCAGCTCGATCCCCGCGGCCTCGAGGCGCTTCAGGGCGATCGAGTCGCGCACCCCCGTGAGCGAGTCGCGCAACGCCTCGAGCGCCGCCCGGTCCGCAGGCGACTGGGCGGCGAGGCGATCCGGGACGGCGGCGCTGAGCGCGAGCAGCAGGGGGAGCGCGGCGCGCATGGCGGTATCCATTATACGCCGCGCCGCAACCCCAGTTCGGGCCGCCGGCTCAGAAGTCGGACGCGAACGCGAAGTACACACTGGCGCGCCGCGCAGCGCCGGACGGGGGAGCCGCGAGCGGCTCCGCCAGGCCGAGCCGCAGCTGCAGGAGCAGGTTGTACGTCACGGTGACGGCGCCGGCCAGCTCGACGCCCGCGGAGCGCAGCCGCGTGAGCTGCGGCGACGTGCCGGGATCCCACGCGTCACCCGCGTCTGCGAAGGCGTTGAGCCACACCCGGTCGGCGCCCACGGGCAGGTGACCGAGCGAGCGGCCCACCAGCGCCAGAGGAAGCCGGTACTCGACCGTGCCCGTCGCCGCGCGCGGGCCGGCCAGCTCACCGTAGCGATAGCCGCGGATCGGGAACAGGCGCCTGACCCCGAGCGACTGGCCGAAGGAGAGCGCGACGCTCCCCGAGGACACCCCGCCCACCCGATACAATGAGCCGAGCGACCCGTCGAGGCCGCCGGCGGCGAGCCGCACGGCGAGCACGGAGTGCGCGAACCCGCCGAGCCCTCCTCCGGGTACGTGCGCGTACAGCGCGAGCTGCGAGCGCAGCTCGTTCGACCAGCGGCCGGTCCCGCGCTCGTCGCGGCGCCGATACGTGAGCGACCACGAGAACCCGTCCTCGGGCGACACGGAGAGCGCACCAGCGACCACCCGCGACAGCGCCAACGTGGCCGAGCCGCCGATCAGGTCGCGCGCCAGGCACGCGGGGCAGGCGGCAGCGAGGGCGCTGTCGGGCGCCGCGGCGTAGCGAAACCGCTGGACCTCCGCCGCGACCCGCACGCTCGCGAGACTGCGCCAGCGGCGCCGCACGAACGCCGCGCCCACGGCCGCCGCCTGGCTCAGCTCCGAGAGCGTGACGCCCGGCGGCGCCGCCACGTCGAGCCAGGCGCTCGACGCCGAGAAATCAAGCGTGGGGTTGCCGAGCACGTCGCTGAGGAGGATGAAGTCGCCTGTCACACGGAACGGCTGCGGCGCGAGGAGCAGGTCAGCGGCGTACGTGAAGCGGTGCAGCGCGTCCGTCCCGGCGGTTACGGCTCCGCCGAACCGCCCCGTCGGCCCCGCGTTCAGGAAGAACGGGATCCAGAAGTGGGGCCGCAGCGAGGGCCACACGGCGTAGCCGGTTTCGCGCGCCGGCACCGCGAGGGGGGGCGCGGAATCGAACGGCAGCGGCTCCGAAAACCGGGCGGGGAGGCCGTCCGCGAGCGCGGGCGCGCGCCGCAGCTCCCAGCCCCCGGCCGTGAGCGCCGAGTACAAGAGCGTCCCGTCTGGCAGCGGGGCGGGGCTGCGCGCGCCGAGCGGCTCGGCCGTGAGAGCCTGAGCGATCCCGCCTCCCACATCGCGCCACGCGTACACCTGCGGGAACCCCGACGGATCGGCGACGAACCACAGCTCGCCGCGCGGCGTCCACACCGGATCGGCGAGGACGGAGCGGGACTCGACCAGCACGACGGCAGCAACCGGCGTATCGGCCGGCCAGCGCACGAGCGCCCAGCGCCCCGCGGCGTTACGGGTGCCGGCCATCCAGCGCCCGTCGGGCGATGGGACGACGGCCTCCCACGTCTCGGCCCCCTCCCTCTCCCCCTCCCCCTCCCCCCGGCCTGGGTCTGCCGGCGCCGGCACCGTCGGCCGATTGGCCCCCGGGCGCAACTCGATGGCGACGGAGCGGCCGGCCGGCTGAGTGAGGCGCGCGCCGTGCGTCTCCCGCCGCCAAACACCACCCGGTACCCAACGGTACAGGTCGCTCCGCAGCTGACGGCGCCCCGTGTAATCGAGCTGTGCGACGACCACCGTGTCCCCGTCCCAGCCGTAGCTCGCGTTGCCGTTCACCGCGTGCGCCGCGACCCGCCGGAGCGTCTCCCCATCGAGGACGCGCAGCTCGCTCGCGCCCTTGCCGTCGTCGGCGAGGTAGGCGACTCGGCGGCCGTCGGGCGAGACGCTCGGCACCGGTTCCGTCCGCAGCAGGCTGTCGAGCACGCGGGTGCCCGCTGCTGGCGCGCCCGGCGCCGCGCTCGGCGCGGTTGCCTGCGGCCACAAGCCCGCGAGCGTGCGTCCCGGCGCCACGCGCTCGACCTGACGACCGACCCTGAACGGGATGAGCTGCGCCGCCGTGGCCTCGACGAGTCGCGGCACCGCCGAGTCGCCGACCGTCGCGGCGACGTACTGCAGGAACCGACTGCCGTAGGCATAGGGCGCGAAGCCGTCGGACCAGCGCGTGAAGGGCTCCGCGTCCCACGACGAGCGCGAAGCACCGGCCGCGCGGTCTGCTGCGAGCAGCTGGGTGTGGAAGCTGCCCCGCACGCGCCCGCCGTTCGTGAAGCGCGACTCGTAGTACGTCGCGAGTCCCTCGACCAGCCACGTCGGCTGGTATTCGTTCGGGAACAGCCCCGGGGCCCGTCCCAGCACGTGCTGCGCGACGGCCCAGAAGCTCCTCGTGCGGTCGAGGTGGAAGACGTGAGCCAGCTCGTGCGTCGTGACGAGCCGCAGCCAGGTGTCGTACTGGAGCAGCCCGGGATCGGTCGCGGGCGCCGGGGCCAGGATCGTGATGCGACCGGAGGGAAACACCGTAGTGAATCCGTTGGAGCCATCGATGTCGTCGCCCAGCGTGAGGTCCACCGTGCCGCGTGGTGGATGCAGCTCGGAGGCGAGCAGCGCGTACGCCCGCTCCGCCTCGCGCGCCTCGGTGAGCGCGACGTCGCGGTACGCGGGACGGAAGTGGATGCGGAAGTGAGGCGTGTGGAGGGTGCGCCAGGGGCCGGAGGGATCGACCTGAGCCTCGGATCGCCCGGCGAGCAGCGCGAGCGCAACAAGGAGGCGGAGCGGCAGGACGCCGAGCGATCGCACAGGCGCGCAAACTAGCATCGCCGCTTTCGACCCGTCAATTGCGGAATGGATTGGCAGGCCGTAACTTATGGGCCCTGTGGAGCACGTGCGCCTGTGACCGCCTGCGCTTACTGCGGCCGCAATAACGACCCCAGTGCGCAGTTCTGCATGGACTGCGGGAAGCCGATGGGCAAGTCCGGGCGACTACGGGCCGCGGCGGCGCCGGGAGGCGGGACGAGGGGCCCAGGAGGGACGGGGGGGACGGGGGGGCCGGGGGCGCACGTTGGGCTGGCCGCTCCGCCTCTAGCGCTGGCACCCGGCGAGCCGATCCCCTGCCCGTTCTGCGGCGGTCACGCCAGCGCCCTGTTGCCGTTCTGCCCGCAATGCGGGCGGCGGCTCACGGCGCCCGGCTCGGGGCCGAGCTGCGCGCGCTGCGGGTCGACCGTCCCCGCCGGCACGCGATTCTGCGCCACCTGCGGCGCCCCGCTCGTGGAGGCCCAGGCGCGACGCTCGCCCGCCGTCACGCCACGCGCGGGCGCCCCCATCGTCCTCGTGCTGCTCGACGAGGCGGGCAACGCGCAGGAGCGCTTCGAGCGGCGCGCGCCCGACACGACCATCGGTCGCCAGGACGGCGATATCCGTTTCCCCGACGACGTCTTCCTCTCGCCGCTGCACGCCAAGATCTCCTGGGAGCAGGAGGCGCTCGTGGTGCGCGACCTCGGGAGCCGCAACGGCACCTGGGTGTTTCTCGAGGAGCCCCACCGGCTGGTCGACGGCGACCTGCTGCTCATCGGCTCGCAGGTGATCCGGTTCCGGCGGCTCGGCTACCCCGGGCCGCACCCGCCCGACGCCGACGCCACGAAGCGGATGGGCAGCCTGATCCCGAGCGCCGACATTGCGAGCCTCACGCAGCTGCGCTCGGACGGCAGCGCGCGTGACGTCGTCCAGCTCTCGCCGGGGCGCGACGTGATCATCGGCCGGGAGCAGGGAGATTGGCTGTTTCCGTACGATCCGTCGATGAGCGCCCGGCACGCGATCGTTCAGTCCGAGGATGCCGATTTCGTAGTGGTGGACGCGAACAGCCGCAACGGCATCGCGCTCGCGGCCCGCGGCGACATGCCGCTGCGGAACGCGTCGCGGGTCCTGGTGGGCGACAAGCTGCTGCGCATCGAGATTCCCGCGTGAAGATCTGCCCCGTCTGCTCGACCGAGTATCCCGACGACGTGCGGTTCTGCCCCAACGACGGGCAGACGCTGCGGGCCTCCTCGCCGGCGCACGATCTGGTGGGCCAGGTCGTCGCCGACCGCTATCACGTGCTCCACAAGCTGGGCGAAGGCGGGATGGGGCAGGTGTACCTGGCCGAGCACGTGAAGATGGGACGGAAGAGCGCCATCAAGGTGATGAACCCCGCCATGGTGCACGACCCGGACGCGGTGGCGCGCTTCAACCGCGAGGCTGCGAACGCGAGTCGCATCACTCATCCGAACGTCTGCGCCATCTACGACTTCGGGGAGACGCCCGAGGGCCTCATCTACCTCGCGATGGAGTTCATCGAGGGGGAGCCGCTCACCGACCTGATGGAGCGCGAGGGCGCGCTGCCGGTGCACCGGGCGGTGAGCATCTTCGTCCAGGCGGCCGACGCGCTGCAGGCCGCGCATGACCTCGGCATCGTGCACCGCGATCTCAAGCCCGACAACATCATGCTCACCCGCGGGCGGGACGGCGTGGACCTCGTGAAGGTCGTGGACTTCGGCATCGCCAAGGCCGTGGGGGGGGACGATAGCCAGAAGGTGACGAAGACCGGCCTCGTCGTCGGCACCCCGGAGTTCATGAGCCCGGAGCAGCTTTCGGGCGACAAGCTCGACGGCCGGAGCGACCTGTATTCGCTCGCCCTCGTGCTCTTCAAGATGCTCACCGGCAAGCTGCCGTTCCAAGCGACCAGTGTCCAAGAAACGATGATCAAGCGGCTGACCGACGATCCCGCGACGCTCGTGACCGCGCGGCCCGACCTGCGCTTCCCGCCGGGGCTCCAGGAGACGCTCGACGCCGCCCTCGCCCGCGGCCCGACCGACCGCTACCAGTCGGCGGCCAAGTTCGCGAACGACGTGGCGGGCGTGGTCGGGTTGGAGCGCCGAGGCGGTCTGGTGACGCCGCTGCCCGCGACACGCGACCACGCTGAGGAGAAGACGCAGCTGCTCGAGCCGGCCCCCCCCCTCCCCCCCCCGAAGCGGCGCTCGCTCGTGCCGATCATCGCCGGGGCGGTGGTGGTGCTGGGCGGGGCGGGCGCGGCGGTCTCGCTGCTGGGCGGCGGCAGGAAGACGGACGACGGGGCGCGGCCGGACTCGACGAACCAGGCGGCGGCGCACACACGCGCGAACCCGACACCGCCACGGGCCACGGGGATCGACCCCGCGCGAGCCTACGAGCTCGCGGACGACCTGTTCGACAAGTTCAGCAACAAGGTGCTCGCGGCCGCGACGATCCGGGACTCGGCGCTCGACATCTACCGCGCGCCCGGGGTCCGGCCCAAGGACCGGGCGTTCGCGGCGTATGTCGCGAGCAACGCCTACGCCCGCCTTGACGACCGGGGCAAAGCATGCCAATACGCCCAGGAATCGGCGCGGCTCGACCCGGACAACCACCCATACCAGGTGCTCCAGAACAGCCTGTGTCAGCCCTAGCGCATGTTCGGACGCTCGTCCAAGCCCGTCAAAGTTGAGGTCTTCGCCAAGACCGACCGCGGCAGGACGCGGGACCACAACGAGGACCGCTTCCTCGTCGCGGACCTGACGCGCCAGGAAGCCTCGCTCCTGCCCGACGTCCGGGAGCACGACGTGGGCGAGCGCGGGTCGCTCTTCGTCGTCGCCGACGGGATGGGCGGGGCGGCCGCGGGCGAGGTGGCGAGCGAGATGGCGACGGACACGATCTACCAGCAGATGATCCGCGCCTGGGGCCGGGAGCGGGAGGCCACGCCCCATCGGTTCGCGTACCGCCTCAAGGAGGCCGTGGAGGTCGCCAACGGGCACATTCACGCCTACGCCAAGGCCCATCCCGAAGTGCGCGGCATGGGGACGACGACGACGGCGGTCGGCGTGTTGAGCGACCACTTCTACCTGACCCAGGTCGGCGACAGCCGCGCCTACCTCATCCGCAACGGCCAGGCGGTGCAGCTCACGAAGGACCAGTCGCTGATGCAGCGGCTGGTCGAAGCCGGGGAGCTGACCGAAGAGGAGGCCGCGAAGAGCGAGCGCCGCAACATCATCCTCCAGGCGCTCGGCCCCGACGCGCGGGTGAAGGTCGACCTCACCCATCAGGAAGTGCGGCGCGGCGACATCCTGGTGCTCTGCTCCGACGGGCTCTCGGGCCAGGTGAAGAAGGAGGAGATCGCCGAGATCGTGACCCGTGCCAGCGACCTCCAGACCGCGGCCGACCGGCTGATCGCGCTGGCCAACGAGCGGGGCGGTCCCGACAACATCACGGTGATCATCGCCCGGTTCGACGGCGCCGGGCTCCGCCCCGCGAACGCGCTCGAAGAAGTGGGCCACCACGTCTATCCCCTGCTCGACACCGAGACCAGCACCGAGCCCGTCCCGGTGTACACGGGGAGTCCCCCGCCTCAGCCGGCGCGTCGGCGGGCGCGGGGAGAGCGCTGGCGCGTCATCACGCTGGTGCTGGTCGCGGCCGCGGCGGTCGCCGCCGCGCTCTACCTGGTCACGCGGAGCCCGTGACCGCCCGGTTCACCTTCCTGTCGGGCGCGCGCGTCGGACAGGTCGAAACCTTCCGCAAAGCCTACATCGGGCTGGGTCGCCACCCGCTCTCCGACGTCCGGTTCGATCCGGAGCGGGACCTGGACGTGTCATCGCGCCACGCCGCCGTCATCCGGCAGGGGGCGACGTTCCTGGTGCGCGACCTCGGCAGCACGAACGGGACCTTCGTGAACGGCCGCCAGATCACCGGGGACGCGGCCCTCAACGACGGCGACGTGATCGCGTTCGGGCAGAAGGGGCCGGCCGTCGAGTTCCACGTCGGCGGCGGCGACGCGGAGGCGGAGGGCGTCACCGCGACGCTGCGCGCGACGGCCGAGCGGATCTCCTCGCCACGCGAGCAGTACCAGGCCCTGTCTCCCCCTGCGCCACGGCGCTCCAGCACCGCCGTGCGGATCGCCGTGGAAGTGGCCCGCCAGACGCGGCAGCTCCGGCTCACGACCAAGATCCTGATCGGTGTGTTCGCCGTGGTGCTCGCCGCGTTCGGCTGGCTGCAGTGGACGGCGCGTCGCGACGCGCGCGAGCTGGCGCGCCTCCAGACCCGGGCCGACAGCCTGAGTCTCGCGGCCCAGGCGCTGCTCTCGCGCTTTCAGACGGAGCTCGCGACCGTGCGCGACGCGCTGCGGCAATCGCAGGCGGAAGTGGCCCGCCTGCGCACCGAGCTCGCCGCCACGGGCTCCACCGGCGACGCGCGCGTGGTGGCACGCCTGCGGGCGGCGCTCGACACGGCCGAGGCGCGCCAACGCGGCCTGGCTGGCGCCGCGGCCGTCGACTACCGCGCGATCTCCCAGAAGAACCAGGAGGCCGTCGCGCTGCTCGTCGTCGAGTACTCGGAGGCCGAGGTGTTCAGCGGCACCGCCTTCGCCGCCGACTCCCAGGGCACGCTCGTGACGAACAAGCACGTGCTGGTGGGTGAGCAGGGCGACCGCCGCCCGCGCCGTATTGCGGTGAAGTTCTCGGGCTCGAAGCAGTGGTTCCCCGGCCGCCTGGCGGGTGTCGCCGATTCGGCGGACGTGGGTGTCGTGAAGGTCGACATCCGCGGGGGCACGCCCCGCGTCGCGGGCTTCTCGCGCGACCCGCACAGCCTCGCGCGCGGCGATCCCGTGGCGATCATCGGCTACCCGCTCGGGGAGGACCTGCCGATGGTGCACCTGGGCCAGAGCGGGGTGGTCGCCGATCCCACCCTCACCGTGGGCACCGTGAGCAAGGTGCTTGCGAATCTCGTCCAGGTGGACGGCTACGGCGCGCCCGGCTCCTCGGGCAGCCCCATCTTCGACCGCGAAGGACGCGTGGCCGCGATCCTGTTCGGCGGCAGCCGCGAGTCGCAAGGGAAGATCATCTACGCCGTTCCCGCGGCCGCCATCACCGCTTACTTGAACCAGCTCACGGCAAGATAGGAAGCGTCGCGACGCCCCTTACTGCACCCGCGCCAGAACCCAGCGCGCGGCTCCCCGTTGCATTAACGGCTGCCCGTGCCAGCAGCACAGGATCGGCGCCCGCCCGGGGATCTGCGCGGCGAGCCGCGGATGCGCGAACAGCACGACGAGCTCCGCGCCGGGCGCGAGCCGACGGAGCTGCGCGAGAGAACGGGCGCCGAGGTTCGCGCGTCCCTTCCACGACCTGGGCTCGGCGTACACCAGGATGATGCGTTTCACGTTGCCCGTTGCGCGTTGCCCGATCGTCACGCCGGCCTGCCGCAACGCCTGCACGAATAGGTCCCGCGGTCCGACGGTGTACGGTCCCCCGACGTCGTCGTCGACGATCGACACGGCGAGCGGCGCGCGGATGATCGGCGCGTCACCGCGTACCAGGTGCGCCGCACGGTCGGCGAGACCGTCCGCGAAGGCGCCGTGCGCGGCGAGGTCGGGCTCTCCCTGGTCGGGCAAGTCGCCCCACGCGGCCAGCGTCTCGTCGTAGTGGCCGAGGGCCTCGTCCGCCCGCGCCGCCGAGATTGCGCCGCCCACGGCGCGGTCGAGGGCCGCCACCACGCCAGCGAAGTCTTCCGGGTAGAGCAGCGCGTCGCAGCCCGCGGCGACGGCGGTCACGGTGGCGGCGGGCACCGGCTGGGCGGCGCTCGCCCCGGCCATGATGAGCGCATCGGTGACGACGAGGCCCGCGAAGTTGAGCGTGTCCCGGAGGTAGCCGAGGATCGCAGGGGAAAAGCTCGCGGCGCGGCCGGTAGCGTCCCACCCGGGATAGGCCACGAACGCGCTCATCACGCTGCCCACGCCGGCGCGGATCGCGTACTCGAACGGCGTGCCGTCCACCTGCTGCAGCTCGGCCGCGGGCGCGCCCACCCGCGGCAACGTCTGGTGCGAGTCCTGCGTGGTGCGGCCGTGTCCCGGGTAATGCTTCGCACACCCTTGCACGCCGTGCTCCTGGAGGCCGCGGATCCACACGGCGGCGTGCTCGCCCACCCGCACGGGGTCGACGCCGAAGGAGCGCGTCTGAACGATCGGGTTCCTGGGCTCGAGGTCGAGGTCGCATACGGGGGCGAAGGCCCAGTTGATGCCGACCGAGCGCGCCTCGGTCCCGGTGACGATCCCGGCGGTGGCGGTCGCCTCGAGATCGTCGAGCCAGCCGAGCGCGGCGGGGGGCGGCAGCTCGGTGAGCCCCTCGACCTGCTGCGCCGGCCCGCGCTCGAGGTCCGCGCCGATCAGCAGGGGGTGGCCGGCCTGCTGGCGCAGCGCCGCGGCGAGGGCCGCTACCGCGTCGCGCGTGCCTCCGAAAACGATGAACCCGCCCACGCCTGCCGCGAGCGCCGCGTCGATCTTGGCGCGCTCGTGGGCGAAGCTCTCCCGTCGCCAGCGGAGCGCGGGGAACACGAGGCGCGCGAGCGAAGCGGTCACGCCGGGGTGACGTGGCCCAGGACGCGCGGGCCGCGGGCGCCCGTGGCGGCCGGCAGGTTGCCGGCCTGCCCCGCGAGTGTCAGGTGCCCGAGGAAGGCGAACACGAGGGCCTCCTTCGCGTCGCCGTCGAAGAACAGCTGATCGAACGGCAGGACCGGACGCGGGCGCACCCGGGCGGCGAGCTGCGCGACCAGCACCGGGTTGCGCGCCCCGCCGCCCGAGATCACCAGCTCGTCCTCGCGGCCCGCGGGCAGCCACCGCTCGATCCCCCGGGCGATCGACTCCACGGTGAGCGCCGTGGCGGTGGCGACCGCGTCGTTGTCGGAGCCCCCGCCCCCGGTGACCAAGTCGATGAGTCGATTGGCGTAGTCGAGACCGAAGCGCTCGCGCCCGGTGCTCTTGGGGGGCGGCTGGGCGAAGTACGGGTCGGCGAGCAGCGCGTCGAGCACCCGCAGGACGGGGCGGCCGCGCCGCGCCCGCTCGCCGTCCAGGTCGAACGGGGCGGTCGGGTCGAGGCGCCGCGTGACGGCGTCGATCACTCCGACGCCGGGACCCGTGTCGAAGGCGAGGGCGCCGGCGATCACCCCGCGGCGCGGCGCCCACGTGACGTTCGCCATGCCCCCGACGTTGAGGAGCAGCCGGCCCCGCTCGGGGTGGCCGAACAGCATCACGTCGGCGAGCGGCACGAGCGGCGCCCCCTGCCCGCCCGCCGCGACGTCGCGCGCGCGGAAGTCGCTCACCACGGGCACGCCCACGCGCTCCGCGATCACCGCCGGGTCGCCGAGCTGCAACGTCGCGCGACCCGGCTCGTGCCAGATCGTCTGGCCGTGCGAGGCGACGAACGCCAGGTCCTTGGGCGACGTGCGCGCCTGGGCGAGCAGCTCGAGCACGGCGCCGGCGAACCGCTCGCCCAGGGCGACGTGCAGCAGCGCCAGCTCTTTCGAGCCACCGCGAGCGATCGTGTCGATGATCTGCCCGCGCTCCCCCGCAGTGTAGGGCTCCTGGCGGAAGGCGACGAGCTGCGCGTCGGGGAGGGAAGGATCGTCGGTGAGCCGCACGAGCGCCGTGGACACTCCGTCGAGCGACGTGCCCGACATGAGGCCGACGGCCAGACGCGCGGTCACGCCTTGACCGGCGGCGGGTCTCCCACGGCCCGCCGCACGAACCCGCCTGCCTCCGCAAGCAGGCGCTCGGCCTCGGGCTTGCCCACGCGCTTCGCGACCATGACGATGGCGAGCTTCACGCTGCCGCCCGCGGCTTCGATCGCGCGCCGCGCCGCGCTCCGGTCCACCCCGCAGCATTCCATCACGATGCGCTCGCCGCGGTCCCGCAGCTTGTCGCTCCACGCCATCAGGTCTACCATCAAATTGCCGTACGCGCGGCCCAGCCGGATCATCGCGCCGGTCGAGATCGTGTTGAGCACGAGCTTCGTCGCCGTGCCGGCCTTCATGCGCGTCGAACCGGTCAGCGCCTCGGGGCCCACCCGGGGAAGGATCAGCACGTCGCACGTCTCCACCAGGAGCTTCGGGGGGTCCGAGCAGGACAAGAGGCCGGTCGCCGCGCCGATCGTCTGCGCCCGTGCCAGCGCCGCCCGCACGAACGGCGTGGTGCCGCTCGCCGCGATGCCGAGCACGAAGTCCTTGGGGCTCACGCGGGCGTCGTCCATCGCCGCCATCCCGGCGTTCACGTCGTCCTCCGCTCCCTCGAGCCCCTTCAGGAGGGCCTGGTAGCCGCCCGCGATGATGCCGACGACCATCTCGGGCGGCGTCCCGAACGTCGGGGGACATTCGCTCGCGTCCAGCACGCCCAACCGGCCCGACGTGCCCGCGCCGACGTAGATCAGGCGACCCTCCTTCTTGAACGTCGCGACCACGCGGTCGATGGCGCGGGCGATGTCCTCGCGCACCGCGCGCACCGCCTGCGCTACGGTGGCATCCTCGGCGTTGATGAGATCCACGATCTCGAGCGTCGCGGCGACGTCGATGCGCTGCGTCCGGGGATTCCGCTGCTCGGTGAGGCGCGGGTCGAGGTATTCGGGAGAGGGAACAGTCATGAATGGTGTCGGGTGGCCCCAAGTTAGACGTTGACCTGGATTCGGGCCAGCGGGGGCGGCCGCTCGGCCGCTACGAGGAGAACGAACGATGCGGGCTACGTCAGCTGCGAGCGCTCGCTAGGGCACAACCCCGGCCACGAGCTGGTCAAGGAACGCTCGGGTCCCCGGGGGACCCGAGACCTCGAGCGAAATAGGGCCGCGGTCGGGCTCCACTGCCACGACGAAGCGGAGGAAGCGACAGCAGCGGCGCTCCGCGTCGATGGCGGACGCAACTGCGGCGAGGAGATCGTCCGCCGGCGCGAAGCGCCAGCGATAGCCGTCGGGAACGGGGATGCGCTCTATCGCGCGGGCGAGCAGGCCCGGCAGCAGTCCGGCGCGGCGTTCCTGAAGCTCAGCGGGGGTGAGGGTGCAGGCGATCGGAAGGTCGGACACGTCGCGATCTCATTCTTGCTCAAGCTGTGCCACGCTGGCTCACGGCACGTCGATGGTGCTGCCAAGCCCCGCGTACACGTATTGGGCCGCAAATACTCGCTGTAATGCCGCGAATGCCGGCTCTCCCGTGCAGTGCCCCGGGCCGATGCGATCGACGTGCCACCGGTCGTGAAGCGCCGTGGCGACACGCTCGATTTCGGCGTCCGGTGTCGTGACGAGATGCAGCCCGCCGAGGATCAGGTAAACGTGATTAGCGACGCGGCTCGACGCTTCCACAATTGTTTCAATCCCCGGGTGGGAGCATCCGACGAGCAGGATGAGCCCGTTCGGCGTTCGCAGCGCCAGGGAGAGCTCCCGCAGTTCCAACGTGCCCGGCTTCTGCGACACGGTGGGAATGATGGATACGCCAGGGGCGACCTCCGTCACGCTGTCCACCCAGACGAAATGCGCCGTCGGCCAGGGCGTGCCGAAGGTGAGTTCCGCCGGCGGACGGCCCGCGAAGTAGCGCATGCGGCTAGGCAGGGCGGAATCGGAGCGATAGAACGTCCCGGGGAGTTCGGCACCAAACACCCCGAAGCCCTCCTTGGGCGCGTAGATCTTGACCCCGGGGTTTACGGTCAAGAGGTAGTTCAAGCCGGCGGTGTGGTCGCCATGCCGGTGAGAGATCACCACGAAATCGATGGTTCTGAGATCGACTCCCAAGGCCCTGACGTTGTTGGCGAAGACATCTCCGTTGTTGCCGGTGTCGAAGAGGATCCGCTTCCCGTTGTACTCGACGAGCGCCGCGAAGCCCCAGTCACGAGTGAGGCCGGCGCGGTCCCCGAAGGCATCGTACAGGATCGTAACGCGATTCGGCGCAACCGGCGGTACGGCGTGTGCGGGCAGCGCAACAGCGCAGGCCAGAATGACGCACGTTGGATGAGCAAGTCGCATGGGGCCAACTCCTGAGGTCAGACGGTGCCGGTTGGCGCGGGGCGGAACCCCTTGTCGGCGGCCACCGCCAGCCAGACGAAGAGCGCCAGCACCAGAAGCTGCGTGATCGCAAAGGGCGGCTCGGACTGGGTCGGTGCGGCAACGACCAACGCGGGAAGTCTGCGGAACAGCTGCACGACCAGCACAAAGACGTTGAGGTAGGTGGCGAAGACGACGCCGACCACGTAGGTCCGGCGCCACGCTCCGGCGAAGTGCTTGGCGTAGTGCGCCACGATCACGATCGGCAGGACCACGAGCGACACGATCCCCACGGCGTGAGACGGCAGGAAGGCAACGAAGGGAAAGCCGAACCCGGTGGCGCTCGTCGCGATGGTGGTGACCAGAAAGACGACCGCCCACCGGTCGAGCCGCTTGCCGCCGACGAGCCCCCCCGCGACGACGAGGCCGGCGATGATGCCGACGAGACTCACCACCACGTGGATCAGGGTAAACGTCGTGAGGCCGAAGATCATAGAGGGCCTAATCTACGCGTCGCCCGGGCTTCCGGCGACCGTACAATTCTCTTGAAGCGATCACCGCCCGCCAGCTTCGAGCGCTGGTTAGGCAGCAGCTTTAGCCTACCTGCCCGCAGTAGGCATGCGCGGCATCCCGGTCGCGATGACAATCTGCAGCGCCTGCTCCTTCGTGAATCCCTTCCGAATCAGCGCGTCGTAGTAATTCTTTGTGAACGTGGCGAGCCGATCCGCATTCTCGGGCCTGGCCATGACGCGCAGCATTCCTTCCATCATGGCCTCCATCATCTGGCCCATCATCGGGCCCATCATCGCGGAGGTTTGCGCCATCTGAGCGCGCAGGGAGTCGGAGACTGTCGGCTGCTGACTGACGGCTCGGGCCGGCAGCAGCAGAAGAAGGGCTCCCAGGACCAGCGCGGTCCCGGTGCTCCGCGAAGGAACTGGATGGATCATTGGGGATCTCCAGGAGGGGAAGTGTGCTGCTGGCTAACGGATCGCGCTTAAGCTGCGGGCGACCCGCAAGCCGGCGCAAGGGCGTTGGACGTTAGTCCGTGCCCGCCAGGGCGCAAACACTCCGTTTCCCTTACCGCGATGACCGCCCGCCAGCTTCAAAGAGGCGGCAGCTGATGAGGCGATGACGGCTCCCACGAAAGAAGCAACCCGACTTGGCTGTCGATGTAGGCGTACTGCCCGGCGCCGCATCAAGAGCATCCCCAAAGGAGCCGCCAGAGCAGTCCCGACTGTGAGTATCGCGGCGACCGCGAAGAGGGATTGTGCCACCTATGCCGCTCAGCACCCGAAGCAAGATCCTCACGACAGTCGAAGGTCGTGCCGTTGCCTGAACGCGAGGTGCGTCGCCGGTACCAGACTGCATCATGCGAGGTTCGTTGTTACGTGGCGCTGCCTAACGGAGTGCGCTTAAGCTGCGAGCGCAAAGCGCGCGGGCGTGCCGCAGTCTCGTGCTGTTACCGCGGGTTATCAGGAGCACAAATGGAATTCTACCCTACTTGCAGGCGCCCGTCAGCTTCAAGCGCTTGTAGGCAGCAAGGCAAGTAATCTGAAGGATTGTCCCACTTGACCGTGCTCTGCGTGCGCGCGTTAACCGCCGCTAGCGCGCTCCCGATGCTCTCATAAAAACCGCCCCCCGCCAGGAGGGGACGAATGCCGCCGGTGCTCCGTAGTATTGTGTAGGCCAAGCAGAGTGCGCTTGAGACAGCCCGCGATCCTAACTCACCTTGATGACGACCTTGCCTTTTGCGCGCCCCGTTTCGAGGTAAGCCCAAGCCTCTTTGGTGGCTTCGAACGGGAAGATCCGATCCATGACCTGCCGGATGATGCCAGATTCAATGAGGGATGTGATCTTGCTCAACTGCTCGCCGTTCGCTCGCACGAAAACAAACGAGTAGCTAACGCCGTGGTGCTTGGCCTTCTTCCGGATGCCGAAGCTCAAAAGGCGCATGACTTGTTGCAAGAACCAGTTCGACCCGTTCTGCTTAGCGAACGCCACATCCGGCGGACCGGAGATGGAAATGAGCTTTCCACCGGGCTTCAGCACCTTGAGGGACTTTTCGAGCGTGTCCTTGCCCAGACTGTTCAGGACGACGTCGTAGCCGCTCAGGACCTCCTCGAAATCCTCTTTCTTGTAGTCGATGACGACATCCGCGCCGAGACTTTTGACCAGATCGACATTCGCTGTGCTCGTCGTGGTCGCCACCGTTGCGCCGATGTGCTTTGCCAGTTGAATGGCGAATGTGCCTACTCCACCGGAACCCGCGTGGATCAGGACTTTTTGGCCCTTCTTCAGGTTGGCGCGTTCAATCAATACTTGCCAAGCCGTCAGACCCACCAGAGGGATGGACGCTGCCTCTTCCATGGTGAGATTCTTGGGCTTCAACGCCACGTCAGCTTCATTCATGGCGATGAATTCCGCGAACGTCCCGATCCGGTCCTGATGCGGCCGCGCATAAACCGCGTCGCCCGGCTTGAACCGTCGCACTTTGGACCCGACACGGACTACGACCCCGGCCACGTCGTTGCCTAGAATCAGCGGCAAGCGATAGGGCAGAATGAGTTTGAACTCGCCGTCCCTAATCTTGGAATCCAGCTGGTTTAAACTGGCTGCGTGGACTTGGACCAGTACATCATCGTCCCGGACTTCCGGTTCCGGCATTTCGCCGAGACGTACTGCGCTCTTGCTTTTATAACGATCGACGACGAATGCCTTCATGGCCTTTCTGTGATGCAATGGGGTCCTTGAGCTGCCGCCTAGCGGATCGCGCTTAAGCTGCGTCCGGCGTCGCCCGCGCCCCTCAGCCGCTGGCGGCCTGGGCATCGACCTCGGCGATGAGGCGTGCGATCAGTCGACGCAGGGGGCGCTTGTGCAGGGCGATGAGCAGCCAGGGCCAGACGAACCCCCAAAAGAGGACCATTGCCCAGGCGACGAGCAGGTCCTGATCGATCGAGAGGCCCGGCAGCCGTGCGGTCGGATGACGGGCGATGTAGCCACGCACATCGAGGGTGAGGAGCAGCATGAGGCCGAGGAGCCCCAGGAGGCCGCTGAGGCCCAGGGCGTAGCCGGCCCAACGCCAGTAGCGCACCCAGTAGTGGACGGAGCCGGGTTGCGGGAGCCGAAGCACGAACTCGTTGAGGCCGACGTTGATGGCGGTCCACCAGTCAGCGGCGTGGATCCGGAGTTGCCCAGGACCGGCTTCGGCAACCCGATAGTTGGATCGAGGATGCGGCTGTCCCACAAGCAGGCCGGCCGCCACCCGGTAGTGAAACGCCTGTACGAACTGGGCGGCGGACGACCGAATCGGGACTGTGCCCTCAATCTGCGGTGCCAGAGTCATTCTGGTATTGGCTGGCGAGGCCGCCTAACTCCAATGCACCCCAGTCTTCTCCCCCGGGCCCCAGCCCCTCCTCGCTGCATAAAAATACGCCATGGCGGAGACTCTACCGACACCATGCCCGCGCCGCCAGGGGCGGACGAGCGACCCTGCTCGGATGACGCGGTTACGCCGCGGGAGCCGCGCAGCGTATCGCTCCGACCGGGCTCGCCTCGACTCTCCGTTGACCCGACGTCAGGTCACCGTGCACAATTGAGCATGCGCACGTCGCTCCTGATCGGTCTCGCGCTCCTCGCCGCCTGCGGCGGCGGAGTCCAGCCGCCAGAACTCATACCCGCCGGGCCAGGCGGACCGCTCCCCACGGCACCGGCCGCACCCGGCGCGGCTCCTGGTCCCGGCCCCACCACCAGTGCCCCGGCCCACCGGGCGCTCATCGCGGCCGACTGGGCGCTCGCCGGCCGGGCCCAAGCCGTCACCGGATCGCAGGCCATGGTGGTGTCGTCGCACCCCGTCGCGAGCGAGGTCGGCACCGACATCCTACGGCGCGGCGGCAACGCGGTGGACGCCGCCGTGGCGGTCGGGTTCGCGCTCGCCGTCGTCCACCCCGTCGCGGGGAACATCGGGGGCGGCGGGTTCATGGTCATCCGGATGCGCGATGGCCGGGTGCGCGCGCTCGACTATCGGGAGACCGCCCCGCGGCGCGCCAGCCACGACATGTACGTGGATTCTGCCGGCAACGTGACGGCGGCGTCGCTCACTGGCCACCTCTCGGTCGGCGTGCCAGGCAGCGTGGCGGGGATGTTCGAAGCCCATCGCAAGTTTGGGAAGCTGCCGTGGCGGGAGCTGCTCGCGCCCGCCATCCGGCTGGCACGGGAGGGGTACGAGCTCGACTTTCCGCGCAGCCGTCAGATCGGGCTGGCGGCGGAACGCCTCGGCCGCTTCCCGGCCTCCGCCGCGCAATTCCTCGTGAAGGGTCAGGAAGCGCCGCCCGGCACACGGTTCGTGCAGCCGGAGCTGGCGCGCACGCTGCAGCTGATCGCCGACAGCGGGCCACGCGTGTTCTACCGCGGCAGCATCGCTGCGCTGATCGTGCAGGAGATGGAGCGGGGCGGCGGGCTCATCACCCACGAGGACCTCGCGCGCTACCGCCCCAAATGGCGCAACCCGATCCGGATCGCCTACCGCGGCTACACCATCTACACGATGCCACCGCCCTCGGGAGGCGGCGCCACGCTCGCCGAGATTCTCAACGTGATGGAGGGATACGCGCCGCTTCCGGCGTTCGGCAGCGCCACGCTGATGCACCTCCAGACGGAGGCGATGCGCCGCGCCTACATCGACCGCAACCGCTACCTCGGCGACCCCGACTTCGTCGACATGCCGCTCGAGCGGCTGCTGTCGAAGTCGTACGCCGACGAGCTGCGGGCCGCCATCGACGCCCAGCGCGCGACTCCGACGCCGCCGTCCGCCGGCGTCCGCTCGGAAGGCACGGAGACGACGCACTACTCCATCGTGGACACCGCGGGCGACGCCGTCTCCTGCACGACGACCCTCAACAACGACTTCGGGAGCGCCGTCACCGTCACCGGTGCGGGATTCCTGCTGAACGACGAGATGGACGATTTCACGTCAGCGCCGGGGAAGCCGAACCTGTTCGGGCTGATTCAGGGCGAGGCGAACGCCATCGGGCCGGGCAAGCGGATGCTGTCGGCGATGACGCCCTCCATCGTGCTCGACCCCGCGGGCCGGCTGGCGCTCGTCCTCGGCTCGCCCGGCGGCTCGCGCATCCCGACCGCCGTGTATCAGGTGATCAGCGACGTCATCGACCAGGACATGCCGCTCCCGGACGCGGTGGCCGCGCCGCGCCTGCACCATCAGGCGCTGCCAGACGAGCTGTATCTCGAGCGCGGGGGATTCGTGCGGCCGTCCGTCGACTCCCTCGAGGCGATGGGCCACAAGGTGAGCGTGTGGGGCTACAAGACCGAGGTGAACGCCATCGCCCGCACCGCCGCCGGCTGGGTCGGCGTGGCCGACCCCCGACGCGGCGGCGGTGCCGCCGGCTACTAGCTGGTCCGCTTCACCGTCAGGGGCTTGTCGAGCTTCAGCGTGACGGCGGCGCCCTTGGGCAGCACGATGTCGATGTCGCGCGACGCCCGCGCCGCGGCCGCGCCGGCGCCCGCGCCCACGATGCCGCCGATCACGGCGCCTTTCCCGTCCTTCCCGATCAGCTTGCCCACGATCGCGCCGGCGGCGGCGCCCGCGCCGACCTTGGCGGCGTCCGCCTTGGTCACGCCCCGGCCCTGTTGCACCGTGTCCATGGCGACGACGCTGCCCTCCACGGGGTAGCTCGTTCCGTGCACGGTGACGCTGTGCACGCTCAACACGAACTTGCCCGGGGAGTTGGGGTTGGGTCGCGGCTCGGCGGCGTCGATCGTGCCCTGCACCGTCGAGCCCGCCGGGATCACCACGTGCCCGGCGGCGTCCTTCACGTCCTGGCTGACCGACGCGGTGAAGGCGTCCCCGGCCTTGGCGTGCCGGGTCGTGATCGTGTCGCTCGCGGCGAGCGGCACGCGCGTTCCGGCGGCGGCCGTGAGCGTGGTGGGAGGCGCCGGCTTGGGCGGGGGCTTAGGCGCCCGCTTCTGGAGCGCGGCCTTGGCGGGTTCGGCCGCCCGAGCCGGGACGTCTTTCAGGGCCGCCGTGGACTCGGCCGGCGCGAGCGTCAGGTTGCGCGCCGTCGAATCGCTCGACTGACTCGCTTGCTCACCCTTCACACAGCCGAGCAGTGCCGCGGTGGCCAGGGCGGCGGCAAGCCGCATCCAGTTCTCAACCGTGGTGGTCATGTTCTCACCTCTCCAGGGAGGATCCTACTGGGAGTCATAGTAGTATAGCGGAGGCAGCGTCAGAGTTCCCCGGCGACGTCACAGGCGGCTCTTCAAGAACTCGGGCGTCAGCCCCTGCAGCCAGCTCGAGAGCAGCGTGAACCTGTCGCTCACGAGCAGAATACCGAGCACGATGAGCAGTGCCCCCGCGATCCGGTCGACCCAGACGATGTAGGGACGGAACCGCTGGAACCACACGAGGAATCGGTCCAGCGCAAGCGCGGTGACGAGGAACGGGATCGCCAGCCCGAGCGAATAAGCGGCGAGCAGCGCCGTCCCCTGGGCGATGCTCGACGTGGCGGCGGCGAGCGTGAGGATCGCGCCGAGGATCGGGCCGATGCACGGCGTCCAGGCGGCGCCGAAGGTGATCCCCACGACGGCCGAACCCACGTACCCCACCGGCTTGTGGGCGAGCTGGACCTTGCGCTCCCGCAGCAGGAACGCCGGCCGCAGCACGCCGACCAGGTAGAGGCCGAACAGCAGCACGATCACGCCGCCGATCCGGCCGATCCACACCTGCGAGTGCAGCAGTACAGCGCCGAGCGCCGACGCCGTGGCGCCCAACGCGACGAAGACGAGCGCAAACCCCGTCACGAACCACCCGGCGTGGATCAGCGCGGTGCCGCGCCGCACCTCGAGCTCTTCGAGGGTAAGGCCCGTGAGGAACCCCACGTAGCTCGGAATGAGGGGCAAGACGCAGGGAGAGAGGAAGCTCAGCAGTCCGGCGACGAACGCGATGGCAAAGGAGGGCGTCACCCGCAGAAGCAGACCGCCGAGACCACGGTGGTCCAGCGGCCGTCGTCGCCGCACTCGGCGGTGGACGTGACGTTCATCGTGCGGACGATGTCGCCCGAGAGGAGCCACTGCTCGCGGCGCTCGTCCCAGGCCTTCTCGGGGTCGAACGGGACGCCGAGCACGGTGGCGAGCATGG
>Ga0209159_1000326_pt1 | contig 45242 bp, 38 predicted proteins | sample GraSoiAngelo_144_FD_185901 | JGI IMG/M metagenome (GOLD analysis project Ga0209159, IMG submission 185901) | Grasslands soil microbial communities from the Angelo Coastal Reserve, California, USA - 14_1009_02_40cm (SPAdes) (version 2) | ecosystem: Environmental > Terrestrial > Soil > Grasslands ...
CTATGATGATTGCCTGGGCGGCAGAGGCCTCTCAGTTCTCGATAAGCCAGGGTCTTGCATTAGCGATAGTTGCTATTGTACAGACTCTTCCCGAATTCTTCGTCGAGGGAGCCATCACATGGAACGCCGGCAAGGACCCTGCTAACTGGCTTCCCAATGTCACCGCGAACTTCACCGGGGCCAACAGGCTGCTGACAGGGCTCGGATGGCCACTAATACTGTTCACCGCGATAGTTCAGAGGCGTAGGAATGGGTTGAAGGGTAGCGGCGTGATTACCCTTCGGAGAGAACAGAGTGTTGAAATTGCATTCATGCTGACTGCGACCGCCTTCTACGCGATCATCTGGTTCAGGGGAGCCCTGGACCTTCTTGATACGGGTGTGCTCCTTGCGATCTTCATTGTCTACATGACGATCTTGTCAAGACTTCCCTCTGAAAAGGAAGATCCTGAAGAGGTTTTGGACGCGCCTCCCAAGGCGATAGTAAGACTCCGCGGAAGACGTACCAGGATAGGAGCCATCGTAGGATTGTTCCTCCTATCTGGGCTAGTTTTCGTGTTCATATCACAACCGTTCGTGGATTCGATCAACACTATAGCGGTCGCACTTTTCGGCGCGGGGGCTGGCTTCTTCTTTATTCAGTGGATTGCCCCGTTCTTGTCGGAATTTCCCGAGAAAGTGACCGCTTTTCACTGGGCTAGAAAGATCAAGCTTGCGCCCATGGCATTGCTCAACTTTGTCTCATCTGCCGTCAGCGAGCTGACCGCCCTTGTGGCGATCATCCCCGTGGTCTTTGCATTTAGTCTCGGTGCATTAGACTCCGTGCCGATTCTGGCACACCGTGACGAGGTCTTGCTGACGATGACCCAGTCGCTGTACGCGTGCATGTGTCTCTTGGATCTGGAGTATGATATGAGGAACGCGACAATCCTCTTCGGACTATGGCTCGCCTCTACGGTCCTTGTCCAGATCAGGTTCTGGGTCGCGATTCTCTTTCTAGCCCTTGCCCTAGTCGAGGTCTTGATTCACAGGAAGCGGATAACAGTCTTCTCTTCCTTCAAGTATACCCTGACCCGGACCTTTACCAAGCCTAAGGAGTAGCGATTACTATTAGTCTGAATGGTCCTCTTTGGAAGGGTCCGAGTCCTCTTGTGAGCCCCTTTGACGGCCTCTTTGCCGTCGAACTAGACTCTTCAAGAGTCGACGAAAAGCTCCTTTTCGCCCGGAAGCCAGGACTTCTTCCCAGTCTATTCTCATCATGAGTATTGCGATAATGATAACCGCTCCAGCTGAGGCTATGGAGGCGAAGAGGCTCCCTCCCGTGAGAACGTCGAGGAAGCCGCTGGAGGTCCGAGCGACGTACGCGATCAGGAGTGTGAGGAAAAACTTTCCGGTGAATAGGGAGACGAATGTCTTGATCGGGCTGTATCGCATTACGCCGAGCGGGATGAAGATGACGTCGTCGGGCAGAGGCAGTGCGGCGAATGCGAAGGCTGCAAGGAAGGCGCTTCCACCGAGCAGTTTTCTGAGCGAGTCAAACTTGGTCTTGCTACCAGAGAAGGCTCGGCCGGCTCCATATCCAAGGGTGTAGCTTGTGAACTTTCCGACAGAGGCGCCCAAGGCGGCGATTGTTGCGACCGGTATGAGGCTAAGGCCGGTGTCTGTCGAGGCGACGAAGACGACGAACAGCAGGTATGGGACGGGAAAGAACGGGATAACATTGCCAATTATGCTGGTGACAAAGATGCCTAGCAGAGGGTTCGTACTGATGAGCTGGTTGAGACTCTCAATGAGATCAGTCATCGAAGGACACGGTTCTTTCGCTAGCGGATGAAGTCGCTATTCGACAAATGAGCCGTATAAGAGGCTCTAGGATGCTCATCCCGCGGCTATCTGAGAATAGTCAGATGTACCCGGAACAGTTTTATGCTTGTCAGAAGACCCAACCTCGACTACAAAATTGTTCATAAAATCATACATGACACTAGTCGGTGCTTTCACTCTCCTGTTGCTCGCGGTAGCTCCCGTCTATGCCGCGCCGCCGTTGAGTCTGGGCTCCTCGGCCTCCTACAATCTGACGGGAAAGATCCAAGTCAGCCAGAGTTGCACTTCCGATCCGGCAATTTACACACCCCAGGCCTGCGCACCCCCCTCAACGGGTAATCCCACCGTGGCGAACGTCACAATCCTGGACGACGGTAGCTGCTCATCCAGCGGGGACCCAGCTTGTAGCTTCAGCCCAATGTTCGCCCCTGTATCGCAAGGAGGCATGGTAGTCTGGACGAATCTGGGGACACTTCAGCATGATGTAAAATCCAACGCTACAGCCAACATCGGTCTTCCCAACTTCTCAGGCAACATCACAAGCGGGGGCAGCCTCCGAGTAAGCTTCCTGCAACCGGGCGTCTACCAGTACTACGACCTAGCCTACAGTTGGATGAGAGGAACGATAGTCGTTACTCCCGCTGCCTCTGCTCCAGTGGTCCCGCCCATGCCAAGTTCGTTCCAAGTAGACCTAGGCGGAAATCTTGGCTGGAATGTAGTGGGTTTGAGCACCAGTCAGGCCAACCTCAACGTCTCTCACCAGATCAGCCTGTCCGTGTCGCCCCTCCCCGGAATCAGCTTCACTCCAGTCACAGAATCGGGTAGCTACGAACAGTCCATCAATCTGTCGACACGCGCAGAGTCACCAAGCACAGCGACTGGCATAGTCGAGTCTTTCTCGACCTCATTAGCCTCAGCACTGGCTGGAGCCACATTCGCGACTGGCGTCACTAGCCCGGTATTTCAGAGCACGCTCTTAGCCTCCAATACCCCAGACTATACCACGTGGTGGGTCAACGCACCCTTGTCCCTCGGAAGCCCAGTCCAGATACTGCACGGTTGGAGTAGCGTCACGGGTAGTGAGAGCTTGAACCTCCCCGGGAGCATCGGGACGAGGTCGGCCTGGATCGTCACAAGCCAACTCTCTCAGTCTATCAACATAAGCATACCCGACCCGAGCAATCCGCTCAGCTCTACCACTTCCACAGCGGCTGTGATCCTCAAGCTCCTCTGGAGCTATGACAAGAGCACGGGTCTGCTACTCCGCAACGATAATGCGGCCAGTCTGACGACGCACAGCGTGGCCCAAACGACCATCGGCACGGTTACAGGTCCAGTCCCAGTTACAGTAACTCGGGACATGGCTCTGACAATCGACATTGCTCTCCGTCTCTCAACGACCAGCCTTAGCCTGCCCAAGTCCCCATCACGGACATCAACTCTCATGGGTCTGCTGTCCGCCATGCCATGGGTGCCGCTTGGAATAGCGGGACTAGCCGCTGGCGTCGCTGCGGCTCTAATCGTCTGGTTCACTCGAAGAGCCAAGGGAGCGACGCTGCCCGGGTCCGCCCCAGCCACGGCCCCGATACATTCCCCAACAACGCCTTCCTAGAAACTTCTCATTTTTTCTCTTCTCTCCGCCCTGCGACAGTCTCAAAGCTCATCGACATCACCTGAGGAAGGATTTCTCAAGATTGTTGCTTTCCTACTTTGCAAGTAAAACTACTCGATTTTCAAGATCCTCCTCGATTCTTTGCCTCTCTCGTTTCTCCGGTCTCCCATAGCCTCCGCCTCCCGCGGTCTTGATTTCGATGATGTCTCCTTCATCGAGGATGACAGTGGTTTTCACTGGTAGACCAATCTTCTCTAACCGGCCTCTCCTTTTCTTGTAGAGAGAAACTTCTGTTCTCGCCCCGGCCCCGCCTCCGGAGAGCCCTTGTGGCCGGTTTCGTCCTCTCTCTGCAAGAACTGTTACTGTAATCTCATTGGTTAGTGCTTGGTAGGATCTGATAATTCCTGTGCCTCCTCGACGGTGTCCCGATCCGGAACTGTCAGGTCGTAGCTCGTACTGTTTGACGAGTAGTGGGTAGGATCGTTCAATCTCCTCTATCGGCGTGTTCATCGTATTGGTCATGTTCGCTTGTATGCCGTCGATGCCGTCGCGGTCGCGTTGTGCTCCGAGGCCTACTCCTATTGTCTCGTAGAAGGCCCAGCTCTTTCCTCTCCATCTTCCGCCCATCATGACGTTGTTCATGGACCCGCCCGAATCCGCTGGGACCTTGTCCGGGACCGCCTGGCTGAATGCGCGATATAGGAGGTCAGCGTTCCGCTGGCTCGTCTCCACGTTCCCGCCCGCCACCGGATGCGGATAGGTTGGGTTGAGGATTGTTGCTTCGGGTGCGTGGACTAGGATCGGTGCGAAGGCTCCGTGGTTTGCGGGGACATCGTCTCCTGTCAACGTTCGGGTGACGTAGTATACGCCTGAGAGGGTTACTCCGAAAACCGCATTGAGTGGATTAGATACCTGTTTGTCGGTGCCGGTATAGTCAACTTTCAGGCTCCCTTTGGAGAGCGTGATACTGACCGACAGTAGGATATTCTCTCCGTCCGGGTCTTCGAGATAGTCTTGGGCTTGGTACGTGCCGGTTGGCATCTTTGAGAGTCGCAGCCGGGCGAGCTGCTCTGTCTTCCTCAACGACTCCGTGCAGGCTTGCCTGAATGTTTTGAGTCCGTGTTTCTTTACAAGTTCGAGGACCCTACGTTCTCCTGTAATGTTGGCCGCTGTTTGGGCTTTGAGGTCGCCCATCCGCTCTTTTGGAGTGCGAGATCTTGAGGATAGAGCTCTAACTGCGCTTTTGATAATCCAGTTTTTCCGGATCAGGTATCGAGGGTCTATGACGACGCCTTCGTCGAAGAGAGTCTTGGCGTCTACGGATATGCTTCCTGGGACTCTGCCTCCGACGTCGGAGTGATGAGCCTTGTTGGCGGCGTAACCTACAAGTCTGTTGGAGTGGTAGACTGGCCTGATGACGGTTACGTCGTTCAGGTGTGTCCCCGCGATGTATGGATTGTTGACCATTATCATTGAGGACGGTTCGAGATCGATGTCTTCTCTCTCGCAGTAGTCAAGGGTCCTGGCGAGTCCCCAAGGTAGAGAGCCGAGGTGTACAGGTATGTGTTCCGCCTGGGCGAGGAGTCTTCCCTCCTCGTCGAAGATCGCGGCTGAGTGGTCCATTCTCTCACGGATGTTGGGACTGTAGGAGGTGTTGCGGAGGGCGATGCCCATCTCCTCACTCGCATAGACTAGCGAGTTTCTGATGATCTCTGTCGTCGTCGGGTCCAGAAGCATTGTCCGAGCGATCAGATGGTTCGCGTTGTTTGTTATTCAGTTTGCTAGGGCTCCGCTGTTTGTAGTCAAAGAAAGAATGGGGTTGTGAGATCTATGCGATCTGCTTTATCCTAGGCACTTCGAAAAAGGGCGCTATAGTCGCCTTCACAGCCACCTGCGCTTCTGGTGTAAGATCCTCGAAGCCCTTTCCACAGTGAGGACAGTCTTCGAATTCTCCACGATTGGCCTTCTTGACGAACCATTCTCCACAGTGCCAACACTTCACAACTGGAGTGACACACATCTCTCCTACCTCACCTCCTTTCGGATCCTCTTTGCTATGTCGAGTCTGCCTCCGAGTGTTGATTTAAGGGCAACGATTCCTGCTGCTCCTCCGAACGTGGCTATTGTCCGTTCCAAGTACATTAGCGGCGTAATTCCTATCCATACTGGTCCTGTGAGGCTTAGGAGGCTTATGCTGAGAATGTTGAGTGTGACCTGTTCGGTCATGGCGGTGTAGAATGTCAGTATTCCGATTCGTGGGTTTTCCTTCAGTCGAAAGGCCGCGGGGAGGGAGATGATCACGAGGAGGTATGGTATGAGCCAGAAGAGTGTTCCGCCTCTGGATAGGGCGATGTAGTATGCTGCGCCCGCTAGGACGTAGGCCCATGGTAAGATGGGTCCGAGGCCATAGTGGAAAGCAACGCTTCCGGCTCCTGCGGCGATCATGGGAACCAGGAGTCCTGGTAGCCCGAAGGCTTGGTAAAAGCTGGGTTGGCCGAGGGCCATTCCTAGGCTGCCTACGAATGCGGTGGCGAGTGCCGGTATTGGTCTCAGTACTGCGGCTATTACTGGGAGCATGACGATTTCGAGGGTGATGAAGGCGGGCCCGCCGATGAATGGCGTCAACGGAATGAAGGTAGTGATGACGTAGGTAGCTGCCAGGCCAGCGGCGAGTGTTAGTTCGGCGGTTCTAGGAATCCATTGTCTTGTGATTGCTTGTGTATGCATTCTGCCTCCCGACTCCGGGGTTTCTTATGGCGCAACGGGTGGGAGGCCCCACTCACGCGCCCTGATGTCCAAGGCGGAGAGAGGGTTTTGTTTTAAGACTTACCTGTAGATGTCTACTGTAGAAACGGTGAGCAGCTAGTGGCTAGGATTATGCAAGCGAGACAATGAGATCTTTGGTTGCCGAGAAGCTTGAACGGCATTAAGGATGTGTGGGCAATGGTCATAGCACCCGGAGGCGAGGCTGGTTACGTGAAGAGGTCTCGCATACATTTTGAGAGAGGCATCTGTTTTGTTGTGGACCCTGTCAGGAACATGTTCGAGGTGGTTCCGAAGAAAATAGAACGCGTAGACGCAGTAACCCTAGTTGCCTCTACCGGCTTTTGGCATTATGGGGATGTTAGAATGATTTTCGACTCCTCAGCAGACGCGGATATGATCGAACAAAAGCTGAAATCAGAACTTTCCAAGAGCAAAGGGAAGAACCTAGGCTAGCCCGAAACCGGTGGCACCTCGCCCTGCGTTGCACCCGGTTTCAGCCAGTTCGCTACTTTACTCGCGTCTTCAGTCGACGCAAAGAACAGAATCATTTTCTTGGAGGCTAGCCTCTCGCCCCAACGCTCCACATAGAGACTGGTCGGACTGGTAAATTCGACTTTTGAAGCAACCATTATGCCGGAGTCTGCAATACCGGTGATCAGCAGTCTCTCTCCGTCACGCTTGATCCCGATCGGGATCCATCTACTGCGCAGATAGAATCCGGAGATTGTTGCGGCGGCCAGAGCAAACGCGACAAAAAAGAGAACCCCGAATAGGCTGTTAGGCAGGTCAGCCCAAGCTCCGGCACCCAAAACTAGAAAGACAAGGCTGGCGACAACCCAGCGCCATAAGGTCATAATGGGCCTCGCTTTCGCGTAGACCTCATAGCCTGGCATGGCATCCCGCTGATCCTTCTTCGCCTTCTTGTTCAAACGGGATACTCGTCCGTCTGACTTCTCAGCGTCGTCGGTGGCGTCTGAACCTGCCGCCGTCCCTAGACCTCTTCTGTCTTCCACGATGGTCTCTTTTCCTTCTGCCTCCCCCGTGCCCGCCAAACCTTGCAGGTCTCGAAGGCAGTAGGAAGCGTGTTCGAGTAGTGCCTTCCAGAGCGAATCTCTCGTCCTGTTCGATGGTGATCCCGGTCATGTTCTTGACGCTGTTGAAAATATCGTGGTCTTCACGGCTGACAACCGAGATTGACGTTCCTTTCTTTCCTGCTCGTGCTGTGCGTCCTACTCGGTGGAAGTACATGAGTGGATCGTCTGGCATGTCATAGTTGATCACGTGGCTGACCCAGGGTATGTCGAGGCCTCTGGCGGCAACGTCTGTTGCGACGAGTACGTCGATCCGTCCCTGGCGGAAGGCCTGTGATACAGCGTTTCTCTGGCTTTGAGACATGTCACCATGCAAGGCCTCAGCATTGACATTGTTTCTTGCAAGTGCTTCGGCGAGATGAGCTGCTCTGATCTTTGTTGAACAGAAGACTAGTGCTCCCTCCATCCTCTCTGTTTTGAGTATTGCGAGTAGGACGGGAAACTTCGAGTCTTCTTCAGCTCTAACATAGGATTGGCGGAGTGACTCTACAGCGATCTCTTCGCTGTCGACGAATACTCGTAGCGGGTTGGAGAGATAACGTTGGGAGAGTTTGACAACCTCGTTGGGCATTGTGGCCGAGAAAAGTGCAGTCTGGTGGCCTCGGGGTACGTTCTCGAGGATTGACTTGACATCGTCGATGAAACCCATGTCCAGCATCCGGTCGGCCTCGTCGATAACGACGAACTTGGCACCGTGCAGGTCAATCGTTCTGCGCTTCAGGTGGTCGAGCAGTCTGCCTGGTGTGGCTACAACTATTTTCGCATAGCCGTGTCGTAGTTGCTCGATCTGCGCTCGCATGCTCGCGCCTCCATAGATCGGCATTGTCCGTGACGGGAGATGCTTGGCAAGGCGTTCGAACTCGCCTGAGACCTGTACGGCAAGTTCCCTAGTGGGAACAAGTACCAGTCCCTGGATCTCGCGTGAGTGTGGCTCGACCCTCTGCAGCATTGGCAGCGCATAGGCCAGTGTCTTGCCGGACCCAGTCTGAGCTTGACCAATCAGGTCTCTGCCCTTCAAGAGAGGTGCTATGGCTTCTACCTGTATTGGGAATGCTTCGTGGAAGCCCATCTCCCGCACCGCCTGGAGGAGACGAGGGTTCAAGCCGAATGATTCGAAACCTTGAACCATTTTGTTCACTCTAACAGATTGCCGAATGAGGAGTCTATGTTGTGACCGTGAATCTGTAACAATTCCGTTGAGTGCTCTGCATATCGGAGCAAAGTTTCCGCGCTCGAAGATAAATGCCTTAGCCGTCGATGAGAATGCTCAGCGTTACATTGCGTTAGAGGAGTAATGTGGCCAGACCAGGGTGAGCCGTCGCCCAGGCGATCAAGCCAAACCAGGCCATTGCTACAGCTACATATCCGGCCGCGATCAGAAACGTAGTCGGAGGATTGATTACCCTGCCACGCCACTTTGCATGGAACGAAAAAACCGCCATGTAGCCCACGGCAGTGAAGAATATCGTGTCGAATGCGAAGGCATACCAGTTGAGTTCTTGCGAGACGTTCCCGCAACCGAGGATTTCTCGCCAAGTGAATGGAAACCCGTATTTCCAGAATCGAATACAGGTAAGTCCTAGCCAACCTTGCCATAATAATATGAGACCCGTGGCAAGTGTGACTATGACTCCGATGGAGACGAGGCTCGAGACAAGAACGACGTTCTCTACTAACCGGATGAACTTGGGGTTCTTGTTGATTCTCGGAAAGACGATCCCGGTCCCGACTGAGGATGACGCTATTGCGGCTGAGAGGATCGTCATTGGTGACCAGACACTGGGAAAGCATGTGGGGCACGCGGGTAGTGGAGGGTCTACAGTGAGTGTCAAGGCTTCGGTATGAGTTATCGAGCCATTGGTGGATGTTAGAAGGCCAGTGTAACGTCCAACTGTCGCGTTGGTAGGTACTCGGAACGTGATAGTCGGCTCTACCATTCCAGCCTCCGGAACAATGACCGTGGATGGCTTGATGGAGACTTGCACATTGAGGTTGAGGGTTGCGGTCAGGTTCACCACGCCAGAGAAATGGTTGATGCTCGTCACCCAGCCCCAAGAAGTGTAGTTTTCACCCCTTGAGACACGGCCCATATCCCCATTGCCGAGCGGGAAGCAACAGTCGATGTTAAAATCAGCCGGGAGAGGCTGGGCCTCGAAAATTACCGGTACCGAGTGAGAGATCGAGCCGCTTACTCCCGTTACGGTTATGGTGAAATTACCGCTCACATACGAGGTTGCGAAGAGAGGCGTAGACGCTGATCCACCCGCCGGCAAGTCTAGGATAACACTCTTGCTTGAGACCACACTGGTCAACGAGATGCTTGGACCCGAGGGGTAGACGGATGCTGAGACGTTCACACTGCCCGAGAATCCTCCTAGACTCGTGAGAGTAATGGTAGAGCTCAGCGATGGGCCTGCTACTGAGGATGGATTGGCGGATATGCCAAAGTCGGGAGCCGCCTTCACGGGAACTAGAGACGCCACTGAGACTAGTATCCCAACCAGCAGCGGAAGCCATCCTAGGAACCTCTGCGTCCTCAAAGGCTCATTCAGACTAGCACTGTATTCTAACCACATGGGTCTGCCGGAACCAGAGTGAGCGTTCGAATGGATAGCGAGATCTTGTTTGTCTCTAGAGGTTTGCTCCGCATTCGGAGCAGACGGTGTTCGACGGGAGGCTCTTCCGACCGCAGTACTGACAATATACTTCCTCGCTGATAGTTTCTAGGGCTTTAACGGATGGCTCTGGTATCCAGCCGAGGCTCAATAGCTGGTTGCCCGAGTTCGGGTCTAGGACCTCGACGTGGAAGTTCTCGACGGGTTGCCATGCTCTGTCCTTCGCGTCACTCCGAGGCGCTTGCATTACGCGGAGGAAGGATGAGAGACTCTTTCCTCGGAAGATTTGTCTTGAGATCTGCGCGACGACGTTTCCTTTCTTTGCTCGGACGAGTCTGAAGTTTGTTAGATAGAATCTGGTTCCGCCCTGTTTGATGCCCTGATAGGTGAGTGGGATTCCTATGATCATGAATAGGAGTCCGAAAGCCATCATAATTGGCGCGGTGGCGAACACTCCAGCGGCTAGAAAGAATCCTGCGAAGAGGATGACGACTATTCCGCCTCCCCATCCCCGGGAGCCGTACTGGGTCTGCCCAACCCAGACTATCGCTTCATGAGCCTGCAGCCACTGCGGTGGCGCTGACGAAATATTTGACTGGAGGTCTCATCACCTTAGCTGATGCGGACATGATCGATGCGAGGGATCCGCTCTAGCTTGATGATGCGTCAGGAGCTGACAGATATTCATTCAGTAACGTCTGCGAATGAGGCTTGAGCACGTTCGAGTAGACTCTCAGAATGTCCGACCCCTGTTGTCCAAAAACGCCAAGCCCTTTTGGGATTGACTTAGAAACCGGACAGCGCATACTTCGTCCCATGAACGCTCAAGTCGGTCTTGCAGCTTCGCAAGACCGGAGAAAGTGGGTGGCCATAGTGGCCGTTGGTCTCTCGCTGTTTCTCTCCGCTCTCGACGCAACAATCGTAGCGCTTGCGCTACCGCCAATTGCGAGCCGTTTCCAGCTCTCGGACAGCATTGCTGCCGCCATAACACTCGCATATGCGATACCCTTGACCCTGCTAGTTCTTCCGTCAGGAGCGTTGGTTAGCCGATTCCGCGCTCTTCCAACTTTCCTCGTCTCGATCCTCGGATTTGTGCTTGGGAGTGTTGCATGTGGTTTGGCACCAAACTTCCTCGTCTTGCTAACCGGTCGTATCGTCCAGGGAAGCTTCGCCGCATTGATTGCGACGCAAGGAGTCGCCCTCGCTGCCGCAGTGGTCCTGCCCAAGGAGAGGGGTCGAGCCATGGGAATCGTCGGCACTGTTGCTCCTCTGGGAGGAGTAGCAGGTCCAGGGATCGGCGGCCTGCTCCTGGCTAACTTTGGATGGTCCTCGATTTTCTTCGTAAACGTACCAGTAGGGCTTCTGGCATCATTGCTTGGCTTTCTTAGCCTACGAGGCGTGAGCCTGGGACATCAGGAACCAGCTAACAACGTCTACCATCAAATGGCCGGGCTATTGCGCAGACCACAGTTTCTGTTGGCGCTGATCGCGTTTTTCTCGAGCGTATCCGCTAGTGTCGCACTCTACTATCTGTTGCCGTTTGACCTAAGTGACATACAACACATCGATCCCGCTCTTTCGGGTCTGGTCCTGCTCTGCGTCCCTCTTGGGATGATGACCATGGGGATAACTGGTGGATATCTTTCAGACCGGTATCATGCTAAGCCGTTCATGCTTGCTGGGTCTGGACTGCTGCTCATTGGCAGCCTCGCTCTTTCACTCGTCGTCTCCTCGACAACCTCTTGGATGGATCTCGCCTGGCGTCTCTTGCTTGTTGGGATGGGGATCGGTCTCTTCTCAAGTCCTACAATGACTCTGATAGTGGGCGTGGGACGGGATATGATGGCAGCCGCAAGCACAGCATCGAATCTTGTAGCGCGTCTGGGCACAGTCTTTGGTCCTATCGTGATGGGAATTACATGGACGATTGTTACGAGTCTCTCCACTCAAATGGTGGCTGGAATTATACTCGTGGACATTCTAGCTTCGGCGACTCTGATCTTCACCTATCTCTCGGCAAGCTGGCTAGACCGGAATCCAGATCGACCACAGGTCCAAACCGGGACGCCAATGGCAATCAAGACCCCAGACCATCACTGACTCTTCGACCGGGTCGTCAGATCAAGATTCTCGTACCCGTCGACACTCCAAGACCAGTGCTTTCCAATCACTGTGGTCGAGTCGTATTCTTCAACGATGCACGGGCCTTTACCGTACACTCCTGCCCACAATGTCTCCCGGTTGTAGACTGGAACCTTCTGCCAGGCACCTAGCAGCGACATTCTTCTCGACGAGATAGTAGCCGGTGGTCTGGATGGTCGGAGACTCTTCTTGGCAAGTCTGGCTTTCGGCGTGGGGATAACGGCTCGTAGCCTTGCGTTTACCGCTTCCACAGTGTCGTTTGACGAGTATCCGTAGAGTCTCTGGTGTTCTCTGCTGAACAGCCGAGCCAGGTTTGTGTGCCGTCTATACGGCAGCGTAATCTCGTAGGCTTGACCCTGGTATCTCAGGTCGACATGCTCCATCGCCTGATAGGTCGTAAAGGCTTCTTGTTTCAACGATCTCCTTGCTCGCTCTCTCAGCTGTGTGAATGTTCTTTCGACACTGGCAGTGACAGGTCTGAGGATAGGTTGCGTGAATGTCCTAGAGAGCTCTGCCGTGAGGAGGCCAAAGGCTGAGAAGAGACCTGGGTGCAATGGTATGACTATCCGCTTGATTCCAAGCTCTTCTGCCAAGTCGCAGGCGTGTAGCGGCCCAGCACCACCGAAACTGATTAGTGTGTATTCTCTCGGGTCTCGGCCGCGTTCTATGCTCACGAGTCTGAGAGCTCTGCTCATGTTGTTGTTGACTATCCGGAGAATGCGTTCAGCCATCTTTTCGACTGATATTCCAAGCGTCCGACTCAAACGTCCGATGGCTTCGACGGCTAGATCATAGTGTAGTTGGAGATTGCCGCTTAGGAGTTGGGTGGGGTTGATTCTTCCGGCGACTATGTTTGCGTCGGTTACTGTCGCCTGTCGTCCAGCCTTGCCATATGCTGCGGGTCCCGGGTCTGCACCCGCACTCTCTGGTCCCACTTTGAGTCCTCCGGTCTCGTCTATCGATGCGATTGTTCCGCCTCCAGCGCTCACTTCTGCCAGGTCGATGAACGGTTGTCTTACTGGGTAGCCGCTGCCTTTGATTGACCTTCCGTGGTAAGTTCTTGCTGCGGCTTCGAATTCGTAGGCGAGGTCTGGTCTGCCGTTGATGATAGTCCCTGCCTTGGCGGTCGTCCCGCCCATGTCGAAGGTGATTGCTTTCCTGCATCCCAGAACACTCGCCAAGCTCTTTGAGGCGAGGACTCCAGCTGCAGGGCCGGACTCGATAATGGAGACTGGACGTTGTGAGGCTTGCGTTATTGTACTCGTGGTCCCGTCAGAATTCATGACGTAGAAGGGACAGTGAAATCCTATCCGTCGTAGCTCTTCTTCCAGCCTTGTCAGATACTTCGAGACTAAGCGACTAAGTACAGAGTTGACGACGGTGGTGCTTGTTCTCTCATATTCACGATACTCTGGGTCGATTTCGCTGGAAACATCAACGTGCCCATTGAAGCCTGCCTCTCTCAAGAAATCGCGCACCCTATTCTCGTGAGCTGGATACCCGTAGGAGTGGAGGAGCGAGATGGCCACTGCTTCGAATCCCGACCGAGTTATCTGTTGGGCACAAGTTCTGAGATCTTCCTCGTTGAGTTGCTCGAGTTGGCTTCCATTCACTCTCATCCTTCCTCTAACAGTAAACCGGTCTCTTCTCCTGACCAATGGCACTGGTCGCTGGGTCCTCAAGTTGTAGAGTTCGGGTCTTCTCTGCCGTCCGATTTCTAGGATATCTCTGAATCCCTGGTTGGTGATGAGTGCTGTCTTCGCGAGTCCTGTATGAGTAAGGAGGGCGTTTGTGCCGACTGTGGTAGCATGGGATAGTAGCGAGACCCTTTGGGCTCTTCCCTGATAGCGTCTTAACCCTTCGACAACTGCCTTTTCCGGTTCATTCGGGTCGGTGGAGACTTTGACGATCTCGATGTGTTTGGGTTCTTTTTCGTCAAAGACGACTGTGTCAGTGAAGGTTCCTCCTATGTCGACGCCGACGTAGATCAATTAGCCTTGACTCTCTGGCGCGAACTGAGACTTTGGAGAGTTTCTTTGTTAAAAAGGGACTCGTGGATTGACCGGTCCCCCGCGGGCGTCTGTAGGTATCTATTTAGCGATCTGAATCATATTCTCTTCTGGGAGTAAGATGGCAAAGAAGGTCGAGGACGCGAAGAATCCGAAGAAGCAGAGTGAGGTTGCGAAGGCGGCGAAGGGTCTCTTCTATGGGATGGCTCTGCATGGCATGGTGACCTACGCTTTGAGGTTGAGGATGCATATGGAGAACCTGTTCATGCTCATAACTATGGGGGACATGCTGGGAATACCCGTGCTGCCTCCATACTACAGTCTCAGACTCCTGCCTTACGCGGTTCCATCGTTGAAGACTTGGAAGCAGACCCTGCTTAGGGATCGTGACATTACCGACTCATTATACTAGTGAGGTGCGGGTGAATGGCCATGAGCACTACCGTCAGGGCGGACATGGCCGATTACTTTGCATCCAACCCTGAGATCAAATACATTCTCTTCGGCGGCAAAGGTGGACTAGGAAAGACTACACTATCAGCGGCGACCGCCTACTGGCTTGCGCGGAAGGGCAAAAGGGTCTGCGTGTTCTCAACCGATCCCCAGGCCAGTCTATCGGATATTTTCGAGAGGAAAATTTTCGGACAGGGCGAGGTTGAACTTGCAGGCAACCTCTACGCTGTCGAGATAGACGCTGACCGGAGAATAGCAGAGTATCAGGACGAGATCAGGAACAAGATCAAAGACATGTACAAGATGGACACGATTCCCGAGGAGGTGGAGGACTACATCAACTCGTCAGCAGCTGAGCCAGCGATGGCGGAATCGGCCACGTTCGACGCGATGGTTGAACTGATGACCGCTGGCAAGTTCGACTATTACGTGTTCGACATGATGCCCCATGGACACGCGATAAGATTCCTGGGCATGGCGGATATTCTGGACCAGTGGGTCGAGAAAATAGTCAGTGTGAGAAAGAAGGCTGGAGAATATGGCGAGGCTGCGACGGTGATGGGTAGCAAGGGAGGCTTGGCCCAGGAGGACCTTGTCCTCAAAGAGCTTGAGTTCATTCGTGGGAGGCTGAACTTTGTAAGCACTATGGTTCGCGACCGCGAACATACTGCGTTCTTCTATGTTCTGATTCCGGAACTCATGCCAATCCTAGACACGCGAAAGGCACTGGAGATGTTCCGCGAGTTCAACGTGACAGTCAGTGGAGTGGTGCTCAACCAAGTATACCCGAAGGAGCTGAGAGACCAGACGGATGTTCCAGGGTTCTTGAAGAATAAGATATCGTCCCAGCAAGAATACATGCAACAAATCCGGAACGAGTTCGGCAGTCTCATCAGAGGAACTGTGCCGATGCTTGACCGAGAGCCGAAAGGACTTGGCATGATATCGAAAGTAGCGGACATACTGTACGGACCCTAATTTACTATGGAGACAGAGAGACCGAGCACATCGTTTCCGTCTTTCATAGCCGGAAAGAAGGATCTGAAGTATCTCTTCTTCGGTGGAAAGGGAGGGGTCGGAAAGACAGCAATCGCCGGTGCAACAGCACACTATCTCTCAGAGAAGCTAGAAAGGAAGACCCTGATCTCATCCACCAACCCGGTCCACAGCCTGTCAAGCCTCTTTGGCCAAGACTTATGGAAGAAAGGGACTCAGAGGATTCAGGGAACCAAGAACCTCTATGCTAATGAGATAGACATCTCTTCGACCATAGAGAGATACAAGGGAGAGATCAAGGAACGCCTCGTCCAGTTTCTGAAATTCGCAGACATTCCTGTAGACATTGAGCCGTTCATCGAAATTGCCACTACCAATCCTTCCTTCGAAGAGTCTGCTATGTTCGACGACATGGTTGACTTGATCCTGAACGAGAAATATGACGCGTACGTCTTCGACACGGCACCGGTTGCGCATACCTACAGACTGCTGGGAATGTCTAAGGTTTACAATCTCTGGCTCAACAAGATGATCAAGAGTCGGGAAGAGTCAATGTCTCTACGAGCAAAGCTCTCCTTCCGGAAAGAGAAGATAATTCAAGAGTTGAGGAAGGACCCGCTGCTAATCTCGCTGGCCGGGACCAAGAAGAAGACAGAGGAGGCTCGAACGCTACTCACGGACTCGGAGAAGACCGCATTCTTTTTCGTAACATTGCCGCTAGCCCTCCCGATCGCGGTGATTGAACGGTTCATCACCTGGGTCCAAGCCTTCCAGATTCCCGTCGGAGGAGTAATCGTCAACGAAGTCATTCCGAAGACCGATACGGAAAAATTATCGCCGTATGTCGCGAACCGGATGGAGGAACAGATGGGCTACCTGAAACTGGCCGAAGAAAAGTTTCCAGGAATGATCCGGGCGGTATTACCGCTGTATGAAAAGGAGGTTAACGGCCTGGAGATGGTTTCGAGAATGGCTCAAAGCCTATCTTTAGGCTCGGAACGTAAGATCTGAACAGTTTCTCGCCTTTTATACCTTATAAAGCCCCAATTTACCCGCTATTCTTATATTTCTAGGCCCTGATTTCGCTGCCCGACCGTCTTTGTACGAATCGCTCATAGTAATGCTGAGCGGAATCATCGTCTATGGTCTCGTCTATCAATTCTACGTGAAATGGTTCGACAGGAAGATCATCCAATCCGACCCCAACCGTCCAACTCCGGCACATGTCTACATGGATGGTGTCGAATTCTTCCCCTCAAACAAATATGTCATGCTCGGTTGGCACTGGAAGAGCATAGCAGCTCTGGGACCCGTAACCGGTCCCGCACTCGCAATCGTATGGGGATGGTTACCTGGATTCCTCTGGATACTGATCGGAAATTCGTTGATGGGGTGGCTGCACGACTACAATTCAATGTTTTCCTCAGTGCGGAACGAAGGAGCCTCTCTCGGACCTCTCACTTACAAACTGGCCGGCTCGAGAGCACGCAAAGTACTCGTGGCCTTTCTGGCATTCTACTCGATACTGATCTTCGCAGCATTCCTGGGAGCACTGCTTCCAATAGTCAAAGGCACCGGTGCCGGAGGCGCGCCTGCAATGCTCTCATTCATCATCTTGGCCCTAATAGGAGTCGCCTCAGGACTTGCCATTTTCAAAGCTAAGGTTAACGTCGTTGCGGTCACTGCACTTTCCCTAGTCGCAGTCGCTCTGACTGTATATTTGACGCAGGTTGTCTTTGGGGGTGCGATAAACACGGCCTTCACGTCTGCTATACCGGATCCGCAGATCCAGGAAGATGTCATGTTGGTGTCAATGCTTGTTTTCAGTTTTCTCGGTGCGGTTTTGCCTCTGTGGAGTTTTGCGATGCCGATAAACTACTTGGGATTCTACGTGGCCTATTTCGTGGTGGCAGCCATAATCGGGAGTTCATTTGTGGTCCCGCAGACGTTCACAAGACCTATGTTCACTAACTGGTTCGCCAACGTAGCTATTGGGGCAGGGGGAGGCGCCATTAGCTCTATCGCCTTTCCCCTCTGGCCGCTCCTCTTTGTGACGATTGCGTGTGGAGCCTGTTCGGGATGGCATGGCCTGATCGGTTCATCCCTCTCATCGAAACAGCTTGACAACGAGTCGGACGCACACTTTGTCGGAGGTGGAGGAATGCTGTTGGAAGGGATGCTCGGACTAACGTCAGTCGTCGCAATCGCAGCTCTCGCGAGCACCTCAAGGGCTTGCACGGGGGCGCTGGCAGCCTATGTGTGCGGGGGGGCTCAATATCTGGGCAATATAGGAATATCCTCCGCTATCGGGACGGGAACCATGGCATTGATGGTCCTCATTCTGGGGCTTACGCTGACCCAGCTCGCGTTGCGCTTTGCTAGACTGGCCGTTTCCGAGATGGTGGGGAAGCGGGTGTTCAAGAACATCTATTTCACATCAATCGTTGTGGGAATTATAACGTTCGTTCTCACAAGCACCCGGTTCGGTGCGCCTTGGGGATTCATCTGGACCCTTTTCGGTGGATCAAATCAACTGTTGGCGGGAGTTACTCTTCTTGTGACCACACTTTGGCTTACCAAGCTAAAGAAAAAGAGCTGGCTTACGGGCATACCAACTATCTTCATGATGGTCACGACGATAGTCGCCCTTGGATACACGGCCTTTGCAACACTAGATATCGCAGCGACAATAAATGTTGCAACTGCCACAACTGCCCAGAAGCTGTACGGTGTTGACCTTATCCGAATAGGTAGTGGTGTCGCCGGGGTAATAGCCATCATTCTCACAGCGCTGGGTTTAGTCCTTGCATACGACGGTTTCAAGGCATACAGAAACCTGAGAGGCGGCGGCCCGGGTTTGACCCCATCTATAGCCTCTGGACCAATCATGTCTTCCACGCGTCAAAGGACCGACATACCCGCCGGCCTTCCTCAGGACTCAATAGAAACATAGCCCTCGGACTCGGCGTCAGCCAACAGTCCAGAGCCTCCTACTCATCTTGGCCCTCGCTGTTTCAGATGTAGAAATTGTCGCTGTACTAGCCGTACTCTTCTTCATAGTCTACTTCCTTGGCACCTACTGGAAGCACAAGGCTCTCCAAAGATATGCGCACTGGTTTGAAGAACGATTCTCCCGGAAGGCCAAAGTGAAGTATGCATCCTTCGGACACGCCGGGCTTAGGATCAAATGCGAGATGAACAGTTCTTCAGACGGCTTCAAGGAACTAGAATTCGCGCTCACGCTCGGGGCGAGAGAGAATCTGATCTATTATCCATATCGCGTGGTGACCAGAGATTTCGACAAGCTGAACTGCTGGGCTACATTGACGGAACCGGTAAAGTTCCAGGTCGAGATCACGAGGCAGAGGAAGAAAGCGAAGGTCACTTGGGATACGGCAGGTATTGAGGAGGTAAAGATTCCACAACTCGCAGAGCTGGGCTACAGAGTTTACTCAACAGGTGTCGATTTTACAAACGAGCTAGTCAAGCAAAGCGGAGTGGCTGCCAGATTGAAGGACCTTGTCAATGTTGAGTCTCTGGAGCTTCAGGAAGAACCGTCGAGGATCCACCTCGTGGCAAGGCTACACATGGACGACCTGGCTAAGCTGATTGACCTTATCTCTCTGGTCGGACGGTCGATCTAGCGGGAGACTTGGGTCGGGGCCAAATGGCCAGAGCGCTCTAACGCCTCTAGTATCTTCGCTCTCAGCTCGTCATAGCTCGGAAGCTTGCTGAATAGTTTCTTCCCTTGGATCAGGATGCATGGAGTCCTCAGGATTCGGTGCCTAATCGATAGCCACACGCCTTGCAGGGATGCAGAGTCCACTGGGTCGAATACTACTCTATCGTCGAACTCTGCCTTGAGCTTCTGCGCAATCTCTGAGAGTTGGAAGTATTGTTTCTTGACATCCTCCGGGTAGCCTTCCAGTTGTTCTGAGTAGGGAGTCATGCCGGTCGCGTGCATGACCTCCATGCAGTGCTCGCAGTGGGCGAACATGGTGGGCATGATGCCGACAAAAGTAACCTTCAAGGGACCACCGCCATGTGAAGAGTATTGGCCTGGTCTCACACTATTCGTTTCTTCGCTCCGCGATATAAGTGCTCATCACGATGCGAGATCAGGCCGTATCTCGGTCGAGTGAGAATCTGAGAACGATGATGGCGCGCCGCGGCGTGGACTAAGGGTACAGTCTCCTTTCGGAGGCGATAGTTACTGCTTAATACCCTGACGGATTGTACATTCTGCTCATGCCCGACCAGAGCGCCAACTGGAAGATTCGAGTGAAAAAGGGGAGCTATGAGGTGGAAGTCGAGGGTCCAACTCCCGAGCGCGTGGAAAAGATGTTCGATGAACTCGTGAAGAAATATATGAAGAGAATCGCCAAGCCATAGCCTGTGGATTATTGGGCCGGCATGGCGCTTCGAATCGTCGTGTCTACGAAGCTACTCCGGACCAGAACCCTTCCATCATGCAGTTTCTGGTTTGTAGAGACGAGGCTTTCGATCCAGACTCCTGATTCTCCACACGCAGATACACCGAGTCAGCACTGTTTATCTTCCTCTGTTACGACCTAGTCGGCCTAGATTCGAATGGTGCTTAGAGAACTCCTCATCCCTCGAGAGAAGATCTTCTTCCAGCTCTTGGAGCAGGAATCCAAGAACGTGCTCGCAGGGGCCCATGCACTGAATGATCTCATCCAGAACTTCGACCGTTTGGCTGAGAAGCGGAACAAGATAAAAGACATTGAGCATGACGGGGACAACATCGTTCATTCCATCTGGGACCAGCTGGTCAAGACTTTCATCACTCCCATCGACAGAGAGGACATCAGCAAACTCGCCTCCCTCTACGATGATGTTCTCGACTACATCGAGGCAGTCGCTAACCGTCTGTATCTCTACGAGGTCCGGTCGCCGACCGAGCCCATGAGGAGGTTTACGGACATAGTGGTGAAGTCTGTACAGGAGATTGACTTCGCCTTTGCGAGCATTCAGAAGATCAAGGCGGGCGAGGTGGAGAGCAGGATAATCGAAGTTGACAGGTTGGAGAACGAGGCCGATGTGGTACTCAACGAGTCAGTCGCAGCACTTTTCAAGACAAATGATGCGATAGCGATCATCAAGCTGAAGGAAATCTATGAGCTGATGGAGACGATCACGGACAAGTGTGAGGACGTTGTCCAGGTGATTCGCGACATCATTCTCGAATACTCCTAGCCGAGAAAACCCGATGTCGACGGTAATAGTTCCCTTCGCGATAGTAGTACTTGTCGTTATTGTCGCCCTGTTTTTCGATTTCATCAACGGCTTTCATGACGCCGCCAACTCGATAGCGACCGTAGTATCGACCCGGGTCCTCACGCCTAGACTCGCAGTCCTTTGGGCCGCATTCTTCAACTTCGTCGCCGCCTTCCTCTTCGGCGTCAACGTCGCGTCCACCATCGGAAAGGGGACCATAGACCCGAGTATCGTCACAGCCTGGCTTCTCCTAGCAACCCTTCTCGGCGCAATCGCCTGGGATATCATAACCTGGTGGTTCGGCCTGCCTACAAGTTCCTCGCATGCACTCGTGGGCGGGCTGATCGGAGCAGGTGTGGTAAAGGGAGGATGGGGAGTCGTTCAGGTCGCAGGAGTGAACAAGATACTCATCTTCATTGTCCTCTCTCCGCTCATAGGCCTACTGGCCGCGATAGGGCTCATTTTGTTGACGGCTCGAATCGGAATGCATTTCCACCGTTCAAAGGCCGACCACGTCTTCCGTCGCCTACAGCTTGTCTCCGCGGCCCTCTACAGTCTGGGACACGGGACGAATGATGCTCAGAAGACGATGGGCATCATCGCCGCACTCCTCTTCGCCCAAGGTATCCTCGGTCCAACCTTCTACGTCCCGTACTATGTCATAATAATCGCCGGAGTCGCTATGGGACTCGGAACCTGGTTTGGAGGCTGGAGAATAGTCCGAACCATGGGTATGAAGATAACCAAGCTCCACCCGTTCGGCGGCTTCAGCGCCGAGACCGCGGCAGCATCAACCCTCTTCGCCACGGCGTCACTGGGCATTCCCGTCAGTACGACACACACGATCGCAGGCGCCATAATGGGCGTCGGTGCCACGAGACGACTGTCAGCTGTAAGATGGGGAGTTGCAAGGAGAATAGTCTACGCATGGGTCCTGACAATACCGGCAGCAGCCGCGATCGCAGCACTCCTTTACTCTCTCCTATCCCTTGCAGGGTTGAGATAGAGAGAAGACCGAGCGGTCGCGAATCTGGAGCGGAAGAGCTTACGGGATTCCGCGCAGGTCAATCATATTATACTCGTTCATTGACTGCTGAAGCAGGTTTTAGCGATGAGAGTGGGTATTCTAGGAAGCGGCGATGTGGGGAAGACGCTGGGTAAAGGATTCGCGAGCCACGGCCACAGTGTCAAGCTAGGATCACGAACACCTGACAGCGAGAAACTTAAGGTCTGGCAGAAGGAGGCTCAGGGAGAGACCTCAACTGGAACCTTCGCAGAAGCAGCATCCTACGGGGATATCCTCGTCTTTGCCCCGCTAGGATCTGCAGTCGACGACGTGATCGGTCTAGCGGGCGCTACGAACTTTGCCGGCAAGATAGTCATAGATACGACGAATGCTCTCGATTTTTCGAAGGGAATGCCACCAGGACTCTTCACTGGACTCACGGATTCTCTCGGTGAGAAGATTCAGCGGAAACTCCCCCAAGCGAAAGTTGTAAAGTGCTTCAACACGGTGCCAAACTCGCGAATGGTCAACCCTGGGGACAGGACTGTGGAGATGCTAATCTGTGGTAACGATTCTGAGGCGAAGCATAAGGTTACTCAGATTCTGAAAGATTTCGGTTGGGCTGGCACTATCGACATTGGGGGAATCACAGAAGCTAGATGGTTGGAGGCCTTTGTGCCCCTGTGGGTAAGGACTGCTGCTTCTCTCAACTCGTGGAATGCCGTGTTCAAAGTACTCCACTAACAATTCAACCTCTCAGGGTTTCGGATAGTCCTGAAAGATGTTAAGATGGATCTTATGCAAACCGCCAATCTATTTGCGACGCTTTTGCGAAACAGTCAATCGGAATATTGGCCTGCATGGGCAAAGTCGACACACGCCTCCCTGAGTAACTTGCAGGAGGACCGAAATCAAGAACCAGAACTTGAAGTTGGGTATGGGTCAATTCGCTGAAAGAGTATCAAGGCTCAGAATCTGATTTCGACTGTCAGGCTGTTTCCTCGAACACTAAATGCAATGTTAGCAGGAGTGATAGGTCCTCAAAGAAGGACAATGGCTAAGTTGAACCTCGGGGGTTCTTCGAAAAATACAGGGTCCTTCAAAATGAAAGCCAAATCGTGAAACCGCTTAGTTCACTTGCGAAGTTACCACAGAGTAAGAGTATGAACACAATCGAACACACTCCAACCATAGCTCTCTATAAATGGTGACCCGTGTATAATCTCCGGGGATGTACTCGAAGCGGACTCATGGTCGCACTATTGGCGCCTCTCTAGGCGATCATCACCCCTCATGGCTGTATTCTATAGCGAAGCTGTTCAGGGGGACGGGGTCGACAGAATGAGGTGGTCACTGCTGATGGTCATGATCATCGCTTCCACCCCCTTCCTCATAGCCCGGCCAGTCCATGCGTCGACGCCCGCGATAGACGGGTACGGGAGCAACTTCTGCGACAACAGCAACATTCCGCCAGGTGAAGCTCCGTTCTGTGCTGTTACGCTAACCGTCCACCAGAACGACATGGTAATAGTCTACGGTGGCGGGTTCAACGGCCTCGGAGGCTGCCCCATCAACACTCCAAGCGACATTTTTGGCCTCTCATTCAGCCTCCGCACCTCAGCTGGCGGAGGAAACAACAGGCTTGCAGGATCGGAATACTATGCTGTCGACCCGTTCGGTGATTACGGTGATAGTGGTGACACAATTAATGTCGCTTCAGACTGGTGCTATGGCGAGTCAAGCCCCATGATGATAATCGCCTATTCTATCAGCGGCACGCTCAACGCGTTCGACACCGGCTCAGGCATTGGAAGCGCACAGTACGCGGACAGTGCCAGCAGCATGTCGGCCAACCTCGTGACAGGGTATGCTCAAGACTTTCTCGTATCAGGAGTCTACGCGACCAACTTTTACGGTGGCAGCGCCCCGACGATAACCAAAGGCTCCTGCTGCAGCCTGATAACCTCGGGAACAGGGACAGCCAGGCAGGCGAACATGGCAGAGTATGAGGCTGTCTCGTCAACAGGCAGCTATAGCCTGAGCTTCTCCCTGACGAACGCCAACTTTGGAGTCGTAGGCTTCTGGGACGCGATTCTCGTCAACAGTATATTCGTCGTGGGACATGTTCTTGACAACTCCTTGACCCCTATTGCAGGTGCTTCTATCGAAATGTGGAGCCAAGATGGTAGCACGCTGTTAAGGAGTACGACAACGGATTCAAACGGGTACTATTCTATTGCTTGGTATTCAGCCGGAACCTTCATGGTGAACGCGTCAAAATTCCTCTACTGGGAAGAGAGGCAATATGTCTCGGTTTCTTGCAATGGTTGCACTGGGACAGGAGACTTTCATCTGCCTCAAGATCTCTATTACCCTGTGGCAAACTTGCTGGTCATGTACGCGTCTGTCAACACCCAACAGAGCCAGGCTGACTTGTCTTGGAGCCTCTCTGCCGGGTCAACGGTCCATGTCGATGCCTATGTCAACCCGTTGGGCGGCACTTACGATGTCTCCACCGATGTAACCACATCGGGATCCGTCAGCACAGGCAGTGACCCAACCGCGACAAGCCTTCTTTATCAGCGAGGAGTCGTCGTCCATGGAATCTTCTGGAAGCAGGACCCATCACATCCCATAAACGTCTACGTTCTTGCCCAGCAAAACGTCTACGGGCAAGTCACTAACATGGCGGACTACATGCCCTCTCCACCATCTTCAGGTGGTATCATACAATACCTTCCAAAGAAAACTACCATCCAGTACACTTACACCCAGAGCCAGTCCTTTGCCCTCCGCTACGAGTTAGGAGTCGATGTGAGTGCTAGCCTGGAAGGCGTCGGGTTTTCTACGAAGCTGGCGAGTTTACTCGTACAGGGTCAACAAGGGGTGCAGCGTTCCATGACGATAAAAATCACTAACCTAGACAACCATACGCACAGTTACTACTTCTACTTTGAAGGAAGCGGCGTACTGCACGTGTGGCAGACCACATGACACAGGCCGACTGGGATGACTAACTTGCGGGTTCGGCCCTTCTACCAGTTTACTGAACGCCATGTCGGAAATATCGGAAGCAACAACTCCTTCCGTTCTGGTTGAGTCTTAACCAATTTCTCGTCGAACGTTAGACGCTTTCCAACCTCGTACCAGTCTAAGAATCACTGAGCCGCGGAGAAACAATCAGTGATAGCTGGGATCCAAGGCACCCTGACGCCGATTTGCTTCAGTAGAAATCCGTTACGCTTAATTCCTGGGCTAGGGTCGGCTCTTTCTAATTGGTACGCCTGATCGGACGGTTCCTACCCAGATCCTGGTAGGGCTCACGATATCCGCTTTCATGCTAATAGCCTACGCCTCAGCCGGGTTCGCCTATGCAACCTCTCTCAAGGCCACGTGGGCGGGCGATCTTTAGCCAGAATCCCGGGGCCTTCAGCGCTTCCCTTGCAAGAGCCTCCTTTCCAGTCTGGGGGGTTGCCAGTACAACGGCTCTGCTCAGCCCGATCTTCTGATAGTCAGGATAGATCCAAGTCTTTAGGACTCCTTGGTTCTCAAGCTTTGGGAAGTTCTCCAACTACCCCTCGGGCTCCGATCAAAGCCTGAAGCAAAGCGAACTCATCACTTCGCCTGAAATCGCGTAGAACATTCTATTTTTCTGTTGTCGCCAATTGTGTACGTGGACCCTAAAATCACATCCCGGAGAGAAGGGCTCATGAAAATTGTCCGCCTGGCCTTGTGTATAGTGCTTCTCGGAGTAGTCTTCTTTGCTGGAGCTCTCGCTCCAAGACCCGTCTCGGCCCTGGAGACATCGTATCAGAATCCTGTGACGGCCACCCCTCCTCTCAATCGTCCCAACACTCCTTCATGCATTGTTTCTCTTGTCGAGAATCAGGCCTTCCCATTCGCCGGCTACGACACCCCGTTCACCGGGACATACAACCCTCCTGGTCAGTGTCCGGCGCCCTGGTCGATGGTTGTCCTCGACCTGACCGGGCATGTTGCTGGACGGCAGTTCGACCGTGAGGCCGCGATCTGGATCGGAAACGCTATGGTCTACATGGGGACGACTCCTGAACCTACGCCCGCGGGCATTACCTGGCATGTAGAGAAGGATCTAAGCGAGTACACTCCTCTTCTGACACAGAACCAGCCCTTCGCGCTCCAGATTCCCAACATTGTGAACGACGTCTACACCGGAACAATCCACATCAACGCGACTCTAGCATTCTACAAGACCAGTAGTTCGTTTCCTGCTGCGGCTCACCCCGACGTTATAGTTCCCCTGTCAGCCAGTTGGCTCTTCGTCCCGCAGCGGACGACCGTCAGCGCGCATTCTGTTACTCTTCCGACCAACCCTGTCCAGGTCCAATTGGAGCTCTGGGCCAAGGGGAACAGTTGCGACGAGTTCTGGTTTGGCAGCCAGCCTGATGCCTTCGCCAATTCTAACGGTCTCTGTGGTGGCGGGGCCTTCCGGGAGATCAAAGTATTCCTACATGGTACCCTAGCCGGCGTGGTCTGGCCATTCCCGTACGTCTTCACGGGCGGAGTCAATCCGTATCTCTGGAGACCGATACCCGCGGTCGACGCCTTCAACGAGCCGGCCTACATCCTGGACTTGACGCCTTTCGCGAGAACGCTTAACGATGGTAGCCCCCATACTCTCGGTTTTCAGGTCGTCAACAACGGCTTCTACTGGCAGATTGACGGCAACCTTCTCGTCAACGTTGACACCGGGTCAGCCGTTACTAGTGGTCAGGTCACAACCTACTATGTGACGCCTAATGCGACCCAGACTGCGTTCCAGATCATCAGTAACAACGGAGGACTATTCAACTTCGTAGCTACCCGATCACTCACCATCGCTGGCTACGTGAACACGTCCAAGGGACGCGTCACAACCACGATCCACCAAGACTATAGTTTCACCAACAACCAAGTCCTTGACCTAGTCAACTTTCTGGAGAACCTGAAAGGGACTGAAGCAATCACCATGATGACCACTACGACCGGTCCAAGCGGCAGCACGACCCTCACCACGGCCGACTCCTATCCAATCGTAATGACGTCCGCTTTCATAATTCCACCAGCGTCCGGCAGCGTTTCTTCTGGACCGTCGCGTTTCGTTCTGCCCGCGACGGTGACTCAGTCTTTCACACGTAACACCATAATGAACTCTAATGGTCAGATAGTCTCCATCAGCACGCTATCCGACACTGTCCGTTCGGAAGCAGTTCTAGGCCGCGTCCTGTCAACGGGGGCAAACTTTGTCGCCGCTGGGCAGGACAGCGAAGACTATGTCCTATCAAACTCGACGGGTGCCTGTTACAACCATCTCATCAAAGCCAGCCAGGGACTAATCACTGTGGACAGTATGCTGCCAACGTGCTAGAGGACTCAATCACACCGTCAATCCTTTTTTTCCGAGAGTAATCTCAAGAAGCAGTCAGTCTCATGACACATGTGCTCTTTCAGCAGGCATCTGTTCTAAAAAATCGTTAGGATCCGGTCCAGATCGCTGGGTGAGTTATTGCACGATTATTTCTCCTTGCATCCAGGCATGGGGCCTACAATAGTAATAGTATTTCCCGACAACCGTAAACGTGTGAGAGAAGCTTGCTCCGCTCGCTACGCTGGAATCGAGGCTGTCGAGACCTGCTGCACTCAACGCCGGACACTGAGAGACAGAGTGGTTCGAGTCGCAGGTGGTTACAGTGTGTGTCATCCCACCGTTATTCGTCCAAGTAACAGTGGTGCCGACCGAGACAGTCTTGTTATTCCCGCTGAAACCACAGTTTCCTGGGCCGTTGCAGAAGGTGCCGTCCCAGATGATCACGTTGGGACCGCTGGGAGCCGCGGGAGGAGTGACAGGCTGGTCCATCACGACTGCAAGAGTAGCAACGACAGCGACGACGACGGCTATGATCCCTATGATGATCCAGAGCTTCTTGCGCTTCGGCTTAGTGGTTTCTGAAGTCATGGGACCTTTCTCCTTGAAATGAGTCTCAGGGTTGTCATTCTCAGTAGAGTGTCTGGGTTTCGTTATAGTCATTGTTGACATCTGTTACGTACCAAAGTTACCTGACGCGAGCGACTGGCCCTAGGGAGATGAATGTGTCATAGAGCAGGCGTACCTTGCCCTTTTTCTCTGAGCCTTCGAATAGCCTAGTTACATCTTGTGTCAACGCTGTGAATCTCTCTTCTCCGTCGACATTTGGCATGTACGATGCGGAGGTGATTCTGCCGAGTAGACCTTCGAGGTCGAGAAACTGCTCGTTCGTCAGGGCGAATTTCTTCTGGGTTTCCGTTCTGGAAGTATTTTGAGAGGTGATCTTCCTAGCAAGGTCCAGAGAGCCAAACATCCGGGACCCTGGCTCGGTCTCTCCCGTGTTTTTCGATGATAGCCTCGTAGCTTTGCATGGAGGGGTCCTTCTTGTCCCTATCATTGTACACTACACAGAGTTGGCCGTTCTTCCTGAGGATCCTCGTAAACTCTCGAGTCGCCGGCCCGCTGTCAAACCAGTGGATAGCCTGTGCTACGGTAACGAGATCAATGCTGGGGTCTCCTAGAGTTGTATCATGGGCCTTGTCTCTTATGCTCACAAAGTGAGGAAACTCGTAGAGGGTCTCTTCGGCATGGGACCTCATTTCCTCATTGGGTTCGACTCCGCATACAGTGTCCCCATTTTCTAGAAACATTTTTGAGAGCAGACCTGTTCCGGAGCCTATGTCTGCTACTACGGTCTTCTTGTCAAATCCTATCTCAGTTCTCAAAATGTTGAGAATCTGGGCTGGGTAGCTTGGCCGGTATTTTGCATAGACGGCTACGCGTCCAGCGAATCTGTGAGTAAAGTCTGTCAACCATTCTCTCCGCGCTTGCATTGTGGCCGCTTGGCGGAAGAGTCAGACGATGATGGAAGACCCGATTGCAAGCAGGTTCGCCAGTCCTGCGCTGTCCTCCTTATGCACTGCTGTCTTCAAAGTCGAGCTTCTCGTCGATCTTCTTCTGCTGTTCCTTGTAGGCCTTGTATTTCCGGGTCCAGTCTGAGAGCATCATCCACTGTCTCGCTCCAATCGCCAGGAATATGGCAGCGGTAACGATCGCTACGACGCCTGCTAGTCTGAAGCTGTAGCCGTTGGGCGTCCCGAGGAGAAAGGGTGAGACATGCCATGATAAAGGAATTGCAACGATAATTGCGATGACCATTACGAGTATGATTTTCTTGGTCCTATCGATCTGATAGACTAGCCTGTCTACTATGGAGAAGATGTTTTCAGAAGCTGCACCGGCGTTTTCCGTCTTCTTTGACTCGGTCAAGACTAGGTATTCACCGCCATGGTTCCTAAAAACAGTCGAGGAACTAAGTTATCCATCATCATTTCTCCACATGCTGTCTGGGAAAGAGCGTCTCGTACGGCTCTAGAATCTGCCGGACGAGCTCCCTCCCGCGGTCGGAAATCTTGTATTTGATTATCTTCTTGGCACCCCAAGGCTCTTCGATTCTGACTATGAATCCCTTCGCGACCATCTCGTCGAGGAGCACCTTGTGCTTGACGTTGTTTAGGCCGCAATAGCTCATCAGTCTGCTCTGGTTGAGTTCACCATGCTGCGCGAGCTTCAAGAGAACATCCTTCCTCAGATAGATGCGCTCTCTGTGTTCGTGGACCAACCAGCCAACCCGCTGTGATTACGACTGCTCGTCAGTAATGATTCTTGTCAAGCACCTGAGCCCAACGGGTTGAAACCCCCTCGGGTTAAGAGGTCTTATCCAGGCGATGGTGGGGATGGAGACGATTTGAAGGAAGCTCGGACTCAGAGATGTGAGTGGGCGACCAACAGCAACAGCCCACTTATGGTTCAGTACCATGATGAAGAATGGGGCGTCCCGTGCATGACGACAGGACCCTGTTCGAGTTTCTCGTATTGGAGGGTGCACAGGCAGGACTCAATTGGCAGACCGTTCTCAACAAGCGTGAAAACTATCGCAAAGCCTTCGATGCTTTCGACCCGGCGAAGATTGCGCGTTACGCAAGCAAGGACGTCCGGCGTCTCCTCCATGATTCTGGCATAATACGGAACCGTCTCAAAATCGAGGCGACAATCACAAACGCTAAACAATTCCTATCTACGCGGAAAGAATTCGGCTCTTTCGATAGTTACGTGTGGCGATTTGTCGGCGGTAAGCCAATCAGGCACGCAGTCAGATTGCTCAGTGAGATTCCTTCGACTGCCAGAGAATCCGATGCCATGAGTGAAGAGCTACGCAAGAGAGGCTTCAGGTTCGTCGGCCCTACTATCTGCTACGCGTTCATGCAGGCCGTTGGAATGGTGAACGACCATACCACGAAATGCTTCAGATACGACACAGTATAGCCAGAGTCTTTGAATCGTCACCCGTAAGGGTAGTGGGATTCAAAAAGTCATAGGGGCCTGAAAAATGGATAGAAAAGTGAACGACAAGCATGAATCTCACACCACCGGTGTGGACCGGTCGGTGAAGAGATCGTCGGATCCTGCTGACATGGTTCTGCGGGAGATCGAGGAGATGGGCAAGAAATCCTTCATCCCCTCAATAGGCCCGGTCAAGGGACGGATACTCGCCGATATCGTCAGAGAGCACAAGCCGAGGCTGATCCTCGAAGTAGGTGCTCTCTACGGATACTCGGCCATCCTTATCGCCAAGAACAGTCCAGCCCATGCACAAATCACGACTGTCGAGAAAGACCCGGTGAACGCCCGCATTACTCAGGAAAACGTCGCGCGTGCTGGCCTGGACGACATGATCGAGGTCATTCAGGGAGACGCGATCATGATTCTCCCGGAGCTTCCTGGACCCTTCGACCTGGTATTCCTGGATGCTGAGAAGACCCAGTACTTGGCGTACTTGAAAGCGATTGAGGCGAAGCTGCACCAGGGCAGCGTCATTGTCGCCGACAATGTAGGGGTATTCCGTGACCAGATGATGGACTATCTCAACTATGTGAGAACCACCGGGCGATATAGGAGCCGGACGGTTGACACCCTGTTAGAATTTTCTGATACAACAAAGGACGCGATGGAGATCAGTGAAAAACGCTACTAGATGATCAGTGCCGAAACTCTCGCAGGACCCGAGTCGGGATCTTAAGCTCCACTGCAACATTCCGCCCGGAGACTACCTGCCAGTCCATCCGACGCGGTTCATCAAGTCCTGAAATCTCCGAAACAGTTGGCGCAAGAGCCGAGACAGGCGCAGAACACGCCCTGATCGGAAATCCGGGCGGCCGATTTGACCTCGCGCAGTTTTCACGCTGACCTGCACGCTGACCTACACGATAACGAAAACGCCTGACTCGCCCGTTCTGCGCGACAAACAGGAATCAAAGCCCAGACCGGGTTCAACTGGCGGGACGCCCTGCCAGAAAATCTCAAAAGCGTTGATCCTCGCGACACAGAACCCGTCTTTGGATGTTCTCAGGAAAAGGGAATGATCAGTTAACATCCATATTCCCATAATGGCAGACAAGCTTTCGGTTGGAATCCATCATGACAGACCCAGCGAATCCTAGAATGAGAAATATTCCACTTTCCCACTATCTTTTCTTTTTCTGTTATCTATTTCTCGACCCCCGGGGGGCATACCAATAGTACAGAAACCCTTCACACTTTTGATGGGTGGCGTGTCGGCCGTAACCCACCTTCTGTTCCGAGCAGCATCTGTCTAATCGGGGAACCCGCGCCTCCGGCGGAGGATCACAGGCGTCTACATCCCCTTTCACAGCGTAGCAGGAGCCCGTTTCATCCCGCGTCCAGCCCTCCATCAGGGACGCCCGGGAGAACATCCCATCATCGTCACACGGTACCGGCCGGGTATCGTTTCTGCGCTCCCACACAGGCTCTCGCCTGACACGTTACGTGTTACGCTTCCGCCATGTGGGTGGAGTTTCCTCGAGACCATCACTGGTCCCGTGACTGCTCACCGACTCGCCACCCAGAGCTAGGAATTATCGCCAACTAATAGGCTAATCAGACCAGGCTATCTGGGAAGGATCTCGCGAAGCTTCAGCTCGACCTTCTCTGAATCCTCCTCTGACTCAAACCTGAGAGTGAGCCAGCCGAAACCCCAGAAACCAGAGTTCACTTTGAGGGTAACCGGATCAACGCGCCGCACCTCTTTCGGTTTGAAATCCGTGTGAGTATTCGGACGCCCAGTGGTGGGATACGTGATGATGATATTGCCATTATCAAAACTGACAACGGCCTTCCCTCCGCCGGGCTGCATCAACATCCGCTGATGAACAATGATCCGGACCTGATCATCACACCCCGAGCCTGACATCCAGCGCGCCAATCAATGAGAGGTACCCGCATCGTAATAACAACTAGTCCAACGAACGCCTGCAAAAAATACGAATGATGCTGTGTAGATTTCGCCTCAAAAGTTGATATCGCTCCGAACGTGGGCTCCACCAGGGACCAGCACCTTGGGCGATTGGGGATCGCGGGCTGAACGTCTCGACCGAAGTCTCGACGCGTACACCCCGATTCCATCAACCCCATCTTCTGTGGGAGCCCTCGTCCAGTCCGAACACGCTGTCGCCAGCGTGCCAAGTGGACCGGAATGGTTGCCTATTTTCGGGAGAGGTTTCAGGCTTAGATGCTTTCAGCCCTTATCCTCGATAGCGTGGCGGCCCGGCAGTGCCCTGTCGGACAACCGGTAAACTAGAGGCTACGATACCCCGTTCCTCTCGTACTAGGGGCGCCTTCCCCTCAGGCAACCAGCACACCCAGCAGGTAGAGTCCGACCTGTCTCGCGACGGTCTAAACCCATCTCGCATTCCCCTTTGATCGCCGAACAGGCGCGCCCTTGGGTCCTGCTGCGGACCCAGGATGGGAAGGGACGACGACGGAGAACCAATCCTCCTCGTCGATGAGGACTCTCGGAGGAGACGAGCCAATTACTCCCGGGGTAATTTTTCTGTCACCTCGAGCCCCCAGCAAAGGGGACATCAAGGATCGCTAGACCAGGCTTTCGCCTCTGGATCCCTTGCCGTTGAGGATCCAGTCAGCCCGACTTTTGGTCTTGCCCTCCACTCCGGGGTTCTGTCCCGGATGAGTCGAGCTTTGGGCCCCCTCGATATTCTTTCGAGGGGGTGCCGCCCCAGCCGAACTGCCTACCTGCCGTTGTTCCAGAGCCAACTCTGGTGAGAGATGTAAGCGCGGATAGGTGGTGTTACATTGATGCCTCCACCGGGACCCGAAGACCCCGGCCTCGACGGCTCCCACCTACACTCTGTACCCGCACTCACATCCCAGCGACAAGCTGCAGTAAAACTCCACGGGGACTTCTCGCCCCGCTGGGTGTCCCTGGACTGTTCGTCCAGGTTATGTGGGTTCACCGGGCCCTAGGCGGGGACAGCGGGGAGGTCATTGATCCATTCATGCACGTCGGAACTTACCCGACAAGGCATTTGGCTACCTTAAGAGAGTCAGAGTTACTCCCGGCGTTTAGCGGTCCTTAGCCCGGTTGAACCCGGGTTTCAGATACCGCCACTGGCCAGGACTCAAAGGCCGTTTACACGCTTTCGCGCTTGCGGCCTCCTATGTTTTTAGTAAACAGTCGCCTCCCCCTTGTCACTGCGACCTAAACCCCCAGCATAGCTAGGAGTTCAGGCACCCCTTTTCCCGAAGTTACGGGGCTAATTTGCCGAGTTCCCTCGCCTAAGTTACACCCGATACGTCTAAGGCTTCTCACCTAGGGGCACCTGTGTCGGATCTAGGTACGGACAGGGAGGATCCATCCCCTGACCCTTTTCCCTGGCTCCTGGAATCAGCCGAACCCCCCTAAGACGGGGGGCCATTCCCATATTCGCCTGGTTCTCACCGTTACGGTACTCCCCAGGCTTCAATGGTTAGATGAGACGACAGTCTCACTCGGCCTGTCCGGAAGCGTCGGATCAGAAGCTTGCGTTGCCGCGTGTACCTCCCTGGTACCGGAATCTTAACCGGTTTCCCTTTCGACAGATCCGGTTAAGGTCTGTCTTAGGACCGACTTACCCCCGGCTGACGACGCATTGCCGGGGAACCCTGGCCCCTTCGACGGAGGGGATTCTCACCCCTCTATGGCTGTTACTTCCGCCGGGATCTGCAACAGCGAACGGTCCACTGGACTTCACAGCCCAGCTTCCGCCCGAACGCTGCGCCCGCCTACCGACACGGATGTGATTCCGTGTCCCTGGGTATCGGCGCCTGGCTTAGTCCCGTATATTTTCGGCGCCCCCAACCTCGGCCGGTCAGCTGTTACGCACTGCTTGGAGGATGGCTGCTTCTAAGCCTACCTTCCAGCTGTCTCGGGTTGAGGACGGCTTTCTATTTCTACACTTAGCCAGGACTCTGGGGCCTTAACCCAAGCCTGGGTTGTTCCCCTCGCGGCCTAGGAGCTTACCCCCCAAGCCCGTCTCCGGCCTTCTACGGCGCTATTGGATTCGAAGTTTGAATGGAGAGTGGATCCTTTCGAATCCTTGTTCCCCAATCAGGACTCTACCCCAACAGCAGCCTCCAGCCGGGCTATCCTTAGAGATATTTCGGCGGGAACTAGCGATCACCGAGTTAGATTGGTCTTTTGCCCCTAGCCCCAAGTCATGGGAGTGAGTTGCACGTCAACACCCCTACGGGCCTCCACCGAGCTTTCGCCCGGCTTCACCCTACTCAGGGCTAGATCACTCGGTTTCTAGTGTCATCCCTGTGATTAGAGGCCCTTTCAGACCTCGTCCCTCACGCTTCATCAGAATCCGCGCTATGGACAGTCGGTTTCCCTACGGCTCCGGGCCTATCGGCCCTTAGCCTCACCACAGAAATGAACTCCCCGGCCCATGGTACTAAACGGATCGTACAATCCTAGTCCCCTCCCTTCGTAATGCCGCGTTGCCACGGCCTCCTTCAGGGAGGATCTACCCTTTCGGACCGTACACGTCTGTAACCGCCTGATTTCAGGCACTTTTGACTCCCCTTCCGGGGTACTTTTCAGCTTTCCCTCGCGGTACTAGTGCGCTATCGGTCTTGGGACGTATTTAGTCTTGGAAGTTGCTTACTCCCAGGTTCCCGCACCCATGCCGGGGTGCGGTACTCAGGGATCCCAGCCCTGATCCTGTAGCTTTAAGTCTAGGGGGCTATCACCCTCTACGGCAGGCCGTTCCAGGCCATTTCGATTTCAGCTACGAGGAAGCAGCCGGGCCCTACAACACCACATTCCCCAAAGGTTTCCCTTCAGGGTTCAGTTTGGACTCTTCCCATTTCGCTCGCCGCTAATCTGGGAATCTCAATTGATTTCTCTTCCACCTCCTACTTGGATGCTTCCGTTCGGAGGGTTCCCCCTCCCATATGGGAGTTCCCCAGGTATCACCCGGGGCGGGAAGTCCCATTCGGGAATCTCCGGATCGAAGGCTGCGTGCGCCTACCCGGAGCATATCGCAGCTTGCCACGCCCTTCTTCAGCGCCCAAGCCGAGCCATCCGTCAGGCGGCGTATCATGCCGAGCCCTTTAGGAACCCACGTTCGATTCGCGTCAATTTCTGAGGCTTCCTCTACACAGCATCTCATCGCGGACCAAGGTCGCTTCCCGGGTCTCGCTCTCGCCTTCTTCACCCTCAAGAAGATCTTGAGGGCTGCACGTTGATCGGCCCGTAGCCTTTCATTTGCCCTCCAGCCATCCCTGTGAATTTCTAAGGAGGTGATCCGGCCGCAGGTTCCCCTACGGCCACCTTGTTACGACTTCTCCCCCCTTGCTTAGCTTAGGTTCGAGGCAACCAACAAGGCTGCATCTCACCAAAACCAGACTCGGGTGGAGCGACGGGCGGTGTGTGCAAGGAGCAGGGACGTATTCACCGCGCGATGATGACACGCGGTTACTAGGGATTCCATGTTCATGAGGGCGGGTTGCAGCCCTCAATCCCAACTGAGGCTGGGTTTAGGGATTACCTTCCCCTTTCGGGGTCGGAGCCCATTGTCCCAGCCATTGCAGCTCGCGTGTGGCCCAGGGGATCCGGGGCATACTGACCTGCCGTGGCCCGCTCCTTCCTCCCCCTTAGCGGAGGCAGTCCCTCTAGTGTGCCTGCATTCCCGAGGGAATACGATGGCAACTAAAGGCACGGGTCTCGTTCGTTTTCTCACTTAAGAGAACACCTCACGGCACGAACTGGCGACGGCCATGCACCTCCTCTCAGCTAGTCCGGTAAGACCTTTAATCTGACCTTCATCCAACTGTCGCCCCTGGTAAGGTTCCCGGTGTTGACTCCAATTAAACCGCAAGCTTCACCCCTTGTGGTGCTCCCCCGCCAATTCCTTTAAGTCAGCTGTCCCGCCAGGCGCGGTTTCTGCCTGTTCGAGAATTCAGCCTTGCGGCCGTACTCCCCAGGTGGCAGGCTTAATGGCTTCCCTGCGGCACTAGAACGGGCCGTACCCGTCCTAACACCTAGCCTGCATCGTTTACAGCTGGGACTACCGGGGTATCTAATCCCGTTCGCTCCCCCAGCTTTCGTCCCTCACCGTCGGGCGCGTTTTAGTCGGCCGCCTTCGCCACTGGTGGTCCTCCCGGGATTATAAGACTACGAACCTCTTTCGAGAGTTTTCGCCCCTACCCCGGGACTACCGCCGACCTCCCCCGCCCCCAAGCCGGAAAGTATTCCCCGCGGGCCAACGATTGGATCGTTGGATTTTACGGAGAACTTTTCCAGCCGGCTACGGACGCTTTAGACCCAATAATCGTCCCAACCACTCGAGGAGCTGGTATTACCGCGGCGGCTGACACCAGACTTGCCCTCCCCTTATTCTTCCGGCTGGTTAGACCGGACAAAAGCCTTCCTCAGCGGATGGCACTCGGGATGACCCTGTCACGCTTTCGCGCATTGCAGAGGTTTCGCGCCTGCTGCGCCCCGTAGGGCCTGGGCCCTTGTCTCAGTGCCCATCTCCGGGCTCCCGCTCTCACGGCCCGTACCGGTTATAGGCTTGGTGAGCCGTTACCTCACCAACAACCTGATCGGTCGCGGCCCCATCCTCTGGCGACACCAGGAAGCATGGCCCTGATGCCCTTTAGACGGAGAACCATTCCAGGCCTCTTCGTCTATCCGGGATTAGCCTCAGTTTCCCGAAGTTGTCCCAGTCCGGAGGGTAGGTTAGCCACGTGTTACTGAGCCGTATGCCACGCTCCCACATTGGCCTGGAAGCGTTTGACTCGCATGGCTTAGTCTCATCCCGATAGCAGTTGGGTCCGCCAGGATCAAGCGGAGTTGGAACGATAGGAGTTTTGGACGCCTATCACGTTTTCTACAGGAATTGGCTGGAGTTTAGCAGATGGCTACGGGCCTCTCTTGGACCTAAACGTTCCCGGTTATTCTTTGCCCGGGGTTTTTTGGGTCTGCATAGTATTTTGCCCACAGTGGAGGTCAATCTTTCATTCACAGGCGTATCGCCCTAAGCGTCGGATTGACGCCGCCGCCGGGTACCGTGGGCACTCTATTCGATCTGCTATGCTACCAAACTACGGCCGTGGATGCCCAATTGATATAAACGTTGTGGGTGGGTTTAGACTGCCGTTCGTTTTTCCTCGTTAGAAAGAGATTGCTCATCTTGTTCCGAGACGAAGAGAACTTATGCGGTCGGGAAATACTCTCGTTCTCGGATGACCAATTGGTCGGATGGAGTCTGCGCGTATTCTCTTAACGGTTCCCTGTTCAACGTCAGAAACGTCTTGCCCCACTTGAAAATTCCAAGGAGTTGTTCAGCTCTCTTCTCGAAGCCTGTTATGATGAGTGCCGCGGATAGGGCTTCGGCTGTGCTGAGCCTTCCTCGACTGCTATAGTTTGTAGGATTGCCTGCGAGGAGTGTGGGCAGTCGCCGGTTGTCTCCTCTGATATTCTCTTGCAGAGTCTCTTCTGCATGATTCCATGAACAATCGAGTGCAACCAGTCCGTATAGCTCAATGATTGGTCGGTCTTGAAAGGACAATGTCTTGTTGCTGACGGGGTTTAGGACTATTGCGGATCGAGGAATCTGCCTTAGAGTGTGTAGCGGTTGTGCGAGATGGAATTTCTCGAGTTTTGCTGAGGTGCATTTTCTCGGATCGTCTTGGTGATAGTCGTAGATCATGATCCGCGGCGCTGAGTCTCTCTCTATCCTTGTATTGGTGGGAATGGTGGTCCGTCTGCGCAATATTTGATCGCTCTGGGAATATGGTCAACCAATGCTAGGGGTGTGACTGTTGGACCTTTCTCCTTCATCAGCATGTCTCCGGCGAGCCCGTTGAGGAATGCGCCAGCGACGGCTGCTCTGAAAGGGTCTGCCTTCTGGGACAGGAATGCGCCGATTATGCCGGTTAGGATGTCGCCTGTTCCACCGACCGTCATGTACGGATTTCCGGTTTTGTTGAGTCTTAGACGGTTTGTGTCTGCGATGATGTCGACGTTGGCTTTGAGAACGACTGTGGCTCCAGTCTCTGTTGCAAGTTGTCTTGCTGCTTCTTGGCGGAGTTGTGTGTCTGGGCTGATCTTGCGCTGCAGTACTTGCGCGAATTCACCTTGGTGGGGAGTGAGGACCGCTGGGCCCTTGAGCCGTCTTCGGTTGCGTCCGAAGATCTTGAGCGCGTCGGCGTCGAGCACCATTGGCTTGTTCTGTTCTCCTGCTTCTGTTATGAGTTTCTTGACCGCGTCGACGGTCTCCTCGTGCAGTCCTATTCCCGGGCCGAGGACTATTGCGTCTACCGTTGTAGTCCATTTGGCGAGTTCTGGGAGGGCTCTTGGGTTGAGGTGGTCGCCTGGGAGTTTGACGGTTATCAGGTCTGGGCTGTAGGAGGCTATGGTCTCAGCGGTTTTCGCTGGTGATGCGACATAGACGAGATCCGTGCCGCATTTGGTCGCTGCTAGGGCAGAGAAGGCGGGTGCGCCGGTGAAGTTTTCGCTTCCGCCAATGATGAGTAGTCGTCCGTAATCGCCTTTGTGAGCGGTTGGTGGTCGTGGTTTCCAGAGTATTTTGAAGTCGCCTGGTCCCGCGTATGCCTCGGCCTCGGGTGGTATACCGATTGGTAGCGAGATGGTTTCTCCGGCATACTGTGTCCCTTTTACGAGTCCTTGTTTGATCTTGTGGAGTGATATTGTCAGGTCTGCTTTGACCGCTTCTCCGTGTGGTTCGCCTGTGTCGCTGTCTAGTCCGGAGGGCAGGTCGAGGCCTATCTTGTATCCCCTGGATCGGTTGATGATCCGGACCGCACCGAGGAGTGGCTGGCGTAGTTCTCCCTTGATGCCGTATCCGAGGACTGCGTCTAGGATTATGTCTGCGTCGATGGGGCGTAGCTGGCTGGAGTCGGGTAGGCTCTCGAACTGTATGCTGTCCGTCATCTGGAGTATGGCGTCGAGCTGGTGTTTTGCGGCTTCGTCCTGGACATCACTTATTCTGCCGACTAGTGTGACTCTGACTTTGTAGCCTTGGCTGGCCAGGTGTCGGGCGGCTGCGAACCCGTCGCCGCCGTTCTTGCCGGGTCCCGCGATGACGTGTATCCTCGGGTTGGTCTTGCCTCGGGTCTTTTCGGCTATTCGGTCGGCCATCCTGGCTCCAACTGTCTCCATCAGCTGGAAGTGGGTGACGCCTAGGTATTCGCTGTTGTACTCGGCTGCCAGCATCTCGTCGTTGGTGATCGTCTGTTCTCCGGGATTCATTCTTGACTTGGTTCCTGGGGTGCTGGTTGTATATCTGGCTGAGTAGGCTTAGGACCCGGTTGCTCCCATAATTGTGAAGGTTTTCTGGAGAGAATGTATGCTCCCCGGGGGGGTCGAGAAAAGAATGCTTATTTTTTATTGGGAAACGGATTTTTCGGTCTGTGCCAGACGTTTATTCGTGGTCGGCGACTTTTCCTGATTGGTTTCTACGACTAATGTAGATTCGCGTCTGCACGCGGCTTCGGGACGTTGCCTAGAATGGGCTTATTTTCGATGATTCTGGGCTGCTTAGGCGTTACCCTGGACTTTTCCTGATTCTCGTGCTGTTGTGTACGAATCGTTTTCGTTCCAGAGGATGCTGCTCGGTCCGAGTTTGGATTCTCGGAGTGGAAGCGGCCTGAAGAGTTGGGAGTCTGACTGCTTAGGCTAGGAATGTTGCGTGATCGAGGCTTGGGATCTGGTCCCCGATAAAGGTGCAGATTTATTCTGTTTCTTGCGGCTCTGATTCGAACCGGGACTAGATCGGTGGTGCTGTGCTTATGGCTATTCCCTGTGGTGTCATTTCGTAGTAGTATCCTCGTGATGGGATGGGTGTCTTGCCCATCTTGACCAGCCGCAGGGTTCCTCCGCGTGCGAGGGGTCCTTCGGCCGTCTTTCGCCTTTCTAGGTCTAGGACAACATCCGCGAAGTTTACCATCGCGTTCTCGATTGTCTCGTCGAGGACTTTGGTGTGGAGGGTTGCTATGCCGATCGCCTTGGCGAACCGGGTGGCGTATTTGAGTACCTGTCCGAACTGGAAGACTCGCTTGGCCTCGACCATGAGGAAGAAGGGTGTCAGCGAGTCCATGACGACGAACTGTTTCTTGCCTAGATGTTTCAGCGTGAAGCTTCTGCCCTGCGCGACCAAGTCGGAGAACTTGAAGGTGCTATCGACTATCTGCTCCGGCTCCTCTACAGGGTATGCTTCGGCGAGCCTCTCGACCCCGAGCGCGAAGATGTCGATGAATGAGAGTCTCCCCTCGGTCTCGTACTTGTTCACGTCGATGCCGTAGCTCGAGACGCTCTCGCGAACGTCTTCCGCGGACTCGTCGATGGCGTAGTAGAGGACACGGAAGTCTCGTTCGAGCATTGTGACGGCCAACTGTCTGACTAGCGATGATTTTCCGCTGCCGACGGCGCCGATAACTCCCACCGCCGAAGGCCGGGGCAGTCCGCCTCCGAGAAGGTCGTCGAGGACTTTGATGCCTGTCGGCTCCATTGCCGTCACTATAGGGGCCCCCGCTGGGTAGCAAATTTAAACCGATTGTACCCTTCTTCCGCCACTAGGTCAACACACCAAGGAATACGTTCGACCCCGCTTGTGTTCAATTGTGTCATGCTCCCTCAATATATCTTGAGGTCTCTATTCGGTCCGATCAGCAGCCTGAACCACTTGGTCTCATGGCTACCCCTGTACCTGTAGACGCGTATGAACCGGCGCAGCTCTCCATCCATCTCCTCAAGCTTCAACTCGAGGACGCCGTCAAAGTCCGCTTTGACCTCATTGTAGAACGAGTTCGAGTGGATTCCCGTCTCGATCGGATATACGCCGACGTTGCCATGCTTCTTCATCCTAGCCAGGTGCGACTTCATGAATCGGACAGTCAGGTCCTCCGTGTTGTAGGCCAAGAGTGTTGAGAGCGTGTCGAAGTTGATGAATGACTTGTCGCCGGAGGTCTCGGCTGCAGTCGTGAGGACAACGCTAAGCGCTGCTACATCCGACGCGTTATCGATCTGGAATCTTTCCGGGGATCGTTCGCCCAGAAGCCAAGAGTACATGTCAACAAAGATGACCGGCTCAGTCCTCGCAACAGGGGCGACTCCCATATCTCGAAGCTGCTCCTTGACGAGTGCGATGGGATTGTTGGTAACGACATAGAGACATCTGAGACCAGCCCTAAATGCTTCTCTGATCAGTTCCTGGCATAGAGTTGACTTGCCAACCCCCGGTGGTCCCATTACTGCGAGATTGAAACCTGCCGAGACAGGGCTGAGGATGAGGCCTCTGAGGATGTCGAAGGAGAATTCCTTCGTGGCGAGAGCATTGTTCAACTATTCTTCCTCCTAGGCTTCTCCCAGTCGCGGTTCTCGACCCGCGAATCCATGCTGACTCTGGAAACGAGAAATGTCCAGAGATATGCGCAGAGAACCACGATGATCGAGGCGAGCGTCGGCGATGAGAGGACGAGCGTGAAGAGGATGAAGGAGATAGCGTAGAAGAATCCGATAGTGTGAGTTCCCTCAAACTCCTGGGAGGACTTCGCTTTCAGCATCCTCGCAAAGATCATCGTGAAGATGAGTGCCATGCCAAAGTCGGCCAAGTAGATCGGAGCTAGGAGACCTGTCGCGATGAACAGGGCTAAAAGTAAGTATGGCGTGAACAGAAGAATTCCGCTGAACCGAGCTGCACTGCTTATGCTTCGAAAAATTGTTGCTGTTGTCCGGGTGCCTGCTTTCTTGTCTCCGAAATAGTCAGGGAGGTTCTTCACTGTGCCGTAGGTTAGCATGAAGTATGTGATCAGTAGGAAAACTGGATTGAGCAAGTTGATCGAGCCGAGTATGCTCACGCCGCTGAGGAATGCGAGACCCGCGGCGCCCGAGAACGAGATCAGACTCAAGAAGGGTCTTGCTTTGAACCGGAGGGGCCGTGCTGAGTAGAAGATAGAGTTGAAGACGCCGACTGCTAGGACAAGCATGAAGAGTGGGCCGAGAAATAGCGAGGCTGTGAAAGCCAGTGCGTAGAGCGCGATAATGCTGATGATAGTCCCGTGGGGTCCGATCTGCTCTACCCAGAAGACTCTGCTCGGCTGGTTAACGACGTCCTCTCGCCGGTCAGCAAAAGCGTTCACAACATTCGTTGCGGCGGTTACAAGGCCTGCGACGGCCAGTCCCAGCGCGATCTGGAACAAGGACGTGCCTCCTGCCAGAGTGTAGCCGAGTATGAAACTGGACGCAGCGAAGGTCCACGTGCGAGGGCGTGAGAGACGAAGAACAATCTGGAAGGTATGCGGGAGGATTGGGACGGTGCCGAAGGCTGGGAACTGCGGCGGCGACATGGGATCGTACTGTCGCTTCTTTCGATGCGCCACATGTTCCACCATGGAATCGTGTACGGCCTCCCGTGAGACGAGGAGCCTGGAAGCCCGACGCTAATTCCAGGGTTCCAGCTCTGCTAAGCAGGGCGTTACCCAGGCTTTGACGAACAGGTAACAATAGGATTCAAAACAAGGTTATGGTGGAAGAATCCGAAGCGATTTATACCATGGCCGAAAGATACGAGCTTCAGACTCAGAGCGGTAAAGGCAAGATGCCAATGGTCGACAGGACCCCGACAGGAATACCCGGACTAGACGAGATCCTCAGCGGGGGATTCCCCCGGGGACGAGTCATCCTCCTAGTCGGAGGCCCAGGAACAGGCAAAACGATCCTAACATCACAGTTCTTGATGAACGGAATCAAGACCTACGGAGAGAACGGAGCATTCGTCAGCCTCGACGAGTCAAAGTCCCACTACTACAGGGAGATGGCGCTGTTCGGCTGGAAGTTCGAAGAGCTTGAGAAGGGAAAGAAGTTCGCGTTCATCAACGCCTCACCTCTCCGCCACATGCCGGGAGAAGTCAAGATCGGACGACAAGCCATTGGCCGCAAAGACTTCTCGATTCTCAGTCTTATCGAAGGGATCAAGACCCATACAGAGCTCATCAACGCGAAGAGAGTCGTCGTCGACCCGGTCACATCGCTAATATTCCAATATCCCGAGATGGTCGAACGGAGAACCGCCATACTCGACCTGGTCGACGCTCTGGTAAAGACGGGCTCAACGTGTCTCATGACTACAGAGCTGAGAGCGATGGGTCCGACCGTTGAACGAGCGATCCAGCTGGAGGAGTATCTTGCTCACGGAGTAGTGATCCTCTCCAATGCAAAGGTCGGCAAGACATACAACAGGGTCTTGCAAGTGGAGAAGATGCGAGAGACACCCATCGACATGCAACCAAGGCCCTACAAGATATCCGGCAACGGCATCGAAGTGTTTCCGAAAGAAACAATCTTCGTCGACTAGAAAACAAGCCACTTCCGACAAGGGAGTGGCCTATTCTCTTTTTTATTCTACGCAAAGTTCCGTGCCGGTTTGGCTTCTATTGAGAGCTTACTGGCTGCCTCGAAGGACTAGTGACCTGCTCAACTTGCAGAATCTTGGTTCTAGTCTTGGCCGCATTGTTCTTGTGAACTAGGAGGACGATTGCAGCGGCCACGGTGAAGATGGTGAAGGAGGAGGCTGCGAGACCCGGAGAACCTGAGACAATGTCTCCAATCACGTTGTCGAGGCCGAAGAGATAATAGAAGACTATCGCATACTTCGACGACTCGGGCTTTCGTCTAGAGGCGAGAAAGAAGAGGGCGAAGAACGTGAGAGAGGCTAGGAACCAGCCGAAAAAGTTGCTGAATGGAACTCCAAAGTATTGTGTTGGCCCCGTCCATGTCCAGAGTCCAAGTTTTGCAGAGAATACTGGATCGAATGACGTGTCCAGAGACACCATCAATGCGCTGGCCATTATGTAGTGGTTGGAGGCTTTCATGCAGAAGTAGCCAAGCGCGCACCAGAGTAGCGGAATGAAGATCGGTACCGGCCCCAGCTGTGGTCCGAGGGCGCTCGTGTAGACGTAGGGACCAAACGGAATTCCGGTCTCGACCCCTATGAACTCCCAGAGGAAAGAGATCGTGGCGGCAATGACCAAGAACTTCGAGGCAGTTTTCAGATCCAGGTTCGTATATGAGTGGAAGATGTAGAGGAATACAAGGAGTACGGACGCGGCGGCCACCGAGAAGACCGGGGTGTCTCTGAACGGGGGGACCGCGCTCAGTGCAACGTAGAGCGTGTATATGTATGCTATCGTCCAGGAGACACGTTCTCTTGTCCACTTCGTATGGAAGAGGCTCTCAAAGAGCCGCATCGGTATCCCCCTTAGGGAAAGTGCCAGTCTGGTCACCGGGTTGCGCGGGAGCGCCTCTAGAAATCGTCTCGGAAACCGGTGGGTGGGCTTAGACGAAGAATACAAAGGTGATGAAGCAGATCAGCATCAGCAATATAGCGTGTTTGAGACCATCCTTGAGGTAGCCTGACGCCATCTTCCCACCGACCAGTCCTGCGAAGAGCGCCTCGATCATGGCCATGTATAGGAAGACCGCCGTAATCTTGTCTAGAGGCAGACTGACGAAGTTGAAGCCTACACCCCCTACAGCGCCTGCTCCACCAAAGTTCGTGTTGGCCAGCTGTTTGAAGAAGCTCGAGATAAGCAGGTAGACGGTTACGAGGAAGACGGCGAAGCTGATGTACATGACACCTATGAAAGGTCGGAGTGTGGCCCGTCTCTTCCTCTCCAAGTACTGAATTTCCTGGACGTGCTTAGCAACGGACTCCATGCTCTCCTGGATGTCTCCTCCCGACTTGTTCGCCTCCGCTACAAGCATGGACGTCCTCCGGGACAGCATTGTTCCTGTCCGGTCGGCGAAGAACTGTAGCGCCCTTTCCAATGGAACGCGGAAGCTAATCTTTGCGATAAGTTTCTTGATCTCGGTAGTTAGTGGTCCATAATCCCGCTCCGCTGATATCTCAATCGCACGCGTGAGAGTCATTCCGCTACGCCCCGCGTCCGCGATGTCCCGTATCAGGTGAGGTATACTGTTGTCGATCGAGTCGCGGCGTTTAGATTCGAAGAAGTACATTATGGCGGGGGGAATAAGGGCCAGTATTCCACCGAGGAGTAAGAACC
>Ga0209159_1000331_pt1 | contig 44920 bp, 44 predicted proteins | sample GraSoiAngelo_144_FD_185901 | JGI IMG/M metagenome (GOLD analysis project Ga0209159, IMG submission 185901) | Grasslands soil microbial communities from the Angelo Coastal Reserve, California, USA - 14_1009_02_40cm (SPAdes) (version 2) | ecosystem: Environmental > Terrestrial > Soil > Grasslands ...
ATGACCGGGCGTCTCTGCTCTGGATCTTACGGGAGACGTTGTACGAATCGCACGAGAAAACGCGCTACAAGATCACGGGCGGGACCGACTTGCTACCGCGAGCATTCGCATCAAAGCTGCAAGACAAAATCCAATATGGATCGCCAGTAGTACGGATCGAGCAGGATCCAAGTAAAGTTCGCGTTATCACGACGCAATCCGGCACGCATCACATGTTCGAAGCGGACCACTTGATTTGCGCCGTTCCGTTTCCTCCGCTACGCCGGGTGGAAATACGACCAGCGTTTTCAGCGGCAAAACGCAAGGCCATCGCGGAGCTGGCATATGACTCCGCCACCCGCGTTATCCTGCAGTGTCGGACGCGCTTCTGGGAAAAGGAGAAGGCGAACGGCTTTGGCATGTCCGACTTGCCACAAGAAATCTGGCATCCGACGTTCGACCAGCCCGGCACGCGAGGATTACTGGCCTCTTACCTGTTCAGCGGTGTCGCCCGGCGTACCGGTGCGATGGCCCACGACCAGCGGCTGGAATTCATAGCGCACGAACTGGAGAAGGTGTATCCCGGGCTGTTGGATAATTTGGAGGGAGGAGTCGCCCAGGTGTGGGATGCGGACCAATGGGAGGGAGGTGCGTACGCCCTGCCTTCCCCAGGCCAGATGATGGCGATTTGCGCAGGAATTGATCGACCAGAAGGGCGGGTGCATTTTGCGGGTGATCATACATCCCGATGGCCGGGTTGGATGCAGGGCGCGTTGCAATCCGGGTTGCGGGCCGCACAGGAGGTGAACGAGGCCAGCTAGGGCCGCTACGAAGAACTCATTGCAAGGTGATTCCTTCAAACAATCGGAAGTTCTGCGGCGCGATCAGGAAAAGTTCCTGGCAGGCTCCATCGCGCGCTGCTTCTGGTGCCAGTGGCGGTGCCAAGCGATTCGTTGCTGACCGTCGCCAGTCGTCGCTCGCTTCCCCGAACTCCTTGAACACACAACGGCCAGCGCTGGCATGCGCTGGCCGTGCGGGATTGCGAATCGAGAGCTCTACCACTGAGCTACGGTGGCGCGGTCTACTCAGCTAGCGACGCCCTGTTCGATGCGGTACTCCACATCAGCGCTGCATCTACGGCTGCGACACCGTACCCTGTTCGTGCTGCTCGCGCCACCCGTACGGCGTCAGGCCCCGGGGCTTGTACACGTTGAGCACCGTGATCACGAGCAACACCAACAGGCCAACACCAGGGTGGAAGAGGTCGCCCCCAAGACCGCCGAGCGCCGCACCGTCCGCTTCGCGCGCCACGGCCGCCAGGGAGGTCACGGTCGGCATGTGCGACACCAAGACGATGGTGGAAAACAGGGTGAGCACGAGTGTGATCAGTACCCAGTAGTGCCGGAACAAGCCCCACGGGGTGCCCAGCGCCATGACCAGCCCGGTGAGCAGCGATCCGAGGGCCAAGGGGACGATGGCAGCCCAGCCCGTCAGCTCCATCGCGATCCAGGCGGCACGGACCGTCCGTGCATCCTTGCTGGCCACGGCGGAGATACCGAGCACCAGGTACACGACGACCGCACCGATCCAGCCGACCGAGAAAACGAGATGGACGATGAGCGCGAGCTTGCGGAGGCCGGGCGCCATGGTCACGGCCGCTGCCCGCCGGCCACGGGCGGTGCGTGGCCACCGGCGCCCCCGGACGGCATGTGGCGACCGGGACCATGCCTCCCACCGACGCCGGTGGCCATGACGACGACGACCAGCAGGACAAGCACGAGGACCACGATCCCGAACACCTTCACCCAGCGCGGTGTGCCCGGGTAGATAGGCGACTCGGCCATATGCGTGTCCCCCTCTAGGCCTGGCCCACAGCTGGGCTGTCAGTGCTCCTGACCCGGAGCGTTGTGCAACGGTGAGCGATGACGTTCCGCAAGCCACCGGTGCAGCCGCACGATCTGAGCGGAGTCGAGCACGGTCTCGATCTCGGTCGTGGCCTGCTGCATCGCGCGCTGGACGTTCGCGTGAGCGTGCGCCCAGGCAGTTGCTCTCTCGGCGTGGTGTCTCGCAAAGATCTCCCGCACGCGTGCGGATTGGTCGGCCGACAAGCCCAGCTCGGCGCTGAGCTCGGCCAGGACCTCGTCATGGTGGCGGCGGACGCCACCCGCATCAGTTGGAATCAGAAGGGTACGGTCCTGGACCGCGCTTGTGACGGCGCGCTCAACTCCACTTCCCGCGTCGCATGCCATCGCGGTCGCGATGAGTAGCAAGACTGTTTTCATGGTTGTCCCCTTTCCTCAGTGCTCCCGACCCGCGTGACCGGCGATCGGGCCGTGACGCTCCGCGAGCCATGCGTGCAGCCGCTCGACCTGCGCGGAGTCGAGCACGGTCTCGATCTCAGTCGTCGCCTGCTGCATGGCGCGCTGCAGGTTCGCGTGAACCTGCGTCCAAGCCGCTTCCATCTCGCCCTGGTGCGCCGCGAAGATCTCCTGCACCCGCCGAGACTGCTCGGCGGACAAGTCCAGCTCGGCGCGCAGCTCGGCCAGCACCTCGTCATGGTGGCGGGGGACACCGCGCCGGACGCCAGCCGCGGCCGCATCCGCGTGAGCTGGAATCAACATCGTGCGGTCCACGACCACGCCCGCGACGGCACCGATCACGAAGATCGATAGGACGGCGAGGAACGCGCGGGCGGACTCGGTCAGGCGGATCATCGTGTGCGCTCCAAGGTGGGAGTAGCCATAAGGGTGGCCATCGTGGGGGCGGCCGCGGACGTCACGAACGGGCCAGCCAAGGGGTCGTCCGGCGCCAAGGCGTAGAGGGTCCCGGGCGAGGTGTCCCTCTTCGGCTCACTCGCGACCTCCGACAGCCAGACCACCGCCGCGATCACGGCGGCCGCCGCTCCGACGGTCAGCGGCGTGGAGAAGCGGGCGAGGCGGCGCCACCAGCGTTTCCCAGCGCTCCGGTACGCACTCAACTGGACGGCCGCGTCCGTCACGACACGCTCAGTGAGCGCCTCCCAGTAGGCTTCGTCTTGGGGGAGGCGGGACATCGGTCCGCGGTTCTCTCGATGTTTACTCATCTCTCCTCCTCCACGAACGGCAGAATGGCCTTGCGCATCGCCTGGCGAGCCCGGTAAACATGCGTACGCACGGTGGCGTCGCTCACCCCCAGCGCCTCCGCGACCTCCCGGCTCGAGAGCCCCTCCAGCACGCACAGCCGGAAGCACGCGCGCTGCATGTCCGGGAGCGACGTGAGTTGCACGTCCACCCGCGCCTGGAGCTCCAGGTACTCGACGACCTCCTCGGCCGTCGGCCCTTCGTCATGCACGCCCTCGTCGAGCGCCGCGTGGAGCCGGAGAGCGCGCTCGCCGGCGCGGTTTCGGGCCACGTTGCGCAGGATCGTGAAGAACCAAGGCGCGAACGGACGGCCTGCCTCGAAGCGGTGGAGCGCATCCACGACTCGACGGAACGCTTCCTGGACGAGATCCTCGGCGTCGTCGAGCGAGTCCGTGAACTCCCAGGCGACGGCCAGGGCTGGCCTGACATACCGCGAGACGAGCTCCCGGTACATGCGTTCGTCCCCCGCCTGGGCTCCGCGGATTACGTCCCGCTCCGACAGCTCGCCGCTCGCCATTCGGAAGCTTACCGCTCCTGTCTCCTGCCGCGCGTTCTCATACCGTACCGGCGGCCGGGCGACTCCGTTTACACGTCCTCGCAGTCCAGGACGATGTCGCGCCTGATGAGCTCGCGAGCCAGTGCCTCCGCGTTACTCATGGGAGCGAACGAGAGGTCATGGCGTTGGTGGTGTCCGGCCTTTTGAACAAACAGGTCGGTGGACGAGCTCGGTATCAGCGAGATCACGGTGAAGGCACACCGCGGCAAGGTGATGCGGAAGACGAAGGCCGACTCGCTCGCCGACCTGGTGACAATGGCCGCGAGACTCCACCCCTCGGGATCTACTTCGACGCCCTCAGGTACAGCACCGCGGGAACGGCACCGAACGGTGACGTAAAGCTCACACGCTGCTCGCTTCCAACCGTCGTGTTGGCGCCGGCCCGGGTCTGCCGGCTCGTGGCGTCAAACCATTCCGTCGTATAGCTACCAGGCAGCAGCTGCACGACAAAGGCATCGGTCGCCGTCGGCTGCAGGACGAGATACTCCTTGCCCGGATTTGCGAGGACGTACGCCGTCGAGCTGAGCTCACCGCGGCGCCATCGCGATCAGATTCATCCGCTCGGCGTAGCGGCACACGCGGTCCCTGGTCCCATGCCGTCGTGCAGGTTGTTCCAGATGTGTGAGCCGGTCAGGTAGACCGCGCGCCCGGCCCCGCGGTGACCGGGAGCGACGGTGCAGTAGCGCGGGTTGGTTGTTGACACGACCAGCGGCCCGGGAGCAGCACCCGGCGTTTGCGCAGCAGCGTTCCAGGTCATCGCGAAAACTAGCAGCAGCGAGATCATGACAGGTCTCACTGCAGCGTCTCCAGCGGGTGCTTGCTGTGCTCGTAGAACTCGTTTTGCAAACGCAGGCTCTGCTGGTCTGCTTTGACGGCGCGGATCGCCTGGACGATGCCGTTGATCCACGTCTTGGCCTCGAATTCGCCCAGCTCGCGGGTTGCCGCGGCGCCTTCGCCCGCGTAGTGATTCGGGAACCGCGCGTACCACCAGATCCCGGTGTAGAGGCCTTCCGGCAGCCCCTTCAAGCGCGCCTGATCGGCGCCGGATTCCTGCGGCGCGCGGTCCAGATGCACCAGGTCGGGCCGGGCGATCATGCTCAGGGACGTTTCGCTTTCGCCGGCATGCATGTCCGTCGCCGGGTCCGATTTGTGCTTCGGCTCGCCCGGCCCGCCGCGCATGATGCCCAGCACGTAGACGACGTAATCGTGCGGCGTCTCGAGCTGCGACTGCGCGAAGTAGGGAAGCAGGCTGTTGTTGCCGCCGTGACCGTTCACGATGATGATCTTCTTGCAGCCATTCCGGGCCATCTCGTCAGTCGTCTCCTGCAGCAATTCGAGCTCCAGTCGCCGGCTGTAGGCGACCGTGCCCGGTTGATGTTTCGCCTCAAAAATTTGCCCGAAGTAGTACTCGGGAAAGACGACGGCGTATTCCTGCTGGGCGGCATTGAGCGCCACGTATCGCACGTTGAGCAGATCGTTTCCCAATGGCAGATGCAGCCCATGCTTCTCCAGGATGCCGAATGGGAGCAGGCACGTGCCTTGCGCACGGGCGATGGCGTCGCGGAAGTCGGCCGCCGTCAGTTCCTCCCAATGCACCGAGAGCTTGCTTTGTGCCGGTGACTGCGCCCACACGATGGAGGCGCAGAGCACGTTGATCGAAAGCAGCAGTGACTTGTACAAGTGTCCTCCCTTCGAGTTACCTTCATCTACAGTCGCAGGGTTTCGATGAGCGCCGCGAGCGCCGCCGGTAGCTGCCGCTGACGAGGATAGTAGAGAAAAAAGCCGGGGAACGGCGGGCACCAATCCTCAAGCACCCGCACGAGCTCGCCACTTGCGAGGTGCGGCGCCGCGCGCTCCTCCGACATGAACGCCAGCCCCACCCCATCGATCGCTGCACGGACCATGATCTCCACGTCATCGACGACCAGCGGCCCGTTCACCGCCACGGTGAGAGACTGCTTGCCCTTGTCAAGCTCCCACCGGTACACGCCGGCGGATCCGTGTCGAAAGTTGATGCAGCGGTGGCTTGTCAGGTCACGCGGGTGTACCGGCTTCTCGTGCGACTCGAAATAGCGGGGCGACCCCACGATCGCCGGCCGGTGGTCCTTGGATACACGGAACGTGATCATGTCCCGTTCGATGAATTCCCCGAAATGAATCCCCGCATCGAAACCCGCGGCGACGATGTCCACACGGCTCTCGTCCGTCCTCACATCAAGCACGACGTCCGGGTAAGCGCGCGCAAATTGTCCCAGCTTCGGCGCGAGCACCGTCGTCGCGGCAATGGGCGACACTACTAAACGCACGCGCCCCGCCGGCCGGTCCCGCAGCCCGGTAATCAGGTCCAGCGCTCCCCGAATGTCGCCCAGCGCCGGGCGCAGACGCCCGATGAGCTGCTCTCCGGCAGGTGTCGGGGCCACGCTGCGCGTCGTGCGCGCGAGCAGGCGTATGCCGAACCGCTCTTCCAGCCCCCGCATCGCGTGACTGATCGCAGAGGTAGAGACCCCGAGACGTTTCGCCGCCCGGGTAAAGCTCCGTTCCTCCGCCACAGCAAGGAACGCGGACAGGACGCTCAGCTCATCGCGCACCATTTGTGAATGATACTCACAAACCCTTCTCGATTTTACCGGCTACACAGGCGCGCACGGTCCTGCTACGATTGGCCGCATGGACATCAAGCGCAGCGGCTCGCAACCCTCTGGCATTGGACCCGCCGAGTGGTTCACCGGCACAGTACGTGTCGACCCGCTGTTCCAGGCCCCCGATCCGGCACGCGTCTCCGGTGCCAGTGTCACGTTCGAGCCCGGCGCCCGGACGGCATGGCACACGCACCCGCTGGGCCAGACCCTGATCGTGACGGCTGGCCGCGGTCTCGCGCGGCGCTGGGGAGGCCCGATCGAGGAGATTCGGCCCGGTGACGTGATCTGGATACCGCCGGGTGAGAAGCATTGGCACGGCGCTACGGCAACCACCGCCGTGACGCACCTCGCCATTCAGGAACACCTCAATGGCAAGGCCGTAAACTGGATGGAGCAGGTCAGCGACGAGCAATACCAGGCTCGATGACGGAACGCTAATCAAGGAGCTACCATGACTAACAAGACTGACAAGAAGGTTTGGTTTATTACTGGAGCCAGCCGCGGGATGGGTGTCGATTTCGCGAAGGCCGCCCTGGCCGCCGGCCACGCGGTAGTTGGCACCGGCCGGGACCCCGACGCCCTGGCCAAGGCCGTGGGTGAGTCGGACGACCTACTGGTCCTCAAGCTGGACGTCACCAGCCGCACCGATGCCGAGGCGGCCGTGCGTGCCGCTGTCAACCGGTTCGGCCGCATCGACGTGCTGGTCAACAATGCCGGCAACTTCTTTGCCGGCTACTTCGAGGAGCTGACGCCGGAGCAGATAGACCGGCAGTTGGGGACGCTCCTCATCGGCCCGATGAATGTCACCCGTGCCGTCCTGCCGGTCATGCGCAAGCAGCGCTCTGGGCACATTATCTCGATCTCGTCGACCGCTGGCATCGTCGGCTTTGCGTTCTGTTCGGCATACGCCGCGTCGAAGTTTGGCGTCGAGGGCTGGATGGAGTCGCTGCAGCAAGAGGTCGCGCCGTTCGGCATCACCACCACCATCGTCAACCCGGGGTTCTTCCGCACCGAGCTCCTGGAGCCGGCGTCCGTGACCTACGCCGAGCCGTCCATCGAGGACTACGCCGACCGCACGGCGGAGCAGCTGAAGTGGTGGCAGGCACAGAGCGGCCGGCAAGGCGGCGACCCGGCCAAGCTCGCGCGAGCGCTGGTCGCGATCGCCAGCGAGGAGCCGCCGCCGCGCCGCTTCATCGCCGGCGCCGATGCCATCGCCCTCGCCGAGCAGCACGTGGCCGATCTCCAGGCGCAGATCGACGCCTACCGCGAGCTGTCCACTTCGCTCGCTCTCGACGAGCCCGCGCCCGTCGGAACGTGAGGTAACTCCCTGACAACGAGCGCGAGGCAATCAAACTCATGGTGAAGCCCTGAAGGAGCGACGAATGCAAAAGCGCAAACTTGGAAAGAGCAATCTCGAGGTCTCGGCCCTCGGGCTCGGCTGCATGGGGATGAGCCAGAGCTACGGTGTCCCACCGGACAAGCAGGCGATGATCTCGCTCATCCGCACGGCCGTCGAACGCGGCATCACATTCTTCGATACTGCCGAGATCTACGGTCCCTACACCAACGAAGAGCTCGTCGGTGAGGCTTTGGCGCCAGTGCGCGCTCAAGTGGTGATCGCCACCAAGTTCGGCATCAAGACCGAGAACGGACAACAGGTGCAGGACAGCCGGCCCGAGCGCATCAAACAGAGCGTCGAGGGTTCGCTGAAACGACTCCGGACCGACGTCATCGATCTCTATTATCAGCACCGCGTCGACCCGGCCGTGCCGATCGAGGACGTCGCGGGGACGGTCAAGGAATTGATTGCGCAGGGCAAGGTGAAGCACTTCGGGATGTCCGAAGCCGGCGTGCGCACGATCCGCCGCGCCCACGCCGTCCAACCGATCACGGCCGTGCAGAGTGAGTATTCACTGTGGTGGAGGCGCCCTGAAGAAGAGCTGCTGCCAACCCTCGAGGAGCTCGGCATCGGATTCGTGCCATTCAGTCCCCTCGGCAAGGGCTTCCTGACGGGCACGATTGACGAGAAGACGACGTTTGTGAATTCGGACTTCCGCAACATCGTGCCGCGCTTCACGCCTGACGCTCGCAAGGCGAATCAGACCATCGTGGATGTCCTGCGGAAGATTGCGGAAAAGAAACAGGCGACACCGGCCCAAGTCACGCTCGCGTGGCTGCTCGCCCAACAGCCGTGGATCGCTCCCATCCCGGGCACGACGAAGCTTGCGCGGCTCGAGGAGAACCTCGGCGCAGTGGCGATCCGACTGACATCCGACGATCTCCGTGAGATCGAGAGCGCCGCCTCACACATCACGATCCAGGGCGCGCGGTACCCCGAGCACCTGGAGAAAAGGACCGGTCTCTGACATGCGCATTGGCGTCCTCGGTTCGGGGTTGATGGGTGGCAAGCTCGGCACGCTCTTCGCGCGTGCCGGGCATGAGGTGGTCTTCAGCTACGCACGCAGCGAGCAGAAGCTGAAGAGGCTCGCACGTGAGGCGCAGGGGAGCGCGCGGGCCGGCACGCCGGGTGACGCCGCGCGTGAAGCGGACGCGCTGTTACTGGCCGTGCACTGGTCCCGAGTCAACGACGTGTTGAAACAAGCCGGCGACCTGTCGGGCAAGGTGATCGTCACGTGCTCCCTGCCGATGAACGCTGACGATACCGGACTCGTGATCGCACACACCTCCTCGGGCGCGGAGGCGCTTGCAAAGAGAGTTCCCAAAGCCCGGGTCGTCTCGGCTTTCAACACGGTGCCGAGCGAGGTGCTGTTTGGTGTCTTCGAGGCCCGGCGCAAAGCCAGTAGACCCAGCCTCGTGTACTGCGGGGACGATTCGAGGAGCAAAACGGTTGCCGCTGAGCTGATCCGCGACGTGGGTTTCGATCCTGTGGACGCGGGGCCCTTACGGATCGCCCGTTACACCGAGCCGTTCGCGCTGCTCGTCGCACAACTCGCGTACGAGGGTGACGAGGGTCCGGAGCTCGCGTACCGCTTCGAGCGGTTCGGGAGGAAGGGATAGGCGGACAGCCGGCGAGTGGCCTTCCCGACCCCGCCCCTTCATCTTACCGATGCCCTCGATGAGAGCTGCACTGCGTGCGCGACCCTGCAGAGCAATTCGAGCACCTTCGAGCTGCCTTGGCTTCGCGCTACCGCATCGTGCGAGAGGCCGGCCACGGAGGGATGGCGACGGTCTACCTCGCCGAAGATCTCAAGCATGACCGGCGGGTAGCCGTCAAAGTGTTGAGGCCCGAGCTGGCGGCGGCGCTCGGGCCGGAGCGCTTCCTGCGAGAGATCCAAATCGCCGCCGTTCTCGCGCATCCGCATATCCTTCCCCTGCACGACTCCGGCGAGGCGGATGGCTTCGTGTTTTACGTCATGCCGTACGTGGAGGGAGAAACACTGCGTGATCGGTTGGTCCGTCAGCGTCAGCTGCCCGTCGGGGAGGCCGTTCGGATTGTGCAAGAGGTGGCTGATGGCCTCGGCTACGCCCACAATCTTGGCGTCGTCCACCGCGACATCAAGCCCGAGAACATCCTGTTCATGGGGGGACACGCCGTAGTCACCGATTTTGGCGTGGCGACGGCTGTCGGCAGCGCAGGGAGCGCACGGCTTACGGAGAGCGGGATCTCGGTGGGCACCCCATTGTACATGAGTCCCGAACAGGCGATGGGGCAGGGCGATGTCGATGGACGCAGTGACACGTATTCTCTGGCCTGCGTGCTGTATGAAATGCTTGCCGGCGAGCCGCCCTTCGGCGCGTCCAGCGCGCAGGCGGTGCTGGCCAAGAAACTGAGCGAGCCCGTGCCGCGACTGTCGAGCCTGCGGGAGACGGTTTCACTCGCCCTCGAGGAGGCCATCCGCCGAGGCCTGGCGAGAATACCGGCGGACCGCTTTGGCACGACAACCGAGTTCGCCTCGGCCGCAGCGGAAGCCGCGACGTCGGACAGCCCGGCAGAACCTGCCGCGGGACAAACCCGTCGTCCCGGCGTGCGGGTTCACGCAAGGCGGCGCGTCGCCTGGGCCGTCCCCCTGCTGGCGGGCGTACTCGCGGTCGCCCTGGGCGGGACCGTTTGGCTTCTGCGGGTCGGCGATCGCGGGGGCACGACTCAACGGCCCGCGGGCACGTCGGACGGGGAGGCCCAGCGGCCGACAGTCATCGCAGTTCTCCCGTTCGAGAATCTCGGTCCCGCCGAGGACGAGTACTTCGCGGCCGGCATGACGGATGAAATCACGAGCCGCTTGGGCGCGGTGAGTGGCCTTGGCCTGGTGCCGAGCCGGGCGGTCCAGCGATACGCCCGCACCAGCATGACGATGCGAGAGATCGGTCGGGAGCTGGGGATTGACTATCTCCTGGTCGGCAGCGTGCGATGGGCCGGCGCAGATAGTACCTCGAGGAGTGTCCGCATCACTCTCGAGCTCCTCCGTGCCCAGGACGAACGACAACTCTGGGCAACGACCTACGATCGGGAGATCACCGACATCTTTGCGGTACAGTCGGACATCGCAGAGCACGTGATCGAGAGGTTGGGTGTCACGCTGCTCGAAGGCGAGCACAATCGGTTGAGCGCCCAGCCGACGAAGAGCCACGAGGCATACACGCTCTACCTGAAGGGCCGGTACTTCTGGAACAAGCGCACGGAAGGGAACATCCAGACCGCGCTCGACTACTTCCAACGGGCGGTGGACCTGGACCCTGGCTATGCCCGTGCCTGGGTGGGGATCGCCGATGCCTGGATCTTTCGTGGTTGGTACAGCCGCCTGGCGCCACGTGAGGCCTTCCCGAAGGCCAAGAGCGCTGCGATGCGGGCGTTGGAGTTCGACAGCACGCTGGCGGAGGCGCATGCTTCGTTGGCGCATATTCTCTTGGAGTTCGATCACGATTGGACGGCTGCCGAGCGCGAGTATCGTCGGGCAATCGAGCTCGACCCCAGCTACCCGACCGCGCATCACTGGTACGGGGGGTTCTTGTCGGCGATGGGTCGGCACGACGAAGCGCTGCAACAGGCGGTGACTGCCCGCGCCCTCGATCCCCTATCGCCCATCATCCAAACCTGGGTGGGGTTACGGTACTACTTCGCCGGAAAGTACGACGACGCGATCGCGGAGTACCGGAAGGCGTTGGAGCTGGACCCTGACTTCGCCCCCGCACACTGGCACCTCGGGTGGGCGTACGAGCAAGCAGGGCGGTTCAAAGAGGGCGTCTCGGAGGCCGAACGAGCGTTGGCTATAGACGGGGGAAACCTGGTCTATCTGGCCTCTCTAGGTCATGCCTATGCCCGGGCGGGGATGGAGCGCGAAGCGCGCGCAACGCTCGCTCGCTTGGCACTGGCGTCTACGAGCCGGCATGTCTCCTCCTATCACGTTGCCGTCATCTATATCGCGCTGGGGGATACGAACGCCGGGTTGGACTGGCTTGAGCGTGCGTATGACGAGCAATCCCCCTGGATCGGTTATCTCAGAGCTGACCCGCGCGTCGATCCCGTGCGCTCGCACCCGCGATTCGACAGCCTTCTCAGGAAGGCGCGACTGCGCTTCTGAGCCGCCAAGTCTGGGCTAGTCGAGCAGCCTTGGTAGTGAGATAGTTCCGCTGGTGATCGTCAACTCAAGGACCCTGGGGACGTAGGCGCGCTGACCCAGCGGTCGACAGGCGAGACCATCGCGCCAAGGGACGCGCGGCGCGCGTGCCGAGGAACCGGGGAGAAAGACCCGGAAGTCGTGGGCGGTGGGCTGGCTGGAAGAGTTCGACCGACCCTAATGCCCCCGTCTGAGCGCGCAGCTGCCTGTGGCGCCGCCGCAGCATGCCCCGCCGTGACTAAATAGAAACTCCGCTCGGACGCACGCGTGACGACGACGGAGCAACCTCCCGTGAAAGCGGTACTACGATCTGTAATCGCACAGGAGGCCGCCATGCCCACGCCCATGTCACGCCGCGCGTTCCTGACGAGTGCCGCCACAGCAGCAAGCGCCGCGGCGCTGGGATGCGATGATCGCTGGATCGTCCCACCGTCGCTCGCGGAGGTGGCGGGCGGGGGCCTGCTCGACCCGGCATCGTGCGGCATCGACCACGTCATCGTCTTCATGATGGAGAACCGCTCGTTCGACCACTTTCTCGGCTGGCTCTCGGGCGCCGACGGCAGGCAGGCGGGGCTGACCTACGTCGATTCCGCCGGCGTGTCCCACGCGACCTATCCGCTGGCCCCCGACTACCAGGGGTGCAGCTATGCCGATCCCGACCACTCCTACGCGGGGGGACGGGTGGAGTACAACGGCGGCGCATGCGACGGGTGGCTGCGCGCCAACGACATCTTCTCCATCGGTTACTACCGCCAGCAAGACCTCGCCTTCCTCGGCCGCGCGGTTCCCGACTGGACGTCCTTCGACCAATACTTCTGCGCCATCCTGGGCCCGACCTTCCCCAATCGCATCTACCAGCACGCGGGCCAGACCGACCGGATTGAAAACAGCTTCGACATCTCTCAGCTGCCGACGATCTGGGACCGGCTGGCCGCCCAGGGGGTGTCGGGCCGGTACTACTACAGCGACGTGCCGTTCCTGGGGTTGTGGGGGGCCAAGTACACGCCGATCAGTCGCACGATCGATGTGTTCTACGCTGACTGCGCCCTGGGGACGCTCCCGGCCGTCGCGTTCGTCGACGGGAGTTTCCTGCAGGAGCTGACCGGCACGGGCGCGGATGACCACCCCTACGGCGACATCCGCGCCGGCGAGGCGATGATGAACCGCATCTATACGGCGGTGACGCGCAGCCCCGCGTGGAGCCGCACGGTCTTCGTCATCAACTTCGACGAATGGGGGGGCTTCTTCGACCACGTCCCGCCACCGGTGGCGCCGATTCCCCCCGCCGACCAGGCGGCGGGAAACGCGGATGGCCGGCGCGGGTTCCGCACGCCCACTCTGCTGATCTCGCCCTTCGCCCGCCGGGCACATACGTCGCACGTCCTGTACGATCACACGTCGGTGCTGCGGATGATCGAGTGGCGTTGGGGCTTGGACCCCCTCACCGTGCGCGACGCGACGGCCAACAACCTGGCCGATGAGCTCGACTTCACGCAGGTCGATCCCACCCCGCCGCCGGTCTACTCCGTCCCCGCCGTCACCGGAGTGGTGTGTCCGGTCCGGCTGCCGGGCCTCGCGGCGCCGGTCCTGTCGCTGGCCCACCCTGCACGCGGCCGCTGGGCGGGACTGCGCGCGGTCGCGCGGGGATACGGGTGGAGGACGTAGCGAGGCCCTGGATTCGGCCCGGTCGGCGCCGTGGTCGCGATGGTCCAGAACCCGACGACCCTATATCGAGAGCTCATCGCTGGGACCTACACGCAGGTGAGTTGGGGCCGGCAGAGTGTTCTGATGGCGCTGGCGTATGCCGATGCCACGGACGGCCGCTACCTGCAGACGTACTTGAACCCTACGCTCACGGGCGGCGGCTCTCGTTCGACGCGACGATCGAGTGGTACGAGCCGCTGGAGCGCTCTGGGACGCGGCAGCTCAGCGCAAACCCCGCCTCGCTGCTCATGCGCGTGGAGCGGCGGCTAGCCCTGGGCGTGGCGTCTACGCTGGACGTCGCCCGCGGCAGCACCCCGCCGCGGCGCGTCGGGCCCGTCGCCGTGTGGACGGTCAAGTGGGGGACGTTCCGGGTGGAGCTCCTGGACCGGAGTACGGGCAAGGCGACCGAGGTGCGGACCGCGGTGTTGGCGGCGTTCTAACATTCCTCGCCTCGGTGCCCACTTTCGCCTATTGCCCGAGCACGCGCTGGCACTTGCATCATCCACGGCTGCCGTGATCGCGGGGCTGACTGACGGCACGGCTTTTTTAGGGAGCTCATGCGGCCTCCGTAACGCGGACGGGGAGTACCATCGCGTTCAGCCCCGCGAATTGGAGGCGGCGCTGGAGTTGATAAGCGGTTTCATTGTGAAGCAGCCGCTGATACCACCGCTCCCGCTGAAAGATCAGCTTGCCGGCAAAGAACAGGCACCGCGGAAACTCAGCGGCGATCCGCCCGCACAGCTCGGCGGCGGTCGCGACCGCCTCGGTGCCCACCGCCATCCGCGAATCCGCCGCGAGGCCGAGGCCCGTTGCGAGCTCGACGTAGCGGTGCAGATCCGCGGCCGTGCGGTCACGCACGTCGTCAACCGCCTCGACGTTCACGAAGCTCGCCGAATCGATGACTCCCACCGAGACAAAAACAAAGTTCTTGAAGTAGCCCGGGAACAGACGTTGCACCGCCAACAACGAATGGATCCCCAGGCCTGCGTAACCGCCGACCAGCAGCACCGCTGTCGGCGCGGCGCGGTCGATCAGCCGCGGCACCGGAGACGGGCTGCCGACAGGCAGCCCCGCAAGAATCCCGTCGAGGCGCCGGAGGTTGTCGTGGACCTTGCGGTAGTGCCGGCGAATGAGAAGACAGCCCACGATCAGGCCGCCGGTCAGGGCAAGTGTAACCCATCCCCCTTCTCCGAACTTTTCGTAGACGGTCACCACGAGGATGAAGAGGCAGAGCGTAAGACCTGTCAGGTGCACGGAAATGTGCTTGTGCCAAGTGGGGTGTTTTTTCCGCTCGCGCACCCAGAACCGGCACATGGCGAGCTCCGACAGTGAGAAAGTCAGGAACACATTGATCGAATACAGCACGACCAGGTGAGTGACATTCCCGCCCGTATAGGCGAGCGCGAGCAGCGAGGCGCTGCCCATCAGGAGCACGCCGTACGACATCGTGAGCCGGTCGGAGAGCTGGCTGAACCGGTGCGGCAAGTACGAGTCGACCGCCATGTTCGCCATCACGCGGGGACCGTCGATGAATCCCGCCTGCCCCGCCACGATGAGGAGCAGCGCTTCCGACAACAACGTGATCAGCACGAACGCGGCGCCGATGCCCGCCCAACCGCCGGCGAACCGGTTCGCGAGTATGGCATTCATCGTACGGCCGGGAGCCGGCGTCGCGTGCACGAGGAGATAGGCGACGATGAGCCCCCCAGCGGTAACCGCCAGCGAGACGGCCATCAGCGCCATCGTACGTTTCCCCGTTTGGACCTTCGGCTCGCGCATGATGGAGAGCCCGTTCGACACCGCCTCGATCCCCGTGTACGTGCCCCCGCCCAGCGCGTACGCGCGCACGAACAGCGCAATCATCCCGGCGAGACCCAGGCCCACGGGGGGTGCTCGTAGGCCCTGCCCGAACCCATTCCGAACCTCGTGGAAGACAGCCGGGATGTCGCCCAGGCGGCCGATGATCACGCCGCCGATCAGGATCGCGTGACTGATCAGGAAGGTCAGGAAAAGTGGCGCGAGCGCGATCACTGATTCCTTCACGCCTCGCAGGTTCAGTAGCATGAGGAACCCGATGGCAGCGAATTCCACGAGCAACTTGACGGGCAGTCCCCCGAGCGTCGCCGCGCTGGTCCATGCGGGCGGCAGAAAGCTGAAGATGGCGTCACCCGCCGCGGCGATGGAGATGGAGATCGTGAGCACGTAGTCCACGACCAAGGCGCATCCGGACACGACGCCGGCGCGTTGCCCCAGCAGCCGCGACGCGACGACATACCCGCCGCCGCCGAGCGGGAACTGCTCGATGATGCGGCTATAGGCGTAGGAGATGACGAGGACGGTGAACGCCGTTGCCAGAGCCAGGCCGATCGCGAGATAGGTGTGCGGCCCGAGGGTCTTGAACGCTTCCTCGGGCCCGTAGGCGGAGGACGAAAGGCCGTCGGCGCCAAGGCCTACCCACGCGAGCAGCGCGATGAGCGAGACTTTGTGGAAGACGTTCGGATGGAGCTCGCGCTTCCCGCCGAGCAGGACGCGCTTCATACGCGCGGTCCACGGCTCCCTGCGATCAGGGAGTCCCGCGGTTGGGGGCAACATCGGTCTCTCCTCGAAGCCTACGGGGTTAGCTGACGGGCTCGGGCGGAAGAGACTGGCTGCCCTGCGCCTTGCGGCGCTGCGCCCCTACTACGTGGGTCCCCCGTTCCCGCCACGGTGGCGGGACTCGGCTTACGGACAACTAGGTAACAGAACATCCGCCCGGCATGCAAGTCCCCGAGCGCATGTGCGAGTGCGCAACGTTACAAGATGAGATTGTGCTACGTTACAGAATCCATGAGCACGCCACGACGCGCCAAACACCCATTTCCCATCGCCCCGCCGATCGAGCCGATGCTGGCCAAGTTGGCTGAGGCGCTGCCCCAAGAGGGGACCTTTCTCTTCGAGCCCAAATGGGACGGGTTCCGCGCGATCGTGTTTCGCGGCGCCTCGGACGTCTATATCCAGAGCCGCGACCTGAAGCCGCTCGACCGTTATTTCCCGGAATTGCACCACACGCTGCTCGAGCAGCTGCCTAAAGGCAGTGTGATCGATGGCGAGATCGTGATCGCGACGCCGCGCGGTCTCGACTTCGACGCGCTGCAGATGCGGCTGCACCCGGCCGCCTCGCGCGTGGCAAAGCTCGCGCAAGAGACGCCGGCCAGCTTCGTCGCCTTCGACCTCCTCGCCTCCGGGGGGCGCGACCGTATGGCCGCGTCGCAAAACGAGCGACGGGCGCTCTTGGAGCAGCTGTTCGCGAAGTTAGCTGCGCCGCTCCATCTCACGCCGATGACGCAAGACCGGGGCCTCGCGGCCACGTGGCTCGAGCAGTTCGAGGGCGCGGGTCTGGATGGCGTCATCGCCAAGGCCGCGGCGCTCGCCTACCAGCCCGGCAAACGCGCGATGATCAAGGTCAAGCACGCGCGTACCGCCGACTGCGTGGTGGCCGGATTCCGCTGGCACAAGACGGGCAAGGACGCCGTCGGCTCGCTGTTGCTCGGCCTGTACGATGACCGCGGGCTTCTACAGCACGTCGGCGTGACCTCGTCGTTCACGATGGCGGTACGAAAACAGCTCGTGAAAGAGCTGACGCCGCTGCGCAAGCACGCGGTGGACAAGCACCCCTGGCGGGCATGGGCGCAGGCCGACGCGCGCGGCACCCGCATGCCCGGCGGACAGAGTCGCTGGAGCGCGGGCAAGGACCTCTCCTGGGAGCCGCTGCGCATCGAGCGGGTGTGCGAGGTGAAGTACGACCACTTGCAGGGCGACCGCTTCCGCCACGCCGCCACCTTCCTGCGCTGGCGGCCGGACAAGCGGCCCGCCGCCTGCCGCTACGACCAGCTCGAGGTCGCGCGTCCCTACCAGCTCGCCAAGGTCTTCTCGTCCGGGTCGAGACGTTCCTGACGGGGCCGGAGCTTCAGCGGCACGTGCTGCAGGTTCACCCGGATCCGCGTCCAGGTAGACGAGCGGCCACGCATCGAATCGACCAGCACATCGGCGGGCTCGAGGTATTTGGCGGCTTTGGGGTGACGTGCCTTCCAGCGTTTGAGCCCCACGAGCGCGTCCTGCTTGCGCTTAGCCCGCGCGATCTCGATCAACGGGTGCTTGGCTGCGCGGGCCCTGGACGGTTGCACGCGCGGGGGCTCGCCACGCTGCTTCTTGAAGTGCGGCGGCCACGGCGCGTCACCCAGCCCGGCGCGCTCGTGCCGCGCCGATAGCTCGAGCAGGCCCTCCAGCGATCCGGGGGCCCCGTCTATCCCCTCGTGGCGATCGCCCCGCGTCGCGAAGCGCTGGGGCATGGTGGCGAGCGTAAAGTCGGCCGGCTCGGCACTCGCCACTTCGTCCCAGCTGAGCGGCGCCGAGACCCGCGCATCGGGCGTCGGCCGCACCGAGTAGGCGGAGGCCACGGTACGGTCTTTGGCGTTCTGGTTGTAGTCCACGAACACGCCGTGGCGCTCTTCCTTCCACCACTTGCTCGTCGCGAGCGTGGGCGCGCGGCGCTCCACCTCGCGCGCCAGCGCCAACGCCGCGCGACGGACTTCGTCAAAGGTCCAGCGCCGCTCGATGCGCACGAGGACGTGCATACCGCGCGAGCCCGACGTCTTCGGCCAGCCGGTGAGCCCCAAGTCGCCAAGCGCGGCTTGGACCACGCGTGCCACGGCGCGCACCTGGGGCCACTTCAAGCCGGGCACGGGATCCAGATCCACGCGCAGCTCGTCGGGATGGTCCAAGTCCTCGGCGCGCACCGGGTGCGGGTGCAGCTCCAGGCAGGCGAGGTTGGCGAGCCACACGAGCGCGGCGGCGTCGCGCGGCACGACCTCCTCCGCCGTGCGGCCGGAGGGAAAGCGCAGCGTGACGACCTCGATCCACGGCGGGCGTGATTCCGGCGCGCGCTTCTGATAGAAGAACTCACCGGTGATGCCGTTGGGGTAGCGCACCAGCACGTTGGGCCGGCCGCCAGCCCCACGCAGCGCTCCCTCGGCCACGGCGAGGTAGTAGCGCACCAGATCGAGCTTCGTGTACTTGGGCTTCGGGAAGAGCACCTTGTTCGGGTTCGAGACGGCGATCTCGTGCCCCGCGACGACGATCGGCTCGGGTTCGACACTCGTGCGCGTCGGTACCTTGCGGCGCAGTCCCGGCATAGCTTGAAAGAATATATGTCGCCAGGTCACCAGATCTTCCTGCTCTCGCCGGCCAACTGCGCGGGCAAGCGCGCCGGGTTTTTACTGCGGAAGGAGGCCCGCTCGGCGCTGGCGCAGCGCCTGCGATCGGAACAAGGTGCAACCATCGGCGAGGTCTTCACCTTCATGAGCGGGCTGTATTTTCGGGGCAAGCTGGCCTACGCGTTGGCGTTCGCCAAGCCGCCGCACGACTGCGGTGGCGTTCAGGTCATCGTGCCGGGCCGCGGTCTCTGTCCTCCCCGAACGATCATCGATCTCGCCGGGTTACGAGCGATCGCCCGGATTCCGGTCGATCCGGGCGATCGGCGCTACACCCACCCGTTACAGCGCGATGCCGCTCGCCTGGCCAAGCGCCTGCACCCGACTGACGCTGTCGTCCTGCTCGGCAGTATCGCGACGGCGAAGTACTTGGAGCCCCTGAAAGAGGTGTTGGGACCGCGCCTGCGCTTTCCCCGGGAGTTCATCGGGCGGGGAGACATGAGCCGAGGCGCGCTCATGCTCCGGTACGCCGCCGAGGGCCGCGAGCTGACATACATCTGACGAGCCCCGTGGACAGCTGCGCGAGTCGAAGGCCGGCATAGTGGTTGTAGGGCGGCCTCCTGAAGGACCTGGGGAAGGGGTGAATCCGGGGTGTCGATTCCGGGGCCCCTCGTTCGACGCTTCTATGGAGCCGGGATGGGCCCGGCGCACCCGAAACCAGAAGGGACCGAGCACAATGCGATTCATGATGCTGGTGATCCCGAAGGGGTACGAGAAGGCGGCAGCGGACTTCGCGCCGCCGGCCGACCTCGTCGCCAAGATGACGAAGTACAACGAGTCCCTCACCAAGGCCGGCGTCCTGCTCGGGCTCGACGGGCTGCAGCCACCCGCCACGGGCGCCCGCGTACGCTTCTCCGGTGACAAGGCCAAGGTGACCGACGGGCCGTTCACCGAGGCGAAGGAGGTGCTCGGCGGCTACTGGATGATCCAGGTGAAGTCCCGCGCCGAAGCGATCGAATGGGCGAAGCGCGCGCCCATGCTGGACGGCGACATTATCGAAGTGCGCCAGGTGCAGGAGATCTCGGACTTTCCACCCGACGTTCAGAAGGCTGCGGGGAGGTAAGCCACGCCTGCCTGCGACTGCACCATCAGCACTGGCCGACGTGGGAAGGGGAGTGCGAGATTCATCAACTAGTATTTCCTCGCACCGAGGAATGCGTAGATTGTCCGCCGTCATTCGTTGGGCACGTCATGAAAGGAGTCAGTCATGAGCGGTGTACGGGTGCTGGTGGGTACCCGCAAGGGTGCGTTCATCCTGGCAGGGGACGGCAAGCGCAAGCAGTGGAACGTGAGCGGCCCGCACTTCGCGGGCTGGGAGATTTATCACATGAAGGGATCGCCCGCCGATCCGAATCGGCTGTACGCGTCACAGACGAGCGGGTGGTTCGGACAGATCATCCAACGCTCCTGCGACGGTGGCAAGACGTGGGAGACGCCGGGAGGTGTGTTGGAAAAGACCCCGGAAGGCTTCCCCAAAGGCGAGAGCAACAAGTTCGTCTACGACGCGTCCCCGGAGACCGGCAAGCCCCTCACCACGCACCAGTGGTACGACGGCACACAGCACCCGTGGGAGTTCAAGCGCGTCTGGCATCTCGAGCCGTCGCTGACCGATCCGGATGCGGTCTACGCCGGCGTGGAAGACGCGGCGCTGTTTCGCTCGAGCGACGGCGGCAAGACGTGGCAGGAGCTCGCCGGGCTGCGCGGTCACGGTACGGGGCCCAAGTGGCAGCCGGGCGCCGGCGGCATGTGCCTCCACACGATCCTGCTCGATCCCGCCAACCCGCGCCGGATGTACGTCGCCATCTCTGCCGCGGGCGCGTTCCGCACCGACGACGGCGGCAAGACGTGGAAGCCGATCAACCGCGGCCTGCACTCGCAGTACATTCCCGATCCGAACGCCGAGGTCGGCCACTGCGTGCACCGCATCGCGCTGCACCGCTCGCGGCCCAACGTGCTGTTCATGCAGAAACACTGGGACGTCCTGCGCTCGGACGACGCCGGCGACTCGTGGCGCGAGGTCAGTGGGAATCTGCCCACCGACTTCGGGTTCGTGGTCGACGTGCACGCCCACGAGCCGGAGACCATCTACGTCGTCCCCATCAAGAGCGACTCCGAGCATTACGTGCCCGACGGGAAGCTGCGGGTGTACCGCAGCCGCTCCGGCGGCACGGAGTGGGAGGCGCTCACGCAGGGGCTGCCGCAGCGCGACTGCTACGTGAACGTGCTGCGCGACGCCATGGCCGTCGACTCGCTCGAGCCGTGCGGGGTGTATTTCGGCACGTCGGGCGGGCAGGTGTACGCATCGGCCGATGCCGGCGACAGCTGGGCGCCCATCGTCCGCGACCTTCCCGCCGTACTGTCGGTCGAGGTCCAGACGCTGCCATGATCCGCGTCGTGCTCCCTCCGCACCTGCGAACGCTGGCGCAGGTCAAAGGCGAGGTGCAGCTCGACGTCCCGGGACAGGTCACGCGGACGTCGGTGCTCGATGCGCTCGAGGCGCGCTATCCCATGCTACGGGGGACCATTCGGGACCACGGCACCGCGCAACGACGGCCGTTCCTGCGATTCTTTGCATGCGAGCGGGACCTGACCCACGACCCGCCTGATGCCCCGCTCCCCGACGCGGTCGCGGCGGGGGCGGAGCCCTTCCTCGTGATTGGGGCGATCGCAGGAGGGTAGTCCTCACCCCTATGCCCCCTCTCGGTTCCGGAGAGGGGGGACCTATGGCGTTCCCCCTCTCCCGAAGGGAGAGGGGGACAGGGGGTGAGGACCCTTCGGAGAAGGACCTAAACAGGGTATGGAGGCACATTCGTGAGATACATGCTGTTGATCTACCTGGACGAGCAGGCCCTGAGTGAGAGCGAGCGGGAGCAATGCTACCGCGACTCTACGCAGCTGGCCCACCAGCTGGACGTCGCGGGCCAGTATGTCGCCGCGGCCCCGCTCCAGCCCACCGCGACGGCGACCAGCGTCCGGGTCCGGGGGGGCAAGCGCGTGGTGACCGACGGCCCGTTCGCGGAGACCAAGGAGCAGCTGGGCGGCTACTTCCTGATCGATGCGAGCGATCGCGACGAGGCGATCGCCATCGCCGCGCGCATTCCCATGGCCCATCGCGGCACGATCGAGGTCCGGCCGGTCATCCCCATAGCGGATCTGCCAGAGGTGCGATGAAACTGGTACGCTCGCGCGACGGGACCTCGATCGCCTACGATCAGCTGGGCGCGGGACCGCCGGTCATCCTGGTCGACGGCGCGTTCTGCAGTCGGTCGTTCGGGCCGATGCCGAAGCTGGCGCCGCACCTGGCGCGGGACTTCACAGTACTCATGTACGATCGCCGTGGTCGCGGCGACAGTGGCGACACGGCGCCGTACGCGGTCGAGCGCGAGGTCGAGGATCTCGACGCCTTGATTCGCCAAGCGGGGGGATCGGCATGCCTGTTTGCGATGTCCTCGGGCGCGGTCCTCGCCCTCCACGCGGCGGCGAACGGCCTCAGCATCAGGAAGCTCGCGTTGTACGAGCCACCGTTCATGGTCGGGACCCCTGCGCATCTGCCTCCCGCGGACCACCAGGCGCAGCTCGTTCGGCTCATCGCGGAGGGCCGCCGTGGCGATGCGGTCAGATACTATATGAAAGACATCATCGGCATGCCCGGCCTGCTCGTAGCGGTGTTCCGCTTCTTGCCGATGTGGTCCAAGCTCAAGGCGGTGGCCCCCTCACTCCCCTATGACTCGGCGATCATGGGAGACTTCTCGTTACCGGCCAAGCGGGCCGCCTCACTCGCGCTGCCGGCGCTCGTGATCTGTGGCGACAAGAGCATGCCGGTGCTGCGCGAGGCGGCCCAGCGGCTCTCGGAAGTCATCCCAGGCGCGCAACTCCGCAGGCTGCCGGGTCAGACGCATAACGTAGCAGCGGCGGCGCTCGCCCCCGTACTGAAGGAGTTCTTCGTCCCATGAAGAAATTCGCCTCGGTGGCCGCGTACCTCAGGGCGGTCCCGCCCGCCCCGCGAGCCGCTCTCCAGACGCTGCGCAACACGATCAAGGCCGCCGCGCCCGAGGCGACCGAGGTCATCAGCTACGGAATGCCGTGTTTCAAGTACCACGGAACCCTGCTGTGCTTCGCCGCGTTCAAGGATCACTGCAGTCTCTTCATGAGCACCTACCTCACGAAGACGCTCAAGCAGGAGCTCGCATCGTACCAGACCGCCAAAGGCACCATCCGCTTCACCGTCGACAAGCCCCTCCCCGCGGCGCTGGTACGGAAGCTCGTCAGGGCGCGGATGGCGCAGAACGAGGCCAAGCGATGACGGCGTCCGATGCCCACCGCGCGATCGATGCTGTCTGGCGAATCGAGTCGGCCAAACTCATCGCCGGGCTCACGCGCATCACGGGCGACGTCGGCACCGCGGAGGATCTCGCGCAGGACGCGCTCGTCGCCGCACTCGAGCGCTGGCCGGAGTCAGGCGTCCCGGACAATCCCGGCGCCTGGCTGATGGCCACCGCGAAGCATCGGGCCATCGACCTGTTTCGCCGCGGCAAGCTGCTCGAGCGCAAGCACGTAGAGGTCGGTCACGAGCTGCGCGCCCGGGAACAGAGCCCCGAGCGCGATCTCGACGCGGCGCTCGACGATCACGTCGGCGACGACCTGTTGGGCCTGATCTTCACGACCTGTCACCCGGTGCTCTCGACGGAGGCGCGCGTGGCGCTCACGCTGCGGCTACTCGGGGGGCTCACGACCGACGAGATCGCGCGGGCGTTTCTCGTACCGGAGTCGACGGTCGCACAGCGCATCGTCCGGGCCAAACGGACCTTGCGCGAGGCACGCGTCCCGTTTGAAGTCCCCCGCGGGGCCGAGCTCACGGCGCGCCTGTCGTCGGTCCTCGAGGTCATCTATCTCGTCTTCAACGAGGGCTACTCGGCGACCGCCGGCGACGAGTGGGTGCGGCCGGCGCTGTGCGAAGACGCGCTCCGGCTCGGCCGGATTCTGGCCGAGCTGGTTCCCGAGGAGCCCGAGGTTCACGGCCTCGTGGCGCTGCTGGAAATCCAGGCGTCGCGCCTGCACGCGCGCGTCGGCCCACGGGGTGAGCCAATTCTGTTGGCCGATCAGGACCGCGCGCGCTGGGACCAGCTGCTCGTCCGTCGCGGGCTCGCAGCGCTCGAGCGAGCCGAGCAGCTCGCCGGCGCCCTCGGTCCCTACGCGCTCCAGGCCGCGATTGCCGCCTGTCACGCGCGAGCGCGCACCCCGGAGGAAACGGACTGGACCCGCATCACAGCGCTGTACGATGCGCTCGCCCAACTCACGCAATCGCCTGTCGTGGAGGTGAATCGGGCGGTGGCGTACACCATGGCATTCGGTCCGGCGGCGGGCCTCGAAATCGTCGATGCGCTGACCGCAGAGCCCGCGCTCGCGAGCTACCACCTTCTGCCGAGCGTGCGAGGCGACTTCCTCTTCAAGCTGGGCCGCTTCGACGAGGCGCGGGCGGAGTTCGAGCGCGCGGCCTCGCTCACGCGCAACGCCCGCGAGCGCCACCTGCTCCTCGCGCGTGCCGCCGCGTGCGCGGGCGGAGCGGCGCCCGACGGTCCAAAGGAGCTTTGATGCCCCCGGCCCCGACGAACGGCAAGATCTGCTACATCGAGATTCCCGCGGTCGACATCCGGCGCTCGGCCGAGTTCTACGCCAAGGTGTTCGGCTGGAAGATCCGGAAGCGCGGAGACGGTTCCACCGCGTTCGACGACGCGACCGGCCAGGTGAGCGGCACGTGGGTGCTGGGGCGACCGGCGTTGTCGCAACCGGGCCTGCTCGTCTACATCATGGTGGACAGCGTGGCCGCGACCATCGACGCCGTCGTTGCCCACGGCGGCGCGCTCGTGCAACCGATCGGCGCGGATGCGCCCGAGATAACCGCGAGGTTCCGGGATCCCGCGGGGAACGTGATCGGCCTGTACCAGGAACCCGCCCGTTAGACCTACGGCAGCACGATGATCGTTCATCTCGTGGACGGCACGTACGAGCTGTTCCGCCAGTTCTACGGCCGGCGTCGCTTCACCAAGGGCGAAGACGAGCCCTTCGGCGCCGTCGGTGGCGTGCTGCATTCGGTATTGGAGCTGATCGAGCAGGGGGCCACCCACATCGGGGTCGCGACCGACCACGTCATCGAGTCCTTCCGCAACGCGCTCTGGTCCGAGTACAAGACGGGGGCTGGCATCGAGCCGGGACTGCTCGCGCAGTTCCACCCGCTCGAAGCCGCCCTCGCCGCCATGGGCGTGGCCGTATGGCCCATGATCGAGCTCGAGGCCGACGACGCGCTCGCCTCCGCGGCCCACATCGCCTCGGCTGATGCGAGCGTGGAGAAAGTCTGCATCTGGACTCCCGACAAGGATCTGGCGCAGTGCGTCCGCGGGGACCGCGTCGTACAGGTGGATCGCAAAGGGCAGCAGGTCCGCAATGCGGCGGGCGTGCGGGAGAAGTTCGGGGTGGATCCCGCGCTGATCCCGGACTTCCTCGCCCTCGTCGGCGACGCGGCAGACGGATATCCAGGCATTCCGGGGATCGGTGCGGTCACCGCGGCCCGGCTCCTGAACCAGCACGGCGTCATCGAGGACTTCCCGCCCACCGTCCTCGGGGAGCAGCGCGATCTGGCGCTGCTGTTCAAGCGTCTGGCGACACTCCGGACCGATGCGCCGCTGTTCCGCGATATGGACGAGCTCAAGTGGCGCGGCCCTACCAGTGAATTCGCCGCGTGCGCCGAGCACTTGGGAGACGCTCGTCTGCTGCGGCGGTGCCGAGCGCTCCTGGACACGGCCATCGAAACGTAAGGTCGATTTCCTAGAGCCTCGTTCGACGTAGGAGGAGAGGCCAGATTCAAGAGGAGAGGCCGCCACGGCTCACTGAGGAGGTGCACATCATGACCGCCCCGAACGTCGTCGCGAAGTGGTCGAGCTGGGCCCCGCGGCTGCTCAGCGTGCTCCGCATCTTCACCGCGTTCATCTTCATTCAGGCCGGCACGATGAAGCTCGTCGCCTTCCCGATCGGGATGCCTCCAAACGGAGCCACCGCCACGCCGCTGTCCGAGTTTTGGATCGCCGGCGTCCTCGAGGTCGTCGGCGGGGCCTTCCTGCTCCTCGGCCTGTTCACACGTCCGATCGCCTTTGTGCTCGCCGGCGAGATGGCGGTGGCCTACTTCCAGTTCTCGGCTCCTCTGGGGTTCTGGCCCATCGCCAACAACGGCGTCCTCCCGGCGCTGTGCTGCTTCGTCTGGCTCTACATCTCGGCCGCGGGCGCGGGGCCGTGGAGCCTGGATGCCAAGCGGGGGAGGTAAGCCGCTCGATCGCTCCATCGTCGAGGGCCCGCTCGCTCGCGCCGTCTGGATGCTCGCCTGGCCCACGATGCTGCAGAATCTCATCGGCGGACTCCAGGGCATGGTCGATCACGCCCTGGTGGGTCATTTCGTGGGGTACGCCGGCAACGCCGCCATCGGCGTAGCCATCCAGATCTTCATCGTCGTAATCGTGTTCGTCATGTCGGTGTTCAGCGGGATGGGGGTCCTCGTGGCTCGCTTCGCCGGAGCCAACGAGCCAGAGAAGGTCAATCGTACCGTCTACCAGGCCTTCCTCGCGGCGCTGGCGCTCTGGGGATTGCTGCTGGCGCCGCTGGGCTGGTTCCTCGCGCCCTCGCTCCTGGGCGTGGTGAACGCTGCACCCGCGGTCCGCACCGAGGCGTTGCCGTTCCTCCGGATCATGTTCGTCGGCAGCATCGGGATGCTGCTCTTCTTCATGGTCGGGGGAGCCCTGCGGGCGGCAGGCGACGCGCGCACGCCGCTGCGGTTGGGCGTGCTGCTCACCGTGCTGAACATCGCATGCAACGTGGCATTCATCACGGGGATGGGACCGTTCCCCCGTTTGGGCACTGCCGGCGCCGCGGTCGGCACCACGGTGGCGGGCCTCGTGATCAGTGGCGTCGCCGTGTACTTGTTGCTCTCGGGAAGGCTGCCGGTCGTGTGGCACCGCGGTATGGACTGGCGGCCCGACTGGGGCATCATCCGGGCGCTGTTCCGCTTCGGCCTCCCGACCGGGTTCCAGGGGATCGCGATGAACGTCGCGGGTGTGTTGCTGCTGCGGTTCATCGGCTCGCTGGCGCAGAGCGCCGAGGCCCAGGCCGCCTATGCGGTCGGCTATACCGAGCTGTTCTCGTTCATCACGTGGACGTCGGTGGGGTTGATGGGCGCAGCGGCCGCAGTCGCGGGTCAGAACCTGGGAGCGGGCCGCCCCGACCGCTCGGTGCACGGCGTGCACGTCGCCGCGGGACTCGGGCTCGGCGTCGCGGCGGCGATCGGCCTGCTGTTCATCACGATCCCGCGCGCCCTGCTGGGGCTGTTCGGTATGACCGACCCGGTCGTCGTCGGCCTCGGAGTGCAGCTGCTCGGCTTCCTTAGTATGTCGGGGCTCTTCGTCACCGTCGCGCTCACCTACACCGGAGGCCTCCAGGGCACGGGCGACACTCGCTCACCCCTGTTCATCTCGATCGTCTCCCAGGTCGTCGTGCCGCTCGGCCTGTGCGCGCTCTTCCAAGCGACGCGCGGCTTGCGCCCCGCCGATATCTGGACGGCCATCTTACTGGGCCACATGACGCGCTGCGCGCTGAGCGTCCTGCGGTTCCGCCAGGGGAAGTGGCGCAGCATCCAGGTGGAGATGGCGTCCGCACACTCCTAACCCCAACCCCGGGACGCGGGGCCTCCAGGCACCGCCGGGCCGCGGCGCACGAAGCAGTCAACCTCTGACGAATCGCCTGTATATGGCGTCGCCTTCCGCCAGGAACGCTTCCAGCCGCGCCCCAACAGGTAGCGAGCCGTGACGCCACCAAATGAGTTCCCTCTGGGCACCCGCCAGCGAGTGTCCGAGGTGGGCCACGAAGTAGGCACGAATCTCAGGTGTGAAGAGCGCCCCGACTGCCGCGGCATCGTCGCCGGCAAGTACGTATACTCGAGCGAACTCAGAGGTGGTGCCGGCCCAGAGGGCACGCTCGTCGGGTCGAGCGAGCCAGCTCAAGAGCCAATCCGCGCCTCGTGTCCACAGGTCCTTGGGCGTGAGGGAGAACTTCGGGAAGACCGCATCCGGGGTCTCCCACAGGACGGCACGGATTCGAGACGGCCACTCTCTGTGGGTGCTGGGGTACCACTCATATTCGAAGGCCGTGAACGTACGACCGCCGTACATGCCGGTGATCGTGAATCCCCAGCGACGGCGATCCCCTTCCAAGAAGAGGCCGAGGGTGGAGGTGGAGGCATGGCGCGTCCATTCCTCTCGGCGCTCCGGCTCAAACTGCAAGCCACGGTCCGTGGCGTAGCGTTGGTGCCTCTTACCCCGCCACGTCCGTCTCGCCCATTGACCGCCGTGGAGCAGCGGGTATAGAGCGACGACGACCAGGGCGGCCAAGCCGTGATCGACGGACATCTCGCTCCTCCGCATGCCCTGGCCCGGATTCGAACCGGGACGCCTTACGGCACTGCCCCCTCAAGACAGCGTGTCTACCAGTTCCACCACCAGGGCGGGTCGCGAAAGCTAGAACTCCGCCGGGTGGTAATCAAGCGGAGCATTTGGCCTCGGGCCCTTCGGGGGATACCTTACACGCCATGGAATTGTGGGTGGCGTTCGCGTTCGGCGCAGCGGTCGGAGCGTTCATCGGTGTCCTGATGGGGCGCTACCGCGCCACCGTCGCCGCTGGTCGTCTCGCCGCCGCCCGGGCGCCCACCCCGCCGCCGGTGCAGCACGTGGTGCTCGACGAAGGCTCCGCCAACGTGTTGAACGCGCTCAACAACCGGCTCGCCGCGATCGGCGCGCTCGCCGACCTGCTGCACGGCAGCCCCCTCGACCCCGAGCGCGCCCGCGCGCTCATGATGCTGCACGGCGAGGTGCGGCGGGCAGCGGAGATCACCCAGCACTTCCTCGAACTGGCGCAGCACCCGATCGGCGCGGCCGAGCCGTCGGACGCGTCGATCGTGCTGAACGGCGTGCTGGCCGAGCGCGAGGGCACGCTCAAAGAGCTGGGCGTCAAGCTGGTGCGGAGCATCCCGCACGACCTGCCGATGGTGGGGTGTCCGATGGCGCAGCTCACCGAGATGCTGATGAAGCTGCTCGACTTCTCACTGCGGCGGCTGCGCGACAGCCAGCCGCCGCGGGAGCTCCGGATCGGCGTGACCGAGGGCGGGCCGGCGCTCGTCATCTCCTTGTGGGACTCGGGCGCCCCGCTGTCGGTCGAGGCGGAGCAGCGTCTCGTGACGCCGTTCCGATTCACGCAAAGCGCCGGAGGCGGGGAAATCGAGTTCGCGCTGGCGCGCGCTCTGGCACAGTCGTCGGGCGGGACGCTGCGGCTGCGGCCCCGCGGCGGGGGGGGCGCCGAAGTCGTCGTCACACTTCCCAAGAGCGTGCTCGCACCGCTGGCGCGCGCCACTCCGTCCACCCCTCCCCTCCCCAAGCTCCGCATCCTCGTCGTGGACGACGACGCCGTGAACCGCCAGGCGATGCGCCTGTTGCTCGAGCGTGAAGGGCACGAGGTGGTCGCGGTGGAGAACGGGCTGGAAGCGATCGAGCGGCTCGGGCCGGCGAGCGACCGGTTCGACGCCGTCGTCACCGACCTCCAGATGCCGCGGCTCGGCGGGCGCGCGCTGTACGAGCAGCTCCAAGAGCAGCGGCCGCAGCTCGCCGAGCGCTTTGTGTTCGTCACGGGCGATCGCGCCCGCGACGAAACCCGCCGCTTCCTCGACGAGTGCGGCCAGCCCTCTGTCATGAAGCCCTACGACTTCAGCGACCTGATCGCGGCCATCGGCAAGGTTGCGAGCAAGGCCTGATCAGGGCGGGGCGCAGCGCGCGCGTGTCATCTTCCTGACAGGTTCGCCGAGTAGCTTCCCGGGACGGCGAAACATCCTCTCCCGGGAGCAGTGGTGCGCGTTTTCTTCTTAGTGGGGCTCGTGGCGGTGACGAGCGCGCCGCTCGTCGCTGGCCAACAACCGGTGACACGGGCCGAGGCGGTAGCGGCAGCGTTGGCCCGCGGGGCGCGGGCGGCATTCGGCCGCGCCGACACGGCCCGCGCCGCAGGCGTGCTGCGGGCGGCCCGCGCGTTTCCCAATCCGTCGCTCGCCGCAACCTACACGAAAGACGTTCCCCATTATCACTACATCGCTGACCTGGCACTCGACCTGCCGTGGTTGCGCTCGGCACGGATCGGTGCCGCTGCATCCGCGCGCGACGCGGCGCGCTACGGCTTCGCCTTCGAGCGCGCCGCGCTCCGGTTCGATGTCGACACCGCCTACACGCGGGCGCTCGCCGCCGCGGCGCACGCCCGGCTGTCGCGCCGCAACGCCAGCGACGCCGACAGCCTGCTCCGCATGGCGCGGCTGCGCCGCGAGGTCGGCGACGTGAGCGAGCTGGATGTGCGGCTCGCCGAGGTGAACGCAGGTCAGCTCGAGAACGTCGCGGCGGACGACTCGCTCGCCGCGCTCGACGCGCTGCTCGACGTCCAGCTCGCCATGGGGCTGCCGGGCGACACGCCGGGCATCACGCTCGCCGACTCGCTCGTCCCGCCGCCCGACAGCGCGCCTGGCGACCCCGGCGAGCCGCTGCGGGTCGCGGCCGCGGCGGCGAGCCTGAGCTCGGAACAGCGCGGGCTCACGCTCGCCCATCGGAGCCTCATGCCGGCGCCGAGCCTCCAGGTGGGGATCGAGCGCAGCGATCCCGCCGAACCTTCGGGGACACTGCTGCCCACGGTCGGGCTGTCGCTCGCCCTGCCGTTCTTCAACTGGAACGGTGGCGAGATCGCGCAGGCGCGCGCCGCGCGTGACCGCGCGCAGGCCGACCTCGACCTCACCCGCCGGGAAGCCGCGGCGGACCTGAGCCGGGCACGTCGCGGTCTCGTCGCCGCGCTGGCGCGCCTCGCGCGCGACCGGCGGCTGCTGGCGAGTGCGGACCGCGTCGCGGGGATGTCGCTCCGCGCCTATGCCGAGGGCGCCATCCCGCTCGCCAACGTGCTCGAGGCACAGCGCAACGCGCGTGAAGCGTTGGGCCGCTACATCGACGACGTCGCGCTCGCGAACGACGCCGCGGGCGCGGTGCGGCTCCTCACCGCTACCGCGGCCGAGCCGTGAGCCGCTTCGGCCTGCTGCTCGCGCTCGTCGCGCTCCCCGCCGCCTGCCGCGTGCGGGCCTCCGCCGATGAGACCGATGCGGGCGGCGTGCACGGCGCCGTCGCGGTGCAGACCGCAGCTGCGAAGGCGCAGCCGTTCGCCCGGGTGGTGCGCGCCATCGGCACCGTGACGCCGCGCCCGGGGCGCTTCGCCGAGCTCGCCGCGCCGGGCCCGACGCGGGTCGCGCGCATCTTCGTAGCTCCCGGCCAGGCAGTGGCGGAGGGCGACACGCTGATCGAGTTCGAGCGGGCGCCGTTCGACGCCGCCGCCCAGAGCGCCGCCGCCGTGCTCGAGGCGGCGCAGCGAAACTTCACCCGCGCCGTGCGGCTCGTGCAGGCGGGGATCCTACCCCAAAAGGACGCCGACCAGGCGGCCTCCGAGCTAGCGCAGGCGCAGGTGGCGGCGGTGACCGCCCGGCGCGCCCAGCAGCTCGCCACCTTGCGCGCCCCGCTCTCGGGGCTCGTCACCCGCATGAGTGCAGTGCTCGGCGCCTCAGTCGACGCGAACCAGCCGCTCGTCCAGGTCGCCGACCCCGCGGCGTTGGACGTCGTGTTCAACGTGTCCCCGGCCGAAGCCGCGGAGATCCGCGAGGGGGACTCCGTGGCCGTGGCGGCCGGCGAGACGGCGCGCGGCGATCCGCTCGGCGCGGGGGTCGTGACCGGCGTCGCCGCCGCGGTCGACTCGCTGTCGCGCGCGGTCGCGGTGCGTGCCCGCGTGCGGCGCCCCGAGCGACGCCTCCGCATCGGGGAATCGCTGTTCGGCCGGATCGTGACGGCGATCGAGCCCCGTGCCATCACCGTCCCCGTCGCCGCGCTCGTCCCCGCCCCGGGAGGCGAGGGCTTTCAGGTCTTCGTCGTGGACTCGAGCGGCGTCGTCCACGTCCGGCCCGTCACGGTCGGCGGCCGCAGCGAGGCCGTGGCCGAGATCGTGGCGGGGCTCGCAGCCGGCGAGGTCGTCGTAACCAACGGGGCGTACGGCATCGCCGACGGCGCGAGGGTCGCGCCGGCCCCCTCGACGTCCCGATGACGCTGTTCGACGTCCTGAGCCGCCAGCGCCGCGTCGTGTTTCTCGCAACGGCGCTGCTCTCCGTCGGGGGCGTGTGGACGGCGTTCCGGCTCCCGTCCGCCATCTACCCCGAGCTGCTGTTCCCGCGGATCAAGATCGTCGCCCAGGGCTCGACCCTGGGCGCGCGGCAGGTGGTCTTCAGCGTCACGCGCCCGCTCGAGGAAGCCGTGAGCATCGTGCCCGGCGTGACGCGGGTGCAGTCGCACTCGATCCGCGGGGCGAGCGAGGTCGCCGTCACCTTCGCGCCGCGCACCGACATGGCGTACGCGCTCCAGCTGGTGCGCGCGCGTGTGAGTCAGATCCAGAGCACGTTGCCTCCCGACCTGGAGATCGACATCGAACGGCTCACCCCGTCGTTGTTCCCGATCATCTCCTACAACCTCGAGGGCGGCGACCCAGCCACGCTGTACGACATCGCGCGCTACGAGATCAGGCCGCTCATCTCCCGTGTTCCCGGGGTTGGGCGGGTGGACGTGCAGGGGACCGATGTGCGCGAGATCGAGGTCGTGGTCGACCCGGCGCGGCTCGCGGCGCTGGGGCTCACGTACGGGGACCTCGCCGACGCAATCCGGCGGGCGGTCACCGTGCAGGCGGTGGGCCGGGTGGCGCAGGACTACCGCCAGTACCTGATCGTGACCGACCAGGAGGCCCACGGCCCCGAGGACATCGGCGACGTCGTGCTCGCGCACGGGCTGCGGGTGCGCGACGTGGCGAGGGTGCAGGTGGGGACCGAGGATCACGTCCGCATCGTGGCCGGTGACGGCAAGCCCGCGGCGCTCATCAACGTCGCGCGGCAGGTCGAGGGGAACACCCTCGAGGTCGCCGACAGCGTGGCGGGGATCGTGGCCTCGCTCGCCCCGGGCCTTCCGCCCGGTGTCCACCTCAAGCGGGTGTACGACCAGGCCGCCCTGGTGCGCGACGCGGTCCACTCGGTGCGCGACGCCATGCTGATCGGGGCTGCGCTCGCCGTGCTGGTGCTCCTCGTGTTCTTGCGCCACGGGCGCATCACTGCCATCAGCGCGGCAGCGATCCCGGTGACGCTCGCCATCACCGTGTTCGTGATGTGGGTGATCGGCCAGACGTTCAACCTGATGACGCTGGGCGCGATGGCGATCGCTATCGGACTTGTGATCGACGACGCCGTGGTGGTCACGGAGAACATCGCCCGGCACCTGCTGCTCGAGGCCGGCACCGACCGGCTCGCCGCCATCCGTGCGGCCGTACAGGAGCTGATCTGGCCCGTGACGACGTCCACGATTACCACAGTGGTCGTGTTCCTCCCGCTCGGCTTGCTGCAGGGGGTCGTGGGGCAGTTCTTCGCGGCCCTCGCTGCAACGCTCACCGTGGCTGTGCTCGTCTCGCTGCTGCTGGCACTCTCGCTCATCCCTCTCCTCGCCGAGCAGTTCGTCACGGCGCACGAAGTGGCGACGACGACCCCGCGCTGGCGCCCGCTGGCCCGGCTCGAGCGGACGTTGGACGCGCTGGCGCCGCGCTACGAGCGCGCCCTCGGTGCCGCGCTGCACCATCCCCGCCGCATCGCGGTCGCTGCGGCGACGTTCGTCGCGCTGGGCGTGGGACTGTGGCACGTCGTCGGGACGGGCTTCCTTCCGGAGATCGACGAGGGGGCGTTCATCCTCGACTACTGGACCCCTGGGGGCACGGCCCTCGCCGAGACGAATCGCCAGCTCGGCGTCGCCGAGAGCCTCCTCGCGGTCACGCCCGAGATCACCGGCACCTCGCGCCGCACTGGCGCCGAGCTCGGCATGTTCGCCACGGCGCAGAACTCGGGCGACATCGTGGTGCGGCTCGCGCCCCGGGGCCGCCGCTCGCGCGACGTTTTCGAGGTGATCGACGACGTCCGCGACCGGATCCAGGCGGCGGTGCCGCGGCTGCACATCGAGTTCATGCAGATCCTCGCCGACGTGATCAACGACCTCGCGGGCGCGGCCCGGCCGGTCGAGATCAAGCTGTTCGGCGAGCCGCTCGACACGCTGGAGGCATACGCCCGCCGCCTCGCGCCCGACCTGGCGAAGATCGAAGGGATCGAGGATCTCTACAACGGCGTGAGCGAGCCCACGGCGGAGCTGCTGATGCGGGTCAACCAAGCGGAGGCCGACCGGGTCGACCTGACGCCAGTAGACGTGGGCAACGCCGTCGCGGCGGCCCTGCTCGGCGTCCCGGCCGGCGAGGTGCGGGTCGAAGACCGGCCCGTGGCGGTGCGGGTCCGCGCCCCCGACTCGGTCCGGTTCGACCCACTGCGCTTGCGCGCCCTGCCGGTCGTCGCGGCGCGCGGCGCCCGCCCCACCCCGCTCGGCAGCCTCGCGAGCTTCGAGCCCACCGAGTCCCGGCTCGCCCTCGACCGCGAGAACCAGCAGCAGATGATCGCGCTGACGGCAGATGTGAGCGGGCGTTCGCTGGGCGGCGTGATGGGGGACGTGCGCCGCGTGCTGGCCGCGCACCCCGCCCCGCCGGGCGTGCGCGTGTCGCTGGGCGGCCAGTACGCGGGCCAGCAGGAGGCGTTCCGCGCCCTGCTGCTCGTGCTGGCGCTCGCCGCGGTGAGCGTGTGCGCGGTGATGGTGGTGCAGTTCGAGTCGTTCGCGGAGCCACTCGTCGTGCTGCTCGTGGCACCCGTGTCGTTCGTCGGCGCCCTCGCGCTGCTGCTCGCCACCGGTACGGTGCTCAACGTTTCCTCGTTCATGGGGCTGATCCTGCTGGTCGGGCTGATCGTGAAGAACGGCATCATCCTGCTCGACTTCACCAAGCTGCGGATGCGCACCGAAGGAGCGACGCTCGAGACGGCGATCCGCGAGGCGGCACGCGTGCGGCTCCGTCCCATTTTGATGACCACGCTCTGCACCCTGTTCGGCCTGCTCCCGTTGGCGCTCGGCATCGGGGCGGGGAGCGAGTTGCAGCGCCCGCTCGCGCTCGCCGTGATCGGAGGGCTGACCCTGTCCACGCCGATCACCCTGTTCGCGGTGCCGATCGTGCTGGTGGCGCTGCGGGGGAGAGCGTATCGAATGGTTGGTGCATCGGGTGGTCCCACGCTAAAGCGTGGGCTCGGCGAGTCACTGTGCTAAAGCACACTACGCTTTAGCGTCGTGTCGGCCGAGCCCACCCTTTCAGGGTGGGAAAAGGGAACGGGAGTGCTTACGCCGTCACCGGGAAGGTGACCGTCACCCGCGTCCCGTTCCCCGGCGTCGACCCGATCTCGATCCGGGCGCCGTGCGCGTCGGCGATCCACCGCGCGATCGCGAGCCCGAGTCCGGTGCCGTCCGCCTCCCGGCGGGCCGGATCTCCACGGTAGAAGCGCTCGAAGACGTGGGGAAGCTGCTCGGCCGGGATGCCGACGCCCGTGTCCACAACCACCACGGTGGCGCGGCCGTCCTGGGTCGTCACGTCGAGGCGCACATGGCCGCCCGCCGGCGTGAACTTGACGGCGTTGTCGAGCACGATCACGAGGAGCTGGCGCACCAGCGCGGGGTCCCCGGTGATCCGTGCTTCCTCGAACGCACCCACCTCGACCTGGACGCGCTTCTGCTGCGCCAGCGTCCGCACCGCCTCGACGGCCTGGGAGGCGGCGTCGTCCAGATAGAGCAGCTCGCGCGCGATCGGCCGCTCGCCCGCGTCCGCGCGCGCGAGCGTGAGCAGGTCGCCTACGATATGGCCCAAGCGCGCGGCCTCGCGCTCGATCGCGCGCAACGTCGCGGCGTCATGGTCGGGCTCGCGCGCCTGCGCCAAGGCGACCTCCACGCGCGTGCGGAGAATCGTGACGGGCGTGCGGAGCTCGTGGGCGGCATCGGCCATGAAGCGGCGCATCTGCTCCATCGAGCGCTCGATCGGCGCGGTGGACTTGCGCACCAACAGGGAGCCGCCGCCGGTGAGGAGCAGCAGTGCCGCCAGAGCCGCCGCCCCGAAGGCTTCGATGAGCGACGCGTACTCGTCCTCCAGCTCCATCCGATCGGCCACCGCCGCGGCGACGTACGGCGTGCCCGTGGTTCCGGTGAAGTGCTCGGCGTAGAGCCGCAGCTCGCGATCGTGACGGCCATCCAGGTTCTGGAATCCCCGTTTCGAGTGCGTGGCCTCTCGCGCCCCGTTCTGGATCGCTGCCGGGACCTGCGCCGGCTTGATCGGCTGGAAGTCCGCGTCGAGCAGGTACAGCGATCGATCTGGGATGTGCAGCTCGTCGACCGCGTCCACGACGGCTCCGTGTGCACTCGTTCGTTCGGTCTCGCGAATGCGAGCGGCCTGCTCGAGGGCGGCCGCGGCGGCACGCAGCGATGCGTCCAGGTGCCGGGACATCTGGAGCCGGATGGTCACGAACAGGCCGCCCCCCAAGAGGGCCAGTACCAGCAGGAACACCCCCGCGTACCACGCGGTCAACTGGAGGCGCAGGCGGGCCAGCGGTCGCATCACGGCTGCTTCACGGGCCGAACCGGTAACCCGCGCCGCGCACGGTCGTGATCAGTTTCCGCTCGAAGCCGTCATCGATCTTGCGGCGCAAACGGCGCACCAGCACGTCGAGCACGTTGGCGAAGGGGTCATGGTTGTCGTCCCAGACGTGCGCCGTGATCGTGGTGCGGTTGATCACCTGTCCCTTGCGGCGCACGAACAGCTCCAGCAGGGCGAACTCCTTCGCGCTGAGCGTGACCGAGCGGCCCCCGCGGCGCACCTCGCGGCTGGCGAGATCGACCTCCAGATCGGCGATCCGGTGCAGCGCGGGCGTCAGCGCCGGGCTGCGGCGGGTCAGCGCCTTGAGCCGGGCGACGAGCTCGCGGAAGGCGAACGGCTTGGTAAGGTAGTCATCCGCTCCGACCTCGAGGCCCCGGACCCGGTCGTCCACGCCGTCCAGCGCCGTCAGCATCAGGACCGGCGTGGTAACGCCCTGGCGACGCAGCTCGGCGCAGATGTCGAAACCAGTGCCGCCAGGGAGGCGGACATCCAGGATAATCACGTCGTACGAGGCGCCCGTGGCGCGGGCTCGGCCCTCGGCGAACGTCCCGGCCAGCGTCGGGTCGATACGCTGCGCGCGCAGCCCGTCGCGCAGCAAGCCGGCCAGCTCCGGATCGTCCTCGACGATCAGCACCCGCACAGGCAACGCTCCGGTTCAGGAAGGCGGCGCTGCCGCTACCTCGATGGGCCGACTCGGAATCGAACCGAGAACCTAGCGATTAAGAGTCGCTTGCTCTGCCAGTTGAGCTATCGGCCCTAACCAAAAATACGTCGCGAGAACCTCGTCGCGAAAAATCGTCACGGAAGGACGTCACGAAGAACCGTGATCGGCGTGCGGACGATCTTTCGTGACGTCGTTCCGTGACGTTTCTCCGTGACGCTTCCTCGTGACGTTTCTCTAGTTTCGAGTGCCCCCAAGGAGAATCGAACTCCTGTTCCCACCTTGAAAGAGTGGTGTCCTAACCGTTAGACGATGGGGGCGAACGGCACGAAACGTAACACGAAACCGTAGCAAAAATGGCGTCGCGCGACAACGTGGGGAATAGCGGTAACGGGATTCGAACCCGTGTTTGAGCCTTGAGAGGGCTCCGTCCTTGTCCCCTAGACGATACCGCCGGGCGAGCGGAGAATATCACTAGCCGCCGAGGGCCAACGCAACTAGCCTTAAGGCCCACCACCGTTGTCCAACCCGGCCGAACCGTAGCGAGGAGTCCCAGCGAGGTGCGCCAGCAAGCGCAGCAGAAATCTGTGTGGTACGACCACCTGCGGAAGCTGGCGTCGTACAGTCTGCCGGAGATTCCCATCATCCTGGGCGCACTGCTTTACACGCAGTGGCGGGACCTCCAGCGGTCTGCCGGCGTCATCGCCTTCTACTACCCGTACGCCATGTTCGGCGCCGGCCTGCTGCTCGGCTGGCGGTTCCACCGCAGCCGGCTGCTGTTCGCGCTACTGTTGTTCGCCCTCGTCGACCGCTCGTTGCTCACCTTCGTCGCGAGCCGCGGCTTCACGCGCGACCACGTGGCATTCCAGGCGATGGCGTTTCTGCTGCCGCTCAACCTGGCTGCGCTCGCGCTCACGGCCGAGCGGGGGGTCTTCACCCCGCCGGGGCTCGTGCGTCTGGGCGCCATTCTCGGGCAGGTGGCGCTGGTCGCGATGCTCGAGCGGGGGACGCCGGGACCGGCCGCCGCCCTGCTGCACGCGCGGCTGCTCCCGCCGCGCTTGTTCGCCTGGACACCGCTCGCCGATCCGGCGTTGGTCGCGTTCTTCGTCTCGGCGGGACTGATGGTGGCGGGCCAGCTGCTGTCGCCCACGGCGACGGGCCGCTCGTTCTGCTGGTCGCTGCTCCCGGCGTTCCTGGGCTTTTCCGCCGTGCGCCCCGGGAGCCCCGGGTTCTCCACGTTCTATTTCGCGACGTCCGCCCTGCTCCTCATAATCGCCGTCGTCGAGGCGTCCTACCACATGGCGTACCAGGACGGCCTCACCGGCCTGCCAGCGCGGCGCGCCTTGAACGAGGCGCTGTTGCGGCTGGGCAGCCAGTACACCGTGGGGATGGTCGACGTGGACCATTTCAAGCGCATCAACGACAGTCACGGGCACGACGTTGGGGACCAAGTGCTGAAGATGGTAGCGGCGAAGCTCGCCCAGGTGGGCGGCGGCGGGCGGGCGTACCGCTACGGCGGCGAAGAGTTCGCGGTCCTCTTCCCGGGCAAGTCCGCCCAAGAGTGCCTCCCGGAGCTGGAGGCGCTGCGTCAGCTGGTCGAGGAAGCCAAATTCATCCTGCGCAGCCGCATCCGCTCGAAGCGGAAAAAGGAAAAGATCCTCTCGGACAGGGGACCGGGACAGCGCGTGCCCGTCACCGTCAGCATCGGCGTCGCCGAGAAGGATGCCCGGCACACCAAGCCCGATCAGGTCGTGAAGGCGGCCGATCGGGCTTTGTACCGCGCGAAGGACGGCGGGCGCAACCAGGTACAGGGGTAGCCCGCGCTACTGCGCCGCGCGCTTCGCCGTAGGGGGCAACAGGCTGTTCAGCCGCAGGTAGATCGCCATCTGGCTGTAGTGGTCCGCCCAGTCGGCGACGGTGATCAGTGTCGCCACTGCACGCGTCGCCTTGTGGCCGCCGAAGAACGAGATGCTGTCGCTGAGCTGCGCGTCCTGCATCGCGGCGAGCGCGGTCGCGCAGAACTGGAACGAGTCCTTCAAGCCGGCCACGAGCTTGTCCTTGGGGTCCGTCCCCGAGAACTTCGGCCGCTCCGGCCCCTTCTGACCGCTCGCGGCGCTGCACAGATAGTCGTTGCCATCCGCGATCAGGTGGGCGACCACGTCCCCGAAGCTCATCTGGGCCGGCGTGGGTTTGTAGCCGTACTTATCCGCCGGCATCTCTTCCGCGGCATCCGTGATGTTCTTTGCCTGGCGCTGCTCGATGGACCGGAACGCGTTCGACACTGGATTCTGGGCGTCCACGCCGCGCCGGTTCACCGACGCGCCGTCGGACAGGCCCACGGGCACGCCGTCGACGACGATGATCGGCTCGCGCACCTGAGCCGCGCTGGCGGCGGGCAGGGCGCAAACGGCCAGCAGGATGGTCCCGAGTGTGGCTCTCATGCCGAATCTCCTGTGAAAGACGTGGTGACGGCCGCCGAATTCTGCACCGGAAAGCCGCTGCCGTCCAGCGGGGCAGCGGGGACGCCTCATCGCTCCCCCGCACCTTCCTGTTCGGTTTCCCGCCTCCCGCCGCTCGCGTACTTCTCGAAATGCGGCTTCTCGACCAAGCGATAAAAGGCGAGAATGGCCGCGTGATCGAACACGGCCGCGGCGAGGCCCGGCCAGGACCCCGTGACCAGCGCAAAGCCGTAGGTCTGCAGGTAGCCCACCGTGTACATGGGATTCTTCAGATAGCGGTAGGGGCCCGCCGTGCACGGGCCTTCCCACTCACTCGGCACGAAGAAGTCCCGCCAGTAGTACGGCCCGCCGCCGAGTGTGGCCGCGGCCCAGAGCTTGACGGACGTGCCGATGATCACGAGCAGCGTGCCCACCGCCAGCACGGCGCCGCGGGGCAGGGCGCTGCTCAGGGTGCCCCAGGTGGCGAGGCACAGCAGCACGAAGCTCGCGGCGTCGTTGTACATCAGGGTCGCTCCCAGCCGCCGGAACCGGCGAAATCCTCCCTCGGCGCCGTGCCGCAGGGTCAAGTAGCCGGTCCGCTCCTGTCGCCCCAGCGCGAGCCCGATGTACAGCACGTAGGCCAGCCGGCTGGCGAGGTGATAGGCGAGCGCGAGCAGGCCCCAGGGAAGCGCGGACATGGCGACGGAAGCTGTAGCGCGCGCGCCAAACGTCAAGGAAGCTGGCCCGAAGCCGCGCCGGCCTCTGCGCTCGCTCGCGATCAGGGCTCAGAACCGCAGCAGATAGCTCAGCTTGACGAACACCTGACGGCCGATCGACGTGTCGGGTGACCGGCGGCGCGCGACCTCAGGAGGGCTGCCCACGAGCCCGAGGTTCCGGTAGCTGTCGGTGTAGCCCACGTACACGGCCGTGCCCGGGTTCAGCAGATAGGTCAGCAGCACGTCCGCCCGCCACTGCTTGTCGTCCTCGACGTCCGCGAGGGTCGTGTCGCCGCTTTCCGCTTCGTAGTCAACGATGGCCCGCAGGGAGACGAAGCGGTTGAACTGATAGTTGACGTTGGCGCGCAACAGGCGCTCGCTCAAGACGCGCGCTCCCCCCCGCGTGTTCAGCCGGCTGAAGATGTAGGCCTGATCCATCCGCAGGCGCGACGTGGGTCGGAGCGTCACGTTGACCTCGGCCTCCGCCGCCCGGCCGAGGAACGGTGTCAGCCCGTCCGCCGGGTCGTGGTTCACCGCAGTGCCCCACGTGTAGGAGGCGTCGAGCCCGAACCACTTGAGCCACTCGGTTGCAAGCGTGGCCTTAGTCTCGTAGGGGCGGAACCCGACTTCCTCGAACAGCTCGAAGGCCTCGGTCCGCTCCAGCTTGATCTCGCTCTGGCCGACGAGCTCCACTTTGAGCTGAGCGCCGATCTCCCGGTCCAGGATGGCGCCGCCCGGGTCCCAGTTGTACAGGATGGATAGGGTGGGGCCGTAGGCGACCACTGGGCTGCCCTTGGGCCGCCACTTGTACTGCCACTCGTGCTTCGTTTGGCGGTAGCCCGTGCGCTTCACGAAGCCGAGGGGGGCGACGAAGTCGGGGCTGAATGCTAAGTAACGGCCGACGTAGTCGACGTGGCGCCCGTCGCGCTGCAGCTCCGCCAGGGCGCCGAATCCCGCGACCAGCGCGCTTTCGTCGAGTTCACGCGTCTCGCTCCGGATCACCTGGCCGACGAATGCCCAGTTCTTGCCGAACCGCAACCGGCCGTCGAGCGAGTACATCCGGTTGAAGCTTCCTTCAAGCTCGCGGTCGGTGACCAGGAAGCCGATGGTCGACTCCTCCCCGAGCTCGCGCTGGACGCGGAGCGCGCCGACTCCCGCCCGGCTGCCGGCGAGCGGATCGGGCGCGGGCACGTGGCCGGGCTCCCGGTCGTTGATGGCGATGGCGCCCACGGTCCAACGCCCCGCCTTGCCGGTGAGCCGGAGGCCAGCGCCCGGATCCACGACGCGGCGCGAGAAGAACAGGTTCACGGGCGTCTGGAAGTAGCCGGCGTTTTCGATGAAGAACGGCCGCTTTTCCGGGAAGAACACCTCGAAGCGCTCGTTCAGCGTGACCTGCGGATCGTCCGTCTCGACCTGGCTGAAGTCGGGGTTGACCGTCGCGTCCAGCGTCAAGGCGTCCCGCAGCACGACCTTCGCGTCGAGCCCGACGCGCTCGTCGCCCTCCGTCACGAACGCCGGCGCGTCCTCGTCGAGGAACCGAGCGCGCGCCAGGGTGCTGTAGGGGTTGAGCTGGATGTTGCGTCCGGGCGAGATGCGCTCGAGCCCCTGGAGCACGGCGAACTGGGGCACGAAGCCCTTGACGCGCTTGGTGAGGTGCGGCCAATAGGATTCTTCGTTGTTGCGCCGGATGATCCGGCCCACCGCGACGCCCCAGGTCTGGACGGGCGCGCGCGGGAACCGCAAGCTGCGGAACGGGATGGCGAGCCGGACGACGTAGCCGTCCTCCGTTAGACGGCCCTCCGACTGCCACACCACGTCGTAGCTCAGATCCTCGTCCTGGCCCTCCGTGCGGATGCCGTCGAGCTGCACACCCCGCGGGTTGGCCATGAAGACGTAGGCGTGTTCTCGATCGTGGAACGCGTCCAGATAAATCGCCACCGCGTCGTCGCCGCCGATCTCCTCGCGCCGGGCAATGCTCGCCCGGATCTTGGCGGGCTCGTCGCGGCACACGAAGACCACGTAGAGGTTGTCGTCGTCGTAGGAGAGGTAGACCGTGGTCGGCTGGCCTACCGGCGTGCCGTCGCCCGGCTCGCGCTGGCGCAGGTCGGTGATAGCGACGCCGAGGCCGCCCTCGCCCGTCTCGATGTACCGGTGCCGTGGCCCACCCTCCGTGTGGCGGCGGTCCAGGAATTCATCCAGATGCGGGGGCGACGAGACGCGGCTGATCTGGAGCAGGCGCGCCGGCTCTTGGGCGTCGCAAAGCAGCACACTCAGAACGAGTGCCCCGAGTGAGATGACGAAGCATGCGACACGATGCGGGATCAAACTCACGGTAACCTCCCTGACCTTGCAACCGCTCGTCGTGGCTGGCGCCGCAACACCGTTCGCTCAGAGCGCCCTGGCCAGGCGGGCGGCCTCGCCCAAGAGAACCTGCGCCCGCGCCCGCCAGTCGTCCTTGCGCCGCTTCAGCTGACGCCGGGCGAGACGCAGCAAGGCCGCTACCCGGTACCAGATCAGGGCGTCGCCGTCCAAGAACGGCCGCGTCCCGGCCAGAAACACCGCTTGTGCGCGCGCCGCCCGCGCCGCGGCCGCGTCGAGCAGCCCGGTTCGCGTCACCGTGGCCAAGAACATGGCGGCGTCGAGTTCCAGCGGTCCCTGCCCGAAGTGTCGCCAGTCGATCACACCCACAGCGTCGTCCTGATCCAGCACGTGCCGGTCGTACAGCGCGCCGTGTACGAGTCGTGGCACACCGTCACTCGGTTGCGAGTCCGCCAGCGCCTCGCCTACCGCGCTCGCGGCGGCTCGGAGCGTGGGGTCCACGGCGACGAGCTCGGTGACGCTTCGGCCCGCCTCGCAGAGCACGTGCCCCGCGCCCAGCGCCTGGCCCAAGGGCACCGGCAGCGAGAACGCGCGCTCGAGCCAGCGCGCGCCCAGCTCCCCAGCACGCTCGCCCTGCCCCGTCTTCAGCAGCTCGTGCGTCGTGGCTCCGTCGAGCCAACCGATGACGAGCACCCGGAAGTCATGATCGCACACGAGCAGGGGCGGGACCCGGGCGCCCGAGTCGCCTCCCAGGCCGGCCGCGAGAGCTCGGTACACGCGGGCTTCGGACGCCGGGTCCGCGGCGTAGGCCTTGACGACGAAGCGACGGTTGCCGGCGCAGGCGGCAATCGTGGCTCGCGAGCCCGGCGTGTAACCGCGGAGCGCCAGCTCGATGCCGCGACCGTCCAGACCCAGGGCTGGGATCGCTCGCGCCAGGCCCAAGGCGCGGATAGCGCCGACCCCTGGCAGGGCCGGATCGTCAGGAAGGTCGATGGCGGGTTTCATCGAGCAGCTTGCGGATCCGCTCGAGCTCTTCGGGCGTCGCCGGCCTGGTCGCGAGCGCCTGGAGGATCAGCGCCAGGGCCGCGCCGTTGGGTCTGAACGCCGCCGCGGGCGCCTCGGCACGAGGCTCCGGCGCCGGCTGCCCGGCGCGCTCGGCGAGCTGCAGCGCTTCACCCAGCATGGCCTGCGCCCGCGTCAACCAGTGAGGCTTGCGTCGTTCGACGACGTGAACCTTGGACGCCAGGCGCAGCAACGCGGCCGCGCGATGCCACGCGACCGCGCGCTCGTCGAGCAGGCCCTCGGTCCCGGCCAGGAACGCCTGCTCCGCTCGCGCGGCATCGGCGACGAGCGCCGGGTGATCGAGCCCGAGCCGCCATGTCGTGGCGAGGAACATGCCGGCGTCCAGCTCGCACGGCCCTTGGCCGTAGCGCTCCCAGTCGATCACTCCCGGGCCGTCGCCCAGCTCCAGCACGTGCCGGGCGTAGAACGTGCCGTGCAGCAGGCGCGGTGCCTGCTCCCGTGGCTGCGTGTTGGCCAGCACTCGGGCCAACGCCTTGGCCGTCTTGCCCAGGCCGGGATCCGCCGCTACCAGGGCGGCGACCCATTCACCCGCCCGGTACAGCACGCGCGCCGAGCCCAGCTTCGGCCCGAGACCCAAAGGGAGCGCGGCAGCGCACCGCATCCAATCCGCGGCCAGCTGGCCCGCGCGCGCGCCCTTCCCCACCTTGACCAGCTCGTGCACCGTCGGTCCCTCCAGCCAGCCGATGACCAAGATCCGAAGGTCGTGTTGTCGAGCGAGGAGCGGCGGCACGCGGGGTCCGGCGTGGCCGGCGAGCCCGGCGCGGGCGAGGGCCTCGTACAGCTCGGCCTCCGGTGCGGGGTCGTACGCGTAGAGCTTGATGGCGAGGTGCCGGAGCCCCACGTGCGCTTCGAGTGTGGCGCGGGCCCCAGGCGTATAGCCGACGAGGCGGATTTCTACGGGACCTTCCTCGACCTCGAGCTGCGGGATGGCACGGGCCAGGCCCAGCGTGCGGATCGCCTCGATCCCCGGCAGCGCGGGATCAGCGGGAAGCTCGGTGGTCGGTTCCATTCGTCCCGCAGCCCGCCTCGATTCGCTCGATGGAGGTCGCACGCTACAGCCGCAGACGCGCCGACGTTTCAAATAGCAATGGATGTGCCTGAACGAACCTCCGCCGAGACCCAGCAGTCCGCGGCCCCGCCACGACGCTAGCGTGGCAGCGTCGCCGCACGCTGCTGCGCTCCCTCTGCGTGGCACCGAT
>Ga0209159_1000332_pt1 | contig 44918 bp, 40 predicted proteins | sample GraSoiAngelo_144_FD_185901 | JGI IMG/M metagenome (GOLD analysis project Ga0209159, IMG submission 185901) | Grasslands soil microbial communities from the Angelo Coastal Reserve, California, USA - 14_1009_02_40cm (SPAdes) (version 2) | ecosystem: Environmental > Terrestrial > Soil > Grasslands ...
GAGCAACTTCGCTACCAACCGACCTGCAAACACCAAACACAGCAAATTCTATGCTTTATCTAACGTCCGAATAAAGTGCGAATAACTTGTTTCTATACACCGCCATATTCTACTATGGCATTTCATAGATATCCCAGTGCAACCGAATGGTGGCTATATATCGCTCTCCGACTGACGTGTCAACATGAATTCGTTGCAAACCGGCACTAAATCTCTAAAGAGGAGTTGGACTCACAGAGGGGCGTGCGGGAGCTATGGCAGTTCCAGTACTTCAATGCGCTGTGTTGCTGGCTGGAGGTAAACGAGCAAACGTTCAGTTGGCTTGATGAACGGTCCGGCCGCCCACCACGGTGCGGAGCACCCGGACTTTGGTGTATTGCGATGGCGGGATTTTGGTCAGGTCGTCTGAGAGAATGAGGAAGTCGGCGTATTCGCCCAGCTTTAGTTCGCCCTTCTTCCCTTCCTCGAACTGCGCGTAAGCCGAACCAGAGGTATAGGCGCGGATGCAATCTTCCAGCGAAATCTTCTCCTGAGCCTCCCAGCCTTTCCTGGGCCCGCCTTCCGGCCGCTCGCGCGTCACGCAAGCATACAGGCCGCGAAACGGGCTGATGGGCTCGACGTTGTAGTCGGTCCCGAATGCGAGGCGGACGCCATTCTTCAGCATGGTGTTCCACGCGTATGCGCCCTTGATGCGCTCACTGCCGATGCGATCTTCGGCCCAGCGCATGTCCGTGGTTTGGTGCGAAGGCTGCATCGAGGCAATCACTTTGAGTTCCGCGAAGCGCTGAAAGTCCATTGGTGCAACCACCTGTGCGTGCTCGATGCGGTCACGGCGGTCGCGTGGCCCGTTAGCTTTTGCCACCGCTTGGAAAACGTCCAGGCAAATGCGGTTGGCGCGATCGCCGATGGCGTGAAACGCCAGTTGGAATCCAGCTTTGTCGCGCTCGATAGCCATGGCGCGCAGTTTGCCTGGATCGTACGTGAAGATGCCCGTCGAGGAAGGATCATCACTATAGGGTTCGAGCAGCGCCGCCGTGCGCGAACCCAGAGCGCCGTCGCTGACGGCCTTCAGCGCGCCGGTCTTCAACCATGGATCCCTATAGCCGCCCTGTGCGCGCCTATCCTGCAACTCATTGAGCGAGGCATTGAAAGGCAGCCACTCCGTGATGCGCGCGGTGAGTTTGCCGTCCTCCTTCAGTTGCTGATAAACCTGAAAATCTTCCCATGCCGAATTGTCCTGCACGGAAGTGACACCGTTGCGCGCGACATTCGCCAGCACGATTTCAATTCCCCGCCGCCGCTCTTCCGGTGAGGGATCCGGAATACGCACTTTCACCAACGCCATCGCGGCAGCCTCTTTCAACATTCCCGTTGGCTCGCCAAGCCCGTCGTGTTCAATTTCGCCGCCCGGCGGATTAGGCGTTGATTTGTCGATCTCCGCTTTCTTGAGCGCCAGCGAATTCGCCACCGCTACGTGGCCGGAAATGTGCGTGAGGATCACCGGATCTTTCGGCGCAACGGCATCGAGTTGCTGGCGATTCGGGAACCTCTTCTCCGGCCAGAGTGTGTGGTCCCATCCCCCGCCGGTGATCCACTCGCCTTCTTTGTGCCGCGCTACGGCCGCGGCTACGCGCTTCTGCATTTCCTCGACGGAAGGTACGCCCGTCAGCGGGACGGCAAGTTCATCGGCAGCGGCGCCACCGAGATGCACGTGCGCATCGTTGAAGCCGGGCATTACAAATTGGTCTTCGAGATGGACCGTCTCCGCGCCTTCCCGGCTGCCGCCGCAATCGAGCAAGATATGGGCCATCTTGCCGATGCAAGTGATTTTTCCTTCGCTGACAGCCATGGCCTCGGCCCACGGTTGCGCGGGATCGTTGGTGTAAATGCGGCCATGGGTGTAGAAGATCGTGCCCGAAGCTTTTTGTGCCGCGCTGGTTTTCGTGTGGAAAGCCGCTAAGATGACGACAACAAGTGGAAGGATACCGGCAAGGAATCGCACGCGATTCGCCCGGACCGTCATCGAGACTTCTCCTCTGCAACTCCGGAAACTCCAAGAGCCGTGAGAAGCGCGCGCTTCAACCCAGCCTCGCGACCAGCGGCATCGTACCATTCCTGGAGGGAGTGTGCTCCGCCGCCATTGCCGCCCGCACCGATGGAAATGGCCTCGATTCCAAGAGAGAGCGGAAGATTGGCGTCCGTCGACGAGCGCTCGATGCGCGATTGATTGCCGACGAAATCGTCGGCGGCGCGAAGCGCAGCCAGCAACGGCGAATCCGCAGCCAACTCTCCGCCTGGACGGCTGCCGAGCAATTCGACCTTCCATTCCAGTTTGCCCTTGGAACGATCGCGCGCGGATTCCATCTCATCGCGGACGCCCGCGACGATGCACTCGCGAAGCGCGGATTCGAGGCGCGCAAGTTCTTCTTCGCTCTCCGAACGAATGTCGACTTTCAAGCGCGCTTCATGGGGAACGGAATTTACGGAAGTGCCGCCCTCGATTTGGCCGATGTTGAAGGTAGTGCGCGGGCTGGCTGGAACCCTTGTGTTGATAAAGCGCATGGAGCCGCGGACCAGCGCGTTGATGGGATTGGGCATGCCGAAGTCCGACCAACTGTGGCCGCCTGGGCCGGTGATCAGAGCTTCAAGCCGGCGCGAAGCGAGAGCTTTTGTGGTCACGTGATCGGTGCCGGAGCCGTCAAGCACTACCACGGCTTTCAGTTTCCCTCGGTAGGTATCCACAATAGCCCGCATGCCGCGTAGATTGCCTTCACCCTCTTCACCGACGTCGCCGACAAATAGAATGGTGCGCTGCGGCTTGACGTGCGCGAAGTGCACGGCACGCGCCAGCGCCAGCAACGCCGCCACTCCGCTGCCGTTATCGGAGATTCCCGGCGCGGTCATGCGGCTGCCATCACGATGCACTTTGACGTCCGTACTCGGAGGAAAAACGGTGTCGAGGTGCGCCGCGACGACCACAATTTCCTTTTCATTCATGCCGCGCAGCTCCCCGATAACGTTGCCAGTCTTGTCGATCTGAGTCGCCAATCCAGAATCCGCCAGCAATTCCTTGACCGCACCTGCCCGCTGCGCTTCCTGAAATGGCGGTGCGGGAATTTCGGTAATGCGCGCCTGCTGGTCGTTGATCCAGGAAATATTAGGCGTGAACCAATCAAGAGCGGCGCGGACTCGCGCGTTCTCCGAGAGCCGTGAACCCTGGGCCTGGCGGGGGGCATGGGGAGGAGCAGCGGAACGAGCCGGCATACTCAGAAGAATAACGCAAACGAGAGCATGTTTCACCGTCGCATTACAACATCGTTTTTCGCTCAATTGTGTGCGGCCTCGGCGCAAAGAGCGAAAACTTCATCGTCGGTGAGCACGCGCGGCGACTGCTTGGCGGCATCAAAGATGCGCGTAACCGTGGCGTCATCCGCGGGAATGAGGTGCTTCTCCAGCCAGAACAGCACGTTGGATTTGCCGCTCATCGGGCCTATCTCGATTACCTGGTCAAGCCCGAAGAGATGCGCGGGCACGCCGCTGTAAACCGCATTGGCGAGCTCGAGATCATTTTTTCGGAACGCTTTGATGAGCGCGGCAGCGTGAACTCCGGTTGCGGTGCGAAACGCATCGTGGCCGATGACCGGATAGTTCGGCGGAATCAAAGTGTGCGTAGCCTTGGCGACTTTTTCGCAATATTCCTTGAGGCGAGAGAGATCCTGCTGGATGAGCCCCATAAGGCGAAGATTGACGAGCATTAATTCCATTGGCGTGTTGCCGACGCGTTCACCAAGGGCATTCGCAGCGGCGTGAACCTGATGCGCGCCGCCAGCGACGGCTGCGAGCGAATTGGCGACGGACAGGCCACGGTCGTTGTGGCCGTGCCAATCGATACGAATTTTCTCGCCGGACGGCTGTACCACTTGCTCGACGGCAAATTTCACCAGGTTGAACGCGCCATTCGGCGTGGCGTGGCCCACGGTGTCGCACAGAACAATGGCCCGCGCGCCGTTTCGAATAGCAGTCGAGTACAGCCGTTTCACGGTTTCAGGATCGGTACGAATTGTGTCTTCCGTGACGTACATGGACGGGAGGTTATTCTCGACCGCGAACTTCACAGCTTTCTCGGTAGTGCGCTCGAGGTGATCGACCGTCCAGTCTTCCACCAGACGGCGGATTGGGCTGGAGCCGAGAAACGTTGCGGCTTCGATCCCGATGCCCGCTTTCTGCGAAATCTCCACGATAGGGCGAATGTCATTTTCATGCGTGCGCGCGGCGCAGTTGGGCTTAATCTTCATGCGGTGCGCGGCGATTTCGCGAGCCAGCGCTTCGGTGTGCGCAAAGGCGCGCGGCCCGGCGCCCGGCAATCCAATATTGACGGAGTCGATTCGAAGGGATTCCATCAGGTGCAGGATTTCGATCTTTTCTTCGATGCCGGGGTCGAACACGGAAGGATTTTGCAGACCGTCGCGCAGCGTTTCATCATTCATTAGCACGCGTGTGCCGGCGGGAATTGCCGGCGGCGTGGCAACGTTCCAGTCGTAGATCCATTCGTTCTGCGGCACGGCAGGCCTCAATTGCTGCGGAATCGCAAACTCTAGTTGCGCAACGTATAGCTCTGCGGCTGCTGCGCGGGATCGGGGCGGTACAGCGTCCTGCAGAATTCGCAGCGGTAAATCTCCGCTTTCGGACCGATGATCGCCGCCACTTCCTTGGGGTAATCGTAGTAACGCTTCAAGTGGCCGTTGCAGAGTTTCCCTTTTTCATCCTTTTCATCGCACGCGCGCTGTTTGGGCTTGCGCGTTTTGATTTTGGGTGAAGCAGCAGTCTCTTCAGGCATCGAGGTCCTCTCTACAAACCGTGGTCGCGGAAAAAAGTTTTCATGGCGCTGCGCGCGTTTCGCAGCTTGGCGCCGATGCCGCCGGAAAATTCAAATTGCAGAAAAGCGTCCGCGGCGCGCTCCAGATCCGATCCGTAACGGTACCACCATGGCTTTTCGCTTCGCGGCAAGCCGTCGACATCAATATATTTCATTTGCACCATTTCGAGCAGCCCGGCTTTCCCATGCGTGCGACCCCAGCCGCTCGCGCCACACCCGCCATGCGGCGCTTCGGCAATACCGAAATAGCTGATGGCGTCGTTCACCATGACCGCGCCCGCGCGGAGTTCCGCTGCCAGCGCCATTCCTCGAGCTTTGTTCTTGGTCCAAATACTCGCTGCCAGGGCGAACGGCGAATCATTGGCGTGCGTAATCGCTTGTTGGGCATCACGGACAATTTGAATGGCGAGGATTGGCCCGAAGGTTTCCTCTTGAAACAGTCTCATCGAGGAATCGACAGCCGCAATGACTGTGGGCTCGAAAAAGTTGGGCCCGAGCTCGGGGCGTGCCCTTCCGCCGCACAGCACGTTAGCGCCGCGCGAAACCGCATCGTCAACTAAATCGATCATGCGCCGAACATGATCCAAACGAATCAGCGGACCCACGTCCGTCGCGGGATCGCTTCCCGGACCGATGCGGAGGTTCTTTGTTTTTTCCACACAAAGAGCGACAAATTTTTCTGCTACGGCCTGCTCGACAAACAACCGCTCGACGGAAAGGCAGACCTGCCCGCAGTTCGTGTAGCTGCCCCAGACGGCGGCGCTGCTCGCTACCTGTAGGTCCGCATCTGACAAAACGATCATGGCATCCTTGCCGCCCAGTTCGAGTACGGAGGGAATCAGCCTTTTTGCGCACGCTTCGGCTACACGCCGCCCAGTAGCCACGCTTCCCGTAAACATAACTTTATCCGGCGAGGCATCGATCAAGGCTTCGCCGACTTCTCCCCCGCCCTGGACAATTTTGATGAGGTCTTTCGGGAAGCCGGCATCGATGAAGAGTTTTTCGATGAGCGCTCCGCATTGCGGCGTGAAGTCACTCGTTTTGCAGACCACCGCATTTCCCGCGGTGGCCGCTGGAATGATCTGGCTCAAAGGGATGGCCAGCGGATAGTTCCACGAGGAAATGATGGCGATGACACCGAGAGGATCGTAAGCAAGATAGCCGCGCTTGGCTTTCGCAGCCGTGCTGTGATGTGGAACGCGCCGCGTCCGCAGGGCGCTCTCCGCGTTCTTGGACCAGTATTCCGCCGAGTCAAGGGCAACGAAAATATCCGCGAACAGCGCTTCCACGCGCGGCTTCCCCGATTCACGCACAACCGCGTCCACCAATTCATTGCGCGAGGCCATAATCCGCTCGCGAAGTACGCGCAACTTCGCGCACCGATCACGAATGGGGAACTTTGCCCAATCCCGCTGGGCGAGCCGCGCACGGGAAACGATCTCCGGCAACAACGATGCCGGAGTCCTCTCAAAATGCGCGTGCACTTCCCCGGTAGCCGGGTTGACGGAAGGGAGCGTATCGATGGGAATGGCCGTCGCAGCCATAAGCGGGATTCTAACCGATTTTGAAGTTGGAAGGTGGCGCGTCAGTTCAGATCCGTCCGATTTTGCTCTTGTCGGCGGACCCTGAGCCGAAGTCCGATCTAGCGGTCGGACTCAAGGCTTGCCAAGCCGCCACGCCTCGTCGTGCTGCACCTCAACCATCACGAGACCTTGCGGTGGAACCGTTGGACCCGACTTCGAGCGATCGCGCAATTCGTACAATCGGTCAATGTCCGATGGGGCGAGCTTCCCGCGCCCCACATCGAGCAGCGTGCCAACCATTTTGCGCACCATGTAACGAAGGAACGAGCGTCCGCGAACGGTAAACACTAGTTCTTCGTTGTCCGCCGAGCGCACTAACTCCGTCGAAAAGATTTCCCGCTCGGTGTCCCTTTCTTTGTCGTCTTCTTCGGAACCGGTCGACGCCGCAAACGAGGCGAAGTCGTGTGTACCAACGAACCGGGCCGCAGCGTCCCGCATGGCCTCTTCGTCTAGCGGAAATGGGTAGTGCAGCACATAACGCCAGATCATGGGTGGCACGACTCTTCCGCGGTACAAGCGATAACGGTAAGTCTTGCCTCGCGCAGACCATCGAGCATTGAAGTCTGGGCCGACTTCCTCCGCGCCCACGATTCGAATCGCGGGCGCAAGCAACGCGTTCAGCGCGCGCTGAAAATCTTGCGCGGACAGGCGCGATTGGGTTCGAAAGCTGCCAACCTGACCGAGCGCATGAACCCCGGCGTCCGTCCTCCCCGTGCCATGCAAGACGACGTTTTCCTGCGTCAGGCGCCGCAGCAGTCCGACAATTTCTCCTTGAATGGTGGGCTTGTTTGCCTGCATCTGCCAGCCATGGAAATCTGTGCCGTCGTACGCGATCGTCAGCTTGAAATAGCGCATGGAAAGAAAGGTATCAGCTTTTAATCATCCGCGTTCAAAGGAGGGATTACGTTCCAGCAAGCTCTTGATCAGGACTAAAGCGCCGTGCGAACAAAACGGCTCCCCGGCTTCACGGCAACGCTGCCTTCGCGGCAGAGTGGGCAATCATCTTCCTCGTAGCTGGCGATCGGCAATTGAATCAGGGACTGCGTTTCCACTTCGAAGTCAATCTTTCCACCACTGCGGTCGATCAGCGCGCCGGCGGCAACCACGCGCGCGCCCGCTTCTTCCACGACGTGAATGGCTTCCTGCGTCGACCCGCCGGTTGTCCAAACGTCTTCGATGACTAGCACGTGCTGGTCGTGTGCGAGCGAGAATCCGCGGCGCAGCGTCATCATGCCGCTGGCATCGCGCTCCACAAAGAGCGCTGGCGTTCCGCCACCCAGTGAACCCTTCTGCTCCGGCAGCGCTCGCGCAACTTCCTGGCCAATAATGAGCCCGCCCATTGCAGGTGAAACGACAGCATCAATCCTGGCGTCCGAAAAAAGCGCCGCCAGCGCCTGCCCCAGCTTCTCAGCAAAACGCGGATACTGCAGAACCAGCGCGCACTGAACGTATGTGCCGCTGTGCAGGCCACTGGACAACTCAAAGTGGCCGTGGCGAATAGCACCCGCCGCTTCGAACATCTTCAGTAATTCTTCCCGTTTCAACATTCGGTCCAGCTAACTGACGCCAGCTCCTAACTGTCGAAGTGTCAGGAGATTAAGCCGCCGCCTCTCGCGTTGTCAAGAAAGAGGGCCCCTGCTAGACTGCTTCCTTCGCGCTGGTCCGCGCGGCAGAGCCTTCAGGACGGTTTCTGCATCCCAGGTGGGCCTGGCGCGACGCTGTCAGATTTCGGTCGTGGCCCCAAAACGGTCTGCTGCTTGAAACAAATTCCATTCTGCGAACGTTTTACAGAGTTGAGTACATATAACTGAAGCCCCTTGAGAGAGGAAACTTGAGGGTAAGGAGCACTATGAAGACGCTGTATGCTCGACCGCTATTGGCCGCCATACTGACCGCAACGCTCGTGGGGGGACCTATTTCGCCAGCCTTCGCACAGGATGCGCCGCAAAATCCCCAAGCAGCGCAGGCCAAGCCGGCCACGGCCATCGTGCCGGTCTCGCTTGGCACCGCGAAATACAACTACACCCGCGCGCCCAAGCCGTTTCCCAACCTGTTCGCTCCCTACAGCCCGATCAAGATCCCAGCGCCCGTTCTCACCAATTCGCCGCGAATCGACCAGCTCATCCACGAGGGCAAGATAGAGCTAAGCATGCAAGAAGCGGTAGAGCTGGCGCTCGAAAACAGCCTGGACATCGTGGTGCAACGGTATAACCCGTGGTTCGCGGACACCGGCATCCTGAAAGCAAACGCGGGGGGCTTTGGCGGCACTACTCCCGGCGCCGTGTTTGGCGGCTCCTCAGCGAATAACCCGCTGCTCAACTTCGATCCCGTTGTCACCACAGTCCTCACACTCGATGATCGCAAGTCCCCTATCAATAACCCTCTGACTTCCGGTACAGGCACGGGCATTTCCTCGCTTGCAGCCCTGGCTACCCACACGTCCATCTTCAATGTTCAATACGCCCAAGGATTCGCAACGGGAACCACCTTCTTCACGGCGTGGGATAACACGCGGAATTCGGCGTCCTTGAGCGCCAACCTCTTCAATCCCTCCGTGCAAACGACGATTTTTGCCGGGTTCCAGCAACAGTTGCTGAACGGCTTCGGGCGTTCCGTCGGAACGCGCAACATCCGCATCGCGAAGAACAACCGCAAGATTGCCGACTGGGCCTTCACCCAGCAAGCGATCACCACCGTCACGAACACCATCGCTGCTTATTGGGAGCTGGTTTTCGCCAGGGAAAACGTCAAGGTTCAGCAGCAAGCTGTGACGGTGGCCGAAAAGCTTTACAACGACAACAGGAAGCAACTCGAAATCGGAACAATGGCGCCGCTCGACGTCACCCGCGCAGAGTCCGAACTGGCCACCGATCGCCAGAACCTGATTGTGGCGCAAACCGTGCAACTTCAAGATCAGCAGACTCTCAAGAACGCCATCAGCAAGAATCCCCTGGCGCCTAATTTCGTAAACGTGGAGATCGTTCCCACGGACCTACCTTCGCGCCCGGAGGCCATCGAAGCTCCCACTTTTGAGGACGCCGTTAAGGAAGCATTTGCAAAGAGACCGGAATTGCAGGAAGAAGCGCTCAACTTGTTAAATGGAGAGATCGACCTAAAAGCCACGCGTAACGCCCTGCTACCAACCGCCACACTGACCGCTCAATACAGTTCGGTCGGACTTGCCGGTAACCAGGCACAGTTCACCACCGCTACTGTGGCAGGAGCTCCTGTCGTGGACGCAAACGGCAATCCCGTGCCCGGCGACTTTCTTCCTGCGACGCGATTCACGCCAAACGGCGTCGCGCAGGCCGGTTTCAGCGACGCCTTGAGCTCGGCCTTTCACAACAACTTCCCGGACTACCAGATATCGTTGAACGTGCAGATCCCCATCCGCAACCGCTCGGCGCAGGCGGACAATCAGCGCGCTATCCTGACGCAGCGTTGGCTCGAAGCGCAGTTGCAGCAAATGAAAAACGCTGCGCTGCTCGACGTCCGCAACACCTACATTGCCCTGACGCAGGACCGCGCCCAGGTCGATGCCGCCAGCAAGGCGCGCGAACTGCAGCAGCAGACCTTTGATGCCGAGCAGAAAAAGTATCAGCTGGGCGCGTCTACTGTTTACCTCGTCATTCAGACGCAGCGCGACCTCATCAACGCGCAAGGCACGGAACTTCGTGCTTTGGCCAACCTCGCCGAGGCCAAGGCCAATTACGAGCGCGCCGTCGGACGCACCCTCGAAGTCAATCGCGTCACCATCGCCGATGCCAAGACTGGCGAAGCGGAGCGCGAGACGCTTATCCCCGGCACCTTGCATGGACAAGTCGTTGGCACGGAGAAACTTTCGTTCAACACAGGCCAAAAGTAGGTCTCGCAGGCTACAATTCCTAACGGTCCGGGCGCTTGCGTCCGGGCCGTTCTTTTTTGCTTTGGACTCGCGCTTCTTGGTTCCCTCTTCTGGTTACGGCATCCCCGCCGCACTTGCCCCTTCCCTACCTTTCGCATAGCATGGAATTCTCAGGCGATTTATATCGTTGCCTGATGCCGTTCTCGGGAGCAATGCGCATGAGCGAACAGCGCAAGGGATCCACACAAACCGTTCCGCCGTCAGAAGAGTCTTCCGCGCATCGCGAGCCCTCCGCCCAGGAACAAGCGTGGGAGAAAAACACTCTTCAGCCCGCGCTGGAAAAAAACCCTGAACGGCAGACCGAGTTCACCACGATTTCCGGGCATCCCATTCGCAGGCTGTACACCAAAGCGGATCTGGCCAATTGGGATCCCAGCCGCGACCTCGGCTTCCCTGGCGAACCTCCATACACCCGCGGCATTCACTCGACAATGCACCGCAGCCGTCTCTGGACCATGCGGCAGTTCGCGGGCTTTGGCACCGCCGAAGACACCAACCAGCGTTTCCGCTATCTCCTCGCGCAGGGCCAGACCGGCCTGTCCACCGCCTTCGACTTACCCACCTTGATGGGCTACGACTCCGACCATCCGCTCTCCGAAGGCGAAGTCGGCAAGTGCGGCGTGGCCATCAGTTCGCTCGCCGATATGGAAGTGCTTTTCGACAAGATTCCCCTCGCCGACGTCACTACCTCGATGACCATCAATTCACCTGCCGCGGTCATCTGGGCAATGTACCTGGCCGTAGCCGAAAAGCAGGGCGCCGACTGGAAGGAAATTTCCGGCACGCTCCAGAACGATATCCTGAAGGAATACATCGCGCAGAAGGAATACATCTATCCCCCTGAACCCTCGATGCGACTGGTGATTGACACGTTCGAATTCGGCGTCAAGAACACGCCCAAGTTCAACACCATTTCGATCAGCGGCTATCACATTCGTGAAGCCGGCTCGACTGCCATTCAGGAACTGGCCTTCACCTTGCGCGACGGCCTCGAATATGTCGAATGGGGAATGCACCGCGGCCTCCATGTAGACCAGTTTGTGCCGCAGCTTTCGTTTTTTTTCAACGCGCACAATGATTTCTTCGAGGAAATCGCCAAGTACCGCGCCGCACGCCGCATCTGGCACAAAGCGATGGTTGAGCGCTACAAATCCAAGAATCCGCGCTCCTGGGCCTTGCGCTTCCACACGCAAACCGCCGGATGCTCTCTGACCGCGCAGCAGCCCTACAACAACGTCGTGCGCACCGCGATTCAAGCCCTCGCCGCGGTGCTTGGCGGCACGCAATCGCTCCACACCAATTCTCTCGACGAAGCTTGGGCCTTGCCCACGGAATTCGCCGCCACCATCGCTCTTCGGACGCAGCAAATCATCGCCCACGAAACCGGCGTCACCAATACCGTCGACCCGCTCGGCGGCTCGTATTTCGTCGAAACTCTCACTAACGAAGTCGAGCGCGGCGCTCGGGAATATATCGACCGCATCGACGCCATGGGCGGTATGGTTGCGGCCATCGAGCGCAGCTACCCGCAGCGCGAAATCGCCGAAGCCTCCTACCGTTACCAGGTGGCCGTGGACAAAAAGGAAAAAATCATCGTCGGCGTGAACGATTTCGTAGCCGAAGAAAAGCCTCTCGACATTCTGCAAATTGATGAAACCGTCGCGCACCGCCAGGCCGCCCGCCTGAAGAAACTTCGCGCCGATCGCTCGCAAGCCGAAGTCGACCGCCGCCTCAATGCTCTCCGCGCGGCCGCCAAAGGCAAAGAGAACCTCATGCCGTTCCTTTACGACGCCGTGAAATCCTACGCCACCCTCGGCGAAATTTGCGACGCACTCCGCGACGTCTTCGGCACCTACGAAGAAGTCGCCATCACCTAACCCATGCCCGAAAAAAAAATCCGAGTCTTAATCGCCAAGCCGGGCCTGGACGGTCACGACCGCGGCGCGAAAATCATCGCCCGTGCCTTGCGCGACGCCGGAATGGAAGTGGTCTACACCGGCCTGCGCCAGACCCCGGAGATGATCGCCTCCGCCGCCGTCCAGGAAGACGTCGACGTCATCGGCCTCTCCATCCTTTCCGGCGCGCACAACACCATCTGCCCCCAGCTCATGAAACTCCTCCATGAGAAAGGCATGAACGATGTCACCGTTCTTGTCGGAGGCATCATCCCCGAAGCCGACATCCCCGCCCTGAAGCAATCCGGCATTGCTGAAATCTTCCTCCCCGGAACTTCTACACAAGACATCGTGGACTTCATCCACAAGCGCGTGGCGCTCTCTTAGTTTTCCCGACAGAACTCGAACGCAGAGTTCACAACCATCACTGCTTCCCTCCATCTTTTTGTCTCTGCTGATATTTCTGCCGCTGCGCGCGATGCATCTGCTTCCATTGCTCCTTTTGTTCGTGCCGCGCTTCGGGATCGACTTTCCTCCGCAGAAATTCCTGCTCGCGCATCAGTTTTCGCCGATTTTCAAGCCGCGCGGGATCGAGCGTTCCCGCATCCAGCGCTGCCTGCACCGCGCATCCCGGCTCCCCTTCATGACGGCAATCGCCGAATCGGCACTTCCCCGCCAGCGCGTTAATGTCCGCAAAAACTTGTGCAACGCCGTCTTCCGCGTCCCACAGTTGCATCTCGCGCAAACCGGGCGTGTCCATCAACAACGCGCCGGCCGGCAAAATGAACAACTCCCTGCTTGTCGTGGTGTGCCGTCCCCGGCTATCGCTCTCGCGCACTGGGTGCACTTCTTGCACCGTCTGCCCCAGCAGCCGGTTCACAATCGTTGACTTCCCTACTCCTGATGACCCCAGCAACACCAGCGTTTGCCCGGGCCTCAAAAACTCCTCCAGTTCACCAAAACCGTCGCCGGTTTTCGCGCTCACAACACACACGGCCGTGCCAACTGTGACGCGCTCCATCTCGGCCGCCCTCGCGCACGCTTCTTCGCAAGTGTCCGCTTTGTTCAAAACGATCACGGGCTTCGCTCCGGATTCCCAGCACTGTGCGAGGTACCGTTCCACGCGACGCGGATTGAAATCGTCGTCCAATGCCGACACCAGCAGCGCCGTGTCCACATTCGCCGCAATCACCTGCTCTTCTATTCTCTTCCCCGGGGACTTGCGCACAAACTTGCTCCGCCTAGCCAAAACCTCCTGTATCACCGCGGTCGTGCTCGGGTCATGTAGTTCCGCCGCCACCCAATCGCCCACTGCCGGCCAGTCCGCGCCTTCGTCTGCCGCGAGACGCAGCTTGCCGCTGGCTTCCGCCGAGCGTTCACCGAACTCTCCCGCGACGCACCAGAATTTGCGTTGCTGCGCAATCACGCGCGCCGGTACCGCAGTCTTCCAGCCGCCGCACTGCCAAAACGCCTCAAAGTACGAATTCCATCCCCAACCCGTAAGTGCTCCAGTAATAGACACGGAAAAATCCTCCCGGGGCATTCACCGCTTCGCGGTGAATGCCTGCTATTCGTGCAGCACACAGCTGCAGCTAGCGCCAAATCAAAACAACATTCGTTTTAATCGGTTGGAATTGCGGGAGGGATGCTGCGGTCAGTTTCTGCCAGCCGCGGAGACACACCCACCCGCGAGAACTTTGCTAGTAGTTCGCACAGGCGCCTCCGTGGCTCAAATTGGCCGTCCTTCCCTGGTCAGAAGAAGGCCGAGGTCAAATCATAGTTGCGAGAGTGGAACTCGTCAATCTGCAATTGTCTAAGGAGTAGGCCATTCGGAACATGTGTCACACCTGCGCTAGGTAACGGCTCCATTCCTTCGATTCAGCCAACTTCCTCAAAATGACATTGCGATGAACCAGGAATCGCTCCATGTAAGCACGCAGGAATAGCTGATCTACAATTTTGCCGAGAATCCCTATTGGCGACTGAAACTCAAAACGATCATTCATCTGAGTACCTGTTGGATGCTCCAAAAACTCGTGGTCGTGTTTCATGCTTTTGAATGCGCCCGCGACCATAATGTCCTGAAAATGTTGTGGACGATTGAATTCAGTCACTCGAACCGTCAGTCGTTGCCTTAGTCCCAAATGGCGAGCTTCCCAGGTCACTTCGTCGTTGAGGCCAATGAGCCCCGTGGTCACGCCTGCGATTGCCCGCTCGCTGGTTCCTTCCGTCGAGTCTTGGTGAGCATCAATGCTGCGGGCGAGATCGAACACCCTTTCCCTTGGCGCAGAAATCACTGTAGAAAGCTCGATGACTGGCATGACCGCCACGCACCCGTCTCACATCTAGGTTCGCTAGGCTAAATCGGCGGTGCTACTTCACAACCTTCCCGTCCGTGTCTCGAACCTCGACTTTGCCCAAATTCAGCTTCTTCATGTCCTCTTCGATCTTCGCGCGGTCGCCGACCGCAAGTACGATCATCTTTTCCGGCTGAATGTATTTCTTCGCCACGGCCTGCGCTTGCTCGACCGTCACCGCATTAATACGCTCCGGCAGCGTCGAAAAATAATCCAGCGGCAGATTGTACGTAAACAGTTCCGCGAACGTCGCCGCCGCTTCCGTTCCGCGCTCGAACCGTCCCGGCAGCGACCGCGCGATGGAATCCTTCGAGAGGATCAGTTCCGCCGGCGTCATTTGCGTGTCGCGCATGCGTTTCAATTCGTTGAACACTTCCGTTGTCGCCGGAGCGGTCACGTCCGTCCGCACATCGGAAAACACGATGAACGGTCCCGGCGACCGGTGATACCGGAAGAACGATCCCGCTCCGTACGTGTACCCATGCGCTTCGCGCAGGTTCATGTTGATGCGGCTCGAGAACAGTCCGCCGAGGTCCGTGTTCATCACTTCCACCGGCACGTAGTCCGGCGTTGATCGCGCCAAGCCCATTGAGAAGCACACCAGAGTCGTCTGTGGCGCCCCCGGACGGTCCACCAGAATCAGCTTCGCGTCTGTTGTCTCCGGAGTTGCCAGCGCTGGCGGCGCCGGCCGCCCCGACTTCCAAGCGCCAAACTGTTTTTCCAGTAGCGGCTTCAACGTTGCCAGTTTGATGTTCCCCGTCACCACCAGCGCCGCATCGTCCGGGAAATAATTCTGCCTCCAGAACTTCTCCAGGTCGTCGCGCGAAATCGCCTGGATCGATTCCGTCGTGCCGCTGTCCGGATAGCCATACGAATGCCGCGGCCCAAAGAGCGCCGACGCCAGCACCCGGCTCGCGAGGGAAAACGGCTCGTCTTTTTCCTGGACAATGCTGGTCAGCCGTTCCGAGCGCACTCGTTCCAATTCATCCTTTGGAAAGCTCGGGTGCAGCGCTACGTCCGCGAGCAATTCCAGCGCATCGGGAAAATTTCTCGTCAGCGAACGCGTGGAGATTCCCGTCGTGTCTGTCCCCGCTCCGGAACTCAGCGTCGCGCCCAGGTCCGCCGCGCGATCGGCAATTTGCAGCGCCGAACGGGTGGTGGTTCCCTGCTGCAGCATTCGCGCCGTCATACTCGCCAGTCCCGGACGATCCACGGGATTCACTCCGCTTCCCGCGTGCAAAACCAGGTCCGCCGCCACCAGCGGCAGTCCTGGCCTTTCGCTGTACAGCACCGTCAATCCATTCGACAGCTTGAATTTTTCCGGCACCGGCAAGTGCAGCGCGCCGGCAGGTCCAGGCTTCGGCGGTTCGTTCCTCCACACCGCGTCGACGTTCACCGGCTCGCCATTGTTCTTGGAGGGATCCTTTTCCGGCGCCTTCGGAGTCGCCACTTCGGCGCCCAAATCCTGCTTCCCCGGCACTCCATAAACCACCGCACGCTGATTCCCCTTGAGCTGCCCTTCCGCAAACGCCTGAATCGATTCGGTCGACGCATTTTCGTAGCGTGCAATATCCGCCGCAAGAAAATCCGGCGTGCCCAGAAAATGGTTGTAACTGTTCAAGCGGTCGGCAACTCCACCGAATCCTCCCAGCGTCTCAAGACCTGCGATGATTCTCGATTCGATCACGTTGCGCGCCCGCATGAGCTCCTCGGCCGTGGGCCCGTCCTTCCGAAACGCATCCAGCTCCGTGTTGATCATTTTCTCGAGGTCCTCCAGTTTCACGCCGGCTTTGGCCGTCACCTGCACTTCGAACACGGAACCAAGAATCAGCGATTGCTGATTCACGGACACGTCCTGCGCAATCTGTTTTTCATACACAAGTTTCTTGTACAGTCGGCTGGACTTTCCGCCGCCGAGAATCGTTGCGACAAGATCTGCCTCGGCGTCGCCCGGCTTGAAAATCGGCGAAGTTAGCCACGCCATGTACACGCGCGGAAGCTGCACGTTGTCCTGTATGACTGTTCGGCGCTCGGAAGTAATCGGCGGCGTGTGCGCCTTGATCTTCGGGACATCTTCTCCGCGCTTCAGTGGCCCGAAATATTTCTGCACCAGTTCGCGGGCCTTCTCCGGATCAAAGTCCCCGACAATCGCCAGGCTCGCATTGTTCGGCGCGTAGTACAGCTTGAAGAAATTCCGCACGTCTTCGAGCTTCGCCGATTGAATGTCCTGGTGCGAACCAATCACTTCGCCATAGTAAGGATGGTCTTTGGGAAAAAGTTGGTGGAATAGACCCTCTTCCACTACGCCGTAAGGAGCGTTTTCCACGCTCTGCCGCCGCTCGTTGCGTACCACGTCCTGCTGATTCGAAAGGTTCGCCTGGTCTAGTTTGTCCGGCAAGTAGCCCATGCGGTCGGACTCCAGCCACAGCGCCAACTCCAATTGATTCGAAGGCAACGTCTCGAAATAATTCGTGCGGTCGAAATCCGTGGTGCCGTTGATATCCGAAGCGCCCGCGGCTTCCAAATAATGAAAGTGCGAACTCCCCGGCACGTGCCGCGAGCCTTCAAACATCATGTGTTCGAATAGATGCGCGAAACCGGTGCGCCCCGGGAGTTCATTCGCCGGACCCACGTGATACCACAAATTTACCGCCACCATCGGCAGCCGGTGATCTTCGGAAAGGATTACTTCCAGCCCGTTCTCCAGTTTGTATTTTTCGAATTTCAGTTGCGGCACTGCGAGCGGCGCAGGTTTGGCCGCCGCCGGCTTTGCGCCTGCTTGCGATGTCGATTTGGTTGGCGCCTTTGCCGGCGGCGTCTGCGCCCCGGCCAAGCTTCCAAACCATACCAAAGCGGTCAAGCCAAACCTGGAAACAATCTTGTAACGCTGCCTCATCACGGAATCCTTTCGAGATTGCACAATTGGGCGTTCAGCCAGTGGACAGCACTCGCAGGTATCCTCAGTAGCCCCGCTGTTAGCTTACCTTGGTTCTGAACGAGCGCAAGTCTTTTGCGGATTTGAATCATGGGAAAAACCGAGGCCGTTCGCACAACAGACAGCAAACCTCGTATACTGTCTCACTGGTTCTTTGCGCTTTGTAATTGGAAATCATTTTTTGACAGCTTGTTGGTTCGCGAGGTCCACGCGTGTCTGCTTCGGTTCTGAAAACCGCCGCCAATCTCAAATCACAGGAATTTGAAAAGAACACCCGCCACATCGTTGATTTATTGACAAAAATCAAGAACGAGGAAGAACAAATCCGCCAGGGCGGCGGCGCGAAGGCCGTCGAATCGCAGCACAAAAAGGGGCGCCTGACCGCACGCGAACGCATCGCCAAACTGCTCGACCCCGGTTCGCAATTTTTTGAATTGGGAATTTACGCCGCTTACGAAATGTATGAAGAGTGGGGCGGCGCGCCGGGCGCGGGAACGGTGACTGGCCTCGCGAAAGTTTGCGGGCGTACGTTCATGGTGATCGCGAATGACGCCACCGTAAAAGCCGGCGCGTTTTTTCCCATGACCGCGAAGAAAGTCATTCGCGCCCAAAACATGGCCATCGAAAACAGAATTCCCACAATTTACTTGGTCGATTCCGCGGGAGTTTTTTTGCCGCTCCAGGAAGATGTTTTTCCGGATACCGACGATTTTGGGCGCGTCTTCCGCAACAACGCGGTCATGTCCGCGATGGGCATTCCGCAAATCACCGCCATCATGGGCATGTGCGTGGCCGGCGGCGCGTATCTTCCGGTGATGTGCGATCACATTTTGATGACCGAAGGCTCGGGTTTATTTTTGGCGGGCCCCGCGCTGGTGCAGGCCGCCATCGGACAAAAAACTTCCGCGGAAGACCTTGGCGGCGCGAAAATGCACGCCCAAATCAGCGGCACGGTGGATTTTCGCGAACCGGACGACGATGCGTGCATCGCGCGCCTTCGGGCGCTCGTGGACAAGATGGGAGCGCCCAACGCTTCGCCCTTCAGCCACGTGAAATCCCGCGAACCGCTATATTCCGGCGAGGACATCTACGGAATCTTTTCGAGCGATCCCGGCAAGCAATACGACATGCGGGAAATTATCTCCCGGGTTGTGGACGCCAGCGAGTTCGAAGAATATCGCGCGGAGTATGGCGAAACGGTGCTGTGCGGATACGCGCGCGTCGGCGGGTGGGCCGTCGGCATTGTCGCCAATCAAAAAAAACATGTGCAGACGCTGGCGCGCGGCTCGGACCAGAAACGTGTCGAATTCGGTGGCGTGATTTATACCGAGTCCGCGGAAAAAGCCGCGCGCTTCATTCTCGATTGCAATCAGAACCGCATCCCGCTTGTTTTTCTACACGACGTAAACGGCTTCATGGTTGGCAAAGACGCTGAATGGAGTGGCATCATTCGTGCCGGCGCAAAAATGGTGAACGCGGTCGCCAACAGCGTCGTGCCGAAAATTACCGTGATTTGTGGTGGCAGCTTCGGCGCCGGAAATTACGCCATGTGCGGCAAAGCTTACGACCCGCGTTTCATGTTCGCCTGGCCCACCGCGCGCTTTGCAGTGATGAGCGGTGACGCCGCGGCCAGCACGCTAGCCGAAATAAAACTAAAGCAACTCGAGCGCGCTGGAAAAAGAGTCGACGAAAAACAGAAAAAAGAATTGGTCGAATCTGTCCGCGCCACTTACGAACATCAAACCGATCCGCGCTACGCTGCCGCGCGCCTGTGGGTCGACGCCATCATCGATCCCGCGCACACGCGCGACGCGCTGATCTGGGCCCTCGAAGCCGCCGCGCTCAATCCCGAAGTCCGCGAATTCAAAACCGGCGTTCTGCAGACCTGACATGGAAAACGTGAAACTGATCGAGTGCCCGCGGGATGCGTGGCAGGGATTGCCGGATTTTATTCCCACGGAATACAAGGCGGAGTATCTAAAGGAACTTGTGCTAGCGGGATTCAAACACATTGACGCGGTGAGTTTTGTTTCGCCGAAGCACGTGAAGCAGATGGCGGACAGCGAAGAAGTGATGACGAAGCTGAGTGCTTCTCTTCCCGCAGGGGTCGAGTTGCCCGAAATTATCGGCATCGTTGTGAACGAAAAAGGCTTGGAGCGGGCGCTGGCAACTCCAAGCGTCAGCACCATCGGATATCCATATTCGATTTCCGCATATTTTCGGCGCGCCAATGCCAACATGACGCGGGACGAATCGCGCTTGCTCGTCGAAAAGCTGAAGAAGGAAACTGCGGCGGCAAACCGCGGCCTGGTGATTTATATTTCGATGGCGTTCGGGAATCCGTACGGCGAGCCGTGGGGGCCGGAGATTGTCGCCGACGCTTTGGAGTGGCTGAAGGATGTTCGCGTGCGAACGGTTTCGCTGGCGGATACAGTCGGCACGGCTTCGCCGCAGCTGGTCGGCGATTTGTACCGCAGCGTGAAGGATCACGTTGCTGGAATTGAACTGGGTGTGCACCTTCACAGCCGGCCGGAAAATGCAGAAGAAAAAATCCTCGCGGCGTACGAGGCGGGCTGCCGGAGATTCGACAGTGCGTTGACGGGGCTTGGCGGCTGCCCGTTTGCGGGGGACAATCTGGTTGGGAACATCGCAACGGAAGATGTTCTCGCGGCGCTGCGCAAAGCGGGCGCCGATCCCGGAATAGATTCCGCGCGGCTTACGAAAGCGCTCGAAATGACCAACGAGATTCGCGCGAAGTATGCGCACGCACCATTTGTAAATTGAAAGGAGTTCCGACCATGTATTCGACACTCCTTCTGGAAATTTCAGGAAATCTGGCAACCGTCACCCTGAACCGGCCCGAAAAACGCAATGCCATCTCCACGCAAATGATGGCGGAATTACAGACAGCGCTCGACCAAATCGAGAAGAGCCATGCGCGCGTGGCGATTTTGACGGGCAGCGGCAAAGCATTTTGCGCAGGCATGGATTTGGACATGCTCGCAGCCATCGCAAAACAATCCCCGGCGGAAAATCAGGAGGACTCGCGGCGGATTGCGAAAATGTTTCGCCGCATCTGGAGTTTTCCGCGGCCGCTGATCGCAGCGGTGAACGGTCCGGCTTACGCCGGAGGGTGCGGCATCGCAACGCTCTGCGATTTCACGCTCGCCGTGCCAGAAGCAAAGTTTGGGTACACGGAAGTAAAGATCGGCTTTCTGCCGGCGATTGTTTCCGTGTTCCTAACGAGGCAGATTGGAGAGAAGCGCTCCCGCGATCTATTGCTAACGGGCCGTATCATCGAAGCGGAGGAGGCGAAACAATTCGGCCTGGTATCGGAAATTGTTCCCGCAGAGCGCTTGATGGAACGCGCGCGCGAACTTGCAAACCTGCTGATCGCGGCGAGCCCCAGCAGCCTCACGCGTTCCAAACACCTTCTGGTCTCCTCGGCGGCCGCCGGCGTGGATCACGATCTGGAACGCGCCATCCTGGAAAACGCCCGCATTCGTTGCACACCCGATTTTCAGGAAGGGCTTGCTTCGTTTCTGGAGAAGCGCAAGCCGGTGTGGCAGGGCGACTCTGAAAAATAACGAACATGCGAATGATTGAATATCACGATGCAATAGTGCGCGTGCGCTATGCGGAAACGGACCAGATGGGCGTGGTTTATCACGCGAACTACTTGATCTGGTTCGAGGTCGGCCGCGTTGAATTGATTCGCGCGCTGGGAATCGAATACAAGCGCATGGAAATTGAAGACGATTGCCATATCGTGGTTGCTGACGCGCACTGCCGCTATCATCATTCGGCAATGTACGACGAAATGCTGCGCATCCGGACGCGCATCGCGGAGTCCCGGAACCGCACCGTCAAGTTTTCCTACGAAGTCATTCGCGACGCGGACGGAAAAGTCCTGGCGAATGGAGAAACGACGCACCTGATTTGCGGGAGCAACGGCCGCCCGAAAACGCTGCCGAAGAAGTACCACAGCGTATTCAGCGCCATCGTGGCGCCACAACCGGACCGGAGCAATGCATGAGCGTCGCGCTGAGCGGAAACGATCTCACGTTTCCACAACTCTACGATGTAGCCCTGGGCGGCGAACAGGTCCAACTGACAGCTTCGGCAATCGAGCGAATGAGTGCTTCGCGCGCGGTGGTGGACCGACTGGTAGCATCGGGGGAAACGGCTTACGGAATCAATACCGGCTTCGGGAAACTCGCTTCGGTGCGCATCTCCGCGGAACAAGTACGCCAACTACAGGTGAATCTTGTTCGCTCTCACGGGTGTGGCGTCGGCGCGCCGCTAAGTGAACCAGAGACGCGCGCGATGATGCTGCTGCGCGCGAACGCGCTGGCCAAGGGATTGAGCGGAGTGCGGCCCCTCGTCGTGGAAACACTTTGCAAAATGCTGAACGCCAAAGTGCATCCGGTGATTCCTTCACAAGGCTCTGTGGGCGCTTCCGGCGATCTTGCGCCGCTGGCGCATCTGGCGCAGGTGGTGATTGGCGAAGGCCGCGCAATGTTTCACGGGGAAACTTTGCCGGGCGGCGAAGCCATGAAGCGCGCGGGGATTACGCCGATCGCGTTGGAAGCAAAAGAAGGACTCTCGCTTTTGAACGGCACCCAGGGCATGCTGGCCCTGTTGAGCCTGGCTTTGCGCGAAGCGGATAATCTCGTGAACACCGCGGACGTGGCGGCTTCCCTTTCGCTGGATGCGCTCCGAGGAAGCCCCGGCGCGTTCGATGCGCGCATCATGCATGCGCGCGCGTATGCCGGAGCGGCAACGACGGCGCGGAATCTGGCACACTTGAATGAGGGCAGCCAGATTCGCGAATCTCATCGCGCGTCAGAAAAAGATCCGCGCGTGCAGGATGCGTACAGTCTGCGGTGTACGCCGCAAGTGCACGGCGCGGTGCGCGATTCACTGGCGCAGGCGAGGGAGATGGCCGCTGTCGAACTGAACAGCGCAACGGACAATCCACTGGTTTTCGTGCGCGATGCGAAGACCGGCGACATTATCAGCGGCGGAAATTTTCACGGACAGCCGCTGGCGATGGCGGCGGACCAAGTGGCGATTGCCATCGCGACGCTCAGCGGCATCGTCGAGCGGCGAATCGAGCAAATGACGAACCCACTGACCAGCATGCTGCCCGCGTTCCTGACACCGGAGCCGGGATTGAATTCGGGATTCATGATCGCGCAGGTAACGGCGGCAGCGCTAACAAGCGAGAACAAAGCGCTGGCAACGCCACATTCGGTCGATTCCATTTCCACGAGCGGCAATCAGGAAGATTACGTATCGATGGGCATGAGCGGGGCGCGGCGTTTGGGACGCATGCTGGAGAACCTGCGCCACACGATCGCGATTGAGTTGCTGTGCGCTTGCCAGGGGATTGACCTGCTGGCGCCGTTGCAAACGGGTACTCTGGCGCGCAGAGCATACGCATCCGTGCGGGCGAAATCGCACATGTTGTCCGAAGACAGGCCGCTGGCGCCGGATATTGAAGCGGTGGGAGAGTTGGTGGCCGACGGCGCGTTTTCCAGTCTCCTTGGTTGAGCCGTGGAATCCCAAACACAGAGTGCGTTGAGTGCACAGAGTTCACCGAGAAACCTCAGCCGATGGCGTGGCGGACTGGCTGACAAAGCAGAGCAGCCTGGCTAACCATAAACAAGACCCCCGGTTTTTGTAAGTTTTGCATCTAAAGGACTTAGAGCATGTGTGATTGGTTTAATCAACATTTACACTTACGGGTATTTTATGCAGGTGTTGATTCTAAAGGGACTTATATTCCGCCAGAATTGTGCAAAAATGCGGGCATTTTCTCCGGATTGCGGGGCGGGGGCTGAGCCGAACTAAGTCGCGGTTACAGGAACCGGCAGCAATAAAAAAAGCGGCAAACAGGCCGCCGCTGTTAGAGAGATTCCGCACTCTTACCTGTCTAGGATCTTAACAAAAATGGGCGGTCAAGAGTTTTTGGATGGGTGAGTCTACCGAGTTTACAGGCAAGGCAGAGTCGGATTTTCGCGCGATAGAGATTATTTCATGGCAGGTGGGGCATGTTCAGAAATTCTTCGAGGCTGTCCGCCACGGTTTCGCCGTGGGAGCGGCCGCCATTGTAGTCGAGGAAAATGACCGGGGAATCTTTGGCTCTGTGGTCGGAAGCGGCGATCCAATACCAGGAGCCGCGGCCGGTGTTTGCAAAGCAAAACCCGGGGCCCAACTCTTCTTCATAGGGCAATTCGTTTAGGGCTTCGACGTCCAGGGGCTCGAAGCAGTAGACCGGCCAGCGTTTCGGCCGCCAGCGTTGCTTGCCCGGCTTCTCCAACTGGAAACCAACGGACTGAATGGCGGACTTATCTTCGTACAACTGCAAGAGCCTTTCTGGCAAAAACATTCCTAATTCTTTTTCTACCGCCTCCGGTTGCGGATTCAGCAAGCGGCGCAAGTACGCTTCGTATGTGACCTTGATTTGTTCGGGGGTTTGGCGTGAGCGGAATCTTGTGACGGCTTGACGAATCCCCATAGCGATAACGAGCAGTACCACGGCGATCGCGAGAGGACCGAATACGAGGAGTGGAAGCCTATCCACATGCCAATGATACGGCATCGTGGGTCGATCCGACCTGGCAGACCGTTTCATAGCCATGACTGATTCGCACCGGAGTGGCTACATTCATGCGGGCCGGGGTTTCCCTTGCTGCATTTGGCGCAAATAAATCGAATGGTCGTCCAATCCTCAATGCCAAGTTGATGAGTAACACAAAGCTCAGTTAAGCGTTTTTCTGGCACATCGCCTTGCATCTGAAGTCGCACGCAAAAAGTTGAATACTCTGAGACTTGCCAGATTGAAAGTTCGTCGAACACGGGCACTTCGTTACCGTGCTGGTCAACACGAGCTCCGTTGGAGGCGCCGTCGTTCAGGACAATATCGTGAAAACGATGCCCTGACTCCGGGAGAGGCACGCTTAGAATGACCATTCGAGCTGGGTCAAGACGGCTTCCCCAAGCGACCTCGGCTACACCTGCGGGATCAAGCCTGACGCACGCTGTGACTGCCGGCATCCGTACTTCATCTGCGGTATTCTCCAACTTAATTCCACACCCTCCATGCTCTGCCCGCCTCCGGCCAGTTTCTCAATGCGGTGGCAGCGATACCTAAGTTCCACCATGCTGCCTCGTCCGACGGATCTAGCTCAAGTGCGCGCCGATTGAACCTCAAGCTTTCACTCCACCGACCAATGTTCTTCATGTGAAGTCCACGGTTGTACCAAGGCACGCTCCAGCGGGGATCAATGTTTGAAGCCAATTTGTAGAGACAGTCGCCGCGCTGCGATTTGCCGGAATTGATGCTCTGCGAACCAAGTTCGTTGAACCAAGCTGCTAGTGCGCGACGCATGTCAGGCGAGGCCCTCTAGGAAGAAAGTGAGCATGCAGTAGCCGGCGATGTAGGAGAAGGGGGGGAGCTCGAGGGAGTAGTGGCCGCAGGCGAGTTCGAGAGTGCGTGGTTCGGCGCCATGCCGGCGGAGGGAGTCCAGCATCTGGCGGGTGAGCGCGGGGAGCATGGTGGGGTCGTACTTGCCGTAGACCATGAAAGTGGTGCGGCCGGCGCCCATGCCGCGCTCGACGTAGGGCATGGGGCTGATGGGAGCCCAGTATTCGCGAAGCTCGTTGACAGTCACATGGTGGCGAAGGCCCTCCCAGACGTGGTTGGTGGTCATACCCTGGCTGATGACGTCGGCATAGTAGGTGGAGACGTGGAAAAAACCGCCGGCGCGGAGGCGTTCGTCGTGGACGAGAGTGACGTAGCCAACGGAAGATCCGATGCTGGTCCCGAGGATGCCGAGTTTGGAATAGCCCTGCTGCTCAAGCCAGTGGAGGCAGCGGCGAGCGTCCTGGACGGCCTGGCGGTTGGCCTGAAGCGTGAGGCCGATATTGGGGCCACAGATCTGGTCGGCACGCTCATGGCCGTGGGCCATGCGGCGATCGTGATAGGGCATGCTCATCTTGAGCACAGTGATCCCCATGCGTTGAATCCAGCGGCAAAGGCCGTTTTGGCCTTGCCATTTGGCGTTCCAGTTGGGCAAGACAAGGACAGCAGGGCCCGCCCCAACGCGTCTTCCTCGCGCGCGGGAGTTGACGGTTTCGTGAGCGGGAAAGAGCTGGGCGTGGACGGTGTTGTTTTCCGGCCAGGGAGATTCGATGGAACTAGTAAAGGTGAGAACGTTTTCGCGATCAAGGCGGTAATCGGGAGCAGGAGAGGCGACGTACCATTCGGTGCTCGACTCGATGGCTTTGCGAGCGTATTCACGGACGAACTTGGCGGGATCGGGGTCATTCGGGGCGCCGCCGATGTGTTCAAGGCCCCAGTGAAAGGGCTGAACGCGACGGTTGTCGTCTGTGGTCCAGCGGCGGTGCTCGTAGCGGCGGATTTTACGTTCGAACCAGTGCATGCGAAAAGTCAACAGTTCACAGTTTACAGTCAACAGCAAGAGAGAAAAAGCCAGAACAAACCACAAGAGGAGCGCGTCCGTCCGTGGTCTCTGCGAACTCTGCGTTGAAATCCCCGGAGAAGAAAGCGTTAGGAATGAGGCACGAGGGCGGCGGGGTTTGTTGAGGCCGTAGGATGGGTATGGCAGATTGAGAAGAGCGGCCGCGGAGTGGCCGGGCAAACCGTGGTCATCGCCTTCTTTTTTCTATTTGGGCTTATTGTGGGGAGCTTCCTGAATGTCTGCATCACGCGGATACCAGAGGATGCCTCCATCGTTTCGCCCGGGTCGTGCTGCCCGCGCTGCCAGACGCCGATCAAGCCGTATGACAATGTACCGGTGTTGGGGTGGCTCTGGCTGCGCGGGAAATGCCGGGCATGCGGGCTGCCGATTTCGCCGATGTACCCGCTAATTGAGCTGGCTACAGGACTGCTGTTTGTGGCGGCGTTTGTGGAGTTTGGGATCACCCAGGCGACAGTGAAATGGCTGTTTTTCACGTGCCTGCTTGTGATTCTGACCGTGACCGATTTGCGCGTGCGGCTGCTGCCTGACTTGGTTAACTGGCCGGGCTTTGTCGCGGGGCTCCTATTCTCGGCGTTTGTGCCGCCAAACAACGGATTTGCGAGCGTTCTGGCAGGGAGACTGCTGCAAGTGCGAGTCCCAGGATTCTTGGCTGGGATACTTGACGGAATCCTGGGCGCCGCTTTCGGGAGCTTTTTGCTGTGGGGGCTGGCGGCGGGCTACAAAGCGGTACGCGGCCACGAAGGTATGGGGATGGGCGACGTGAAAATGATGGCCATGATCGGGGCGTTTTTGGGGCTGCGAGGCACGTTTCTGACGCTCTTGGTGGGTAGCCTGCTAGGAAGCTTGATCGGGGTTGCACTGATATTGGCGTTGTACCTCGGTGGGTGGCGGAGTGGAGTAGCAAAACGGGCGAGCCGGCGCGGGCTGGGAACGGAGCGGCAGTTACGCTGGGCGATTGCGAGGCAATATCAATTGCCGTTGGGCACGTTTTTGGGGATTGGAGCGCTGGCGATTGTGTATGGCGGGCCGTTGGTTGCACAGCAATGGCCGATTTTCAGCGGCATCGTTGGTTAAAGAAAGTCAACAGTTGAACGTCTGAAGTTGAAAAAGGAAAAAGCAGGCAAAGGATAACGCTGAGCTGAGAGCGCAGAAACTCGCAGGGAATCGAGCGAAGCTGAAAGCCGAGATCATGTTCGGAACGCTGCAAGCTGGAAATAACACGCAGCACCTTTGGATGATCACCGCAGGACTGGGAGTTGGGCTCCTGGTGGTCACGGGGCTGGTGGTGTTTCTAATGCGGAAATCTTTCCGGAGCAGGCGGGAGGAGCAGAAAGAGGAATTCAAGACGAGCGGACCCGGCACGGAAAATCCTTCGGCGTTCATGGCGGCATCGATGCAGGGGGTGATTCACCAGCTGCGCGAGCAGGAAAAAGAATTGGAGAGGCTGCATCGCATCGAAAGAGAGCGTGCCGAACAGACGGAGCGGTTGAGCGAGGAAGTAACCAGGAATATGCCGGCAGGGCTGCTGGTCGTGAATGCCACGGGAATTATTTCCAGCTCGAATCCGGCCGCGGAGCAGGTTCTGGGAATTCGCGGGCTGGCCTTCCGGCGATACAACGAGGCGCTGGGAGCATCTTCAGGGATGTCCAGGCTGATAGCGGAGTGCCTTGAGAACGGAAAAATTTTTCGCCGCGAAGAAGTCGAGCATATTCCGCCCGCTGGAGACACACGCCATCTGGGAGTGACGATTTCCCCCATCCGGCGTGGCGAGGGAAAGATCAGCGGAGCGATCTGTTTGCTGACGGATTTGACGGAACTTGCCGCGCTCCAGCAACGGATTCAATTGAAGGAAAACCTGGCCGCCCTGGGCGAACTGTCCGCGGGAATCGCGCACGAGTTCAAGAACGCGCTGGCGACGATTTCGGGTTACGCGCAGATGATCCGGTCGGAGTCTTCCGAGGCCGAAGCTTTGGATTACGCGGAACGCATCCTGGAGCAAACTCGGAACATCACGCACGTGGTGACGGAGTTTCTAAAGTACGCGCGGCCGCTGGAAATTCCGGACGAGAGGGTGGCGCTGCAAACGATGGTCGAGCGGGTGGTCGCGGAAGTGAGAGAAACGCTTCCGCAGGTAAAGATTGGATGGGAAGGGACGTTCGGAGACGCGGGGGGAGACGAAGGGCTGTTGCGGCAAGCGCTGTTGAACTTGACGCGAAACGCGGCAGAGGCCTGCGCGCTGGCGGCTGACGGCGGAAGGGTCGGCATCTGCGGCGAAATCGTTCACGGCGAAGAGACAGGGTTCCAGCGGATCAGCGTTACGGATAACGGCCCGGGGATTCCTGCAAATGTAGCGCCGAAGCTTTTTCGTCCGTTTTTTACGACGAAGGCGAAGGGAACGGGGCTGGGACTGGCCGTGGTGCAGAAGATCATCGTGCAACACGGCGGACACGTCGAAGTGCGTAACCGGCCTGAAGGAGGCGCTGAGTTTATCGTTACGCTACCCCTACCGCGCAGCGTACCAGAAGCAGTAGAATCAAAGCACACCAGCATCTAAGAGTGTATCGAGGTATTCCGATTGTTCCGGGAGGTAGGACACTATGCGAGTGAGACTTTGGATGAAGGCGGTCTTAATTGTTCCTGTGCTGTGCCTGGGTGGGCTTTCCGCAGCAGCGCAACCTCAGGATTCTTCGCAGCAACAGACGGGTGATCCCGTCGCGGACGCCGCAAGAAAGGCCCGCGAAGCGAAGAAGGATACGACGAAGCCGAAGAAGGTTTACACCGACGATGATATTAAGACGAGCGCGCCAGAGAAGGCGGCGCCCAGCTCAGCTACCGGCGATGCCAACGGAAAGGCCGCTACGACCGCACAAGCGACGGGAGCCTCCGGGAAAGCTGGAGAGGAGCCCAAAGAAGATCCGAATAGCGAGGCGGCGTGGAGAAAGCGGTTTCAAGCGCAACGCGACAAGATTGCGAAAGCCGAAAAGGAACTTGATATTTTGACACGCGAACTGGAAAAGGCTCAAGTGGAATACTACCCTGATCCGCAAAAAGCTATGACCCAACAGAACACGCGCGCAGATATCAATGAGAAGCAGGCAAAAATCGATGCTAAGAAAAGGGACCTGGATCAGCTGAGGCAGGGATTGGATGACCTCGAAGACCAGCTAAGAAAGTCGGGCGGGGATCCAGGTTGGGCGCGGTAAAAGTTGCTCGAACGAGGGTTGTTGGTTTGTAAGTTTTCAGTTGTTAGAAGATCCCCTTAATTTTGGGTCTAAGAATTGTGCTTCAGTGTTTCACCGCTTTAAGTGTGTGGCGGCCCTGCTTCCCTTCTCTGCACATGTGTCTCTGGTTGTGCGCTGACGACGACTGGATTCATGGTAGAAACGAAAGAGATGGAACCTCTCCTCCTCGTGGAAGACAAGCCCGAACTGCGCACCATGCTGCGCAAGGCGTTGGAGCGCGCGGGCTATGCTGTGGACGAAGCGCCGGACGGCGCAGCGGCGATTCAAAAGATACGCGCGCGAAGATATTTGCTGGTGATCACCGACCTGAAGATGCCGGGGGCTTCGGGGCTGGAAGTTTTGCGCGAAACCAAGCAGGCGGATGCGGCGATACCGGTGCTCCTGCTTACCGCCTATGGTTCCGTGGAGGAAGCCGTAGCCGCTATGAAGGAAGGCGCGTTTGATTTTCTGCAGAAGCCGGTGGACCTGGAACATTTGAAGCTGTTGGTGCAGCGGGCCGCACGGCAGCAGGAATTACTACGCGAAAACTTGCTGCTCCGCGAAGAATATTCGACGCGCTACGGATTCCCGCGCATCGTGGGCGAACATCCTTCCATTCGAGAAGTGAGCCAGCAAATCCAGAAAGTCGCTGCGACGGATTCTACCTGCTTGCTGCTCGGGGAGAGCGGGACGGGCAAGGAATTGTTCGCGCTCGCGATTCATCACTTGTCGCCGCGGCGGAATCACCCGTTTGTGGCGCTGAATTGCGCTGCAATTCCCGAAGGCCTGGTGGAGAACGAACTCTTCGGGCACGAGCGCGGCGCATTCACGGGAGCGGGTGCGCGCAAGGTCGGGAAGATGGACCTGGCGCATCGCGGAACGCTTTTTCTAGATGAAATCGGAGAATTGCCGCTGGGGATTCAGGCAAAGCTCCTGCGCGTGCTGGAAGAGAAACGGTTTGAGCGCGTGGGCGGCACGCAATCGATTGATGTGGATGTCCGAATCGTGGTGGCCACGAATCGCGACTTGCGGAAGCTGGCGGAAGAAAAATTGTTTCGTGAAGATTTGTACTTCCGGATTTCGGCGGTTCCCATGACGATTCCTCCCTTGCGCGATCGCGGAAACGACGTGCTGCTGCTGGCGAACCACTTCCTGGAAAAATTCAGCCGCGAATTTGGAAAGCCGGGGCTGGAATTATCGGCCGAAGCGCGAGACCGGCTGCTGCATTATGGGTGGCGGGGGAACGTGCGCGAACTGCAGAATACTCTGGAGCGTGCCGTGATTCTGGCGGATGGCCTGTGCATTCGTCCTGAGGAGTTGCAATTGGCGGCGTCTAAGCCGGATGTGGAGAGCCTGCCGGCGGGAATGCTTACAGAGAATTTCAATTGGGAAGGATCGCTGGAAGAAGTGACCGGACGTGCCGCAAGTCACGTGGAAAAAGTGCTGCTGGAAAACACGATGCGCGAGTGCAAGTGGAACAAAACGCGCGCCGCGGAAAAGCTGGGCGTCTCACCGAAAACGCTGCTGGCGAAGTTGCGAAGCGCGGGGCTGGAAGAGTAGGAATCAATCCGGAGGTCTGACGTGGGCGGACATTTCTACTATTATTTCCTTCCGTATCAAGAAGACATCGAGTCCGCCCTGCAGGCGCTTCGGACGCAAGAGTTTGAGGCAGGCCGCTATAACCCCGCACTTCCATTCCCCTTCGACGACTGGCCCTCCCAGACATTCGGTATTGCCAGCAGGAAGAAGCATGATTCCATTCAAGCCGCTATTGAGGATTCAGAGGCAGACGGCACGCGTTCGATATTGGATATGGAACGTGTGGGCAAGCACGCCGATTACGGGGTAGTCGTGCAGCTCTCTTCGGACAGCCTGAACAATTTGTACAAGACGGATAGACCCACCCACCAAATGATAATGGAAAATATGGAATTCTTTGAAGAGATAGAGCGCGGCCAAGGAATCTACATTGTTGTGTACAAGGATGATAGCCCATCTGAAATTCTCTTTGCCGGAATCTCCTACGACTAACTGAGAAAACACTCAAAATTAGGCAGCATAGACCCGTCAATTGGGCGGGCGGATGGCGGTGTGAAGGGCGACGGTGCCGAGGGTCCAGACGCGATAATCCACTGACTGGTAGCCCACAGCGCGCATCAGCTCGGCGAGTTCGGGCGGGCGGAAGAAGCGAGCAACGGAGTTCGGCAGATATTTGTAAGCAGCTTGTTCACCGGAGATGAGCCCGCCGATCCTCGGCAGTACCTTGCAAAAATACCAGCGATAGAAATCGCCCAAGAATCCATCGGGCGGCTCGGTGAATTCCAGGATGGCGATGGTGCCGCCGGGCTCGAGCACGCGCTGCATCTCGCGCAGGCCGGCTTCGTAATTGGCCAGGTTGCGAAAGCCGAACGCGCTGGTCACCAAGTCGAAGGAAGCGCTGGCGAAAGGCAGGCGGAGCGCGTCGGCTTCGAAAAAAGGCATCGGTGTGGCAATGGCTTGGTTCGCGGTATGCCCCTGGGCGCCTTTATCCCTCGCGCGGACGAGCATGGTATGAGCAAAATCCGCGCCCACGACGCGGGCTCTTCCGGCTCGTGCGAGAGCGAACGCTAGATCGCCGGTTCCACAGCAAAGATCGAGCACGATGGCATCGGGGCGATCAAGAATAGGTTTCAATCGCCTGGCGGTACGGGCGCGCCAAAGCCGATCGAGCTGCAGCGAAAGAAGATGATTGAGCAGATCGTAGCGCGGGGCGATCTGCGTGAACATTTCGCGGACCTTGCTTGAAGCGTCAGCTTCGGAAACCGCGCCCTCAGGACGCGTTCCCTTGACCGGCGCGGCGGCTTCAGCCATGGCGCCCTCGCGACAGCTTGCTGCTCGCAGTAATGAGGCGCGGGGTGAAATGAAGGACGCGCTCGACGGCATGAAGAGGCACGGCGTCGTACGAGCGAGCTTCCCCGATGCGGGGCGAGAGGACAAAGCGAAGGATTCCGGCACGCGTTTTTTTGTCGGAGCGCATGGCCCCAAGCAATGCCGCTGGCGAAACGCGAGGCCAAGATGGCAAAGGTCCCAGCAGGCGAACCAACGCCACGATGCGGGAAACATCGTCAGCGCGCGTCAAACCGAGCTCGTGGCCAAGAAAAGCAGCCGCGATCATCCCCCAGGCCACCGCTTCGCCGTGCTGGTATCGCCGGTATTTCGTTACGCTTTCGAGGGCATGCGCAAAAGTGTGGCCGTAGTTTAGAATTTCGCGCAAGCCGGATTCTCGTTCGTCACGGCTCACCACGCGAGCTTTGATTTGGACGTTACGGGGAATTAGAAACCCGAGCGCCGAGCGATCCCGCCGCAGGACCTTCTCAAAATCTTTTTCGAGAATCGCGAACATCTTGGCGTCCGCGATGATGGAGTGTTTGATGACCTCCGCAAGGCCACCGCGAAATTCACGATCGGAGAGCGTGCGCAACAGCTCCGGATCCGTGAGTACCAACGCTGGCGGATAAAAGGCTCCGACAAGATTCTTCCCTTCGGGAAGATTAACGCCGGTCTTGCCGCCGATTGAACTGTCCACCTGAGAGACGAGCGTCGTTGGGATGTGCACAAGTTTCACCCCGCGCAGGAAGGAAGCCGCGGCGAAGCCAGCCACATCACCAACCACCCCGCCACCAACCGCGACGAGCAGAGACTTGCGATCGGCTCCGGCACGGCAGAGCGAACGAGTAATCTCTTCCACGCTACGAAGATTCTTTGCGGACTCCGCATCGTCGAAGAGATGGATGGTGCTGCCTTTGGAAAGCCGCAGTCCTCGCCGAACAGACTCTCCCACGGCGCGCCAGACTTTGGGAGAGGAAACAACGTGGAGGCTTGAGAACTGCCCCAGACCCTTAATTTCTTGCGCGGCGCGGCGAATCACGCCGGCACCGGAGAGAATTGAGTAGGGACCAACGGACGATTTGACGAGAATCCGTTTCATTTTCATGGATGAGACATTTTCAATGTAACACACGCCTCCCTTGCGTCGTATGCGGGCCAGCCGGTCAGCGGCGCAATTTCTTCGTGCTACCATACGAAGGCGGCAAAATTCCAACTCCCATGAGCGACTCCCACAAAAACTATCGTGCCGATTACGCGGTCGTTGGCAGCGGGATCGCCGGATTGCGCGCGGCGATCGAGCTAAGCAAAGCGGGAAGCGTGCTGGTTCTGGCGAAATCCAATCTGAGCGATTCCGCGACGGCCTGGGCGCAGGGAGGGATCGCCGTGGCCCTCTCCGACGAAGACGAGATCGGGCTTCATGAACAGGACACCATCAACGCCGGCGACGGCTTATGCCGCGCTGATGCGGTAGCTCTTGTAGTGGAAGAAGGCCCGAAGTACATCACACAGCTCATCGAATGGGGCACGGAATTCGACCGCGCGGGAACGAAGCTGGCCTTTACACGCGAAGCCGCGCACAGCCGTTCCCGGATATTGCACGCGCACGGCGACTCGACGGGCCGAGAGATCAGCCGGGCGCTTCTCGCGCGGGCACATAAGATTCCACACTTGCACCTGCGGGCGCACGCTTCCACCACGGAATTGATCGTGGAGCGCGGGCGCGTCGTGGGGCTTTGCTTTATCGATGAAACTGACGGGTCGGAGCATGAGGTGCGAGCCGGAGCCGTACTGTTGGCAACGGGCGGGCTCGGGCAAATTTATCGCGAGACGACCAATCCCGAAGTGGCCACAGGCGACGGCATGGCCATCGCGTACGACGCGGGCGCGGTGCTTTCTGACATGGAGTTCGTACAATTTCACCCGACGGCGCTGGCCGTCCAGGGTGCGCCGCGTTTTTTATTGTCGGAAGCGCTGCGCGGAGAAGGCGGGGTGCTGCGCAATATCGGCCTCGAGCGATTCATGAAACGCTACAACGAAGCGCAGGAACTGGCTTCGCGGGACATTGTGGCGCGCGCCATTGTCAGCGAAATGCACCGCACGCAAAGCACGCATGTATTTCTGGACATGACCAAGAAAAGCGAAGAGTTTCTGAAAAAACGTTTCCCGCGAATCTATGAGACGTGTTCGAGCTTCGGGCTTGATCTGGCCAGCGATATGGCCCCAGTTTGTCCTGCGGCGCATTACATGATGGGCGGAGTGAAGACCGATCTGTGGGGCCGGACTTCGCTGCCCGGCCTGTATGCCGCAGGCGAAACGGCCGCGACCGGCGTGCACGGCGCCAACCGATTGGCGAGCAATTCCCTGCTCGAAGGATTGGTGTTTGGAGCGCGCGCGGGGCAGGCCATGATGAAGGACGCGCCGGTCGGAAAGCGGAGCGGCGCCGCGCTCCCGGGAAGTCCCGCGCCGTTGCCGGGAAACTCTGCCACTGCGCAAAAGGAATCGGCGAAGGCGGCATCAAAATCAGCGTCAAATCCGTCGCATGCATGCGCCGCGCTGGCGAAGATTCGAGAGGTGATGTGGGGCGAAGTGGGGATTCTTCGCAGCGGAAAGGAATTGGCGGAAGCGATCAAGCAGCTGCAGGCGTTGGAACTGCCGAAATCCGAGAAGCCCGGGCGCGAAGGGCATGAGGTGCGAAACTTGCATGCGCTGGCGTTGTTGATTGCACGTTCAGCGCTGGCGCGTGAAGAAAGCAGGGGGAGCCACTACCGCTCGGATTTTCCATACCGGAATGACGAGGTTTTCGGGAAGCACTCGGTGGTGCAAAAAGGCAGGGATATAAAGTTCGAGGCGTAAGGAAAGTGCGCCGCCTCGGCCTCCCGCTGCGGTCGGAGCAAAAAGACGGCTCTTCTCACTTGGATTGGAGCTCTTTCACGCTTTCCAAGAAAACGTGTCCGACCGTAGCCAGGGTTTTGGGGCTGATTTTGTCCAGAGAATCCTGAGGCGTGTGCCAGTAACCGTTATTCGAGAAATCCCCGATCACGTCCACCGAGGGAACGCCGCGCTTCAGGAAAGAATCGTGGTCGTCTTGGGCGGATGTAGCGTCGTTTAGAAAAATGCCCGAGTAGCCCAGCTTCGCAGCGGTGTTCCAAACGAGGTCGACCAAAGCTGGTGTGGAACTGGATTCGCGCAGGAACCGGGCCTTGCGTCCGCCAACAATGTCTGCCAGCAGGAATGCCCTGATCTTCTTGAGGTCGCCATTGGTGGACAGGCGCGCGGCCATCTGGCGGCTGCCGTAGCGGCTGTCGGTGTCACTCCAGTCGTGCATGGCCTCCTCGCCGTCGAAGAAGGCGATCCACACAGCATACTTGCCGTGCTGGGCACAGAGGAGGCGCACGACTTCCAACATCAGGGCAGTGGAAGAGCCGGCGTCATCAGCGCCTACAAAAGTCGGCATTGGGTGCACTTCTCCTGTACGCGGATCGCGCGCCGACCGGGCCGTATCGTAGTGCGTGCCTAGAAGAATCACGCCGGGCTTCTCGCCGGGAATTTTGACCACGATGTTTTTCATGGCCAGGCGGCCGATGGGCGTGTCTGAAGTGAACGCGTCCGTTTCAACCGTGCAGCCGTAGCTTTTCAATTCCGATAACAGATATTCCTGCACTTGTGCGATAGCCGGTGAGCCCGAAGGACGCGGGCCGAAGCCGACTTGCTTGGCGACGTGCGCGAAAGCGCGTTTGCCGTCAAAGCCGCCAGTCTTTTCCGGAGGTGGAGCGTCATCGGCGGTTTGCGATGGATTGGAAGTATCGGCGCTCACGACAGCTGGCTGGTTCGCGGCCCGCGATGATTCGTTGCTGCTGGCTTTGCAACCGGTAAGGCCGAGGGGAAGAATCCAAATGACCAGGGCCACTCGCAGGATTAGTTTCGAAAACGAAGTCATTTAGCGCGCCTCCGCAGGAGTAGCCAGCCGCCGCTCACGCCGCCGCGTCACAACCGCGGAGACGGCAATCCCGACAAAATAAAGCCCGACCATCGGCGCCATGAAGATAAGCATGGTCATGGCATCGGGAGTGGGCGTAACGATGGCGGCAACGATGGCAATGACGAGAATGGCGTAACGGAAATTCTTCCACAGGAATTTTGGCGTGACGATGCCGAAGAGTGACAAAAAGAAAATCAAAATTGGCAATTCAAACACCAATCCAAGCCCGAGCAAGATCAATAGGACCAGGTCGAAGTACTCGTTGACGGTGATCATGGGCTTGATCGAACTTATGGGGCCCTGGAAACTGACCAGGAATCGCAGGATGTACGGCAAGGTGATGAAGTAGCCGAAGGCGATCCCCGCGACAAACAGAAACACAGTGGAAAAAATAAATCCGGTAACGGCGCTGCGCTCGTGTTTGTAAAGCGCCGGCGCGACGAAAAGCCAAACTTGATAAAGAACGACAGGCGAAGCAAGAACGATTCCGATATACACGCCAAGCGTGATGTAGGTGTTCAAGTACCCGGCAGGATGGGTGTAAACCAGCTCCGCGTTCAGATGCGCTTCCGTGAGCGCCTTGATGATGGGACGAATGATGAAATTGATGACGTACTTCGAAATATAGACGCCGATGAAAGCGCCAATTCCTATTGCGTAGAGCGAGTAGATAATTCGTTTGCGAAGCTCGCTGAGGTGTTCGAAAAAGGTCATTGCGCCGGCAGGCTCTTCTGCCGGTGCGGTAGTCTGCGTGTTGGATTCGGATTCGGGCACGGATTCAGGCCGGGGACTGGTGGTCATTGAGAGCTTCTTGGGAATTCGTAATGGCGGCACTTTCCGTGTTGCTTTCGGCTGCTTCTCCCGAGGAACGCGGAACTGATTCGGGAACGGGCGAGATCACGGGGTCTTCCGTGACGTAGGATTCGACCGGAGGCTCCCTTGGCGGCGCATCCGCGTCAGTAGAACCTGCAGTAGCGAGGGGCAAACTAGTCTCGCTGGCCACGGCCGAAGCAGCAGCCGCTTCGGCAGCCTTCTTGCGCTCGGCCTGAAGGGCTTGCCGCTCCATCTCGCGCATTTCCTCTTCAAACGCGCTCTTAAAGTCCGTCGAAGCCTTGCGGAACTCCGCCATGAGCTTGCCAAGGCTGCGGGCAAGCTCCGGCAGCTTCTGTGGCCCGAACACCACCAGCACCACGATAAACACCACAATCATGTGAGGAATGCTTAACATTGCGTTTGAGGGCCGTCTAAAGGGTCCATGGGCATCATAGAAAGGGTGTCAGCCGCTGTCAAACCGGACTTTACGACGGATGCGGTGTGCTATAATTTTAGCCTGAGCTGTCACGCGAGGTAGAGATGAATTCAGAGCGTCGCGGACTTGTAATTGTAGTGGCCGTACTGCTGGTATCCGCCGTCTTGGGTGGCATTTACGGCCCTAACGTGCGAGCCACGACCGCCTCGGCGGACGATTACCAGACGGCGGTTCGGGACTTCACGAAGGTCCTGAACGTGGTCCAGAACAATTATGCCGATACGGTCGACATAGATAAGGCTGTCTACCAAGGCGCCATTCCGGGCATGCTGCGCATGCTCGATCCCCATTCGAGTTTCTTCGATGCCAAGCAGTTCTCCCTCCTTCGTGAAGACCAGCGTGGCAAGTACTACGGCGTAGGCATGATCGTCGCGCCGCGCGACAACCACACCGTGGTTATGGCGCCGTATGCTGGCGCGCCGGCGTACAACGCGGGAATCCGCCCAGGTGACGTGATTGTCAAAGTCGACGACAAGTCCACCGATGGACTGACCACCACCGAAGTGGCGGACATGTTGAAGGGCCCGAAGGGAACCGTCGTAAAGATCACCATTTCGCGTGAGGGCTATGCCGAGCAGCTCGTTTTCACCGTGACCCGCGACGAGATACCGCGGCATTCCGTGGATATTGCGTTCATGCTGAAGCCGGGCGTCGGTTACATCCGGCTATCGGGATTTAACGAGACGACAGACCGCGAGATTGCCGACGCGTTGCGACAGCTCAATGCCCCCGCGCTGGACGGCCTGATTCTGGATATGCGCGGGAACCCCGGCGGTCTGCTGAACGAAGCGGTCGCGGTCGGAGATATGTTCCTGGATAAGAACCAACTGATCGTTTCGCATCACGGGCGCTCATCACCGGAGCGGCGGTATTACGCGGTGCGCGGAAATCAGGGCGTTACCGTTCCTCTGGTGATTCTCGTAAATAACAATTCGGCTTCAGCGACGGAAATTGTTTCCGGCGCGGTGCAGGACCATGACCGCGGGTTGATCGTGGGAGAGACGACCTTTGGCAAGGGTCTCGTGCAGACGGTCACGCCGCTCAGCGAGAATACCGGACTGGCGCTAACGACCGCGCGCTATTACACCCCAAGTGGGCGGCTGATTCAGCGGGACTACAAATCCGTTTCGCTCTATGAATATCACTATGAACGCAAAGTGCCCGATCATCCGACGGAAGTGAAACTGACGGACAGCGGGCGCCAGGTGACGGGCGGCGGCGGCATCACGCCGGACATCATCGTGCCCGCACCCAAGTTGACGAAGTTCGAACAGTTGCTCTATCGCGACGATGTGTTCTGGCCCGCCGAAACCGGCGTAGGTGGATTTACGCGCTACTATCTCGGCACCAAGCCCACCATTACGAAAGAGTTTGAGGCTGACGATAACGTGATGCGCGTCTTCCGCGAGTATCTGAGCAAGCACAGTGTCCGGTACACGGAGCCAGAAATGGCCGAAAGCCTCGACTGGATCAAGCGGAAGATCAAGCAGGAAGTGTTCATGTCGGCGTTCAACCAGCAGGAAGGCTTCAAGGTTCTGTTGGAAGCCGATCCGCAGGTGCAGAAAGCCGTGGAAGCGATTCCCCAGGCGCGCGCACTGTATCAGAACGCCAAGAAGATCGTGGCGCAGCGCGCAGGCAATTCGATCGAGCGGCCGTAAGGACAACGCACAGATTTACGCTTTGATGTTAGGGTCACGGCATCCTGCCCGGTCGGGAAACGTGATGCGTCCTTATGTGTTTGCAAGCAGCGGAACGCGTGTTGGCAAGCACCGGACCGTTTGCTAGAATTACCTCGCTGCTCGTGGGCGAGTAGCTCAGCTGGGAGAGCGCCTCGTTCGCAACGAGGAGGCCGAGGGTTCGAATCCCTTCTCGTCCACCAGATTCTAAACAACTTAACCGACTTTTCGGAATTCCAAAATCTTGCCAGACTTGCCATTTGGAACCTCCGCCGCTGCCTCCTGGTGGCCTGGCAGCGTGAACCCCGTTCCTGCTTTTTCTGTCCATCGCAAGCGCCATTCGCGCCGCTTCAGGAGTTTTTTGTACACCTCGGACACGTGTGACTTCGCGTGTCCCGACCAGAAGTGTTGCAGTGCCTTCGGGCACTCCGCCGTCTCGAGCTGCGTGATGCGGAACCGCCGAAAGATGTTAAACCCACGGGAATCGCCTGGCATCTTTCGTGGCGACCTATTAGTCTTCGTTGCCATCCGAACTGAGTGAGCTGGGCCATATCCTTCCAAAGCGAAAAGGACGCCTGCCCCCGTTTTTTCCAAGGGTCTTTTGCTGATTTGCCTTGGTGTGTTCTGTGTCATCCGTTGGGCCATGCACAGCACGGTTGCTGTGATCATCGCCCGTTCCCGCTGCCATTCGAGCGTTGCTTCGTTCGGCGTATCGTTGGGATATGCTGATGGACAGCTGTATTCTCGTTCGGGCTACGTCATTGTCAGGTTGGAGGTACCGTGATTGAGATTCACCCGAAAGAAATTAAAGGGTCTTGGGACCAAGGATATGTGCTCGACGTACACACGATTTCAAGTACCATGATTGGGTACAACGAATTCGGACATCCCGAATTCGACACTGTTCGATCACCCTTGGGTGAACTCGTGTACCGCTTGAAATATAGAGGAGACAGAGGTGCGATACCTTCCATTGTGGAGGCGATCACCGGATTCATGAAGACTTCCGGTATCAATCCTGATGTGGTCGTTCCGATGCCACCTTCAAAGTTGCAACGTACTTTCCAACCGGTCATTGAGGTTGGCACCGAGTTGGCCAAGGCTCTTGGAATCACCTTTAACGCGACGTCGCTTAAGAAATCAAAGTCCACGCCACAGATGAAGGACGTGGGCGATTTTTCGGCGCGAGTCGCCACTTTGGAAGCTACCTTCTTGAGTGACCGAGATCTCGAAGGCAGATCTGTACTGCTACTGGACGATCTTTTTCAATCTGGCGCAACTATGAACGTCGCAGCTCGGACTTTGAAACGCCAAGGGTTGGTCAAGTCAGTTTGTGCCCTTGCACTCACTCGTACGAGGAACTGAAACATGCATTCCGTCTTTGTGGCCGGTTCACGTGCATTGTCGAAGCTAAATGCACAGGTGAAAGAGCGCCTCGACAACATCCTGAGAAAAGAGTTCACCGTGTTAGTCGGCGACGCAAACGGCGCTGATAAGGCTGTGCAACGCTACCTCGCCGAACGCGAGTACGGACACGTAGTTGTTTATTGCATGGAAGTCTGTCGCAACAATGTGGGCAATTGGCCTATCCGGTCGCATTCCGCCGATCCGGCCGTCAAGCGAGATCGACATTATTACGGAATCAAAGATCGGGCTATGGCGAAAGATGCTAGTTGCGGATTCATGCTCTGGGACGGAATCAGCAAGGGAACTCTCACGAACGTGATAAATCTCCTTGGTTACAACAAAAAAGTATTGCTTTTCAGTGCTCCCAAGAAGCAATTCTTTACCTTGCGTACGGCAGGAGACCTTGACCACACCTTAAGAGCGAGCGGAATTAGGGATGTGGCGGCAGTCTTGGCTTCTCTGGAAAGCAAACATGTGACGACAGAGCATTTACGTTTTACTGGACTCAACCCATAAAGCCGCACGAACTTATAAGGTCCTTAAAGCAGTAGCGGCCACGAACTCCCCTTCTTCGCCGGCACTTTCCCAGGTTTGTCTTACACTATAGAACCAACATCGGAAGATAGGGGCACAGGCAGGGTTGAAAAACGGAACGAGAGGGACATCAGCCGTGCGAAGCACTGTGTCGAACCACTCGTGGTGAGCTTCTCAAACAGCACGGACATGTGCAAACGCGCTAAACGCACCACACTAGATTCCTGGTCTCGATTTGTGCGGCTCTGGATCGTCAAAGAGTGCTTCTCGGAACAACTTGTCTCCGGCGACCACGAATGCATGGGCTCGGGGGAGCCGAAGCGTCAGTGCACAAGCGGGGAGCGCCCGCCTCACCAAGGCCATGAGTGAGGTCGTCGCCCGCTGCTTCGGGCTCTTGTCTAATAACCACCACAGAATAATTGCCAGGTGCACTAGATAGAGGAGTCGACCCAATGCTGCCGCAACCTCTGGCCGAGGCGCGTCTGTCGCGCCGGCCACGGCATCGTGGAAGACCTCGTGAACTCGCTGTCGCGAGAACGCTGTGGTCGACGTAAACAGCCCTTCATTCGCGTCACCGACCAGGACCGAAACCAGCGCGGCGAGGGTGCTCCGATGAGGACTCAGGACCTGCAAACTCGTGGTGAGCGCGAACATGAACCGGTCACGCCACTTGGCGGACTTCATTTCCGCTGCACGAGCGGCGTATTTGGCGGAGAGCTCATCGTATAGCGCAAGGACCACCGCACGCTTGCTCGGAAAATAGCGGTAGAGAAGACCGACGCTGACGCGCGCCCGGTCCGCCACGTCTCGTAGTGTAGTCGCCTGGTAGCCGCGCTCCGCAATCAGTTCGATCGCCGTGTTGTAAAGACTGAGCCTTGCCGCAGCGCCCTGCGCTGTTCGCCCTCGCGGTCGGCCACGCCTACGCCGGTTCGGGGCGGTTCCTCGGCTATCAGGCTCCTTGCTATTTTCAGTGAACATGTTTATTATATTAAAGCATGCCTGACTCAGCTTTGCAAACGTCGATCTCGCCCAGAGGCGAACACTTGGTTCTCTACGACGGGGTGTGCGCGCTGTGCAATCGCCTGAATAACTTCGTGCTGCCGCGCGACAACCGAGGCGTCTTCGATTTCGCATCTCTCCAGAGTGCGATGGGTCGATCTGCTTTGCAAAGGTTCGGGAGAAATCCGGATGATCTGAACACCTTTTATCTCGTGACGAACTACCTGTCATTCGCCAAAACTCCAGCCGACTAGCTTCGCTGCTGTAACATTGTTACGCGATGATTGTGGCGATGGAGGGTAATTTCAGTCCTTCAGTCCAAGTCCCGTCGGATTCGAACCCAATGGAAATGCTGGGTCTCCCTTCCCAAGAAGGTGGAGGTATTGGAGATGAGCTGACGGCTAGTGAAGAAGCTCTACGATTTGGTTGGGCGAGTTGGGCGATTCACGGCCTTTTCAAAAAGCTAACTGATTGTGGCGACGCGTCTTAGCTTTAGTGATTCCCCGTTCGCAATGAGGAGGTCGTGGGTTCGAATCCCATCTCGTCCACCAAATCTCAAAAAAGCGACCTCGAGCGTGCCAAACAGTCCTACCGCAGCACGCCCGGACTAGCTGTTACGCGCAGGTCGACGCTGGCAACAGATTAGAACCCATCCCATCTCATAAATCGGATTGGGGTACTCCTGATAAAACACTAGCCGAACTTCACAGACTAATTCCGCCGTGGAGGCTGGATAGCACTCCGGTTAGCCGACCACTCGCCCGGAAGATGCCCGGTCAGCACGGTGCTTTCCCGGGCCTGGTTCTCTGCCTGAATTTCAACGTTTCTATTTTCCTCTTGCTTACCGGGGGCAGCGAGCGTATGTTGTACTCGGTTACCGAGGACATAAAACACATGAGCAAACCTTCCGATCTCGTGCAGGGCACGCTGGACATGTTGCTGCTGAAAATTCTGGCGCTTGAGCCGATGAACGGCTTCGCCGTCAGTCAGCGGTTAAAGCAAGTGTCCGGCGACGTTTTGCAGGTGAGCGACGGATCGCTCTACCCGGCTTTGCACAAGTTGGAGCAGGAGGGCTGGATTACAGCCGAGTGGAAAACATCCGAGTATGGCCGGCGGGCGAAATACTATTCGCTCACGCGGCTCGGGCGGCGACAGCTCGAAAAAGAGGCGGACAACTGGGGCAGGCTTTCGAACGCCATTTCGCGGGTTATCAAGCTGAAAGAGGCGTGAGCGTCGCGTGGCGCGAAACGGAGGTTGGATATGCGACCGGAGCATTGGCTGTACACAATTCCGCTACGGTTACGGTCTTTGTTTCGCTGGGCGCAGGCGGACCGGGAAGTGGATGACGAGCTGCGCGATCACCTCGACGTAAAAACGGAGCAATACGTCGCTCAAGGGATGACGCAAGAAGAAGCGCACCGCCGCGCGCGACTCGACCTGGGTGGTATCGAGCAAACCAAAGAGAAATGTCGCGACTGTGCCTACCGAAAACCTCGTCTGGCCCATTACGGCTCCCGCAGGGCCCATGTAACATGTTACACAGCCTCTTTGCATCTTGTTGATTTCAAATGTGCTTCTAGTTTTGGCGACTCCTTTTTCAGGTCATTGAGTAACCAGCCGCCTTCCACGCTTCGACACCGCCCTTTAATACCTTGACGTTGGTAAAGCCCTGCTCTCGATATTTCGCTGCCTGACCGACAGCACTCGCTTCGCCCGGTCACGCTCAATAGAAGATGATTTCCTGTGTCTTCGGCAGCGACGCCGCCCGGGATTGCAAGTTGGCGAAGGATATGGACCCGTCCAGATTTAGCATCCGGCATTTTGCCTCGTCCTCGTAGGCACAAACTAGCAGGGCTTGGTTTGCTTTTGACTTTGCGTGCGCTTGTTGCGCGCTGATTCGCTGGATGTCTGCCATGTGACCTCCTGTGTAAGAGCGTACCACGTGCGGTTCAGCGAGTGGCGGTGTGCCCAATTTTGCGCACCAGCATCCTAGATGATTTTTGTATACGTCCTTGCGTTTCCCGCGCCTCTGCGCAAAGATTCCGCCGAACTGACTCGAACGCCATGAGTAATGGAAAATCTCCAACCTTGTGGATTTACGACCACGCGCCGTGTCATTCGCCAAAACTCCGGCCGACCAGCTTCGCTGCTGTAACATTGTGATGGCGATGATTTTGGCGAGGGACAGGGTAATTTCAGTCCTTCAGTCCAAGTCCCTCGGATTCGAACCCGATGGAAATGCTGGGTCTCCCTTCCCAAGAAGGTGGAGGTATTGAGGTATTGGAGATGAGCTGACGGCTAGTGAAGAAGCTCTACGATTTGGTTGGGCGAGTTGGGCAATTCACGGCCTTTTCAAAAAGCTAACTGATTGTGGCGACGCGTCTTAGCTTTAGTGATTCCCCGTTCGCAATGAGGAGGCCGGGGGTTCGAATCCCCTCTCGTCCACCATCTTTCAAAAACGACCTCGAGCGTGCCAAACAGTTCCTACCGCGGCACGCTCGGACTAAGTTCACTACCCGGATAGCTTCCGGTACCTCGTCATCCACCCGGAACGACATTGCCTAAGCGCCGCCTCATCGGTAAACACTAGCCGACTTCCCGTTACCAATCCGGCCAACTTGCCTGAAGCCGTTTCTGGATTTCCGCGTTTGCGGACAACTCGCCCGGTCAATGAGTGTAATCGCGATTTTTCACCAATTTGGGCTGCCCTGCTCTCATCCCGCGGCATTAATCTCCTTGGCGACTCGCACGCCAGATTGTGCCGCACCTTCCATGAAAAGGAGAGTGGATGTGTGTTCCCCTGCAAAATGAAAGCGTCCCTCGACGGTCGCAACATGCGGAAAAAATGCCGTCATCTCACCCGGC
>Ga0209159_1000333_pt1 | contig 44760 bp, 42 predicted proteins | sample GraSoiAngelo_144_FD_185901 | JGI IMG/M metagenome (GOLD analysis project Ga0209159, IMG submission 185901) | Grasslands soil microbial communities from the Angelo Coastal Reserve, California, USA - 14_1009_02_40cm (SPAdes) (version 2) | ecosystem: Environmental > Terrestrial > Soil > Grasslands ...
CCTCGAGGGCGCGCTGGTCGGGGCGCTCATCGTCGGCGTCGTGCGCGAGGCCGGCATCGCGTGGTTCCCGGAGATCGAGCTGGCCGTGCTCTACCTCGCCGCGGCGATCGTGCTGCTGGTCCGGCCCGCCGGGCTCTTCGGGCGGCCGTGAGTACGCCGGCCGTCGCGGCGTCCGCGATCGCGCGCGAGACCGGATCGCTCCGTCACGTCTTCCGCTGGGCCCTGCCGGCCGCCGTGATCCTGCTCGTCGTGCCGTGGATCGTCCCGCAGTACACGGCGATCCTGCTCACGTACGGGCTCATCATGGCGATCGGGGCGCTCGGCTTCAACCTGCTCCTCGGATACACGGGACTCCTCTCGTTCGGCCACTCCGCGTATTTCGGGGTGGGCGCCTACGTCGTCGCGCTGATGGTCAAGTACCTCAGGGTCGGCTCGATGGAGCTGTTCCTCCTCGGGGCGATCGTCGGCTCGGTCATCGTCACCGCGGTGTTCGGGTTCGTGTGTGTACGGTACACGCGCATCTTCTTCGGCATCCTGACGCTCGCGCTCTCGCAGGTGCTGTGGTCGCTCGCGTTCAAGTTCTTCTGGGTGACCGGCGGCACCGACGGCCTCAGGGTGCCGACGCCGTCGCTCCTGGCGGGGCTCGCCACGGGCACGGGGGACAAGACCGACTTCATGTCGCACGCGTACTACTACTACGTGCTCGTCATCTTCTTCGCCTGCGTCGTCCTCATGTGGGTGATCGTGAACTCGCCCTTCGGCAAGGCGCTCCAGGCGATCCGCGACAACGAGACGCGCGCGGAGTTCGTCGGCGTCCAGATCTGGCGCTACCGCTTCGTGGCGTTCCTGGTGTCGGGCGTGTTCACGGGGCTCGCGGGCGCGCTCTGGGTGCCGCTGAATGGGCTCACGACGCCCGACATCATGCACTGGACCTTCTCGGGCGAGATCGTGTTCATGACCGTGCTCGGCGGCTTCCGGTCGTTCGCGGGCCCCATCGTCGGCGCGATCGTGTTCAACTACCTCAAGACCTACGCCGTCGGGTACACGGTGTACTGGCAGCTCCTCCTCGGGGCCGTGCTGGTGGCGCTCGTCGTCTCGCTGCCCACCGGGATCGTCGGGACCGCGGAGCGGCTCGCCGCGCGCTGGAAGAAGGGAAGCTGACGTGAGCCTCCTCGTCACCAAGGAGCTCGTCAAGTACTTCGGCGACACCCACGCCGTGGACCACGTGAACTTCACCGTCAATCACCGGGAAGTGCTCGCGCTGATCGGCTCGAACGGCGCCGGCAAGACGACGCTCGTGAACCTGATCAGCGGCCTGTTCCCGCCCGACCGCGGGCAGATCCTGTTCCGCGACCGGGACGTGACCCACGAGTCCGTGCACGGGCGCATCGAGGCCGGGATCGCGCGGAGCTTTCAGCTCGTCAACCTGTTCGACCAGCTCAGCGCGCTCGACAACATCGCGCTCACGATCTTCTCGCGCGATCACAAGACCAAGAAGCTCGTCTCCCTCGCGAGCGCCGACGGCGCCGTCTGGGACGAGGCCTACGAGGTGCTGCGCCTGTTCGGTCTGGACGCGAAGGCCCGGATGCTCGCGGGCGGCGTGTCGCAGGGCGAGCGCAAGCTCCTCGACGTCGCGGTCGCCTACGCGCTCAAGCCGAAGCTCCTCTTCCTCGACGAGCCGACGAGCGGTGTGAGCACGCGCGAGAAGGCGCCGATCATGGACACGGTCACCTCCGTGGTCCGCTCCATGGGGATCTCCGCCGCGATCATCGAGCACGACATGGACGTCGTCTTCAACTACTCGGACCGGATCGTCGCCATGCACCAGGGGACCATCCTCGCCGACGGCACACCGGACGAGATCCGGCGCAACGAGGCCGTGCGGACCACGCTCATCGGCACGGCGGACGCCCACTGATGCCGGGGATGATGCTCGAGCTCGAGCGGATCGACACCTTCCGCGGGCCGGCGCAGATCCTGCGCGGTGTCTCGCTCGCCGTCCAGCACGGCGAGGCCGTCTGCCTCGTCGGCCGCAACGGCGCCGGGAAGACGACGACGATCGACAGCATCATGGGGCTCCTCCCGGTGCGCGCCGGGAAGGTCGCGTTCCAGGGGCGCGACATCACGCGCCTGCCCGCGCACCAGCGGGCGCTCCTCGGCATCGGCTACGCGCCGGAGGACGCCGGCATCTTCCCCGACCTGACCGTGGAGGAGAACTTCCAGATCACCTCCTGGCTGGCGCGGCCCGGCGGCGCCGGGGGCGCCCCGGCGCCGGCGGGCAACGGCTACGAGCGCATCTTCTCGATCTTCCCCGAGGTGAGAGAGTTCCTGACGCGACGGGGACTCCATCTCTCCGGGGGCCAGAAGAAGATGGTCGCGATCAGCCGCGCGATAGCGCTGTCGCCCTCTGTCCTGCTCCTCGACGAGCCGTTCGAGGGCCTGGCGCCCGTCGTCGTGACGCGTTTTATCGAGGCCGTCAAGGCGATCAAGGCCCTGGGCATCTCCGTGCTGATCGCCGAGTCCAACCTCGTCAACGCCACGCGCGTCGCCGATCGCCTCTACGCGATCGACCGGGGCGAGATCATCTTCCGCGGCCAACCTAATGAAGTTTTCCAGAACGAGGACGTCATGAAGACGATCCGCGGCTAGTCCTCACTGGACACTCTGGTCCTCAAGCTCGTCCTGACGCCCGCCCTCATCGGAGCGGCCAGCGTCGCCGGTCGCCGCTGGGGGCAGGGAGTGGGCGGCTGGTTCGTCGGGCTCCCGCTCACGTCCGGCCCAATCGTCTTCTTCCTCGCGCTCGACCATGGCGCAGTGTTCGCACGGGCCGCGGCCGTCGGTGCGCTCGCCGGCGCCATCGCCGAGGCCGCCTTCGCTCTCGCCTACGGGTGGCTCGCCTCACGCGCTCAATGGCGTGTGGCCCTCGGGTCGGGCTGCCTCGCGTTCGGCGCGGCGACCGTCGCGCTCCAGCACGTCGCCCTCACGCTCGTCTGGCTCTTCCCGGCCGCGATCCTGGCGCTCGCGTTGGCGTTCCGCCTGATGCCGCGAGGGGCGCGACCCCCTGGCGGAGCGCGGCTCCCGCGCTGGGTCCTCGGCTCGCCAATGACGGTGACGACCGGCCTCGTGCTGTTGCTCACGGGTCTGGCACCCGCGCTGGGTCCCCGGCTCGCCGGTCTTCTGGCGACGTTTCCTCTCTACGCTGCCATCCTGACCGTGTTCGCCCACGACCTCGAGGGACCGGCCGCCGCGGTCGAGGTGCTTCGGGGCCTCCTCCTCGGGCTGTTCTCCTTCGCAGCGTTCTTCGTCGTTCTCAGTGGACTGATCGAGCGCGTCGGAGTGGCGCCGGCCTTCGCCGCCGCCGGCGCCATGGCCCTCCTGGTCCAGGCCGCCTCCCTCGCGCTGATCGTCGGCAAGACCTAGGACGTCGGGTTCTCGTCCGCCCGCTGTTTGCTGCTATCATCGTCGCGAATGATCGTCCTCGGGATCAGCGAGACCCACTGCGCGACGGCGGCCGTGCTGCGCGACGGCGCCATCGTCGGCTGCGCGTCCGAGGAACGGTTCTCGCGGCTGAAGAACGACGCCGGCTACCCGCGCCTCGCGATCGACGCGCTCCTGCGCGAGCTCACGCTCGCCCCATCCGTGATCGACCGAGTCGTCCTCGCCGGCACCCGGATTCCGTCCTATGACTGGATGAACCGCGTGATGCGCGATCCCGAGTACGTGCGGCAATACTACGCCGTGCGGCTCGACGCGCCCCGGCGCGGGCTCGGCGGCCGCGCCCGGAAGCTCGGCGCCAAGCTCGGCCTCCTCGATCCGGCGCCCGGCAAGGCCCCGCTGCCGGGGCGGGAGCGGCGCGCCGCAGTGACGACGCACCTCGGGATCGATGGCGAGCGGGTGAGCATCGTCGATCACCACACCTGCCACGCCGCCGCCGCCTACTTCGGCTCGCCCTTCGCCGGCGCGCCGGCGCTGGTGCTCACCAACGACAACTCGGGTGACGGCCTCTGCGCCACCGCCTCGAGCGCCCACGGCACTCTCCTGGAGCGGCGCGAGGCGACGCCGAGCGGGCCCGGGTCGCTCGGCTCCTTCTACACGCTCGTGACGCTGCTCCTCGGCATGAAGCCCGGCGAGCACGAGTACAAGGTGATGGGGCTCGCGCCGTACGCGACGGCCGGGCCGACGGCGCGCGCCACGGCGGCGCTCCGCACCGTCTTCGACTTCGTGGAGGCGCAGCCCTGTCGGTTCGAGTGGAAGAAGCGCGGCCCGCTTTACCGGGCCGTGCTCGAGGCGACGCTCGGCATGCGGTTCGACTGGATCGCCGGCGGCGCCCAGCGGATCCTCGAAGAGTCGCTCCTGGCCTGGGCGCGGCTCATGCGCGAGCGCCACGGCGGCGAGCGCCTGGCGCTCGGCGGCGGTGTCTTCATGAACGTCAAGGCGAACATGCTGCTCGCCGACGAGCCGTGGGCGGCGGACCTCTTCGTCTTCCCGTCGTGCGGCGACGAGTCCAACGCGGTGGGCGCCGCGTACCTCGGCTACGTCGACCTGTGCGCACGGCAGGGGATCGCTCCCGCGCCCAGGCCCTTTGGCCCCGCGTACCTCGGGCCCGGGATCGACGACGCCGAGGTCGAGGCGGCGATGCGTCGGCGCGACCTCGCCGCCCGCCACCGAGTGAGCGAGCCGGCACGGATGGAGGAGAGGATCGCCGAGCTGCTCGCGTCGGACGGGGTCGTCGCGCGCTGCGCCGGGCGCATGGAATTCGGCGCGCGGGCGCTCGGCAACCGCTCGATCCTCGCGAACCCGTCGGACCACCGCGTGGTCCCTCTGATCAACCGGATGATCAAGAACCGCGACTTCTGGATGCCGTTCGCGCCCTCGGTGCTGCGCGAGCGCGAGGCGGACTACCTGGTCAACCCGAAGGCGCTCGCCTCCCCCTACATGATGCTCGCGTTCCCGACCAACCCGAAGCGGCGCGACGAGATCGTCGCCGCGATTCATCCCCACGATTCGACGGCGCGCGCTCACATCGTGGACGAGGCCTGGAACCCGCCCTACTACCGGGTGCTCCGCGAGTTCGAGGCGCGCACCGGCATCGGCGCCGTGCTCAACACGTCGTTCAACCTTCACGGCGAGCCGCTCGTCGCTTCGCCCGAGGACGCCGTGGATACGTTCGAGCGCTCGGGGCTCCCGCACCTGGCCCTCGGGCGCTATCTCATTTCGAAGAGGACGCCATGAGTGAAGCCGACCTCCGCTACGCGCCAGCCACGCAGCTCGCAGCGCTCATCCGCGCGAAGAAGCTCTCGCCGGTCGAGCTGACCCGCGCGGTCCTCGAACGGATCGAGCGGCTGAATCCTGTCGTCAACGCTTTCTGCACGGTGACGGCGGACGCGGCGCTCGACGCGGCCCGCGCTGCCGAGCAGGCTATCATGAGGGGCGAGCCCCTGGGCCCGCTGCACGGGATCCCGTTCTCCATCAAAGACCTCCACTTCACGCGAGGCGTCCGGACCATGTCGGGATCCTTCATCTTTGCCGACCGGGTGCCCGACGTGGATCCACCGTTCGTGCGGCGCCTCAAGGACGCCGGCGGCATCATGGTGGGAAAGACCACGACGCCGGAGTTCGGCTGGAAGGCGATCGGCGACAGCCCATTGACCGGCATCACGCGCAATCCCTGGAACACCGCGGTGACGACCGGCGGCTCGAGCGCCGGCGCGGGAGCCGCGGCCGCCGCGGGCCTCGGGCCGCTCCACCAGGGCTCGGACGGCGCCGGCTCGATCCGGATCCCGTCGGGCTTCTGCGGTATCTACGGTCTCAAGCCCACCTACGGGCGTGTGCCGACGTGGCCCGTCTCCAACACCGATTACACCTCACACGTCGGACCGATGACGCGGACGGTCGCCGACGCTGCGCTGATGCTCTCGGTGATAGCCGGCCCCGACGAGTGGGACCGGACCTCGCTCGAGGGCACCCCTCAAGACTACGTCGGCGCGCTCGCCCGCGGGGTCGGAGGCCTCAGGGTCGCGTTCAGTCCCGACCTGGGTGGGCTTGCCGTGGACGCCGAGGTGGCGACGGTCGTCAGGGAGGCGGCACACGTCTTCGACGGCCTCGGCTGCGTCGTGGAGGAGGTCAAGCCGGGCTTCGCCGACTCGCATGACCTCATCCGGTGCATGTGGAGCGCCCACGAGGCCGGCATCTACGCGCAGTACCTTCCCCGGTGGCGCGACCGCATGGATCCCGGCCTGGTCGCGTGCATCGAAGACGGTCTCCGCTACAGCATGGTGGAGTACGTCGAGGCGCGCGGGCGGAAGTTCGCGTTCTGGGACTCGGTGCGCCCGCTCTTCGAGAAGTACGATCTGCTTCTGACGCCGACGATCTCGGTCGCCGCGTTCCCCGTCGGCCGGCTCAACCCGGCCGACTGGCCGCAGCACCCCTGGGACTGGCTCGGCTGGGCCTCGTTCAGCTACCCGTTCAACTTCACGGGACAGCCGGCCGCGTCGGTTCCCGCCGGGTTCACCCAGGCTGGCCTGCCGGTCGGCCTGCAGATCGTCGGCCGCCGCTTCGCCGACCTCACCGTGCTGCAGGCGTCGGCGGCCTTCGAAGCCGCGCGCCCGTGGGGAGAGCGCCGGCCCGCGCTCGATTAATTGACCCGGAGGGGGCTTCGCCCCCCTTTCGCGTGCGCGGATTGTACCAGGCGTCGTAGGTCAGCGAACCCGTCGAACACCCAACCGTCGCCGTCCCGCTTGACGGTGATGCGGTCAACACCGACCTTGCGGAGAACTTGGCGGACCGAGACCGGGTCGCCGATGCCGAGCCCGACGTCTAGCTAGCGAATGAGTCGCAGCGTATTGCGGGAGGGGTTCGCCTTCATGACGGCGGAGACTGCCCGCGACGATGGGTGAGGGTACGTGCGCGTCACAGCCGGGACCACGGTCTCGGGTCTAAATCATAATCCCCATTGCTTCATATATTTTAGATCACCTTCGTTGGCCCGAACGCTAGTTCCAAGAACATAGTCAGCCAGAGGGAACACAACATTGAAGTTCCTGTCCAGGTGTCTGTGATGCAGGCAGTGATATCGTGCCAGAAACTTATAGACCGGCCAGGTGCTGAAGACCCTCTGCTCCGGCTTGTGCATCTCCAGATGAATTTTGTTCCACGCCCAGTGATGAAAAATCATAGCGGCCACGAAGACAGCTGCCCCCTGCCAGGATACCAATGCAATAAGCGCAGCAATTGGAATAGCCTTGATCGGCGCCTTGCGCACGGTCAGCCGTATCTCCTTGTCTTCACCACGAGCGACAGGTTCATCGCTGAATATCTCGGCGTAATGCTTGTGATGCACAAGAGCGTGAGCCTCAAATACGCGCTTGAAGGACGCAGTATGCGCACTGAGGAAGTTCCTTCTGTGCATCAGCCTCCTGTGTACCTGGTGCTCGATAAAGGACATCAGAATGCACGAGAAAATGAACCAGCCAGCGATCTGCAAAATAAACATCAGAGCTAGAATCTGCCGAAAAGAGGCTCCCCGTCAAGTAACTTTCGGCGAGTTGCAGGGTCAAGTACCGGGCATTCCGGACGAGCGGCGCGCCGGTCTTGAAGAGCCGTTGCTGGAGGCTCGTTAGGGACCAGCTCTGGATGGCGACGGGCAGGACCAGCCGGCGCAGCAGATTGCCGAGGTTATAGGCGATCACCCCGAGGAGCAGCCGCACCTCGTTGGCCCGGAAGCGGTGGCAGGAGAGCCGGGTCCAGTGGGTGGCGCGAATCCTCCCCCCCAGGATCGGTTGCGCCGGCGAGGCCCGGCGAGGCCGGCGCTCGGACCGCGGTTCGTCCGACGAGAGGGACGGCTCCTCAGACGGCGCGATCGGCGGGGTTCGCCCGAGGCTCGACCACGCGGTCGCCGGCGTGACCGTCGCGCCCCCCGAACGGTGCTGACGCTGACTGGACTCCGACGACGTCCTGCCCCCGAACTCGCGGCGCGGCACGGGTACCGCGTCGGAACCGCTCGCGGAGCGTCCCGAGCTGTTTCTGCGCCGACTCCATGTAGACGTAGAGCACCGGCGTGATGTAGAGCGTCAGGAGCTGCGACAGCAGCAGGCCGCCCACGACCGCGAGCCCCAGCGCGCGCCGCGCGTCGGCGCCCGCGCCGATGCCGAGCGCGATCGGCAGCGTGCCGAGGAGCGCCGCCATCGTCGTCATCATGATCGGCCGGAACCTGAGGAGGCACCCCTTGTAGATGGCGTCGGCGGGCGCGGCGCCTGCGCGCTCGGCGTCGAGCGCGAAGTCGATCATCATGATCGCGTTCTTCTTCACGATGCCTACCAGCATGATGATCCCGACGAAGCCGTAGACGTTGAGCTCCAGCCGGAAGAGCATGAGCGTGAGCAGCGCGCCGACACCGGCCGACGGCAGCCCTGAGAGGATCGTCAGCGGATGGATGAAGCTCTCGTAGAGGATCCCCAGCACGAGGTAGATCACGAGGATCGTGACGATGAGGAGGAGCCCCTGGCCCTTGAGCGAGGCCTGGAACGCCTGCGCCGTGCCCTGGAAGCTCCCGACGATGGTCGCCGGGAGCCGGAGCTCGCGCTGGACCTTCTGCACTTCCGTCACCGCCTCGCTGAGCGCCACGCCGGGCTGGAGATTGAACGAGATCGTCACCGCCGGGAGCTGGCCCAGATGCGTGATCGTCAGGGGCCCGATGGTCGGCGTCAGACGCGCGACGGAGCTCAGCGGCACGAGCTTGCCCGACTGCGAGCGCACGTAGAGCAGCGAGAGCTCGGTGGGGTCGCGCTGGTACTTCGGATCGAGCTCCATGAGGACCCAGTACTGGTTCGTCGGGGTGTAGATCGTCGAGACCTGGCGCGAGCCGTAGGCGTCGTAGAGCGCGTTCTCGATCTGCTCGGCGGTGACGCCGAGCGCCGAGGCCCTGTCGCGGTCGATGTCCACGGTGATCTGGGGGCTCGCGACCTGGAGGTCGCTGTTGACGTCCGTGAAGCCCGGAAGCGTCCGCATCTTGTCGTAGAGGATCGGCGCCCAGCGGTAGAGCTCCCGGAGGTCGGTGGCCTGGAGCGTGTACTGGTAGAGCGCCTTCGTGAGGCTGCCGCCGATCCGGATGATCGGGAGGTTCTGCGGGTACACCTTGAGCCCGGGCACCGCCGCGAGTTTCGGCCTGAGGTCCTCGATGATCTTGTCGGCCGGCGGCCGCTGGTCGCGCGGCTTGAGCCGCATGAAGATGCGTCCGGTGTTCGGGACCACGTTGATGGTGGAGGCGCCGATCGACGACATGATCTGGTCGATGTAGGGCTGCTGCAGAACGATCGCGGCCGCCGCCCGCTGCTTCTCCTTCATCGCGTCGAACGAGATGTCCTGCGCCGCCTCCGTGAACGCGAAGATCTGGCCGGTGTCCTCGGTCGGGATGAAGCCCTTCGGGATAATGACGAAGAGCCACGCGGTCACGACGAAGGTCAGGAGCATCACGACCATCGTCACGCGGCGGTGGTGCAGCACCCACTGGAGCGAGTGGTCGTACGCGCGCAGCATGCCGTCGAAGAAGCGCTCGGAGGCGGCGTAGAGGCGTCCGTGCGACTCGCCGGGCGGTCGGAGGAAGCGGCTGCACGCCATGGGCGTGAGCGTCAACGACACGAAGCCTGACACGAGCACCGCGACGGTGATCACGACCGCGAACTCGTGGAGGAGCCGGCCGACGACGCCACCCATGAAGAGCACGGGGATGAAGACGGCGGCGAGCGAGAGCGTCATCGAGAGGATCGTGAACCCGATCTCCTTCGCCCCGATCAGGGCCGCCTCCACGCGGCCCTTGCCCGCCTCCATGTGGCGAACGATGTTCTCGAGCATCACGACCGCGTCGTCGACGACGAAGCCGACGCACAGGGTCAGCGCCATCAAGGAGATGATGTCGATCGTGTAGCCGAGCAGGTACATGGCCGCGAAGGTCCCGACGATCGACAGCGGGACCGCGAGGCTCGGGATGATCGTCGCCGACAGGTTGCGCAGGAACAGGAAGATGACCAGGACGACCAGGGCGATCGACAGGAGGAGTGTGAACTCGACGTCGTGGACCGACTCACGGATCGCGACGGAGCGGTCGTAGAGGACGTTCAGGTTCACCGACGCCGGCAGCTCCGCGCGGAACCGCGGCAGGAGCGCCCGGATCGCGTCCACGACCTCGACGGTGTTCGTCCCCGGCTGGCGCTGGACGGCGAGGATCACGGCGCGCTCGTCGTTGTACCAGCTCGCGACCTTGTCGGTCTGCACGCTGTCGATCACGCGCCCCAGCTCCTGGAGCCGGACGGGCGAGCCGTTGCGGTACGCCACGATGAGCGGGCGGAAGGCGGCGGCGTTCGTGAGCTGGCCCGTGGCCTGGACATTGAACATCTGGTGGGCGCCGTAGAGCGTGCCGGTCGGCAGGTTGACGTTGCTGCGCGTGAGCGCCTGCTCGACCTCGTCGATGCCGATGCCTCGCGTGGTGAGCGCGCGGGGGTCGAGCTGGACACGGACGGCGTACTTCTGGGAGCCGAACACCTGGACCTGCGCGACCCCGTTGATCGTGGAGATGCGCTGCGCCAGGTTCGTCTGGGCGTAGTCGTCGACGGTGTAGAGCGGCAGCGTCGGCGAGCTGAGCGACAGGTAGATCACGGGCTGATCCGCCGGGTTCACCTTCTGGTAGAAGGGCGGCGTCGGCATCTGCGGCGGCAGCAGGGGCGCCGCCTTCGCGATCATGGCCTGCACGTCCTGGGCGGCCGCGTCGATGGACCGGTCGAGGCTGAACTGGATCGTGATCTGCGTGAGCCCGAGCGCGCTCGACGACGTCATCGAGTCGATGCCCGCGATCGTGGTGAACTGCTTCTCGAGGGGCGTCGCCACCGCCGAGGCCATCGTCTCGGGGCTCGCGCCCGGGAGCGCGGCGGAGACCTGGATCGTCGGGAAGTCGACGTTCGGGAGGTCGCTCACAGGCAGGAGCCGGAACCCCATGATCCCGAAGAGCAGGATCGCGGCCATCAGGAGGGTCGTGAGGACGGGCCGCCGGATGAAGAGCTCGGGGCTCATGAAGCCTTGGGCGGCCTGATCTCGACCTTGGCGCCGGGCACCAGCCGGAGCTGGCCGTCGGTGACGATGCGCTCGCCCGCGCGCAGGCCCTGCTCGATGATGGTCTCGGCGCCGAGGCGCGTGCCGGGGACGACCGGGCGTGACTCCACGGTCGCGTCGGCCTTCACGACGAAGATGAAGGGGCCCTGCTGGCCGGGCTGGATCGCCTGCGAGGGCACGACGATCGCGGTGCGGCTCGTGAGCGTCAGCGCCACGTCGAGGAACTGGCCCGGCCAGAGCGCGTTGTCCCTGTTCGCGAACGTCGCCTTGAGCTGGATGGTCCCAGTCGTCTGGTCCACGGCGTTGTTGATGAAGGTGAGCTCGCCCGTCGCGAGCGTCTGGGCCTGATGCGGCGGGCGCGCTTCCACCCGGAGCGAGCCCTGGGCCCGGTACTTCTTGATGTCGGCCAGGTACTGCTCGGGGACCGAGAACGAGACGTAGACCGGCTGGACCTGGTTGATCACGACGAGCGGATTGTCGTCGTTGGCCTTGATGACGTTTCCGTTCTGGACAAGGAGGTTCCCGGTCCGTCCCTCGATCGGGGCGTGAATCTCCGTGTACGCGAGCTGGAGCTTGGCGTTGTCCACGTTGGCCTGCGCCGCCCGCTCCGAGGCCTTCGCGTTCTCGACCGCCGCGCGGTCGGCCGCCACCGTGGCGTCCATCGCCGCCAGGTTCGTGTGGAGCTGATCGTACTGCTCACGCGCGACGAGCTCCTTCTCGACCAGTTCCTTGTAGCGGCGCTCCTGCACCCGCGCGTTTGCGAGCTGAGCCGTGTCGCGCTCGAGGTTCGCGATCGCCTGCTGAACCTCGGCCTCGCGCTGGCGCACCGCCGCCTCAGCCTGGCGGAGCGCCGCCTCGATCGGGCGCGGGTCGATGATGAACAGCAGATCGCCCTTGCGAACCTCCTGGCCTTCCTTGAAATGCACCTCGACGATCTGCCCGTTGATCTGTGACTTGATGCCGACCGTCGTGTACGCCATCGCGTTCCCGACGGCGGTGAGCTGGATGGGCACGGTCTTCTCGACCGCGTCGGCGGCCGTCACGGGCACGGCCGGCGGCGCGGCGCCGCGTGCCGGCTTTCCGGCGGCGTCGTCCGAGCAGCCGGCGAGGAGGAGGGCCGCGGCGAGCGCCCAGGCGGAGGCGGCGGCGAGGGAACGACCGGTCGTCACTTGGCCCTCCGACTGCGGGCCGGCTTCGCGGTCCCGTCGGACTCGCTCGACGCCGCGTCGACGAGGGCTTCGAGGCCGACGACGACGCGCCGTCGGTCGTTGACCGACATCCGCGCCAGGACGCCCCCCATGCCGCGCAGGCGCATCGCCTGGAGCTCGTCGACGAGCGACTTGCCCGCCCGCGTCAGGTCGAGCACGTAGATCCTCCGGTCGGCCGGGTGATCACCGCGGAGGAGGAACTCTTTCTGCTCGAGACGGTCGACGATGTGCGTGACGGCCGGCAGGGTGACGCCGAACGCCTTGGCGACCTCGCCCATGTGGCAGCCGGGGTGCTCGGCGACGTAGAACAGGACCTGCGACTGCGCGTAGGTCAGGTCGAGCTCCGACGCCTTCTGCCACAAGAGTTGCCGGAACGTCGTGCTGCCGAGCGAATTCAGGAGGTCCAGCACCCGCTCGGCCTCCGCCGTCGCGCGCTCCGAGCCCCGCGTCCGTGTCGCCATCCGGCCCCCTTTCGGTGCTCCAGATCATCTACCAGATAAATAATTAAGTCAATAAACATATCGTCCGGCTAGGGGACGCGCAGGCGGGGATCCAGCGTGTCGCGGAGCCCGTCGCCCAGGAGGTTCAACCCGAGGCCCGAGAGCGTGAGGGCGAGGCCCGGAAAGAGGCTCACCCAGAACGCTTCGCGGATCACGTTCTTCCCGCTCGCGATCACATTGCCCCACGACGGAACGTAGGGCGGCACGCCGACGCCCAGGAAGCCCAGGATCGCCTCGGCGAGGATCGCGTAGGCGAAGATGAAGCTGCCCTGCACGAGCAGGGGCCCGATGCAGTTCGGCAGGATGTGGCGGAACGCGATGGCGAGATCGCGCCGCCCGAGCGCCCGCGCCGCGAGAACGTAGTCGAGCTCGCGGATGCTGAGCACGGTGGACCGGATGAGCATGGCGGTCCGCGGCGTGTAGACGACCGACAGGGCGAAGATCACGTTCCCGACGCCGGAGCCGCGCGCCGCCATGAGCGCGATCGCCAGGAGGATCGCCGGAAAGGCCATGAGGCCGTCCATGACCCGCATGAGCACGAGGTCGAGCCGCCGGTAGTAGCCGGCGACCAGGCCGACCACGATCCCGCCCAGCGACGTGAGCGCCATCGTCGTCGCGCCGACGAGCAGGGAGACCTGGCTCCCGTGGACGACGAGGCTCCAGACGTCGCGCCCGAACTCGTCGGTGCCGAGGTAGTTCTGCGCGCTCGGCGGCTTCAGGCGGTTCGCCGGGTCCAGACGCCGCGGGTTGTGGGTCGAGACCGCGCCGGCGAAGAGCGCGCCCAGCACGACGAGCGTGACGATCAGCGCCCCGGTGACGACGTTCCGGCTCCGGCCGAGGCGCCGGGGCCACGTCGCGCGGGCCACCGCGTCACTCATACCGGATCCGCGGGTCGATGAAGACGTAGAGCATGTCCACGCCCAGGTTGATCAGAACGTACGCCGTTGCCGTCGCCAGGATCACGCCCTGGACCACGGGATAGTCGCGGCGGAGCACGGCGGAGATGATGAGGCGCCCGAGGCCGGGGATGTTGAAGACGATCTCGGTCACCACGGCCCCGCCGATCAGGATCGCCATCGTGATGCCGATCACGGTCACGACGGGAACGAGGGCGTTGCGGAAGGCGTGCACCCACGTGACCGTCGCGTGGGAGAGCCCCTTGGCGCGCGCCGTCCGGATGTAGTCCTGCTGGAGCGCCTCGAGCATGCACGAGCGGCTGATACGGGCGATCAGCGCCGACTGGCTGAAGCCCAGCGAGACGGCCGGGAGCACCATGTAGCGGAGCGCGGCGACGGGGTCCACGAAGATCGAGGCGTACCCGGCCGCGGGGAGCCAGCCGAGCCGCACCGCGAAGAGGTAGATGAAGTTGAGGCTCAGCCAGAAGCCGGGGACGCAGACGCCCAGGAGCGCGGCGAGCATCAGGGTCCGGTCCCAGAGCGAGCCGGGTTGGGCCGCGGCGACGATGCCCGAGGGCACGCCGATCACGATGGCGACCAGCAGCGCCGAGAGCGTCAGGACCAGTGTCGGCTCGGCGCGCTCGAGGAGCGCCTGCGTGACGGGGCGATCGAGAAAGTACGACCGGCCCAGGTCGCCGCGGAGGACACGCGCGTAGAACTTGAGGAGCTGCTCGGGGAGGGGCCGGTCGAGCCCGAGCGCGTGGCGCGCCGCCTGGATCTGGGCGGGCGTCGCGTCGGGGCCCAGCATGACGCTCACCGGATCGCCGGGGATCAGGTGGATGAGGAGGAAGGTGACGCTGACGACCACCGCCAGGACGGGGACGAGCGCCAGGATCCTCCGGATGAGGTAGGCCGTCACCTCACTTGTCGAGCCACACGTTGTAGAAGCGGATGCGCTCGGTCTTCTCGTTGAAGCCCTTCATCGACGTCCGCATCGCGCGGAGCCCGAACAGGTCGCCGTAGCGGATCACCGGCACCTTCTCGTAGAACTGCCGGGTCTGCATCTCCCAGAGCGCCATGCGCTTCTTTGGATCGGTCTCGCGCGCGAGCCCGGCCTGCAATCTCCCGATGTCCTCGTCGGTGGTCCAGCCCGGCCAGCTCGCCGTGAGATAGACGTGGTGCGTCGGGTCGTAGGCGGCGCCGATGCCGGTGGTGAACGCGTCGTACTCCTTCGGGTTGTTCCGCCGCTTGACCAGCGTCGCCCAGTCCACCACCTGGAGGTCGATGGTGAAGCCGACGTCTTCGAGCTGCTGCTTCGTCAGCAGCGCGAAGTCGTACATCCATTTGTACTCCTGCGTCGTCATGAAGCGGATCGGCTCGCTCTTGTAGCCGGCCTCCTTCATGAGTCGCCGGGCCTTCTCCCGGTTGTGCTCGTTCCAGGGCAGCCCCGCGAGCTTCGTATGCCACGCGGCGATCTCGACGGGGGCGAGGCTCGAGTCCATCCGGTAGAATTCTGCGTGACCGCCTGCCACGTTCTTCATGATCGGCTCGATGTCGATCGCGGCCTGCCATGCCTGGCGGAGCTTCGCGTTCGTCATCAGGCCTTCCTTCTTGTTGAAGACCGCCACGAGCCAGTAGTAGGGCTTGGAGATGATCGTGCGGGCGTTCGGGTTCTTCTTCAGGCGCTCGTAGGCGTCGAGGTTGAGGTCGTCCGCGAACTCGAGCTCGCCCGTCTCCACCTGCGCGACGCGCGTCGCCACTTCCGGCACCGGGATCCAGCGGATCTCGTCGAGCCAGGCGGTCTTGCCACCGCCGTAGCCGTTGGGCTGCTCGTTGCGCGACCTGTACTCGTCGAAGCGGACCATGCGGATGTACTGGTCGGGCTTCCACTCGGCGAGCTTGAAGGGGCCCGTCCCGACCCACTCGGTGGCCTTCACCTCGGGCGGGAACTTCTCGGCGATCTCCTTGGGATAGATCGCGCCGAAGTTGTTGGGCACCGCGAGCGAGATCAGGACGATCGCGGACTTCTCCTTGAGCTTCATCTCGACGGTGTACGTGTCGACCGCGCGCCAATCAGCCACCTGGGCGAAGAGCGCCTTGCCGTAGATCGACTGCTTGCCCCAGCGCGCCAGCGACGGGACGACGTCTTCAGAAGTCATCTCCTTGCCGTTGTGGAACTTGATGCCCTGCCGGAGCTTGAAGGTGTAGGTGAGGCCGTCCTTGCTGACCGTGTGGCTCTCCGCGAGCATCGGGGTCGGCCGATTGCTCGCGTCGAGGCTGTAGAGGCCTTCGTAGACGTGGTTGGTCAGCGTCTCGGTGATGCTGGCGGTCGTCCAGTGGGCGTCGAGCGCGGGCGGCTCGCCGAGGTTGCCCACGCGGAGGACGCCGCCGCGCTTCGGTGTCTCGGCGGCGGCGACGCTGCTCGCGGACAGCAGAATCGCGACGAGCGCGACGAAGCCACGTAGGAAGGTTCCGGGCGCCATGGGTCACACGTCCAGGTCGGAGGACTGGATGCGCCTGACGCCCGCTCCGAGCATGTCCGTCCACGCCTTCGCGAGCGACCCGTCGGTGTCGATCCCGCGAGTGGCGTCCTCGATCACGAAGGCGGTAAATCCCGCCTTGCGGGCGTCCATCGCCGACCACCCGACGCAATAGTCGGTGGCAAGCCCGACGAGGAACACCTGCGTGAGGCCACGCTCGCGCAGGTAGCCCACGAGCCCGGTCGGCGTCTTGCCGTCCGCCTCGTAGAACGCGGAGTAGGAGTCCATGAATTTGCGATAGCCCTTGCGGATGATCAACTCGGCGTGCGTGATCCTGAGGTCCTTGTGGAGCTCGGCGTCGGGAGTGCCCTGGACGCAGTGGTCCGGCCACAGCACCTGGGTCCCGGACGACAGACTGATCGTTTCGAACGGCCTCTTGCCGGGGTAGGTCGAGGCGAACGAGCCATGGCCCGGCGGGTGCCAGTCCTGGGTGAGGACGACGTGCTGGAAGCCCCTGGCGATCCGGTTGACCAGCGGGATGATCGCGTCGCCTTCCTTGACGGGCAGCGTCCCGCCCGGCACGAAGCAGTTCTGAACGTCGACGACCAGGAGCACGTCGGTCGCCGACGGCTTGATTTTCCCCGCGGCCTGGGCGAACGCCGCGGTCGCGCGCGCGCCCATCCCGGCGACGACCACGCTGGCCGCGGCTATTCTGACGAACTCGCGCCGATCGTATGTCTTCATGGGACGAATACCCCCTTGCCGGTCGTCTGCGTGTCGAAGAGCCGGTAGGCGTCTTCCGCCTGCTCGAGCGTGAAGCGGTGGGTGAGAAGGCTCTTGAGCGGGAGCTTGCGGCCTGCAATGAAACGCGCGCATTCTTCTTGGCCGACAGCGCTGAACGTCCACGAGGCGTGGATCGTGAGCTGCCGCCTGAGCATGTCCTGGCTGATGTCGAACGTCGTCTTGTTGCCTTCGCCCACGAAGCAGACGCGCCCCCAGGTCGCGGCGCTGCGCACGGCGGCGACGCGCGCGTCAGGGTTGCCCGTGCAGTCCATCGACGCCTCGACGCCCTCGCCGTGGGTCAGCGCGCGGAGCGCGGTGACGGGGTCGGTCTCCTTCGCGTTGATCACGGTGTCGGCGCCGAGCTCGCGGGCGAGCGTGAGCCGCTCGGGGACGACGTCGATCGCGATCACGCGCGCGCCCATCGCCCGTCCGAGCATCGTGGCGGAGAGGCCGACGGGGCCCTGGCCGAAGACCGCGAGGGTGTCGCGCCCGGAGACGTCGAGGCGCTTGAGCGCGCCGTAGGCGGTGCCGGTCCCGCACGAGACCGCGGCGCCCTCCTCGAAGCTGAGCGCGTCGGGCAGGGGCACGAGCGTGCGCGCCGGCACCTTCATGTACGGCGCGTGCCCGCCGTGGCCCGTCATGCCGTAGACGACGATGCCGTTCGGACAGAGCTGTGACCAGCCAACGCGGCAGTGCTTGCAGCGCCCGCAGCCCTTGTAGTGGTGGTTCATCACGCGCGCGCCGGTCGGCGCCTCGTCCTCCGAGACGCCGGGTCCCCGGGCCGCGACGACGCCGCACGGCTCGTGGCCCGCGATGACGAGCCCGCCGGTGCCGCCGAGGCCGAGCGCGGCGGCGGCGTCGCCGACGGCGCGGTAGGGGTGGAGATCACTCCCACACATGCCGGAGGCCTTGATGGCGATGACGACCTCGCCCGGGCCCGGCGTCGGGTCGGGGAACTCGCGGAGCTCGAGCTTCCGGTTGCCGAGAAAGACGATGCCTTTCATGTCAGTATCCTTTGCGCTTGTCGATGAGAGCCAGGAGCGGCCGCCCCGAGCGGAGCCGCCGCAAGTTCTCGCAGAACGTGGCGATGACGCGGCCGGCGCGGCGCGGCGAGCCGCCCGCGGTGTGCGGCGTGACGATCACGCGCGGGTGGGTCCAGAGCGGGTGACCCGGCGGCAGCGGCTCGGGATCGGTCACGTCGAGCCCCGCGCCCCAGATCAGTCCGTCGTTCAGCGCCGTCAGGAGGTCGTCGCCGTACACGATCGCGCCCCGTGTCACGTTGATGAGGATGGCGGCCGGGCGCATCCGCCGGAAGAGGTCGCGGGTGAAGAGGTGGTGCGTCGCTTTGGTGAGCGGCAGGGCAATGACGACGACGTCCGAGAGCCCAAGCATCTCGTGCAGGCGGTCGGGCTTCCAGATCGCGTCGATGCCGGGCTCTGGCGAGACGTCCTCGATGTCCACCGCCAGGACGCCCATCCCGAAGCCGAGCGCACGCCTCGCCACCTCGCGCCCGGTGCCGCCGAAGCCGACGATCCCCATCGTCAGCTGGTAGAGCTCGCGCTGCTCGCGACGGATCGGCTCGCGCAGGCTGTAGTCGGGGGTGCGCAGGGCGGTGTGGACGCCCCGTGTGAGGCCGAGGAGCAGCGCGAAGGCGTGCTCGGCCAGGTGGATGCCGACCTCGCCCTTCTCGGATGCCAAGACGACGTCGCTCTCCACGAGCTCGGGCGAGAGGATAGCGTCCACCCCGGCGCCGATGGAGTGGTAGTACCTGAGCCGTCGCGCCTGCCCGAGAACGTCGGGTGCCACGCGGCCGAACAGGACCTCGGCGTCCACGATCTCGGCGCGCTGGCGCGCCGGATCCTTCGCCTCCACGAGGGTGACGCCCGGGCCCGCGGCCTCGAGAATCCGGGCGTGGTCCGGGGGGGTCAGGGACGGAACGATCAGAACCGGTGTATAAAGGATCTTCATGTCGGTCTGAAATCTTCCCTCAAAGGAGCGCCCGTGGCAATCAAGATCGTTCTGTCGCCGAAGCTGCCCGCCCCGCTGGTCGAGATCGCCCGCGCGATCATGCCGGCGGGCTATGAGCTCCACGTCAGCGAGCAGGGGACGGCCGAGTTCCTGGACGCCCTGGAGGACGCCCAGTATTTCGTCGGCTTTGCCCGCACGAGCCTCGGGTCGGACTTCTACCGTGCGGCGCCGCGCATGAAGCTCGTCCAGCTCATCAGCGCCGGCTACGACCGGGTGGACCTCGAGGCCGCCCGGAAGGCGGGGATCCCCGTCTGCAACAACGGCGGGGCCAACGCGATCGCCGTCGCCGAGCACACGATGGCGCTCATGCTGGCCGTCACGAAGAAGCTCGTCTGGCAGCACAACAACGTCGTCGCCGGCAAGTGGCGGGTGGGTGACTTCGCGACGACGCGCCTCTACGAGCTCGCGGGGAAGACGCTCGGGATCGTGGGGCTCGGCAACATCGGCAAGAAGGTGGCCCGCCGAGCGCTCGGCTTCGACATGCACGTCCAGTACTACGATATCGTGCGGCTCGTCGAGGACGCGGAGGACGCGCTCGGCGTCCGATTCGTCCTCTTCGAGGAGCTCTGCCGTACCGCGGACGTCGTGAGCCTGCACGTGCCGCTGACCGAACGGACGCGCCGGATGATGGGCGAGTCCCAGTTCGCCTCGATGAAGCCGAGCGCGATCCTGATCAACACCTGCCGCGGCGCCGTCGTGGACGAGCCGGCGCTCTACCGGGCGCTCACGACGGGGAGGCTCGCCGGCGCCGGCCTCGACGTCATGGTGGACGAGCCGCCGCCCACCAACCATCCGCTCTTCTCCCTCGAGAACGTGACGATCACGCCGCACATGGCGGGGCCGACGTGGGACACCTGGCAGCGCTGCTTCCGGAACGCCTTCGACAACGTTCAGCGCGTCGCGGCCGGCGACAAGCCGCTCTGGGTCATTCCGGAGCTGAGCGAACCGGCGAGCTAGTGTCCCGTCCTCGACGGCATGTTAAGAGCCCGCCAGCGCGCGACGCCGGGGCCGACGGCCGCGCGCGGCAGGGATCGCGGGACCACGCGGCATGCGTGCGCTGCCCCGGTTCGGCTGGGCTCCATCTGGGGACGCGGGGTCCGTTGCCGGCGGGGCGGGGACGGGTCCCGTCGACCCCCGCCGCACGCGCCCGTCGGCCCGCTGCGCGGCGCGAGCGCGGCAGTCGTTAACGTGACTTTTCAGACGGAACACTAGGCGCGCCGGCGTTCGTACCGGGTGGGAGCCGTCCGAGACCCGTAGCTTCTGGGCATCATCTCGCCGCCGGGCTGAGGGACGGCTTGCGGGCAGCCAGTGCCAGCGTGGTCGAGGATGGCTCCCCGCCCGGCACGAACGGCGGGGCGCCAGAGCGGCGCTCAGTACGAGCCGCCGAGCTTCCGGTGATCCCAGGAGACGATGCGGGTCGGCGTGAAGCGCAGCGCGACGCGCTTCTGGGCCTGCTTGAGCACGCCCTCGCGCGCCTCGGGCGACGGCGCCGCGCCCGCGTAGCGCGCCGTCAGCCGGAGCCCCACGTCGGCGACGCGCCCGGGGTCGCGCTCGATCGTCACGTCGCACTCGAGCATCACGCCGCGGAGCTCGCCGTACCGGTCGCGTCCGGCCTCGATCTGGACGGTGGCGCGCGGGTCGCGCTCGAGGTTCCGCGCCTTCTGCGACTTCCCGTAGGTCCAGGCGTAGAGCGTGCGGCTGTCGCGCACGTACCAGAGCGGCATGAGGTGCGGGCGCCCGTTGGGCCCGATCGTCGCGCAGGTGAGCACACGCTCCTCGTCGAGGAAGCGCTCGAGCTCCTTCTCGGACATCGCGATCTCGTCGCGCCGCGAGGGCACGGCTCAGTAGCCTCGCGCTCTGTCCACGACGTGGCGGAGGGGGCTGCCCGCGAGATAGCGCGCGAGGTTGTCGTTGAAGACAGGCGCGATCTCCTCGGGTGTGCTCGGCCCCGAGACGTGCGGGGTGATCACGACGTTGTCCATACGCCAGAGCGGGTGGTGCGGGGGCAGAGGCTCGGCGGAGAAGACGTCGAGGATCGCCCCGGCGAGCCGCCGCTGCTCGAGCGCCTCGAAGAGGGCCGCCTCGTTGACGACAGCGCCGCGGGCGATGTTGACGAGCCAGGCCGTGGGCTTCATCGCCGCGAGGGCGTCGGCGCCGATGAGGCCGCGCGTTTCTGGCGTCAAAGGGACCAGGACGACGACGAAGTCGGCATCGGCGAGTGCCTGCGCCAGCTGGCCGACCTTGAAGACGCGCTCGGCCTCCCGGACGCGGCGGCCCGAGCGGTTCACGCCGACGACGCGCATGCCGAAGGTCCGCGCCGCCCGGGCGATCGCCCGGCCGATGTCGCCGAGGCCGACGATCGTGAGCGTCTTGCCGTGGAGCCGGTCGGGCAGGACGTGGTCGAGCCAGCGCCGCTGCCGCTGGGCCTCGCGGTACGTCTCGATGCGCTGCGTGACCCACGAGCACCAGCCGATGACGTACTCGGCCATCCACGGCCCGAAGATGCCGGGGGCGCGCGTGACGACCACGCGGGGCGAGAGCTCGCGTGTGATCGCCCAGTCCACGCCCGCCCCCATCGCCTGGAGCCACTTGAGTCGGGCCGCCTTCGCGAAGAGGTGGGGCGGGAACTTCCACGCGTAGAGGATCTCCGTGTCCGCGATCAGCTCGGCGGCCTCGCTCGGCGTGGCGGCCGCGCGGACGACCGCCCGGTTTCGCGGCACCCGGACGAGCTCGGCGTACTTCGGGTCGCCGTGGTAGACGAGGACGGTCGGCCGGGTCACTTGAGGAGCATGTCCTCTGCGGAGAAGTCGAGCTCCCGCCGGTCGAGCCCGAGGTACAGATACCACTCGAAGGTCTGCGCGAGCCCCGCCGCGAGCGTGTAGCGGGGACGGATGCCGAGCTGGGACCGGACCTTCGTGGTCGTGTAGACGGCGTGGCAGTCGTAGACGAGGTTCTGGCCGAGCGGCACAGGCGTTGCCCCAGGGCGCGTTTCGATGTGGACGAGCGTCAGCGGGCGCTTGATGACGTCCGCGATCAGCTCGACGAGCCCCACCTGGGTGACGGCCTCCTCGCCGGTGACGTTGTAGGCCTGGCCGAAGGCGGTGGGCGCGCCGAGCATCGTCGCGATCGCGTCGGCGAGGTCCTCGACGTGGCCGAGCTGGCGGAGCCAGCCGCCCGCGCCGGGGACGAGGATCGGCCGGCCCCGCACGAGGCGGTCGAAGACGAAGGTCTCGTTGTTCCGCGTGTTCAGGGGGCCGTACACGTGCGTCGGGCGCAGGATCGTGACGGGCAACCCCCGCGCGCGGTGCCAGCGCATCAGCACGTCCTCGCCGTCGATCTTGTTCTTCGCGTACTCGCCCCAGTAGAGGCCGCGCGGCGTGTCCTCGCTGTAGGGGATGGGGAGCGAGTGGTCGTAGACGCGCCCCGTCGAGACGAGCAGCGCGTGACCGAGACGGCCCGCGAGCGCCTCCAGCGCCGCCTCGACGTCGGCGCCCGTCGTCGGTGCGTAGGTGACGTCCACGAGCGCGTCCACGCGCTCCCCTACGAGCGTCGCGCGTAGGGCGGCGTGGTCCGTCCGGTCGCAGACGATCGTCCGGACCCCGGCCGGCAGCCGCTCGCGCCGGCGGCCGCGGTTGAGGACCACGACCTCGTGGCCGTCGCGGATCAGCGCCCGGACCAGGTGCAAGCTGACGAACTCCGTGCCTCCGATCACGAGCACACGCATCTTCGTCAGGCCACCACGTCTCGCTCCGTCCTCTCGGACGTCACGACAATGCCACGGCGAGGCAGGTCGTCGTGCGCGTCACGCCGTCGATCGAGCCGATCTCGTCGGTCACGAGGTGCCCGATGGCGTCGAGCGTCGGGCCCTCGACGACGGCGATGAAGTCGAACGGGCCCGTGACCGCGTCGAGGTTGACGACGGTGGACGGGCCCCCCTTGATCTGGGTGAGCTCCTTTTTCACGGACTTGGTCTTGCCGGCCGCCGTTTCGATGAGCACGTACGCCCGCATGCGCTTCCCCGTCTTTGTCATGCACGCCTCCCTCAGCGCGTGGGCGGGCCGAGCGCCGCCGCCAGCGTGGACGCGAACGACGCGCGGCGCTCCACGAACCTCGCCCCCTCGACGTCCACTCGCGTGCCCCGTTCGTCGGCGTGGTTGGACGGATCGAAGCGCGCGATGAGCGGCGCGCTCGCCCGCTCGATCCTGAGCGACAGGGGCTCGCCCACGCTCTCGTCGCCGAGGCGCGCGATGATCAGGTAGAACCCCTCCGCGTCCGTCTCGCCCACGTATGAGAAGCCCGTCTTCTCGCGGACCAGCTCGAGCTGCGTGCCGGCGAGTGGCCGGCCGTGTGCGTCCTTCACGAAGCCGAGGACGGTGTACCGGTAGTACACCTCGTGCTCGGCGTCCACCCGGGCACCGATCGCGATCCACGCGAGCGCCAGGACGAGGGCTGTGGTCCGCGCCACGCGGCTCAGTCTAGCAGATACGCGCGCCGCCGCGAGCACGGGTCGACGTCGTCGACCCGGGGCGTGAACCAGACGTAGTCGAAGGGGAGCGCGCCCTCGAATCGGGCGGCGTACGCCGCCGGCGCGTCGGCGGTCGCCTCGACCTCGAGGAACGCGAGGCTGACCACCGGGACGCTCGGCGCCCGGCGCTGAAGGTGGAGGGGGACGCCGCGGTCGGTGCGGACGTGGCCGGCGCCAGCGATGAGGAGCGCGCCGTCCCGCTGGCCCCCGCGCACGAGCGCCTCCGCCATCCGCGCGTCGCGCGCCCACTGAATGTCCACCATCCGCTCGAGCGCAACACCGTCCATGGTGCCGCAGTGCGACTCGTCAAGCTCGCGCCGCATCGCCTCCCGCATCTCGGGTGACAGGGGCAGCTCGAGCCCGAGCTGACGCGCGAGCTGGCCCGAGAGGCCGGCGAGCCCGTTCCGTCGAATCGCCTCGATGGCGACCCGTGAGAGGTTCGTCGCGACGATCGGGAGGCCGGCGTCGAGCGCGGCCTGAGCGATCGGCTCGTAAAGGCGCCAGTCCGGCCATCCGGAACGCTTCCAGTCCACGGCCTCGCCGAGCCCGGACGCCTCCTTGGGCGAGCTGGCCAGGTAGCGGGCGATCGCGGAGGCATCGTCGGTCGAGAGCATCTCGAAGCCCACGGCGGGCCGACGGCCGGCCGCGATCATCCCGCGCAGGAGGCGCGCCTGGAGGGCGTGGTGAGCAGGATTGTCGTGACGCTCGCCCAGCAGGACGAAACGCGCGGCGGCGAGCCGGTCGACGAGCTCGGGCGGCGCGACGAAGCTGCCTGCCTGGACGCCCCAGATCCGGTCCGCCAGAGGATGGTTGCGCCCGGTCGGAGCGAGCCACGACGTCAATGGCGTGCCACACGATGCCACGAGCAGTGTCAGCGCGACGACGGCGACCGGCGCGCGCCGAGGCGCGGACGTGACGGACGTCGCCGTGCCCTCACGTTGTCGCCGGGAGATCCCCCTCCGATTCACTACGTCGGTCCTCTTCTCACCTGAGAATGAACGAAAGATACTCCGGAACCGATCGGACTGTCCGTCTGAGAACACTGGACTGTCAACACGGTTACAGCGCGGCCCTCGGCACGGCGCTTGCTCCACGTCGGCAAAACTGAACTCCCAGGAGGATCTTGATTGCGCCTCTCGAATCGGCATGGGGTTTGCTCGAGGCGCCACGCAAACGAGATTTGACGAAACACACACGCATACTAAAATCTCCGGGTGAGCATGAACAAGACCAGACTGATTACCGCGCTGACGATCCCACTGATCGCGATGCTCGTCGTCGTCCCCGGATGGAATCAAATAGCTGCGGCCCCTCGGCCTGGCCCGCGCCCGCCGCGTCTCACGCAGGACGGGGCGCCTGGTCGTCAAATGTATATCGAGAAGATTCTCGGGGTCCTCGAGCACAAGGTCACGGACCCGGCGGCCAGGACGAAGGCGGCAGACAAGCTCGCCACGCTGAGTGACCGCCAGCTCAAGCTGATGGCGGCCCTGTCGGAGCGCGTCGCCGTCGTCGGTGACGGGCCGGCTGACAGCATCGCGCTTTTCTTGCTCACGGCGCTGCTCATCCTGTCGTGAACCCCGGCTGGTTGTCCCCGGGCACCCGGCGGAGGCCGGCCGTGCGAACGTGGGTCCGCGAGGCGGCGTGGCTCGTCGTCGGCGCGGCCGAGCGCGCCGTTCGAGTCGTGACGGACCGCCTCTCGCTTTTCTACCACGTCGGCGTCGTCATCTTGAGCGCGGCGATCGCGGCGACCCTTCCGTTCACGTTCGCGTTCCTGGCCCAGCGTCTGCTCGCCTCGTGGGCCGCGATCGAGGACGAGAAGGTCTTCCTGGTCTTGACCGAGATCGCCGTGGCGCTGGTGCTCGTGCTCGTCCTCAGCCACGCGCGGACGAACTGGACGAATCGGCGCCTCTCCAGGATGGCGCGGGCGGCCGGGATGGTTCATCTGAGTTTGGGGAACGGCGTCTTGTCCCAACTGTCCGCCCGCCGGCTGAAGCAGCGACACGCCTCCATGCGGGACATCATGATCATGGGATCCACAGGGTTTCGCACGCTCGTTGACCCGCAGGGCGACCTGCACACGGTGATCGAGAACTGTCGGACCGCGAAAATCATGCTCCTGGATCCGGAGAGCCAAGGGGCGATCGAGCGCGTACGGACGATTGGCGAGCACGAGATCACCCGTGACGATCTGCGGACGCAGGTGGAGCAGACCATCACGTTCCTCCGCGCGCTCCCAGCCGCCCACCAGCGCATCCGGCTGAAGTTGTATCCCGAGCCGCCTCTGTGGAAGCTGGCCATTCTCGGCGACCATGCTTGGGTGCGGCACTACCACCCGACGCTCGATGTCCGCGTCTTGCCCGAGTACGTGTTTGTGCACGACCAGGATCCCGCGGGCCTCTTCACGGCCTTCTACCAGTACTTCGTCATGCGATGGAACGATCCCGCGATCCCCGAATACGACTTGCTGACCGGCGACCTGATGTCCCGGGAGGGTGCGCGGAAGGCGGTCTGAAGGGCCTCAGGCTGGAATGGCGACCTTCTTCAAGAGCTCCAGGTCGTCGAGCGCCTTCCCGACCCCGCGCGCGGCGCAGCTGAGCGGATCCTCGGCCACTCTCACGGGAAGGTGCGTCGCCTGCTGCAGCAGCCGATCCAGCCCCCGCAAGAGAGCGCCTCCGCCCGTGAGCACGACCCCCGTCTCGACGATGTCGGCCGCGAGCTCCGGCGGAGTCTGCTCGAGACACGTACGGACCGCCTCCACGATGGTCATCACGGGCTCGCGAAGCGCCTCCCGAATTTCCTCGGCGGTGATGATGATCGTCTTGGGCATCCCGTCGACGAGGTCGCGGCCCTTGACCTCCATCGTGCGCGGCTCGCCGGGCAGCGGATGCGCCGAGCCGAGGGCGATCTTGATCTCCTCGGCGCGGCGCTCGCCGACGAGCAGCCGGTAATGCTTTCTGATGTGCTGAATGATCGCCTCGTCCATCTCGTCGCCGGCGATCCGGACAGAGTTGCAGTAGACGGTGCCCGACAGGGAGATGACGGCCACTTCGGTCGTGCCACCGCCGATGTCGACGATCAGGTGGCCGCCCGGCTCGTGGATCGGCAGGCCCGCGCCGATTGCGGCGGCCGTGGGTTCCTCGATCAAATACACCTCATGTGCCCTGGCCTGGAGCGCCGCGTCGCGCACCGCTCGCTTCTCGACCTGGGTGATCCCCGACGGGACCCCGATCACGACGCGCGGCCGCTCCACGCCCCAGCCCCGCCGGCGTCCCGTCGAGATCCGCCGCGCGGCCAGGATGAAGTACCTCAGCATCTTTTGCGTGGTGTCGAAGTCGGCGATCACGCCGTCCTTCAAAGGACGAATGACCCGGATGTTCTCCGGCGCGCGGCCGAGCATCGCCTTGGCTTCGCGCCCTACCCCGATCACGGCGCCGTCTGTCCGGCGCACGGCGATGATCGAGGGCTCGTTGAGGACGATGCCTCTGTTCCGCACGAAGACGAGCGTATTGGCGGTCCCCAAGTCGATCCCGAGGTCCGTCGAGAAGAGTTCGAGCAGATGGTCGGCCAACATCCGCGTGCGCTCCTAGCAAGACCCCTGCCAGGCACGGGGCCCCGGGTGGCCGTCCCAGCTGAGGCGCCCGCCGTCCACCGTGAAGCCCGCCCGGGCCAGCGCGGGGAACGCCTCGGTCTCGCGCACGGGACGGCCGTCCCACGTGCTGACCTCGAGCCTCCGGATGGGGCGGAGCGCGAGCGGCCGCTCCATGAGCGCCCGCAGCGCGCCGATCGCACCGGGGAAGTCCACGTCCTCCCAGCCGGCGAGCGGCGTGAGCTCGCGCCCCTGGCCCTCCGCCAAGACGACTGGCCGCCCCTGGCGGAAGACGAGCCAGTTCTGCGACAGGCGCGGCGCCGTGGCCCGCGAGCCGTCGCGCCGAACCAGGGCGAAGACGCGTCCCCAGAGGTTCGCCGGGTCCACCATGTTGACGAGCGCGTGCGGCTCGGCGCGACGCGCGGGCGCGTCGAGCTCGCCGAGCGCGTCGGCGAGGGCGTACTGCTCGCCCGAGAGGCCTTCCACGAAGTAGCCGCGCACGATCTCGCCGCCGTATTCCATGCGGAGCAGCGTGTGGCGGAGCGTGGACCAGTCGCCCTGGGCGAGCTCCCGCGCGACGACGCCGTAGCGCGAGAGCAGCAGCCGAGCGCGCGCCTCCTGGTCGTCCTCGGGCGAGAGACGATCCTCCTCGCTCAACACGCTCCAGCGCCCGATCACCGGGAGCTGGCGCATGACGCCGCGCGCCAGCCCGCGGCGGCGCCGCCGCGCGGCCGGCGCGGCGGCGGGCCGCGTCGTCGTCGCGGTCCCGGCGACGATCGCGCTGAAGGTGTCCGGCGTCACGAGCCCGGCCCAGAAGAGCCGCCAGAGCGCCGCGAGGACCTCGGGAGCCGTCAGGCCTGTGGAGCGCGTGAGGTCCTGGGCGAAGGACGCGCCGCGGAGCTGAAGATGCAGGAACACGTTCTTCGTGCGCGCCTCGATCTCCGCCGGCGCCGGCGCGCCCTCGCGCAGCCAGCCGACGTTCTCGCGGAGCGCCATGCCGACGCGTCCCTCGCGGCGCTCGAACGGCGTCCAGACGATCTCGCCGGAGAGCCCCAGCCTGTCCAGCCATTCCCGCTCGTAATCGTCGACGCGCGCGGCCAGCAGCTCTTTCTCCCACACGCGCACCGGGAAGTCCTCGCCCTGCAGGAGCTCGAGCGCGGCGAGAACGCCGGGCGAACCCACGAGCCGGTGGTCGGGATGGAGATGATGCCGCCGGAGGAGGAAGGCGGAGAAGCGCTCGGGAGTGGCCACGGGACGCGGGACTCGACGCGCATGCACCTGGCGGCGCTGGATCTCCTCGAGCACCGCGATGTGGACGTATTGCGGCTCGGGACGGTCGGCGAGGAACTCGCCGCGACGGACGAGCCCCTGAGCGGCGAGACGATCGAGCGCCTGCGCTGCCGCGTCCTCCGCCACGCCGTAACGCCCGGCGAGCCACGCCGCAGTGACGGGGCCGCGCGTCCGGACGAGTCGTAGCGTTACGCGCTCGAGCCCCTCGGGCGTCCCGAGCGCGTCGTAGAGATGCTCGTCGGGCGCGGCGATCCACCCCTGCCGGCCGCTCGTGAATTTCACCTGGACGACCCGGCGCTCGCCGTGGAGGGAGGCGATCAGGGCTGCCGCGTCGCCTTGTGATCGCTCCGCGACCTCTTCTCCCGTGAGATCGCCGAGGTCGTCGAGGATGCCGGCCAGCTCGTTGGCGTCGCGCGCCCGCCGCTCGGGCATGGTCTTCTGGAGCTCGGCCTCCACCGTCGCGACGATCTCCGCCCGCAGCGGGCCTGCCGTCACGCTCCAGGCTTTCCGCATGACGACGGCGTCGCTGCGGCGTTCCTCGGCGTGGCCGGCGCCCAGGTACGCCCAGTCCCACGCGAGGAGGAGCGGATACACGAAGGGCGAGGGGAGCGGTGTGTCCACGTGGCGCGTCCAGAGCTCTCCGTCGTGGATCCTCTCGAGGAGACGCCGGAGCCGCGGGACGTCGAACGCGTCGGTGAAGCACTCGCGGAGGGTCTCCGCCACGACCGGGAACTCGGCCCGACCCCCGACCGCTTCGAGGAGCGCGTCGGCCTTGAGGCGCTGCAGGTACGCGGGCGTGCGCGCGCCCCGGTACATTCTTGGGATATAGAGGGCGCGCACCGCCGCGTGGCGGAAGCGCGTCGCGAAGAGCGGTGAGCCGATGAGCGCCTGACCCAGGAGCGCGTCCACCTCCTCCGGCGCCACGAGCCTGACGAGCCGCTCGGGCCCGGGCGGGACCTGGCCCGGGGCGAACGAAAGGAGGATGCCGTCGTCGACGTGGCTCGCCTCCGCGACGAGGCCGAAGGCTCGCCGGAGCTTCTCGCGGAGCGCCATGCCCCAGGCGCCGTTGATCCGCATGCCGAAGACGGAATGGATCATCGCGTGGCGTCCGCCCAGCTCGTCGGGGAACGACTCGACGACCACGCCCTGATCGTCGGGGACGCCGTCGAGAACCTCGCCCGCCTTCACGAGCCACTGCCGCATCGCCGAGGCCGCGTGCGGGTCCAGGCCACACTCCGAGCTCGCCCATTCCGCGAAGTCCGCAGCGTCGAGACGGTCGGCGGCGTCGCGGCGGAGGCGGCCGACGGCGAGGCCGAGCTCCCAGGAACGGGACGGATGCTCCCCCTTCCAGAACGGGATCGTCGGCGACATGCCCTGCGCGTCCTCGACGAGCACACGGTCGGCGCGGACCTTGACGATCCTCCACGCGTGCGAGCCGAGGAGGAAGACGTCACCCGGGAGGCTCTCGGTGACGAACTCCTCGTCGAGCGTGCCGACCTTGAGATCGGTCTCGGCGACGAAGACGTCGAAGAGCCCCGCGTCGGGGATCGTCCCGCCCGAGGTGAGGGCGAGGAAGCGGCTGCCGCGTCGCGCGTGGAGGCGGTCGTTCACGCGGTCCCAGAGGATGCGTGGCGCGGCGCCTTTGACCTCGGCGGGGAGCGGCTCGGCGAGCGAGCGCACGACGGCGACGAAATCCTCCCGCGACAGTGTGCGGTACGGCGAGGCGTTCCTGAAGCGCTGCCAGAGCGTGTCGACGCCCACCGACTCGGCGGCGACCGCGGCGACGATCTGCTGCGCCAGGACGTCCAGCGGGGCCTCGGGCATGACGATCCGGTCGAGCTGCTGATTGCGGATCGAGCGCGCCACCGCAGCCGCCTCGCAGAGCTCCTCGCCCCGGGTGACGACGATCCGCCCCTTCGACACGCGGGAGAGGAGGTGGCCCGCGCGGCCCACGCGCTGAAGGGCCGCGGCGATGTTGCGCGACGACTGGAGCTGCACGACCAGGTCGATCGCGCCGACGTCGATCCCGAGCTCGAGGGACGACGTGGCGACGAGCGCCTTGAGCTCGCCCTGCTTGAGCCGGTTCTCGGCCTCGAGCCGGGCGCGGCGGGAGAGGGAGCCGTGGTGGGCGGCGACGCGGCCGTCCGCGATACGGTCGTTCAGATCGCGCGCGATCCGCTCCGCCGATCTCCGGCTCTGGCAGAAGACGAGGGTCGTCCGGTGGGCCTGGACGAGCTCGGCGACGAGCTGAAGCGTCGCGTCCCAGATCGTGTCGCTCGTCGCGGTGAGGAAGTCGTCCACCGGCGCTACCACCTGGAGGTCCAGCGCGCGCGTGAAGCCCGCGTCCACCACGACCGGGTCGCGCGCCGTGGCGCCGGTGAGGAAGTCGAGCGTCGCGTCGAGCGGGCTCACGGTGGCCGAGCAGCCGATGCGCTGGGGCCGCGCCCCGGGCTCAGGCGCCTCGACCAGGGCCTGGAGCCGCTCGAGCGAGAGGGCGAGGTGGGCGCCGCGCTTGTTGCCCATGAGGGCGTGGACCTCGTCGACGATCACAGTGCGTACGTGCGCGAAGGCCGGCCTGAACCGCTCGCTCGTGAGCAGGATGTAGAGCGACTCGGGCGTGGTGATCAGGATGTGCGGTGGCCGGCGCGTCATGGCTTGACGCGCGGCGGCGAGCGTGTCGCCAGTGCGAACCGCTACGCGCACCTCGGGGAGCCTCACCCCCTCAGCCGCCGCCGCGGCCCGGATGCCCGCGAGCGGCGCCCGGAGGTTCTTCTCGATGTCGTTGTTCAGGGCGCGGAGCGGCGAGACGTAGACGACGTAGACGCGGTCCTCCAGCCTCTTCTCGAGCCCGAGACGGTGCAGGTGATCCAGCGCCCAGAGAAAGGCGGCGAGGGTCTTGCCCGAGCCCGTCGGGGCAACGATCAGCGTGTCGCGCCCCGAGGCAATCGCCTCCCAGCCTTCACGCTGGGGGCGCGTCGCCTCGCTGAAGGTCTCGGCGAACCACCGGCGAACGAACGGGAGGAACTCGGGCATCGAGCGCATTGTACTCGTCTGGGCCCTAGAATGGTTCCCGTGCAGGGGGGCACCAGGCGCATGGCGCAGCGCGCGGCGACGATCGGCATCTCCCTCGCCGGCCTACCGTTCATCGTGCCGCACGTCGTCGAGGACTTCGCCGAGGGCATCGCCGAGCGCGTGGGGCTCTCGACCGGCGCCGGCGCGTTCCTGCTCGGCGGCTACCTCGCGCTTCAGGTGTGGGGTCTGGTGCTCGTTGGTCAGGGCCGGCGGGCGGGATGGATCATCACGTTCTACGTCAGTCTCGTCTGGACGCTGGGCGCGGTCGCCGACCACGGCCCGGCGATCTGGGCGGGCGGCTTCCGGAGCGGCGCGGTCTCGGTCCTCTGGGTCGCCGGGCTCGTGCTGACCCAGTCAACGGCGGCGGCGCTCGCGTGGCGCGGATGGCGCGGGGAGAGCACGCGGTGAGGCAGGCGGCCGACGTCATCGTCGTCGGCGGCGGCCCCGCAGGCGCGATGGCCGCGATGACGCTCGCCACACGTGGCGTGTCCACGCTGCTCCTGGACAAGAAGCGGTTCCCCCGCGATAAGCCGTGCGGCGGCGGCATCCGCTACCGCGTCTACCGGCGCTTCCCCGAGCTCGCGGACTATCTTCGGACCACCGTCGCGATCCACGAGATCCGCAAGGTGCGGATGGAGGGGCCGTCGGGAGCGTCGGTGCTCGCCGAGTCGGACGAGCCCTTCTACCTCACGCTCCGCCGCACGGAGTTCGACGCGGCGCTGCTCGCCCGGGCGCGCGCCGTGGGCGCCGAGGTCCTCGAGGCCGTGCGCGTAAGCGATCTCGCGTTCTCGAGGGACGGTGTCACCGTGCGCTCCGTGGACGGGCGCGCGTTTACGGCCAGCATCGCGATCGCAGCCGACGGCGTCAACAGCGTCGTGGCGCGCCAGGCGGGACTCGGCGACGGCTTCCCGGAAGGCGCCCTCGCGATCGACACCATGGAGGAGACCGATCTCGCGGAGCTGGCCCCCGCGGACCCAGAGACGATGTACGTCGCCTACGGGTACAGGGGTTACCCGGGCTACGGCTACGTCTTCCCGAAGCGCCATCACGTGGACGCGGGCGTCGGCTTCCTCCTCTCCTTCTTCAAGGCGAAGCTCGGCGGCGCGCCGTACGAGCATCACGCGCGCTTCGTGGAGGACGCGCGCCGCCGAGGCGTCGTCCAGAGACGATGTACGTCGCCTACGGGTACAGGGGTTAGGCTCCCGCTCGGCGGTCCTCTCGCACGGACGTACGCCGACCGCGTGCTCGTCTGCGGCGACGCCGCGGGGTTCGTCAACGGCTACACGGGTGAGGGGATCTACCACGCGATGGTGACCGGCCAGCTCGCGGGCCAGACCGCCGCCGACGCGCTCGCCAGGGGACAGTGTTGGGCGGCGGGGCTCGCCTCCTACGAGGCGCGGTGGCGACGGGAGATCGGCCGCGAGCTCGCGGATTCGCTCCGGATCCAGCGCCGGCTCTTCGCACGGCCCGCGCTCGTCGACACGGTCATCCGGGCCGCGGCCGCCGACCGGCGCCTCTGCCGCCTCCTCGCTCGCGTCGCCCTGGGCGAGGAGGATCTGAGGACGCGGAAGCTCGAGCTCGCGCTTCGGTTCCTGATCGCCCGCTTCAGGCGAGCCCCATCTGCTGTACGAGCCGCCGGCTGAGGTCGCTCGCCGGCTCCTCGAGCTCGGCGATGATGGAGAAGTGATGGTGGCCCGCCATCTCCACCGCCTCGCAGCGGAGGCCGCGGCTCGACCAGACCCGGGCGAGCGCGTGGCTCTGCCGGAGGTACTCGGGCCCCTCGAGCGCGCCGACCGGGAGCAGCAGCGGCCCCGCGTGCGATGGAGGGTGATGAATGGGGCTGTGGAGGCGCGCAGTCTCTGACGTGAGCGCGAGAACGTCGTTCAGGTAGCAGAGCCGGATCGGCTCGAGGTCGTAGAGCCCACTGATCCCGCACCCGGCCTTGATCACGTCGGCGGGTAGGCCCTCGGACCCCCAGTCAGTGGACATCAGCATCGCGACCAGGTGGCCGCCCGCCGAGTGGCCGGAGACGAAGATCCGGCGCGGGTCGCCGCCGAACGAGGCGGCGTGGCGGTGCACCCACGCGATCGAGGCGCGGCACTGGCTCACCAGCTCAGCCATCTGCACCGTCGGGATGAGCGCGTAGTTGATCACGACCACGGCCGCGCCGGCGGGCAGGAGGCCGCGCGCGACGAAGCTAAAGTCGGCCTTGTCGAGCCGGTGCCAGTAGCCGCCGTGGATGAACACGTGGACCGGCGCCGGCGTCGAGCCCGGGGCGGGGAAGAGGTCGAGTGCCTCGCCCGGGCTCGCGCCGTACGCCACGTCGAGGCGGCCGGAAATCTCGGCCCGCGCCTCTGCGCTCTCGCGCGCGTAGCGCTCGAGCCACTCGGGCGCGTCCTTGACCTTCGCTCGGTTGTCGTACTCCCGGTCCAGCGCCGCGCGGTCGTAATCGCGGAAGACGACCTGCGCCATCGCGCGAGCGGACGGTTACTTGTCTTTGATCGCCGCCTGCACCTTCTTCGCGACGTCGGGAGGGATCTGCGACATCCCGTGCGCCTTCTTGGCGTGCTCCGCGCCCTTCGCCATCACTTCTGCGACGTCCTTGCCTTCCATAACGAAGCTGCAGCCCGGCACCACATCTCCACACCGAAGCACCTTGGCCATCACCGGCCTCCTTGGGTTGGGGGTACCTCCCGAGAAACGCCTTCGCCCACGGCAGCTCGGGTCACTGCCTCAGGCGCCGAAGATCACGCGTGTGCCGGTGGACGGCATCACAAGCTTCTTCGGCATCGCGTTGTGCACGGCCATGATCGTGTTGAGCCCCGTGCAGTGCATCGGGATGATGTAGTCGGGATCGATTCCCTTGAAGGCCTCGACGGTCTTCGCGACGATCTCGTCGGGCGCGGGCGCCAAGTGGAAGCCGCCCACGATCGCGTGGACCTTGTCGACGCCGCTTGCCTTCTGGGCCTGGCGGACGGAGTTGATCACGCCGGCGTGGCCGCACGACGTGATCACCACGAGCCCGCGGTCCTTGACGTGATACGCGGTGGCGTGCTCGCCCTGGAAGGCGTCCGCGACGAGCTCGCCCGGCTTGGTCTCGACTTGCGTGACGCCGAAGTGCGTGACCGAGCACGCGGAGCCCATCGGCCCCACCTCGAGGCGCGCGGCTGCCGGCGGGCGCTCGAAGTCCGTGAGCCGCGGAATCTGGCCCGACGTGAACGCGTGACCGGCGACGACCGTCGGCTGCTTGGCCAGAGTCACCTTGAGCCCTCTTGCTTCGAGGCCCGGGCGATCGAGCTGACCTTGGTCTATAGTGCCGGCCGGGGTGGCGGCCACCCGGTGGCAGAAGGTGTCCTCGCCTCCCGCGTAAAGGGTGAGCCCGGGCTTGGCCCGTCCTTGTACGAGCCGTGCGTAATCCGGGAGCGCGCCGTAGTGGTCGGCGTGGCCGTGACTGATGATGAGCGCATCGGCGCCCGCGGGGTCGAGCTTCAAGACCTTGTAGTTGTTGAACAGATTTCGCTCGGTGAGGCTGAAGTCGAGGAGAACCTGCCGCTGCTCCGCGCCGCGGACTGATTCGAGGTGATAGGCGAGGCCATGCTCGGCCAGCAGCGTGTCGGCACCGAACCTGAGCGCGGCGCGCTGGACGGTGATGGTGTCGAGCTTGCCGCCCTTGGCAAAGATGTCGTAGATGTTGTCTACAACGTTCGTCATCACTAACCGATCGACCGTCGGGACGGACCCGCTCTGCGCGGAAGCGACCGGGGTGAGTGTCCGCAGCGTCCCTGCCACGGCCAACGTCCCGGTGGCGATGGCACCGAGCTTCAGGAACTCGCGTCGCTTCATGGCTCTCTCCTGGTTGACGGCTACTTCCCGAGAAACGCCTTCGCCTGCCGCAGCTCGGGACGCTCGGTGTCGCCCTTCTCGCCGAGCGACAGGAGCGTGGAGTAGTACGTCCGTGCCTTGGTCCGATCGCCCGAGAGGTCCGCGGCTCGCGCGGCGCCGTAGAGCCCCCTGAAGCGGTTCGGCTCGACGCGCATGGACGCCTCGAACTCCCGCAACGCCTGGGCGGGCTCGTTCGCCTCGAGGAGCATCTCGGCCAGGAGCTCGCGCGCCGGCGCGATCGGACCCGGGGTCACGGGGTGCTTCTCGGTCGCGTCCTCGCGGTCGGCGGCGGCGCGGAGTAGTGCCAGGGCCTCTTCCGTCCTGCCCTCAGCGCGCGCCACCCACGCGGATGCGACCTGGCGCTGGATGTCGACCTGCTCGGCCCAATAGCCGACCTTCGACGCCGCGAGCGTGTCGCGGAGCGCGCCGAGCCGCTCGACGTCGCGCCGGGCGCTCGTGACGTCGCCGCCGCGCGCAGCGCCCAGGCCGCGCGCAAAGACGAGCTGCGCTTCCGACTGCGGGAAGCGGCCCCACGGGAACTCCTTCCCGAAGAGCTCGAGCTTCGCCGCGTCTGCCCAGCGCCCGCGCTCGAGCGCGTAGCGCGACGGAATCGTCGCGAGCGCGAACGCCGTCACGAAGTGCTCGACGTTGACCTTGGGGAGCTCGCTCACCTGGTCGACCACGCGCTTGGCCGCGGCGTCCTGGGCCGTCTGCAGATAGGCGTACGCCAGGTAGTCGAGCGCGTGGAGCTGGTCGAAGTGGCTGCTGATGGCGTTGATGGAGGCGCGGTTGGCCTCGATGGACTCCCCCCAGTACCCTCGCCGCGTGAAGATGTGGGAAGGCATGTGGAGCGCGTGAGGCGCCGCTGGCGCGATCGAGGCGTACCGCCGCGCGGCGGTGAGTCCCTTCTCGGCGATCGGCGGGTAATCGTAACTGTGGATGAGGTAGTGCGCGACACCCGGGTGCTGTGGCTCGGCGGCGAAGACCTTCTCGAGGATCGCCGCGGCCTTCAGCTGGTCGGCGTACGTCTTGTCGGTCGGGAGCGCCGTCGCGTTGAGGGCGAGAGCGTAGAATACCGACGCCTCCCTGTCCTCCGGGTAGTGCGCGGCGAGCTGCTCCATCGCCTGGCGGTAGGCGAGCGCGCGCGTCCGGTGGTCGATCTTGTCGGCGTCCTTGTAGAACGTCTCGATCGCGGCGATGTAGTCGCGCTCGCGCTGGGTCTTGGCGCCCGCAGTCCGGGCCCGCTCGACGGCCGCCCACCCGTCGGCGAGCGCCTTGGGCGACGGCGGCCAGCCGAAAGGATTGCCCAGGAGGTTCATCGCGACGCCCCAGTGCGCGATGCCGCAGGCGGGATCGCTCTGCGCGACGGCCGTGAACGCGCTCGTGGACGCCGAGAACCAGAACGAGTGAAGCATGGCGACCGCGCGCTCGAAATCCTGCTGGACCGTGGCGCTGCACGACGTCGCGAAATGGACCGTGCCGACCTTGTCTTGGGCCGTGATGCCGCCGGTGCCGAGCGCCAGCAGCAGGGTGAGGGTCAGGGCGACCGTGCGGAGCGTCATGGCTCATCCTCCAGATGGAAGTGGCGACTGTGTTCGGTAGGGAGCCTGGGGAAGATTCTAGCCTAAAATAGCCACGTGAAGATCGTCAGTATCGGCGGCGGATCGGCGGGGCTCTACTTCGCCCTGCTCATGAAGAAGGCCGATCCGACCCACGAGATCCTCGTGGTCGAGCGCAACCGGCCCGACGACACCTTCGGGTTCGGCGTGGTCTTCTCTGACGCGACGCTCGAGAACTTCGCCGAGGCCGACCGCGAGACGTATACGGAGATAGCGCGGAACTTCGCCCACTGGGACGACATCGACATCCACTATCAGGGTCAGGTCCTGACTTCCACCGGCCACGGCTTCTCCGGCATGTCACGGCAGCTCCTGCTCGACATCCTGCAGCGCCGCTGCACGGAGCTCGGCGTGATCCTCCGCTTCCAGGACGAGGTGACCGACCTCGGCGCGTACGCCGGCGCCGACCTCGTGCTGGCCGCCGACGGCGTCAACAGCTTTATCCGGAGCCGTTACGCCGAGCACTTCCGGCCCCAGGTCGACTGGCGGCCGAACAAGTTCGTCTGGCTCGGCGCGACGTTCCCGTACCCTGCATTCACGTTCGTCTTCAAGGAGAGCGACCACGGCCTCTGGCGGGTCCACGCCTATCGCTACAACGCGTCGATGTCCACGTTCATCCTCGAGACGACGGAGGCCGCGTGGCGGCGCGCGGGCCTCGACGCGGCGGACGAGGATCAGACGATCGCCTTCGCCGAGCGGCTGTTCGCCGAGGAGCTCCAGGGCCACCGCCTCCTCAAGAACCGCTCGCTCTGGCGCAACTTCCCGACGGTGAAGAACGGGTCCTGGCATCACCGGAACCTCGTGCTGATCGGCGACGCGGCGCACACCGCGCACTTCTCGATCGGCTCGGGGACGAAGCTCGCGATGGAGGACGCGATCGCGCTCTGCCGCGCGCTCCAGCGTCACGACGAGGTGAAGAAGGCGCTCGTCGCCTACGAGGAGGAGCGGCGGCCGGACGTCGAGCGTCTGCAGCGCGCCGCGCAGGTGAGCCTCGAGTGGTTCGAGCAGACGGAGCGCTACCACGGCCCCCTCGAGCCGATCCAGTTCGCGATGAGCCTCCTGACGCGGAGCCTCCGCGTGACCCACGACAATCTGAAGCTCCGCGACCCGAAGTTCGTCGAGTCGGTCGACCGCTGGTTCGCGTCCAGGGCGGAGCAGCAGAGCCGCGTGGCGGTGGCCGCGGCGCCGGCGCCGCCGCCCATGTTCACGCCCTTCCGGCTGCGGGACGTGCTCCTGTCGAACCGGATCGTCGTCTCGCCCATGTGCCAGTACTCGGCTGAGGACGGCACGCCGAACGACTGGCATCTGGTGAACCTGGGCTCGCGCGCCGTCGGCGGCGCCGCGCTCGTCATCGCGGAGATGACCGACGTGAGCCGTGAGGGTCGCATCAGCCCCGGCTGCACGGGGATGTACAAGCCCGAGCACGTCATCGCGTGGAAGCGCATCGTCGAGTTCGTCCACGCCAACAGCCAGGCGAGGATCGCGCTCCAGCTCGCTCACGCAGGGCGAAAGGGCTCCACGCGCCGGCTCTGGGAGGGGATCGACGAGCCGCTGCCCGACGGCAACTGGCCCCTCATCTCGGCTTCGGCCATCCCGTACCACCCCTACAGCCAGGTGCCAAAGGCGATGGACCGACGCGACATGGACATGGTGCGCGACCAGTTCGTGGGCGCCGCGCGCATGGCGGTGGAAGCGGGCTTCGACATGCTCGAGCTCCACTTCGCCCACGGCTACCTGCTCGCGAGCTTCATCTCGCCGCTCACGAACATCCGCACCGACGAGTACGGCGGCTCGTTGGCCAACCGCATGCGCTATCCGCTCGAGGTCTTCGACGCCGTGCGCGCGGTCTGGCCCGAGCGAGAGCCCATGTCGGTGAAGATCTCGGCGACCGACTGGGCAGAGGGAGGTCTCAGCCCGGAGGACGCCGTCGGCGTGGCCAGGTGGCTCAGGGAGCACGGCTGTGACATCGTCACCGTGTCCACTGGCCAGACCGTGCCCGACCAGAAGCCCGTCTACGGCCGGCTCTATCAGACGCCTTTCAGCGATCGCATCCGCTACGAGGCCGGGATCCCCACGATGACGGTGGGGAACATTGCGTCGTACGACGACGTGAACAGCATCCTGACGGCGGGGCGCGCCGATCTCTGCGTGCTCGCGCGCGGCCATCTCTTCGACCCTTACTGGACGCGCCACGCTGCGTACGAGCAGGGCTACGATCTGCCGTGGCCCGATCAATACGTTTCGGTGAAGGGCTTCACCCCGCGCTGAACCGTGGCCCGGCGCGCTCTGAAAGATTAGGCATTCCCAGTCCGTCCTCCGTCCGCTACGACGGACGGAGTGATAGACTGCCGACGAGGATGCAAGACATGCCGACGCGAGTCGTCCTCACCTATCGGGAGTACGCGGCGTTGCCGGCCGACGGTCGTCGCTACGAGCTGCACGAAGGCGAGCTGTTCGTGACCGCCGCGCCGGGCTCGCTCCATCAGCGGCTCGTCGGTAACCTCTTCGTGCTCCTGCGGGAGCACGCGAGTGCGCGCGGCCTTGGCGAGGTCTTCGTCTCGCCGCTTGATTGCATCCTCAGCAACACGACCGTCGTCGAGCCGGACGTCGTGTACGTCGAGTCCGGACGGTCTTCACTCGTCAGCGCCCGGGGCCTCGAGGGGCCGCCGACACTCGCCGGCATGGATCGTGGCTCGCTTCCACCCTTCCCTGAGCTTACGATCGACCCAGCCACGCTCCGGCGCTAGGTTGGCGGACGCAGACCCGATGAGCATCGACTGGACGGCGCTCGGCGAAGAGGCGGTGGACCTCCTCCGTCGCTATCTCATGATCGACACCACCAATCCGCCAGGCAACGAGGCCGACGGCGCAACGTTCCTCGCCGCGGTCCTCGAGCGCGGCGGGATCGCGAGCGAGATCGTGGAGTCGAAGCCCGGCCGGGCCAACCTCATGGCGCGCCTCACCGGTGACGGCTCGCTCCCGGGCATCGTCCTCCACCACCACATCGACGTCGTCTACGCCGACCGCCGCTACTGGACGGTGGACCCGTTCGGCGGCGTGATCCGCGACGGCTACCTCTACGGTCGCGGTGCGATCGACATGAAGTCCACGGGCATCATGCACCTCGCGGCGCTCCTCGCGATCAAGCGCGCGCGGGTCCGGCTCAAGCGCGACCTCGTCCTCCTCGCGACCGCCGACGAGGAGGCGGGCAGCCTCTATGGCGCGCAGTTCATCGCCGACCAGCGTCGCGACTGGCTCGCGGGCGCGGAGTACGCGATCTCCGAGCTCGGCGGAATCGAGGCCCACGCCGGGTTCAAGGCGCCGCTCGGCCACATCGTCATCTCGGAGAAGACGGGGCTGCCGCTCGCGCTCACGGCGAAGAGCGCCCCCGGGCACGGCTCGATGCCGTGGCCGGACACGGCGCCGAACCGGCTCATCCGCGCGTTGAACCGCCTGCTCGCAGCCGAGCGGCCGCTGCGCGTGCTCCCCGAGGTGCAGGAGTACTTCGCGCGGCTCGCGAGCGTGCTGCCGGAGGACCAGGGCGCCGGCTACGATGACCTCCAGAAGAGCCTGGCCGACGCCGCCTTCCGCGCGCGCTTCCTCACGAACCGCCTGCACGCGGCGATGGTCCGCACGACGTTCGCGGTGACGATGCTCAAGGGCAGCGAGAAGAGCAACGTGATCCCGCCCGAGGCGTCGGCCACGATCGACTGCCGGATGCTCGCGGGTGACGACCCGCAGGAGATCGTCGGCTGGATCCGGCGCGTCATCGACGACGACCGGGTCGAGGTCACGATCACCGGCGAGGCGAAGGTGCCGAACCTCTCGCCCGCCGATACCGAGCTCTACAAGGCGCTCGCCGACACGCTCCGGCGCCGGGCGCCCGGCGCCGTCGTCGCGCCCGAGATCCTCGTCGCGTTCACCGACAACTGGGTCTTCCGGCGCTGCGGGCTCCACGGCTACGGCTGGAGCCCGTTCATTATGGACGAGGGCGAGTGGCACCGCGTCCACGGCAACGACGAGCGCCTCTCGCTCGAGAATATCCGTGCGGGAGCGCGCGCCTACGTGGAGATGCTGCTCGACGTCGCGGGGGCCTGAGCCATTCCGGCCACGCTCTCGATCCGCCGCGCCGCGCGGCGCGACGTTCCGACGATCCTCCGGCTGATCCGCGGCCTCGCCGAGTACGAGCGGCTCGCCCCGCAGATGGAGGCGACCGCCGAGCGGATCCGCCGCCACGGCTTCGGGCGGCCGCGCTACTTCGAGACACTCATCTGCCGGCACGGCCGCACGCCCATCGGCTTCGCGCTCTACTACTTCACGTACTCGACGTTCCTCGGCCGGCCCACGCTCTACCTCGAAGATCTCTTCGTCCTGGCCGAGGCGCGCGGCAACGGAGCGGGCAGGGCGCTGCTTCGGGCGCTCGCGAAGGTCGCGATGCGACGCGGCTGCGGCCGCATGGAGTGGACGGTCCTCGACTGGAACACGCCCTCGATCCGCTTCTACCGAAAGCTCGGCGCGAAGCTCCGGCGCGAGTGGATCCTCACCCGCCTCACCGGCGCGCCGCTCCGCCGGCTCGCGCGCGCCCGCTGAGTCTCCTCGGAGGAGGGCTTCGCCCCCCTGCGGTGACGCTCACGGGACCATCGGGATCAAGGCAGACAGGCGACGCCGTCGATCTCGATCATGCACCCGCCCGCCGCGTCGTAGAGGTCGCGCACGCCGACGAGCGTCATGGCGGGGAAGTGCCTGCCGAAGTAGTCGCGGTACACCCCACCGATCGCTTTGACGTGCCGCTTGTACTCGTCGGCGTCGAGCACGTAGATCGTGAGCTTGACCACATCGGTGAGCTGGCCACCGGCCGCAGCGACGAGGGCGCGGAGGTTCTCGCACACCTGGCGAAACTGGGCGACGAGGTCGCCCTTGCCCACGACGCGCCCGTCCTTGTCCTTCGCGACCTGACCGGCGAAGAACAGGAGGCGACCGCCGCGTGTCTCGACGCCGTGGGCGTAGCCGACGGCCTTCGCGAGCGTCGGCGGGTTGTGGAGCTCGATCTGCCTCGTCATGGATTCCTCCCGTCGAGAACGATCGTCTGCCCGTTGGTCGCGTCGTCGTCGAGCAGGTTCAGGACTGCGGCAGCGACTTCGGCCGGCTCGACGAGCCGGCCGCCTGGATTGATGCGGGCCATGGCCAGGACGGCCTCGTCGAACGATTTACCCGTCTTCGCCGCAATGTTGCGCGCGGCGTTCCAGACGAGGTCTGTCCCCGCATAGCCGGGACAGATCGCGTTCACCGTGACGCCCCGGCCGGCGACCTCGGCGGCCAGGGCGCGCGTGAAGCCGACGAGCGCGTGCTTGGAGGCCGTGTACGCGGTGACGTAGGGCGCGCCGTAGAGGCCGGCGAGCGAGGCGACGTTGATCACGCGGCCCCATCGCCGCTCGAGCATCCCGGGCAGCGCGGCACGGGTCAGCAGATACGGGCCCGTCACGTTGACCTTCAGGTGGCGGTCCCACAGCGCCGGGTCGGTCGTGAGGAGCGGCGCGGATTCCGCGACGCCGGCGTTGTTCACGAGCACGTCCACCGCGCCGAGCTTGTCGGTGACCACGGTGACTGCGTGCGTCACGCTCTCCGCGTCGGTCACGTCGAGGACCTGCGCCAGCGCGTCCGCGCCAAGGCGACGCGCCGCGGCGGCGACGTCTTCGACTTGCTCACGGGTGCGCGCGGCGACGGCGACTGCACATCCCCCGCGCGCGAGCGCCAGCGCAACCTCGCGACCGATACCCCGGCCGCCCCCGGTGACGAGAGCGACCCGTCTCGCGCGCGCGGTCATCACGGGCTCTCCATGCAGAAAAAGAAGAAGAGCGGGCGCGTGCCCTCGCTCGCCTCGCGCTGGGGATTGGCGAGGCAGCGCACGCGTGGCGAGGTCGACCCTCGCTCCGACTCGCGGCTCGGCGTCGCGGAGGCGCAGCCCACGAGCAGCAGGACGCCGAGCAGCATCAGACGCGAGTGTGCGCGGCGAGTCATGCGGTCATTCTAACGTGGGATCGCGTGTATAGTGCTTCGGGGTTCATGCAGCGCGCGTTCACGAAGGGCTCGCTCGCCGACGCCGTCGCCCGCCTCCGGCCTGGGATGAAGGTGCTGCTGCCGCCCGCGTGCGGCGAGCCGCAGGCGCTCGTCGGCGAGATCTGCCGCCAGGCCTCGCGCCTCTCGGACCTCACGCTGCTGGGGGGCATCCACCTCGGCGACTACCCGTGGGCGCGGGCCGAGCACGCGCCGCTCCGCTTCGGGACGTGGCACATGTCGCCGAGCCTCGACGACGCGCGCCGCCGGGGGCGCGTGGAGTTCCTCCCGATACGCTACTTCGACCTCACGCGCGAGCTCGTGCCCGGCGGCGCGTGGGCGCCCGACTGTGTCCTCGTCCACTGCGCGCCGCCGGACGCCCGCGGCTACGTGAGCCTCGGCGTCTCCGTGGGCGTGACCCTGCCCGCGGCACGCCGCGCGCCCCTCGTCATCGCCCAGGTCAACCCCGCGATGCCGCGCACGCTCGGCAACGCGTTCCTCCACCGGAGCCAGATCGACGCGTGGGTCGAGGTGGACGAGCCGCTGACGCCGTACCCGCCGCCCGTCGTCGGCGACGTCGAGCGCGCGATCGGCCGCCACGTCGCCGCGCTCGTGCCCGACGGCGCCACGGTGCAGGTGGGGATCGGCGCGATCCCCCAGGCCGTGCTCGAGGCGCTCGTGGACCACCGCGATCTCGCGCTCCATTCGCTCCTGGTGGACCCGTCCGTGGCTCTCGTCGAGAGAGGAGCGGTCACGAACGCGCTCAAGCGCTTCCATCGCGGCAGGATGGACATCGCCGAGGCCATGGGCACGCGCCGGCTCTTCGACTTCGTCCACGACAACCCGCTCGTCAACATGGACTCGTCGGCGTTCGTCCACGACCCGGAGACGGTGGCGCGACTCGACCGGTTCGTGGCGATCAACTCGGCGCTCGAGGTGGACCTCGCAGGCCAGGTGACGGCGGAGAGCCTGGGGCCCCGGCAGGTCGCGGGCATCGGGGGCCAGTTCGACTTCGTCCTGGGCGCCTCACGCTCGCGGTGGGGCGCGGCGATCATCGCGCTGCCCTCGACCGCGCGCGACGGCCAGGCCTCGCGCATCGTGCCGCGTCTCTCCCCGGGCGCCGCCGTGACGAGCCCACGCTTCCTGGCGGACTGGGTCGTGACCGAGCGTGGAGCTGCCGCGCTGAAGGGGAAGGGAGAGCGGGGACGCGCCGAGGCGCTGCTCGCGGTGGCGCATCCACGGTTTCAGGGAGAGCTGGAACGCGCGCTTACCGCTTCTTAGCGGTCTCGATCCTCTCGAAGATCTCCTCGTCCGTCGGGAAGCGGTACGTCGTCTGGTTGGAGTAGACAACCTTGTCGTCGATCGAGACCTCGAAGATGCCGCCGGCGCCTTCCTTCAGGCTGGCGCTAAGGCCGTACTTTTTCTTGATGGCCTCCTGCAAACTGGAGGCCTGCGGCAAGTAGTTTCACTCGCCGCAGTACTTGATCTGGATGTCCATCCCGTCCTCCCCCCTGAAGGGTGACCTCATTCTACTACTTCGATGGGCCTGGAATGTAAGGAGATTCTGCGCCAGGAATTGATTTAGACTCGGGCCATGGCGTCGCCGGTCCTGATCGACACCGACCCGGGCATCGACGATGCGCTCGCGCTGCTGCTGGCCTGGAGCTCGCCGGAGATCAGCGTGGAAGCGGTCACGACGGTCGCCGGGAACGTCCCCGTGGAGCAGGGGATGGTCAA
>Ga0209159_1000337_pt1 | contig 44418 bp, 50 predicted proteins | sample GraSoiAngelo_144_FD_185901 | JGI IMG/M metagenome (GOLD analysis project Ga0209159, IMG submission 185901) | Grasslands soil microbial communities from the Angelo Coastal Reserve, California, USA - 14_1009_02_40cm (SPAdes) (version 2) | ecosystem: Environmental > Terrestrial > Soil > Grasslands ...
GTCGACGTCGGCCTCCTCCGCCGCGACTTCACCACGCTGCTCCGGCTCGGCCGGGTCGGGGTCTCCGAGCTCATAGAGGCGCGGCTGTTCATCGAGCCGGAGGTCGCGCGGCTGGCCGCGCGGCGCGCGAGCGAGGAGGACGTGAAGATGCTCCGCGGCGCTCTCGAGGAGCGCGCCGACGTCGTCCGCGGCGGTGTCCACCCGCGCCTGCACGACATCGCCTTCCACCGTCTCGTGGGCGGCGCGGCCAGGAACCCGGTGCATTCGCTGCTCGTCGATACGGTCATGGATCTGGAGTTCGACGCCGTCGGGCCGCAGCCCGCGCTCACCGCCGACGACAGCGCCCAGGTGGCGGCCGCCCATCGCGAGATCTTCGAGGCGATCCTCAAGCGTCAGCCCGAGCGGGCAGGCGAGGCCATGGAAGCCCACATCGTGGACGTGCAGCGGCGTCTGGCACGCCGGGAGCGCCGGACGTCGTAAGGGCCGCGTTCCGATGAACGTGAAGCCCTTCGGCGGATACCGCTACGCCGAGGCGACCGGCGCCGACGTCTCCGCGGTCGTCGCTCCCCCGTACGATCAGATCGACGCCCCGACCCAGGACACGCTCCTCGCGATGAGCCCGCACAACGTCGTGCGGATCACCTTGCCGCGCGACGAGCCCGACGTCGATCGCTATCCGGCGGCGCGGCACGTGCTCGACGCCTGGCTCACCCAGCGCGTGTGGGCCGCCGACGACCGTCCGGCCATCTATCCCTATCAGCAGACGTACACGATCGGCGGCAAGACCATCACCCGCAGCTCGTTCATCGCGCTCGGTGAAGTGAGCGAGTACGCCCGGGGCGTCGTCCTGCCTCACGAGCGGACTCACAGCGGCCCGAAGAAGGATCGCATGCAGCTCCTGGAGGCGACCGGGGCCGACACCGGTCTGCTCTTCATGCTGGTGAGCGATCCCGATCGGGCCATCCTTGCCGCGACGGCGCCGACGGGCGAGCCCATCGCCGAGGCCCGCGACCTCAAGAGCGAGCTCCATCGCCTGTGGCGCATCACCGATGACGCGGCGATCGCGACGATCCGACGGCTGATGGCGCCGAAGCCCGTGATCATCGCCGACGGCCACCACCGGTACGAGACGGCGGTGGCGTTCGCGAAGAACCATCCGGGCGCCACCGACAAGATGATGGCGTTCTGCACGCTGGAGGCGCCGGGGCTGACGATCCTGGCCAACCATCGACTCGTCCACGGCGTCCCCGGATTCTCGCTCGACAAGTTGGCGACGGCGGCCCGCGCCTGGTTCGACGTGGCGCCCTTCGGCGGCGATCCCACGACGATGACGCCGACGTCCCGCACGATCGGCGTGGTGGCGGGGGGCAAGGCGATGGTGTTCCGGTTGCGCGACGACGCCGCTCGCACGATCGCGTGGCCGGCCCGGACGAGCCGGGCGTGGCGCGAGCTGTCGGTCTCCGTCCTCCACGAGGCCCTGCTCAAGCCGTTGCTCGGCATCACCGACGACACGCTCGACGCCCGCACCCACGTGGACTACACCGCCGACCAGGCGGCCGCCGTGCGCGCCGCCCGCGAGGGCCGCTGTCAGGTGGCATTCCTGATCGCGCCGACGACCGGTGCCGAGCTGTCGGCCGTCGTGAACGCGGGTGAGCTCATGCCGCAGAAATCGACGCACTTCTATCCGAAGATGCTGGACGGGCTCGTGTGGCATCGCCTGGACGGCGTCTGACGCGACGTCGACGCGACGGGAGAACCTGATGGCCGACCATGGACTGCCCGGACTCGCCCGCGGACTCACCAACTACGGCGATCGCGACTTCGCGCTCTACCTGCGGCGGTCGTTCGCGCGGTCGATGGGCTACTCGACCCGGGCGCTGGCGCGGCCAATCGTGGGCATCGCGGATTCGGCGAGCGGCTTCAACAACTGCCACCGCCACTTCCCCGAGCTCATCGAGGCCGTCAAGCGCGGCGTGCTCGCCGCCGGCGGGACACCGATCACGTTTCCGACGATCTCGCTGGGCGAGGTTTTTCTCGACCCGACGAGCATGCTGTACCGCAACCTCATGTCGATGGACGTCGAAGAGATGGTACGCGCGCAGCCGATGGACGCGGCCGTGCTCGTCGGCGGCTGCGACAAGACGGTCCCCGCCCAGTTGATGGGCGCCGCATCGGCGGGCGTTCCGGCGATCCAGCTCCTGGCCGGACCGATGATGACGGGACGCCACGAGGGTGAGCGGCTCGGCGCGTGCACCGACTGCCGCCGCTTCTGGGGTCAGTACCGCGCCGGCAAGCTGACGCCGCAGCAGATCGACGGGATCGAAGGTCGGCTCGCGACGACGGCGGGGACGTGCGCGGTGATGGGCACGGCGAGCACGATGGCGTGCATCACCGAAGCGCTCGGCATGGCGCTGCCGGGGACGGCGGCCATTCCGGCGGTTCACGCCGACCGGCTACGCGCGGCCGAGGCGACCGGCGAGGCGGCCGTGGCGCTGGCCCACTCGCGACTGACGCCCGACCGCATCGTCACTGCGCACGCGATCGAGAACGCGCTGCGCGTGCTGCTCTGCATCGGAGGCTCGACCAACGCGATCGTCCACCTCACGGCGATCGCCGGGCGGCTCGGCATTCCGATCTCGCTCGAGACGGTCAACCGCCTCAGCGACGACACGCCGGTGCTGGTCGATCTGAAGCCCTCCGGCCAGCACTACATGGAGGACTTCTTCGCCGCGGGCGGTATGGGTGGCGTTCTCCGCGAGCTGAAGCCCAAGCTCCATCTCGACTGCGTGACGGTCACCGGGCAGAAGCTCGGCGATCGGCTGAACGGCGACGGCGCCTGGGTGGATCGCCAGGTGATCCGAAGCGCGGCCGAACCCTTCCAGCCGGTCGGCGGGCTCGTCGCGCTCTTCGGCTCGCTGGCGCCTCGGGGCGCCATCCTGAAGCGCTCCGCGGCTGATGCCCGGCTCTTCGAGCGCGAGGGCCGCGCCGTGGTCTTCACGTCGCTCGAAGACCTGTCGAGCCGCGTCGACGATCCCGCGCTCGACGTGACCGCCGACGACTTCCTCGTGCTGCAGAACGCCGGGCCCAAGGGCGCCCCCGGAATGCCGGAGGCGGGCTATCTGCCGATTCCGCAGAAGCTCTCGCGCGCAGGTGTCACGGACATGGTGAGGATCTCCGACGCGCGCATGAGCGGTACCGCCTATGGCACCATCGTGCTGCACGTCACGCCCGAGTCTGCCGACGGCGGCGCGCTCGGCCTCGTGAAGAGCGGTGACCGGATCAGGCTGAGTGTGAAGGCCCGCAAACTCGACCTGCTGGTGGACGACGCCGAGCTGCGGCGCCGCGCGAACGGAGGGCAGGCAGCGGCGCCGAAGCGGGGCTACCGGCGCCTCTATCTCGACCACGTGCTCCAGGCCGATCTCGGCTGCGACTTCGATTTCCTGCGAGGAGGACAGGCATGAGCCCCATTCGACGCTCCATCCTGGTTGCGCTGGCCACCGCGCTGATCGCAACGGTGGCCGCCCCCGCCGGCGCCCAGTCCACGCTCGAGACGGTCAAGAAGCGCGGCAAGCTCATCGCCGGCGTGAAGACCGACTTTCCGCCCTTCGGCACCGTCGACGCCGCCGGCAAGAACGTGGGCTTCGACGTCGACGTGGCCCACCGCTTCGCCAAGGCACTCTTCAACGACGACAACCAGGTCGAGCTGGTCGCGGTGACGTCGGGCAACCGCATTCCGTTCCTCCAGTCGAGCAAGATCGACATCATCATCGCGACGGTGACGATCACGGACGAGCGCCGCCAGGTGGTGGAGTTCTCCGAGCCCTACTTCATGTCGGGCTCGCTGATCCTCGTGCCCAAGGCGAGCGCCGTGAAGAGCCTCGACGAGCTGGGCGGCAAGACCGTCGCGGTCATCCAGGGTGCGATCCAGGACAAGGACGTCGAGCAGCTCCAACCGAAGGCCAGCCGCGTGAAGTTCGGCAAGGTGTCGGAGGCGGTCCTGGCGTTGAAGGGCGGGCGCGCCGACGCTTACGTCCACGACGACATCGTGATTCTCAGCCTGGCCAAGGAGAACGCCGATCTCAAGGCGGTCGGCAAGACCTTCGTGCCGAGGCCGTATGGGATCGCCGTGCGCAAGGGTGACACCGAGTTCATCAACTGGGTGAACGCCGAGCTGAAGAAGATGCACACGGACGGGACGTACGACCGGCTCTGGAAGAAGTACTTCGCGGACGTGGAGCAGTTCCTCATCAAGCCTTGACCGCCTACGGCTTCGAGTGGGCGGCCATTGCGCGAGGGCTGCCCTACCTCCTCGAGGGGGCCGGCCTCACGGTGATGATCTCGAGCGTGGCGATGGTGCTCGCCCTGGTGCTCGGGCTCGCGCTGGTCGCCATCTCCCAGGCTCCCGGCCCGGTGGCGCGCCGCCTGGTGGCCGCGTACGTCGAGGTCTTCCGCAACACGCCGCTCCTGATCCAGATCTTCATCGTCTACTTCGGATTGCCCCAGCTCGGCGTCAAGCTGTCGCCGTTCCTGTCCGGCCTCGCCGCGCTGGTGCTCTACGCCGCCGCCTACAACACCGAGATCTTTCGGGCGGGGCTGGAGGCGGTGCCCCACGGGCAGTTCGAGGCCGCACGCTCGGCCGGGCTCGGCGAGCTGCAGATCCTGCGCTACGTGATCCTGCCCCAGGCCGTACGCATCTGCTTCCCGGCGCTCGGCAACAACCTGGTCTCGCTCGTGAAGAACTCGTCGCTCGTGTCGACGATCGGGATGGTCGAGCTGATGTTCGTGGCCAACGACATCTCGTTCAACAACTTCCGCACGTTCGAGATCTACGGCACCGCCGCCGTCATGTACGTCGTCATCGTGCTGGCCCTGACCCGGCTCTTGCGAGCGGCCGAGGGCCGGCTGCTGCGCGCGCCCGCGTGAGCGGTCAGCCCGCATGAGTGTTCAGGTCGTCGTGCAGACGCTTCCCTATCTGCTGCGGGGGACGCTGAGCACCGTTGCCATCGCGGCTGCGGTGATCGTGGTGGGCACGGCCGGCGGCGTCGCGCTCGGCCTGCTCCGCTTCGCGCCCTGGCGCGGGGTCGGCGCGGTGGTGGCCTGGCTGGTCGAACTGGTCCGAGCGGTGCCGCTGCTGCTCCTGCTGTTTTTCATCTTCTTCGGCCTGCCGGCCCTGGCCATCAGGATCCCGACCTTCCCGGCCGCCGTCCTGGCCATGAGCCTGTGGATGGCGGTGAACACAGCCGAGGTGGTGCGCGGCGGCATCCAGTCGATCCCACGCGGCCAGTTCGAAGCCGCCCGCTCGATCGGCCTCAGTGAGGTCCAGGCGATGGCCTACGTGGTCTTCCCGCAGGCGGTGCGGCGGATGATCCCGCCCTTCGTGGGGCTGTGCACGATCCTGATCAAGGACACCTCGCTCGCCGCCATCATCGGGGTGTTCGAGCTGACGCGCGCCGCCCAGGAGACGATCGAGCGGACGTTCCGATCCTTCGAGATCTACCTGACGGCGGCGGCGATCTACTTCGTGATCTGCTTCCCGCTGACCCGCTTCGCCCAGCGCGCCGAGGCGCGCCTGCTCCGACCTTGAAGCTCGGGCGCGAACTGTCGGTCAGGGATTCGAGAGAGACACCTGAGCTCGGGGAAGTCGAGGAGCGAGATGTCGACGCGGGGTGGTGCGGCCGAGGCGATCTCTCTGCGGAGCTCCGCCGTGCACTCATCCGTCCACCGCGAAACGTCCGCTCCCTGAAGATGCAGGAGTCGGTCTTTAGTGAATCCGAAGCTCACCTCCCGGAGGATCTCGAACTTCTTTGCGACCAGCGTTCGCTGAATGTCGTTCAGTGGCATGCCAGTCCAACCCCGCAGAGACGAACCTTCCCGTTGTGAACGCTGGCCGAAGGTGCCACGGGCCCGTCAGGAGTGCGCATGGCCGATCTTGCGCTGGCCGACGATCACGAGGGCGGCACCCAGGAACGCGACGAGCGCCATCGTGAACGGTCCGGCGTCAGGCGCGAGGTCGAGGGCCGTGAGGGTCGCGCCCGCTGCGCTGCTCCCCACCAGCGCGAGGAGGATGTCGCGAAGGAGCCCGTGGCCTCCCTGCGGCATCGCCACCCCGGCCAGCCAGCCCGTGAGAAGTCCAACCACCAGCCACGTCGCGAACATCCCGGCAGTCATGCCTCGCCTCCTGGCGTGTTGACGTATGGCATTCATAATTTATATAACAAGTGGAGTGTGGTCGAGCCGGACGAGGATGCTCGCCGTGCTCGCCAAGGTCATGAGATGAAGGGGAGGTGCGATGTTCGCGAACAAGACACGGGTTCTCCTCATCCTGTCCCAGGAGGTTCTGGATCGGGCTCGGGTCGCCGCCGGGCGAGCGACGACGACGCTCAAGCTACCCGTGAGCCTGCAGATCGTCCTCCGCGCCCTCATCGACGAGGGGCTGAAGCGTGGGAACAACGGGACGCTTCTTGCCAACATCGAACGGCAGGTCCACGTCGTCCGCCACATCCGGAGGGTGGCGCGCCAGCGCGATCGAGCGACGCACGCCAAGCGCCGGACATGACCCGCGCGCAGGGCGGACGTCAGAATCCCTTCCGTCTCATGCACGCGCGATAGGCGGCCTGATAGCTCGCGTTCTTTGCTCCTTCGGCCTCCATACCGTGGATTTGCGGATCGGCCGACTCGATGACGGTGCCCGGGAAATCTGGCGAGTTCGTCGCCAACGCGCCGCCGCGTGCGCGATCGGCCCGGGCGTGGTCGGCCATCGTCGGTGAAACGGTTCCTGCTTTCACCGTGTGGGGCGCTGCGGCATTGCAGGCGGCGAAGTCGGCGCTGGAGGGGACCTCGCCGTCGGCCATCCGCGTCGTCGCGAGCGAACCGAGAAGAATAAGGGCGAGCACGGTCACAACTTTGTACAGCCTGGTCATGTCGTACTCCCTTCGAAGTGGCTCATGATGCGCAGCGCTTCCCCAGGGGCCGAGGCGTTTCATGAACACAGCGCGACACCGGTCGCCGCCGCAAAACCGCTGCGACGCATCCTGGAGCTCCGTCCCACACGTTTCGCACCGTGCCATAGCCTCTCCTCCTCACCGACCTGGTCAGCGAATTCCAGCGCCACGCCGCCCCGCGGGCCCGAGCGCCGGCCGCGGCTTACGCCCGCCGGACCGCGTCCGATCAGTGACCTGCGCGCCCTCCGCCGTCAGGTCGTGAAGGAATCAGAACAGTGCCGACATGATGCTCGGTCCCGAGTCGGACCGAGCGCCAGAACCGCCGCTGAGCGAGGATCGCGAGCGTTGCGCCTCCGCACCCGATCAGGAACATCACCAGCATTCCAGCTTCGCTGGAGACGACGACCCAGAGCGTCGCGCCCCCGACCACACTCCCGACGAGACCGACCGCCAGATCGCGAATGAAGCCGTGGCCGTCCGCTCGTGAGACCACTTCAGCCACCCACCCGGCCACGAGCCCGGCGAGGACCAGCATCGGACCCATCTGCAGGACGTGTTCAAGCATGAAGCCTGCCCCTCTCTGCCGTTTCAGGCTGGCGAGTGAGAGTCCATCGAGCGGCTCGCGACGAGCTTTCCCCACGTCTTCGCGTTGAAGTCGTACTGGTAGATGTTCCCGTCCTCGTCGAGGGCGAAGAGGTCGTTTTGCGACGCACAGATCTGGATGAACTTCGCGAGCGTCTGGCTGGAGGTCGCGAGCCGCGAATCATCGTCACGGTATTCACTGACGTTCATCGATGCCCTTTGTGCCCGATCGTGGGCCGCGGCCGCGATCAGCTCTCCCGTGATCCGCTTCGATCCAGCTCGCCCGGCGCTGCGCGCGAAGCTCATCGAAGCTCCGACGGGTGAGTCGGAGGTGACTCCTGGGCGGAGCCACCTCCCGGGGCTCACTTGCCCGCGCCGATCGAGACGGCGAAGTTGACCGTCTCCGCCCGGAACGGTGACGGGATATACGCGAACGCGAGCCGGATCTCCTTCAGCCTCTTCGCCTTGAGGGCTTCGGCGGGAAACTCCACGTCCACGGTCTGGGTCGCTTCCTGCCCTGGATCGAGCCGCTCGCTGCCGTAGGAAGCGAACTTGAGGGTCGGTTCGGTCCGCCCGTCCTCGAGCTTGATCGGCTGCCCCTGGGCGTCGATGTAGAGGAGCTTTCCGTCGAGCAGCCGGACGGTCTGGTTGGCCGACGTGTTCTTCAGCGTGAGCGTCGCGGTCAGCTTCGCCGGGGTGACGATCCGGTCGGATCCCTTCTCGATTCGCTCCGCGACCTTCATCGCGGTGACCTCGCCCGTCACGATCCCGGCCTGCACCTTCACGGACGCGGGCGTCACGGCGTACGTCCGTTCTTCGATCACCGCGGCCGTCGCTGCCGGCTGCGGCACCGGGCCGAGGGTCATCCAGACCACCACGGCCACGACCGCCGCGCCCAGCCCCCACCGCCACCACTTATCGGCCTTCTCCTCGCCAGCACTCTCGGTCGGCCAGAACTTGCGTTGAGCGACGATCGGAATGACCGCGCCGACGGCCGCCACGAAGGCCATCGCGACGATCCCGGCCTGCGGAAACAGCCCGACGGCTCGGAAGATCCAACTCAGTCCGATGGCCCCGACGAGACCGAAGATGACGTCCTTCTTGAGCCCGTAGCCTCCGCGCTTCATGGCCAGTCCGGCCAGCACGCCTGCCAGCACTCCGACGAGAACCCACGTCACGAACATAGTGAAACTCATGACTCTTCCTCCTTCGTCACCCCGTTACGACGCGCCCGCATCACTGCCCCCGCACCGTTGCACGCGTTCCGCCTCGTCGCCGTTTGCGCCCGCTGGACGCACGAGGGCTCAGGCGCCTCTGGCCCGCGGGCGGAGCGGCCGTCGGCCTGTCGCCGTTTTGCCGCACCAGGAGGGCGGCGAGCATCTCGATCGCTCGCCGGTCCAGGGCGCGGTCGTCGATCATCACCTGCACGGCGGGGCCCGCGAGCGCCCGGACCCACTCTGCGGCTGCGGTGGAGCACACGATGACGTCCACTCGTCGCAGCAGACGACCCAGGCGCGCCCCCTGGGCGGGACTCGCCCCGACCAGCACGATGTTGGGCAGGCCGGCGTTGGCGATCGAGTGTTCCAGGCTGTGCGCCGTCGCGACGGCGGCGGAGGCTACGCCCACCCGCGTGCCCGACGGGAGCTGGGCCAACCGATGGAGGGTTTCGAGATGCGCCTCGGCGAGGAGCGCGATGACCGGGACGCCCCGGCCGCTCAGCAGCCGCTCCACCTCCGGGAGATGGCAAAAGCTCGTGACCGCGGCTCGCCAACGACCGGCTTGCTTCTGGCGGGCGACCGTCGCCAGGTCGCCGAGGAGCACCTTGTCGACGCGAACCGGGAGGTGAGCTTCGAGCTGCCCGGCAAAGAAGTCGAGCTCCGGCGGGCTGCATTCCACGAGGAGGACCTCGACGGTCTCCTGGACGGCGGCAGGCCGAACGCTGGCCACGCTCAGCACGGCAACCGCCAGGTCGTCGGCGGTCATCCCGATGGCCGCCGCCCGCATCACCGTATCTTGTAAAAAGCCCTCGCGGAGGTGAGGGGCGGGGCGAACGGGCGGCGCCGGGGCCACGAACACGCCCTTCCCCCGCCGAGCCTCCACGTATCCGCTCTGCTTCAGATCCTCGACGACACGCGCGACCGTGTTCGTATTGATGCCGAGGAAGCCGGCCAGCTCCCGAATGCTGGGCAGGGCCTGGTCCCGCGCGACGCCGCCGCTCTCGATGACGTGCTTGAGCTGCTCCGTCAATTGCCGGCGGATCGGGATCGGGCTGTGGCCATCGATTTTGAGGTTCATCGCGATCCCCATAGCTGTATCGCAACACTAGTACACTAGAACAATTCTGTCAATGTGTACTATTTCAGTGGTACACTCGGCTGCTGGACGACCCAGCCGTGCTCACACCACCTGGACGAGGGAGGCACCCACGATGGCTCAAGCAACCACGATGGCTCACGCAATGAAGACGACGCTGCGCCCGCTCCATGACCGCGTGCTCGTCAAACGCCTCGACGAGCAGGATGAGAAGCACGGCAGCCTCATCATCCCCGACACCGCCAAGGAAAAGCCGCAAGAGGGCACGATCATCGCCGTGGGCACCGGCAAGGTGACCGACGATGGCAAGAAGCTCCCGCTCGCGGTGAAGGAAGGCGACCGAATCCTCTTCGGCAAGTATTCCGGCAACGAGGTCAGGCTGGGCGGCGAAGAGTACCTCATCATGAAGGAGGAAGACGTCCTCGGGATCCTCGGCGGATGAGCCGCTCATTCACGCGTTCGCAACCACTCGTGCATCCTCGGGAGGGAGAATTCCATGCCTAAGCAGCTCCTGTTCGACCAGGAAGCCCGCGCGGCGCTCTTGCGCGGGGTCAACATCATGTCGCACGCCGTCAAGGTCACGCTGGGGCCGAAGGGGCGGAACGTCGTCATCGCCAAGAAGTTCGGCAGCCCCACCATCACCAAGGACGGCGTGACCGTCGCGAAGGAAATCGCGCTGAAAGACCCCAACCAGGATCTGGGGGCCCAGATGATCAAGGAGGTCGCCGCCAAGACCTCGGACGTGGCGGGTGATGGAACGACCACCGCGACCGTGCTCGCCCAGGCGATCTTCCGCGAGGGGCTCAAGAACGTGACCGCGGGCGCGAACCCGATGGGCCTGAAGCGGGGGATCGAGCAGGCGGTGGACACGGTGGTCGAAGAGCTCAAGCACATGTCCAAGGCCACCAAGGACAAGAAGGAGATCGCCCAGGTCGCCACGATCGCCGCCAACAACGACAGGACGATCGGCGACTTGATCGCTGAGGCCATGGAGAAGGTCGGCAAGGACGGCGTGATCACGGTCGAAGAGGCCAAGGCGATGGAGACGACCCTCGAGGTGGTCGAGGGCATGCAGTTCGACCGGGGCTACCTGTCACCCTACTTCGTGACGGATCCGGAGCGGATGGAAGTCGTGCTCGAGGACGCCCGGGTCCTGATCCACGAGAAGAAGCTGAGCGTGATGAAGGACATGCTGCCGCTCCTGGAACAGGTCGTCCAGGCCGGCCGGCCGCTTTTGATCATCGCCGAGGACTTGGAAGGCGAGGCGCTGGCGACCCTGGTCGTCAACAAGCTCCGCGGGACGCTCGCCGTCTGCGCCGTCAAGGCGCCGGGCTTCGGTGATCGCCGCAAGGCCATGCTCGAGGACATCGCGACCGTGACCGGAGGCAAGGCGATCACGGAAGACCTCGGGATCAAGCTCGAGAACCTCAAGCTGGAGGACCTCGGTCGGGCCAAGAAGGTGGTCGTGGACAAGGACGACACCACGATTATCGAGGGCGCTGGCAGCTCCAAGGCGATCGAGGCCCGCATCAAGCAGATCCGGGCGCAGATCGAGGAGACGACCTCGGACTACGACCGGGAGAAGCTCCAGGAGCGGCTCGCCAAGCTCGCGGGCGGCGTCGCCATGATCAAGGTCGGGGCGGCCACCGAGACCGAGATGAAGGAGAAGAAGGCGCGAGTCGAAGATGCGCTCAACGCCACGCGGGCGGCCGTGGAGGAAGGCATCGTGCCGGGGGGCGGCGTCGCGCTGCTTCGCGCGTCGGAGGCCCTGGGCAGCCTCAAGCTCTCGGGCGACGAGGCCACCGGTGTCAGCATCGTACGGCGCGCGCTCGAGGAGCCGATCCGCCAGATCGTGGAGAACGCCGGGCTCGAGGGCTCCGTGGTCGTGGAAAAAGTGAAGGCGGGCATGCCCATCACGCGCGGCTTCGACGCCGAGACCAACGAGTATGTCGACATGATGCAAGCGGGGATCATCGACCCGACCAAGGTTGAGCGCGTTGCCCTGCAGAACGCAGCCTCGATCGCGTCTCTCCTGCTCACGACCGAAGCCATCGTCACGGACATCCCCGAGGCCGCGAAGGCCGACCCATCGATGGGGCACGGCGGGGAATTCTAGCCTCGAGCCGCCGGCGCTGAATCCGGGCGCCGGCGGGCCTCGCCGGTGAAGCAACGGCGAGCGGCCGCGCCGTATGCGAAGGCGCTTTTCGCGCTCACGAAGGAGTCACCAGACCGAGCTCGCGGCCGCGAGCTCGGCCGCTTGCCCTCGAGGAGCTTGTCCCGTCAGACGACGGAGGGCCATCCCGCTGCGCGCTCCTCAGCTTTCGGTCATCGTGTTTGGCATCCCCATGCGCCGTAACCAACGGAAATGAGAGGTCAGGCCTTCCCAGAACGACCTGTGCTCGGTGTATGGGACGCCAAAGTCTCGACATGTCTGTTCCACCACCTTCGAGATCGCCGGGTAGTTGACGTGACTGATGCTCGGGAACAGGTGATGTTCGATCTGAAAGTTCAAACCGCCGAGGAGCCACGCCACGAGCCGGCTGGGCCGGGCGAAGTCCACGGTCGTTTCCGCTTGATGGATGGCCCAGGCCTGGTCGATACGCCCTGTGCCCGCGAAGGGCAGGGGGAACGCCGCCTGTTCTACGCAGTGCGCCACCTGAAACACCACGCTCAGGGTGGCCCCAAGCACCACCGCGGCGATCGCATAGTAGCCGAGGACAGCCTGCACGGAGTGGAAGAGCACCGGAACCCCGAACGCCCAGACGAAGAAGGTCGCCTTACCGGCCACCAGAACGACGAGGTCCCAACCCGTGGGGCGGCGGACTCGGTGGCTGCCAATCCGGCCCGTCATGAATCTTCGGAGATCGTCGACGAACTGCCACTTGACCGCCAGCAACCCGTAGAACGGCCAGACGTAGAGGTGTTGCCACCGGTGAAAGGCGAGCCGCGTTTGATACGGCGTCACCCGGGCGAGCAGGCCGAGGTTGATGTCCGCGTCATGGCCGGTGACATTGACATATGTGTGATGGAAGACGCCGTGCTTCCAGCGCCAGAAGTACGAGCTGCCCCCCATCAGGTCCAGCATCATCGCCATCAGCTTGTTGACCCAGGGGGAGTCGGAATACGCGTGGTGCCCGCCGTCATGCTGCACATTGAATCCGATTCCGGCGGCCGCGAATCCGAGCAGGATGGCGAGCGGCACGCCCTGCCACCAGGCGTGGGCGGCGAACACGAGCAGCAGGTAGGAGACCACCAGGCCGGCGAGGATGACCGCCGTCTTCAAGTACATCTGCCAGCAGTCGCGTTGCCGACGGCCGGTGCTCCGGAAATACTCGTCGACTCGCCGCCGGAGCTCGCGCTGAAAGGCGCTATTCACCCGGAATTTGAGTGGTCTTCCCGAGTCCGCCGCCGAATCCACGACACCGATGATCTGATCGACGATGACCAAGTCGGTGTTCAAACCCGCGCCCGGCGCCTTGGCCACGTGGCCGGGATCGTCGTGCGCTAGATCGTGCGTAAGGACGCCGGCAAGCGGTGCTTCGTTAGCCTTCTGTAAAAGTCCGGCGGGGACGTAGAGCGCGCCATGCAGCCAGGGAATGGCCTCGTCGATCCCGAGGTCGTTATGCGGCTGGCCGAGCTCCGGATCGATCTCCTCTGCCACAGCTTGGCGGCTTGCCTCAGAGTCTGTGGTGCTTCCATTTCGCCGTTCCCCCGCGGATGCGTGTCGTTGCTATATTATATTTTAGATTATAAATATATAATATATTCGGGCACATGACCGGGGCTCTCCTCAGATCTTATCGGCGAGGGGCAGGCCAAGGCTCCCCTCACATGCGGAGGAGGACGCGTCAGGGCCAGCACGTTGAGAAGGACCACCGGGATTGACGATCTGCTGTCGGTCGCGGCCCTGGAAGTGAGCAGAGCGTGGGGCTTTTACAGTTCATAGATGCGTTGAGCGTGGCGGCCAAGAGGTGTCGATGACGAAGTGCTTTCTGATCGTCCCCGGGTCGGCGTGGTGTTCGTCGGGACGCTCATGATCCCCGCTGACGGCAATTCGACGGCCGCCAGCGATCGCCCGGGTGCGAAGGGCGGAACGCTCGGCAGTCGCGGCTCACGCTCGCATTCGGTCCCCGCCCGACCCCTTCCGAAACGTCCCGAGCCAGCGCCTGCGCCAGTGACTGCGCTGCCAGCACCCCCGACGCGTCGCTGTGGTGGCTGGATGGGCATGCTCGCCGGCTCCGCGGCCGGTAGCCTGATCGGCAGCTCGCTCTTCGGGGTCCCCTGGGGCCCCCTCGACCCGTTGTTCATCGGCGGTGTGATCATTCTCTTGGTGACGTTCCTGCGCCGTCGCGCAGCCGCCCCTGCGCAGCGGATGCAGGCGGTCGCGAGTGCCCCGAGCAGTCCGGATACGTCGCCGCCCGGTGACTCGAGCCTGGACCGAGGAGTTCGCGACATCCGTCGGACGGACGCCCGGTTTGATCCGGCCAAATTCGCCGGCTACACGGGGATGATGTTCCGCGACGTGCAGAACGCGTGGGCGACTCGGGACATGGGCGTTCTCCGTGATCGACTCTCGCCGGAGATGTATGGCGAGCTGCAAGTGCGGTGCGATCGGTTGCGGAATGCCCGGCAATTGAATCGCTTCGATGACATCGACATTCGCGCCGAGATCACCGAAGCGTGGCAGGAGCGTGATCAGGATTACGTGACGTCGTACATCCGCGGCTCGATGGTCGATTACATGGTCGACGAGGTGACTGACGGCCTCGTGAACGGCTCGAGCGTGAAACCGAAGGACGTCGAAGAATTCTGGACGTTCACGCGCCCAGCTGGCCTCAACTTCTGGATGCTCTCGGCTATCCAAACCTTGCCTGGAACGAGACAGCAAGGACGCGAGGCCTCTGCCGCCGCGTCTCACCCGTAGCGTGAAGGAGGCCTCCAATGCCGGTCCGCGTGCTCGCCCGATTGGCCACCACAGGCATCTACCTGCTGCATGGCATCCCGCGTGACCTTCAGAGGGCCGCGCGCCTCCGTGCCGTGAGCGAGGGGACCACGCTGTGCTCGGCGCTCCTGCAAGCCTTGCGCGAGTACGCTGCGGGGACCTGGACGCCACGACCTGACGGGGAATCGCCGAATCGCCCTCTCAAACCGACGCCGGTGACCGGTGCCGTAGCGGTTTCCACGACGGTCCGTGGGTGAGCTCTTCTGGGTGCCCAGCGAGAAGGATGGGTTCACCGGCCAGAAAGGTACGTCGACCTGGGGGCGTCTGCGGGTTAGAACGGAAACCGCCGCACGGACACCGCGGTATCGTGTACAGTGTTCACGCTGGAGTGCCGTCGTCCTCACTGGTGAATGCCGGCCGCGGCCAGCACGCCTTCCGAGCTCCTCTCCGGGCGGCCCTCGACCCACACCGCCTGTCGCAATGGGAGAGACTGCCGTGGACGTCGTCGCAATCTCCACACCGCAGGACGCCGGCTGGCGCTGGCGCATCGTGAACTACGCCGGCGAGGTCATCGAAGAATCACACAGCCTCTTTTCGAGTATCAGGAGCGCGGTCGCCGAGGGCGCGCAGCGCCTTCACGAAATGAACGTGGCCGATGTCTCGCGGCCGGCCCCGCATCGTTCGCCCTATCTGCGGGGGCGGTGAGGAAGCTGCTAGAGAGGCGAGATTCCTTTACATCATCTCCCGCGAACGGCCCGATCTCTACCGACGCATCTCCGCAGATTTTGCCCCCGTGCCCTCCGCGGTCTGAGTCGCGCGCCATCAGTGTTCCGGCTTCGCAACCTCGACCCTTGATCTGGCGGGCGTCTAATTACCGTTCGGTGAGCTGGTGTCTAGATCAGATGTGAGCCCTAGAGGTCGTCGGTCGACGCGTCGGGCGGTGAGCTGACCAGTTGGCCGCTTCAGTTGAACCAGCCAGCGCTGCGGATGCGCCGTCGCTCGACCAGGACCGTCTTCAGGGCGTCCGATGCGTCGAACCAGGTCGACCTGTTCAAGCGGATGCCGAGCGCGAAACGAATGCGAAGCTGGACTCGCAGCCACGGAAGGCACCACGTGGGCGGTTCGAGCAAGGACGGTCGACGAGGAGGCGTCAATCGGGCGCCGGCGAGCGGCAATAGGCACACGACAGGACGACGCGTCCGGAGCCTCGAACGAGGTGGGGTGGCCGAATCCGGTGTCCACAGACCGGACACGGGGCGGAGTACCAGGCGACGTAGAGACGGGTGCTGATGGAACTCGCGGCGACCGTGCACAGTCGTCCTTCCATCCCGTGCCTGTCTGCCCGGCGTCGAAAGCAGTCCCGCATCTCTCGAGCGATGGAGGTGTCCACGTCGATGAAGTAGTAGGCGTTGGTGATGCATCCACGGTCTTCGGCCTCGAGCACCGCCCGTTGGGTGGCCGGTCGCAATGCCGTCCATTGCCCGAGCAGATACGCGAGGGCGCGGTGGTTCACCGGGAAGCTGATGGTCAGAAGCGGGCTCGCTTCGCGCCTCGCCCTGGACGAGGCGGGCACGTTCGTCGGAACGCGCCGGCACCAAGCTTGCCCATGTCGGCGGTAAGGGTATCACGCTATAGATTATATAAAAGATAGATGAAAACGCGTTTAGGTGGTAAAGTCACGTCGCCGTCACCACCGTCTCTCTGGCTGACGCGCCTGGCGTCGGGACCCTAGTGACACTTGGCCTGCCTCGCCCCACTTTCCTGAGGAGTCCTCATCATGGCTGTCAAACTGTTTGTCGGCGGTCTCGCTTTCGCAACATCGTCGGATCGATTGCGGGAAGCGTTCGCGACGATAGGGACCGTGGCGTCCGTGCGCGTCGTCACGGATCCGGCGGGTCAGTCGCGCGGCTTCGGCTTCGTCGAGATGGAGACGATTGAGGCGGCTCAGGACGCGATCAGCCGCCTGCACGGGAGCGATCTCGACGGACGTGCCCTCAAGGTCGAGTTGTCCCAGAAGAAGGAGTCGAGCGGAGCGAGGCGATGAACGTCACGCGACGGGCAGCGCCGCGGACCGCGACGGTCGCCTCGGGAGGAACCCAAGCGCCCCCGACGGCGGCCCTCCAGGATGGAATCACGTACAAGGGCTATCGAGTCGAGCCGGCGTCGTACTGCGTGAGCACCGGTGCCTGGTCTCCCCGGGTGGTGGTGTCCCTGTGGACCGAAGACCGTTCGTCGCCCCGGACCCCGCTTTACGCGACGAACGCGGCGCGGTGGCCGACGCGGGACGAAGCCGACCGCTGCGCCCTCGACGTCGCGAGAGCGTGGATCGACGCGGCGGTCGAGCGGCAGCGCGATTGATCCGGCCGCGACCGAGGAGAACACGGTGATGTTGCCGATAGGCGGGCTCGCGGGGCTTCGCGTCGATGGCAGGATGACGTGGAGGGAAGCCGAGAGCGGATGGATCGCCGTTCCCGAGGAAATCGTCACGGCGCTTGCGCGAGAAGGCTTCGAGGAATGCAAGCGTGAGATGACGACGAGCCGACGCGATCGTCGCCCGGCCGGCGGCGTGTGGCAGGGGCTCAACACGCGCACGGGCTCGGTCGCGTCCGCGATCTGGGTGAATCGTGCGGCCTGGCCGCGGGCAATCATCTTCATTACCGTCGACGGAGAGGCCGTCAGGGACATCGAAGGCCTGAGCGCGGACCGTGATCCCTAACGGAAGAACGGCGGATCAGACGTGATGGGATCGGATGCGAAGTCTTGGTGGGAGCGGACTTCTCGAAGGACGTGCTGACACCGCGCGCGGCAGACCTCGCGGTCCTTCCCGACAAAGGCGTCGCATAGGGATGTCCCCGGTGTGGGCGGCAGCGTCCACGTGAGCGCCTTCCTGAATCATTGGCAAGCCGGAGCTTCGGCGTGGCGTGGCCCCGAGGACTCGCATGCGAAAGGATGACCAATGACGAAGACGCTGACCGCAGGTGGGCTCCTGGCCGTGCTCTTCGTCGGCGACCTGGCCTACGCCGATGTCCCGACCGCTGCCGACATGATCGCCTGCAACGAGGAGGCGCGAGAGGCGGTGCGAGGCCGAACGACGTCTCCCACTGCGAAGGACGAGGCGCGTGCCGAAGACGCCCGAAAGGGCGGTCGGAACACGACGGAGCGTACGGACGCGACCGGAACGATCACCCAGTCACCGGATCCACAGATCGAGGGCATGGACGCCAGGGGAGCCAAGGACGCCGCCTATCGAGCGGGCTATCGCGTCTGCATGCGCAAGAAGGGCTTTTAGGCTCCAGAGGCTCTTGACGCCGCGTCGGGTCGGCGCCTATCATGCCAGCCACTCAGAGGTGGGCAGTCGCTGGGATCTCTCGCGGAGGTGATTCGATGACGTGGGAAGTGCCGGCTTTCGTCGAAGTGAAGATGGACGCTGAGATCAACTCGTACCAGGACGATTTCGACCGCGAGCAGGACGACCGCTTCTAAGGCAGCTTGCGAACCCAGCCCTTCGCGCCGGCCACGCGCCGACCGAAGGGTTTGGTGTCTCGGCCGCTGAGATGCGCATCCGGGTCCTGGGCTCTGCCGCAGGTGGAGGGTTCCCCCAGTGGAACTGCGGCTGCCCCAACTGTCGGGGCGTCCGCGCTGGCACCTTGAAGGCGATTCCCCGAACCCAGGAGAGCGTCGCCGTCAGCAGCGACGGCGAGCACTGGGTGCTCCTCAATGCCTCGCCGGAGATCCGGCAGCAGATCGAGAGCTTTCCACCGCTCCATCCGAAGAAGCCGCGGCATTCCCCCATCGCCGCCATCGTCCTCACGAACGGAGACCTCGATCACTGCCTCGGCCTGCTCTCGCTTCGCGAGAACCACCCGTTGACGGTGTACGCCACCGACCGCGTGCGTCGCGGCTTCACCGAGGCCAACGTCCTCTACCGCACGCTCGAGCGCTTCGACGACCAGGTCACGTGGCGGGCGCTGAAGCTCGGCCGCGAGGACGAGCTGGCGAGCGGGCTCACCGTGGAGGCCGTGCCGGTGCCGGGCAAGCTCCCGATCCATCTGGAGGCCTCGTCAGCGCCGGATGACGAAGACAGCGTGGGCGTCCGTATCCGCGAGACGCGCAGGGGAACGGTGCTCGCCTACTTCTCGGGAGTCGGCGGCGTCACGCCGGCCGTGGCTCAGGTCCTCGAGGACGCCGATGCGGTGTTCTTCGACGGCACGTTCTGGTCGGAGGACGAGCTGCCCGCGCTCGGCGTCGGTGACAAGCGCGCCCGCGACATGGCGCACGCGCCGCTCGGCGGCCCGCACGGAAGCCTCGCCGCCCTCGGCGCGCTGCGCGCGTCGCGGCGAATCCTCATCCACCTCAACAACACCAACCCGCTTCTGCGCGAAGATTCGCCCGAGCGTGCGCAGGTCAGCGCGCGCGGGTGGGAGGTCGCCTACGACGGCATGGAGGTGAGCCTGTGACGGTGTCCGGCGCGCCGCTGTCAAAGGACGACTTCATCGCGTGGATCCGCCGCGAGGGCGAGCGGCGGTATCACGACCACCACCGCTATCACCGGCTCATGCACGACGGCAAGCTGACGAAGGTTCAGCTCCAGCAGTGGGTGCTGAACCGCTACTACTACCAGACGCGGATTCCCATCAAGGACGCGATCATCGTGGCGAAGTCGGACGATCCGGCGTTCCGCCGGATGTGGATCCGCCGGATCCACGATCACGACGGCGCCGAGGCGGGCGAGGGCGGGCTCGAGCTGTGGCTGCGCCTGGCCGCCGGTGTCGGCCTCGACCGCGAGGACGTGGCGAGCTGCCGCTCCGTCCTGCCCGGCGTGCGCTTCGCCTGCGACGCCTACGTCGAGCTCGTGCGCGAGCGCAGCCTCGTCGAGGCCGTGGCCTCCTCGCTGACCGAGTTCTTCGCGCCCGATCTCATGTCCAGGCGCGTGCTGGCGTGGGAGCAGCACTATCCGTGGGTGAGCCCGGACATGCTGGCGTACTTCCGCTCGCGCGTGCCCCGCGCCCGTCGCGACTCCGAGGAGGCGATCGACTTCGTCATCCGCCACGCCACGACCCACGAGCTCCAGGCACGGTGCGTGGCGGCGCTGATCCGCAAGACCGAGATCCTCTGGCACCTCCTCGACTGTACCTACGCGGCGTACGTGGATCCCGGCTGGGGCCCGGGCGGCGCCCGGGCGGACTGATGATCTCGGCCACGACGCGGCCGCGGCTCGCCAGCAAGGCGCGGCTTCGCTTCGACCGCAAGTCGACGCGCTACATGCTGCTCTATCCGGAGAAGGGCCTCGAGCTCAACGAGACGGCCGCCGACATCCTGAAGCTCTGCACGGGCGAGCACTCGCTGGCCGAGATCGTCGATCAGCTCTCCCGGAAGTACGGGAGGGACGCGCCGGACGTCGAGCGCGACGTCGTCGCCTTTCTGCAGACGATGGCCGACCGCGGCCTCGTCCAGGACGCTCCGTGACGGAGGCCTCGCGCCCCTACACGCTCATCGCCGAGCTGACGTATCGCTGCCCGCTCCGCTGCGTCTACTGCTCCAACCCGCTCGACTACGCAACGCACGGCGAGGAGCTCGACACCGACACCTGGCTGCGCGTGTTCCGCGAGGCCGAGGATCTCGGGGTCGTCCAGCTCAACCTCACGGGCGGCGAGCCCCTCGTCCGCGACGACCTCGAGGCGCTCATCACCGGCGCCCGCGGGCTCGATCTCTACACGAATCTGATCACGAGCGGCATTCCGCTCCGGCGCGATCGGCTCGAGCGCTTCCGGGCGCTCGGCCTGGACAACGTCCAGATCTCGATCCAGGACGTGCGAGCGGCGGACTCGGACCGCGTGGCCGGCGTGCGCGCGTTCGATCGCAAGCTGGAAGTCGCCGGCTGGGTCAAGGCGCTGGGCTTCCCGCTGACGCTCAACGTGGTGCTCCATCGGGCCAATCTCGATCGCGTGGCCGACGTCATCGCGCTCGCCGAGCGGCTCGGCGCCGACCGGCTCGAGCTGGCCAACACGCAGTACCTCGGCTGGGCGCTTCTGAATCGCTCCGCGCTCCTGCCCACGCGCGAGCAGCTCGAGCGCGCCCGGGCCGTGGCCGCCGAGGCCCGTCAGCGCCTGCGCGGACGCATGGAAGTCCTCTTCGTCGTCCCCGATTACTACCGTGACGTTCCGCCGGCCTGCATGGATGGCTGGGGCCGGCGCTTCCTGCTCGTGAGTCCCGACGGCCTCGCACTGCCCTGTCACGCCGCTCACACGCTTCCCGGACTCACGTTCGACAACGTGAAGGACCGGCCGCTCGCCGAGATCTGGGAGCTCTCCGGCGGCTTCAACGCCTTCCGCGGCGAAGCCTGGATGCCCGAGCCCTGCCGCAGCTGTGACCGCCGCGTCGTCGACTTCGGCGGCTGTCGCTGTCAGGCGTTCCAGCTGACCGGCCGAGCCCAGGCCACGGATCCCGTGTGCGGACTGTCACCCGATCACCAGCTCATCGAGGCCGCGCGCGCGGCCGCGATCGCGCCGCCGGAGGTGACGTTCCGGTACCGAGCGCCGACCGTCACCGCGCCCCAGGCGCTTGGTTGACAGCGATGAATTGCTCACCTAGCATTATCGCCCTCGCGGTCGCTTCACGTGCGATCGTCGAGGTCGCGAAGCGAAAAAAGGAGGTGGCAACGATGACGTGGGAGACGCCGACTGTGGTCGAGATCAAGATGGACGCCGAGATCAACTCGTACCAGGACGACTTCGGAGACGGGCCAGACGCGACCTGACGCGGAACCCGTCTCCGTTCGCGGCGTTTCGGGATCTCACCGATCGAGGGCTCGGGACTTCGAAATGTAACTCCTGAAAGGAGCGTCGCGATGAGGCGTAGCGTCTCCGTAGCTTGCGTCCTCGTCCTCGTGCTGATCGCCTGGGGCGCCTATGCGAACCAGGAGCTGATCCAACTGCAGACCGATGACAAGCAGTGGGTGATGCCCGGCAAGGACTACTCGGCCACCCGCTTCAGCACCCTCAACCAGATCACCAGAGACAACGTCAAGAACCTGCGACCAGCGTGGACGTTCTCGACCGGCACGCTCCGTGGTCACGAGGGAGCGCCCCTCGTGATCGGCGACACGATGTACGTTCACACCTCGTTTCCGAACAACGTCTATGCGCTCGACCTGAAGGGTCCTGATGTGGGCCAGATCAAGTGGAAGTACCTCCCGAAGCAGGACCCGAGCGTTCAGGCGGTCGCGTGCTGTGACAACGTCAACCGTGGCCTGTCGTACGCAGACGGCAAGGTCTTCCTGAACCAGCTCGACGGCACCCTGGTCGCCCTCGACGCCAAGACCGGCAAAGAGGCGTGGAAGGCCGAGAACGCCGACCCGAAGGTCGGCGCGACGATGACCGGCGCGCCGCACGTGATGAAGGACAAGGTCATCGTTGGCGTGAGCGGCGGTGAGTTCGGCGTCCGCGGGCACGTGACGGCCTATGACATCAAGACCGGCCAGCGCGTCTGGCGCGCCTACAGCATGGGCCCCGACGAAGAGATTCTGCTCGCCGATGACTTCAACAAAGCCAACCCACATTTCGGTCAAAAGAACCAGGGGGTCGCGACGTGGCAGGGCGATCAGTGGACGACGGGCGGGGGCACGACGTGGGGCTGGTATGCGTTCGATCCGGCGCTGAACCTCATGTACTACGGCACCGGGAATCCGTCGACCTGGAACCCGAGCCAGCGCCCCGGCGACAACAAGTGGTCGATGACGATCTTCGCGCGCGACGTCGACACGGGGAAGGCGAAGTGGGGCTACCAGATGACGCCGTGGGACGCGTGGGACTATGACGGCGTCAACGAGATGATTCTGGCCGACCTGACCATCGGCGGCAAGCCGGTCAAGGCCCTCGTGCATTTCGATCGAAACGGGTTCGGCTACACGCTCGACCGCACCAACGGCACCCTGCTCGTCGCCGAGAAGTTCGATCCAGACGTCAACTGGGCGACGCACGTCGACAAACAGACGGGGCGACCCGTCGAGGTCGCTGCGATGCGGACGCAGGCCGGCAAGAACTCGCAGGGCGTCTGCCCGGCGGCGCTCGGCTCCAAGGATCAGCAGCCGGCGGCGTTCTCGCCGCGGACGAAGCTGTTCTATGTCCCCACCAATCACGTCTGCATGGACTACGAGCCGTTCGAGGTGAAGTACACCGCGGGACAGCCCTACGTCGGCGCGACGTTGCGGATGTTCCCCGGACCTGGCGGGCACATGGGCGCCTTCATCGCCTGGGACGCCGCGACGGGCAAGATCGTGTGGAGCAACAAGGAACGGTTCTCGGCGTGGAGTGGCGCGCTCGTCACCGCCACTGACGTTGCGTTCTACGGGACGCTCGAAGGGTACATGAAGGCGGTGGACGCGAGAACCGGCAAGGAGCTGTGGAAGTTCAAGACTCCGTCCGGCATCATCGGGAACCCGATGACCTACGTGGGGCCGGATGGCAAGCAGTACGTCGCCGTCCTGTCAGGTATCGGAGGCTGGGCGGGCATCGGACTCGCGGCCGGCCTCGAAGGAGACAGTGAAGGGCTCGGCGCGGTCGGTGCGTACAAGAAACTCGCGGAGTACACCACGCTCGGTGGCGTGCTGACCGTCTTTTCTCTTCCGTAAGGCGTTCGGCGCCGGCGGTCACTCCACCGGCGCCGAGCGGGTTGTCCTGTGCTGGCTGAGATCACCCCGCCTCGGCGGGGTGATCTCTTTCCAGGGGGTGGAACGATGGCCTCCGTGAGAATTCTCACTGTCGTGGCGCTTGTCGTCGGGGCCTCACTGCTGTCGCCTGCGGGCTCGCAGGCCCAAGGGTCGCGAGCGACCTTCCGCGTTTGCGCCGACCCCAACAACTTGCCGTATTCGAACGAGCGGTTGGAAGGCTTCGAGAACAAGATCGTCGAGCTCATCGCCAGGGAGTTCGGCGCCACGCCGACCTTCACATGGTGGCCGGACCGCCGCGGGTTCATCAGAAACACGCTCCGGGCGAATCAGTGCGACGTCGTGATGGGCATCCCCAACGGGTACGATCAGGTCCGCTGGACGCAACCGTACTACCGTTCGACGTATGTGTTCGTCTACGCTCGCGACCGTGGCTTTCAGGTCCGTTCCTGGGACGACCCCGCGCTTCGCAGCGCGAGGATCGGCGTCGTCGCGGCGACGCCGCCGGGCGACGCGATGATCAAGAAGGGACTCATGGGCAACGTCGTCTCCTACCGACTGACGATCGACTACACGACGGAGCACCCCGGTCAGATCGTCGAAGACGTGGCGGCCGGTAAGACCGACGTCGCCGTCGTCTGGGGGCCGGTGGCGGGCTACTTCGCGAAGAAACAATCCGTGCCCCTCGAGGTGGTGCCGGTGCCGGTGATCCCGGGACTCGAGGTGCCGTTCACGTACGAGATCTCCATGGGAGTCCGGAAAGGCGACCGGGAGCGTCAAGCGCAGCTGGACGCGGTACTCAACCGCAAGGAGGCCGAAATCCGCAAGATCCTCGAGGCGTATGGTGTGCCGCTGGTGCCGGGGGCGCTCGTGCGCAAGCCCGACGAGGTCAAGCCGGGCGTGGTCAGCGAGCGCTATCAGTAGCTGTCGGCAGAACGAGTGAGACGATGACGCTGCGTTGGAAGGCTCGGTGCCTCGCTCTTCTCGTCCTTCTCCTCGCCGCCGCCATCCCCCACGCGCGGTCCACCGCGGACCCCGGTGACGACGAGCTCGCCCAGCTTCTGCAGGCGAAAAGCGACGACACCGCCGCCGTCAGACAATTCAAAGAAAGCGGCAAGAACCCGTATAACCGTGACCCCGACGCCGTGGCCGCGGGGTTCAAGCTCGCGCGAGCGTATGCGTGCACCCATTGCCACGGAGGCGATCTCTCCGGTCTGATCGGCCCCAATCTCACCAGCGGCAACTGGCGCCATCTGCGCAACGGCACGGACAAGGGGATGTTCCAAACGCTCTACTTCGGGACGAGCGCCGGGATGGCGGCCTGGGGAAAAATAGGCGCCCTCACCGAGGACGACATCTTGAAGGTCATCGCCTTCGTCCGCAGCAAGTACCGCGGCAAAAGCATCACGTGGGAGTGATGATCACCGCGCTGTATTCCTACGGCGTGGCGATGTGTGTCTTCGGCGCTCTCCTCGGTGTCGCGGACGCTGCCGACGTCACCCGCGAACAGGTCATGGAGCTACTCGGCGCTGCGAGCGAGCGTCGGCCCGTCGACCTGTCGGGCAAGGACCTCTCGCGCCTCGACTTCACGGGCGTCGATTTCAAGCGAGCCAACTTGAGCGGCGCGAACCTGTCGAGGACGATCATGGCGCACGCGAACCTCTTCGGTGCGCAATTGACCCGCGCGATGCTGAACGGCGCGGATCTGAGCGGCGCCAACCTGGACATCGCTCTCATGGGCGACGCGGACCTCACGAAGGCGGACCTGACCAGGGCCAGCCTCTTCGGAGTCCTGCTCACCAGGGCCACCCTCGTGCAGGCCAATCTTTCAGGAGCTCGCATCATCGCCAACATGTCGAACGCGAACCTGACCGGCGCCAATCTCTCCGGCGCCGACATGGCGGCTGACATGCGAAACCAGCCGATGGGACTCATGCGTGTGTTTCTGACGAGCGCCAATTTGACGGGCGCGAACCTCTCGGGCGCAAATCTGGCACGGGCTGAGCTGTCCTTCGCCAACCTCTCCATGGCCGACCTGACCGGCGCGAATCTCTTCGGAGCCGACGTCAGCGGCGCAAATCTCGACCGCGCGATCATGCGAGGCATCCGCGGGAAGGCCGAGATAAAAGGCCTGTCGTCAGCGAAAAACCTCGACAAGGTGATCTTCGAGTAAGCGAGCCGCGCCGGCTCACCTCCGCGTCATTCACCGGCCCTTTCGCTTCTGGTACACCCCTTGCACCTACGAAGGACGCTGCCGCGTCTTCTCGCGAAGACCTCGCGCAACGACGGGAGCCGGGGAGGAACGCCTTGAGGCGAATCGTGTGTTGTCTCGCGCTTGCGATCGCGCTGGTGGGCGGAGCTCGCCTCCGGGGCGCGCGTGCGGCCGGTGAAGACACGTCTGCGAATGCGGGCGTCCCGGTCTGGGCCTTCACGGTCCTGAACTACACGGCCGTTGGCTCGGGGCGCGCCGTCGAGAAGTTGTCGTTCCCCACACCGGAGGCTTGCGAGGCGGCGCGCCGGGGCGTCCTGGAGATCGGCGAAGAGATGCGGCCGATTCCGGTGGTCGGACGCTGCCTCAACGAGGACCGCCAGCGCATCGTCCCGGCCAGCTAGGTTCGCCGTCGGCTCGTCACACCCTAACGATCGAGCGTGGCCCGGATGTACGCCCAGATCGATTCGATCTGGTGAGACTGTAAAACGCCGCGCCAGGGCGGCATCTGGCTCTTTCCATTCAGCACGACGGAGAAGAAGCGGTCACGATCGGTAGAGCGTAGCCTGCGGAGATCGAACGTCGCTCCTCCCGTCGTGTTTCGCAATTGCTCGCCGTGACAGTTCGCACAGTAGTCCGCGTACACCATCGCACCGACCGCGACCTTTTCGGCATCGGTCTGCGCCCACGAGACTGACGCGACGGGGGCGAGCACGAAAACCGCCCCCGCCATCCACGCGAGCCACATCCTGTTCGCCAGTCTCAATCGCAAGCTCAGCGCTGAGGCGCTCCATACTCCTCGAAGAGCTTGAACGTCCAGAGGCTGCCCCCCGCGGGAACGTTGGCGAGATTTGGATCACCTGCGCGCATCACGTACGGGCCGGTGGCACCACTGGTGATGGTCACGTATTGCTTGCCGTCGGGCTCCCAGGAATGTCCTCCGGGTTCGAACGTCACGACGTGGAATCCGCGGACGGATCGCCGCGCGCCGGGGATCTGCCGAAAGAAAGTCGGCGTCAACCGGCTCAGGTCCTGGCGGGCCCGCCGTACGTCTTCTGATCCTGGTAGAATCCGCGCTCCGGTGTGCACGCGGCGGCCCTGAAGAAGGCGTCGCGGAGGGAGTCGGCTGTGGGGTGGATCGCTGCTGTCGTATTCGACGGCGTGATCAGCAGGCTCGGGCCGTTGGCGGTATCAGGGGCCATTCATACGGTCCTGGTCCTGACGGTGATCGCCGGGTTCCAGGCGCTGGGGCCGCGCACCGTGCTGCCGCGTGTCGCGTGGATGACGCTGGAGCCGCCGACGGCCGTCGCGCCCGACCTTGACTCGCGGAAACATCGACCCTCGACGCCACGCCCGGTCAGGACGTCACGTGCGCCGGAACTGAGACCGCGAGACCGAGCGTCGCCACTGCCGGGTCCGGACGGAAAATCGTCGGAATCCACTTCGTTGCCGGCAGGCCCGATGTTGCCGAGCGCGCCAGCGCAGCCGTCGCCAGCGCAACCCTCGATCGTCGCGTCCCCACCGCCGGAAGCGAGCAGCGCCGACCCTCCGGCACCGATGGCCGACTCCGAAACGTCGGATGCCGCGATGGCGGTGCCGCGTCACGTCGTACGCCACGAGGGCGCGGGCCAAGACGTTTCGAGTGCGTCGGGACCGGGTCCGGCCGGATGGCCGCGCGGCACTGCCACCGCTGCGCTGCCGCCGTCGGAGCCCTCTGGCCGCATGGTCGTGCGCCCGGCGGAACCGCGCGGCGGGTATCAGGTACGCCCACCATATCCTCCGGCGGCCCGCCGACGCGGTATCCAGGGTAGGACACTCCTTCGCGTTCATATCGAGACCGATGGACGTGTAGGCGACATCGTCGTGCAAGAATCCACCGGTCATGCCGAGCTCGATCGAGCGGCCGTCGACGCCGTCCGGCAGTGGCGCTTCGAACCGGCGCGTAATGAAGCGGGCCCGGTCGCGATGTGGGTGCTGATTCCCGTGGAATTCAGGCTGACCGATGGTCGTTGATCGAACCCATGCGTTCTGTCGCCGTGGCGCCGGACCCGTTCGAGCCGCGGTTGACATGAATTGCCGGGGGCCACTAGCATCCCGGCACCGGATCCGAGGGGGGTGAGCGTCCGGGCCAGGCAGACCCGAATTGATCCAGTGGCCGTGTTCCCCGTGAGTCGTTGACGTGAAATTCACAACGGTGAACGTGACAGCGGAGAAGGATATGAGCGTACTCATCAGGTTCGTCCTTGCCGCACTCGTTGTCCTGGGTTTCTGGCTGACCTCCGGGCCGGCGCTGGCCGCTGAGTGGCGAGACGTCACCGATGACCGGCTGTTGAATGCCGGCAGCGACGGCGCCAACTGGCTCATGTACAACCGGACGTACTCGGGCTGGCGCTTCAGCCCGCTCGAGCAGATCAATACCGGCAACGTCAAGAAGCTGGTGCCGAAGTGGATCTTCGCCGGAGGCACGCTCGGCGATCAGCAGACGACGCCGATCGTGAACGACGGCATCATGTTCACGACCTCCACGGCCCTGGGTGTCAACCGGGTGCAGGCCATCAACGCCGCCACCGGCGAGCTCCTGTGGAAGCGCGATCGGAGGATTCCCGAGGACGTCGGCGCGCTCGTGCGCCTCATTCCTCACAATCGCGGCGTCGCGCTTTCGAAAGACAAGGTGATCTTCGGCACCCTGGACGCGTATCTCGTCGCCCTCGAGGCCAAGACGGGGAAGCCGGTATGGGAGACGAAGATCGCCGACTACGCCGAAGGCTACTTCGTGTCGCAGGCCCCCATGGTCGTGAAGGGCAAGGTGATCGTCGGGATCTCGGGGCCGGGCGAGATGGGCCCCCGTGGATTCGTCGAGGCCTTCGACGCGGAAACCGGCAAGAGCCTGTGGCGCTGGTACTCGATCCCCGCGGCCGGGGAGCCAGGGAGCGAGACGTGGACGGCCGACACGTGGAAGATCGGCGGCGGCGCCGTCTGGCATGCCGGCACCTACGATCCCGCCACGAATCTCCTGTACTTCGGCACCGGCAACCCCGCGCCGTGGATCGCCGACATGCGCCGCGGCGACAATCTGTACACCATGTCGGCGGTCGCGCTCGATCTCGATTCCGGAAAGCTGAAGTGGTACCACCAGTACCTGGCCAACGAGCCATGGGATTTCGACACGGTGTCCGAACACCATGTCATCGACGTCGTTCGTGACGGCCAGACCCACAAGGCCGTCGTCCAGGCCAACAAGCTCGGCTACGTCTACACGCTCGATCGGGCGACGGGGAAATTCCTGTCCGCAGTCCCCTTCATCAAGTCGCTCACCTGGGGCAAGCCGGATCCCGTGACGGGCAAGGGCGTCGAAAACCCCGGGCTCCGTCCCACCATGGGCGGCCCGCCCGTGGAAGTCTGTCCCTCGCTGCTCGGTGGCACCGGGTGGCAGCCGAAAGTCTTCAACCCCAAGACCGGGTACATGTACATCCCGGCCAACGAGTTCTGCATGCGCTACGCCTACGTGGCCGACTTGTCGTACAAGCAAGGCCAGCTCTTCACGGGTGTGACCGTCGAGCACTTCAGCCGGGCCGAGCAGGCCGGGGTGCTGCGGGCCTTCGACGTCAACCAGAACAAGGTGGTCTGGGAGTGGTCCAATCGCACACCGCTGATCAGTCATACGCTGTCTACGGCTGGCGACCTGGTCTTCCAGGGGACGGCAGAGGGCAAAGTCGTCGCGGTCAACGCAAAGGACGGCCAGGAGCTCTGGTCGTTCAGCCTCGGCACGCCGCAGTCGGGTGGCATCATCACCTACGCGGTTGACGGCAAGCAGTACATCGCCGTCGCGGCCGGCGGCACGCTGAGGTCGCAGGTGTGGTTCGGCAAGGAGCCGAAATGGGCGGAGGCCGCCCGGGTGAACTACAGCGACATCGTGGTGGTGTTCGGGCTCAGCGAGTGAAAGCGCTCCGCCTCGCGGTCGTTCTCCTCGTGATCGCGACCACGAGTGCCCACGGTGAGATTCGGCGGATTCGCGTGTGCGCCGATCCGTCGAATCTCCCGTTCTCCAGTCAGCGCACGGATGAACCGGGCTTCGAGCTCGAGATCGCCCGTGCGATCGCGCGGGCGCTCGGCGCCGAGCTCAGCGTGCACTGGTTTCCGACCGTCAGGGAAGTGCTCACGCTCCGCCAGCTCTACGACGGCCAGTGCGATCTCTTGATGGGAGTGCCCCTCACCGAACGGTTCACAGCCGACAAGCCGCGGCTGACGTTCACGGCGCCGTACTACGCGATGCGCCAGGTCATCGTGTCGCCCACCCTGGGCGCGGCTCGCTCGCTCGACGATCTCAGGGGCAAGCTCGTCGGCGTGCAGGCGATGACGCTCAGCGACCAGCTCGTCTACGAGCGCGGGTACAACCGGAAGGTCTATCTGAATCCTGCCGAGCTGTTCACGGCACTCCTCGACAGCCAGGTGCACGCGGCCGTCATGGAGTCGGTGTTCGCGGGTTGGTTCGTCCGGAGGAATCCCGGCTTTCACGTGGCCGCGATTGGCGATCGGCAGCGGGACTTCGAAATCGGCGCGGCGGTCCGCAAGACCGACACGGAGCTCAAGAACGCCGTGGACCGCGCCATCCAGGAGCTCAGCTCGACGGACCTTTCCGCCATTACCTCGCGGTACGGTCTGGATCTCGCTCAGGCCGGCCCCGAGGCCCCACCGTTCACCGCCGAGCTCCGTTCAGCACGGTCAACGTATATGACGCAGTGCTCGCAATGCCACGGTATCGATGCCAAGGGATCCCCGGCCGCCGCGAGTCTTCAAGGGTTCAAGGGGACGGAGGACGACTTCCTCCGGGTCGTCCAGAAGGGACGGCCCGGCACCGCGATGACACCGTGGAAGGGCCTCATCAGCGACGACGAGATCCGCAACATCGCCCGTTTCGTCAAGCAGCTTTCGACGACGTCGGGCCGGCAGTAGGACCGCTCATCGCTGGCCCACGACGCTGTTGACACCTGCGAGAGAGCCTTCTAGGATCGCGGCCACAAGGAGCCGACCTTCGGTGGCGGCGCTCCTGCCAGGGGGTGAGAGGGATGACCTGGGAGACTCCATTGTTCACGGAAATCAAGATGGATGCAGAGATCAACTCGTACCAGGACGACTTCGACCGGGAGCAGGACGACCGCTTCTAGCGGTTCGATCGTCTCAGTCGAGGGCCCTTGGTGCCGGCGGCGAGGCTAGCACGAGGGCCCTCGCGTCCTTTCGATGACCGCTACGATGGTCGCGCCTCAATTCTGGATCGCGATCTTGAGAGTGGTCGTTGGCATCTGGTTCCTCAAGGCGGTGTGGACGAAGCTCACGATCGCCATGGCTTTCGGGATCGTTCCTTACCCCGCGGTGTCCTCACGGTTTTTGGCCTTCCAGCCCAAGCGTGTGGCCGAGTTCGCGGCCGGCAATCCGGTCGCCTGGTACAAGGAGTTCCTGGAAAACACGGTCGTCACGCACGGGAAGGTCTGGGCGATGCTGCAAGCGTACGGCGAGGCGGCGGTGGGCGTCGGGCTCGTTCTCGGCCTCCTCACCGGGCTTTGCGCACTCGTGGGCCTGTTCCTCGCCGTGAACTATGGACTCGCGACGCAGTGGATGAGCTTCGGCCAACAGGGATTCCACCTGCTGCTCACGACGTCCATGATCATCTTCCTGATCGCTCGGGCAGGACGCGCGTGGGGGATCGACGCGCTCATCCTCTCGCGCACCTCGGCGGGGGCCACGCGATGGCTCAAGCTCGTGGTGTGACGGCCGGCCCGCTCACGGGACGCTGGCGATCGCGATGCCCCACGGGAGCGTGCCGCACGGAACCCGCGCGGCGACGGTGTTCGAGCGGGTGTCGATGATCGCCACCTCGTTGGCCCGCCCGATCGTCACGTAGAGAAACACGCCGTCCGGCGTCAGCGCTGTCCACCACGCACGGGGACCGACCGGGATCGTCGCCAGCACCTCCAGCGAGGTCGTATCGAACACTCGAACGTCGCCCGACTGTCCATGGGAGACGTACGCCCGCTTTCCATCGGCGGTGATCGAAATGTCGACGGGACGGCTTCCGCCGGTTTTCACCGAACGGACGACCACGAACTGGGTCATGTCGATGACCGAGATCTCATGCGCCTGCTCGCTGGCCACGAACAGTCGCTGGCCATCCGGCGTGAAGCGCATGCCACGCGGGTTCTTTGGCACGACGATCTTCTTGACGACCGTATTGGTGGCCGTCTCGATGACGTGCACGTCGTTCGAGGTCTCGTTCGAGACGACCACCCACCGGCCGTCGGGCGACAGCACCGCCGTCTCCGGCTCCGTGCCGACGGCGATCTTCTGGATGATCGACAGCGATGTCGCGTCGAGGACGGTCACCGCCAGCTCGTTCTCGTTGACGACGTAGAGGCGTCCGCCGGCCTTGTCGAGCGTGAGCCCCTCAGGATCCCGCCCGGCCGGGGCCGTGGTGAGCACGACGAGTTTCGTTGCGTCGATGACGCTCACGCTGTCCGAGTTGCTGTTGGCGACGAAGACGCGACGACCATCCGGGCTCACCGCGACACCCCGAGGACGCTTGCCCACCGCGATGGTCTTGACCACGGCGCGGGTCGTCGCGTCGATCACGGTGACGTCGTCCGACTTCTCGTTGGTGACGAACACCCGCACGTCCGCGCTGGCGTCGGCGGGCCGGGTGAGCAGGACGAGCAGGACGAGCGTTCCGAGCAACCGTGACAGCATAGGCGTCCTTTCCGGTGCACCGTCTGGGTGGTCGGCGGTGCCAAGATTCCCCTATCTGTCGTCCGACCGTCAAGGCCGCCTACCGGGTTCGGAGCATCTCGTCCGCGAGCAGCAGGAGCGCTGCCCCGTCCGCCACGCGGCGGTAAAGCGCGGTGGAGACGCCGCCCGGCCCGGTGTGGTGGAACGTCTCGAGGACGACGACGCGGGCGCGCGGACCCGCCGCCTCGGCGAGACGCAAGCTCTCCGTAAATGGGATGGAGTCGTCGTCGGCGCCGTGGGCGATGAGCAGACGCGCGCGGAGACGTGGCACGACGGCGATCGGCGACAGTCGAGCCAGCTCAGCGCGCGCGACCGGTGACAGGCGATCGAGGAGCTGGCGTGTCAGGTCTTCCTGCCGGCTCCCGACCAGGTTCATGACTGCCCGACCATTCGGCCCGAGCTCCGCGACGAGCGGGCCGATGTCGCTCGACGGGTTGGCCAGCCCGCGAGACGCGATCCGCGCGAGGCGCTCACGGTCGGGCTCGTCCTGAACGAACGGCGTCAGCAGCGCCGCCAGCTTCCAGCGGTTGTACTCCTCGACCCGCCCCGCGTACCGATGGTGCTGGAACATGTGGACCCCGCTGGTGAGGTAGACGATCACGTTGCGGAGATCCGCGTACCCGCCGAAGCTGCCCACCCAGGCGAGGCCATCCGTCTCCGCGGCGGCGACGAGGGCCGGCCCCGCGCCAAAACTGAACCCGGCCACGGCCACCGCGGCGCTCCGGCGACGGAGCTCGGCGAGCGCGGCCTTGATCTCGTCGATCTCCTGGCCACTCAGACGAAACATCGCGAGCCCGTCAAAGTGCGGAACCATGACCATGAAGCCCTGCCGGGTGAAGACACGGGCGAGTCGAACCAGCTGCGGGTGACGCTTTCCCGCCGGTGATAGCCCGTGCACGAGGAGCACCGCTGCGCGTGGATTCCGGGGACGATACAGATCGGCGCGGAGCGTCGCCGCGCCGACGGGCACGCCGACCTCCTCGATCGCGGGCACGGCATACCACGGCGCGATCCACCGCTCGTCGAAGACCGGCGCGGCCAGTGCCAGCGTGAACAGGCCCGCCGAGCCGAAGCGGAGGAGAGCGAGCACCACCGAGACAAGGCCGGCGCCCACGATGACGAAGACCAGTCGATGCACCCACGTCGCCGCCGCCGTCACACTTCGCCGCCTCGCCCGCGGCAGGCGTCAACGCGAGGAGGAAGCGGAAGGCGTCATCAGCCAGATCCAGTGACGCTCCGCCTGCTCGATCACGCGAGGCACGTCCTCGGCGAGGAGCAGCCCCGTGCGCTCCTGTGTCTCGGCGTGACGTGTCACGAGCTCGAGGTATCGCTTCCGGTCGCCATAGCGCTCGACGAGACTCGGTCGCGGGTCCCCGGTGCGCTCGCGCTCGGCACGATCCCGCGGGAAGGGGATCAGCGTTCCGTAGAAGTCGACGAGCTCATCTGCGTTGACTATGCCGCCACGGAGGCTCCACGGTGCGTACGTGGCCAGCGGAGCCAGCAGTTCCACGCCTCGCACTCCCGCGACCTCGTTGCCATCGGCGTCCACCTGAGGGACTCGCACCGGAAAGGCTTTCCCGAGCCGTGGTGGCTCCACGGTGATGATGCCCTCCCGCCAGCGTGGGCCATAATCGACGCGGTACGCCTCGTGCGCGACTCGCGGCCACCGCACGCCAGGGATGGCGGGTGCCCGGAGGCGATCGATCGCCACCAGCGTCCCGGCATCGAGACGGGGATAGGCGCTGGCCGGCGGCTGGCGGCCGTCCCGAACCCACTCCACGAGCCGCACCAGCAGCGACCGCAGCGTGGGCCGGAAGTCCAGCGGGCTCCCGCGATACGCAACGACCGAGCCGGATCGGGGTGAGGTGACCGGCCAGTCCACCACGAAGTGCTGCCCGCCCGCGAGATGATAGATCCGTTCGTTGGGGAGGGGCTCGACGTCGCCGTCGGCGTTCGGCGTGGTGTGGATCAGTGAAGCGGCCCGGCCCCAGTACTCGTAGCCGGTGTTGGTGAACATGACGTTCGGGAGGTGCGATTCGTGGACGAGCACACCATCGGTGACTCCCGTCTCGGAATCGCGCTGACCGCGGCCGCTGAACGGGTAGAGGTCTGTCGGATAGAAGAATGCGGAGAGGCGGTGAGCATCTCGGGACGGCTGCGCGAAGCGATGGTTGAAGCTGCCGCGCCCGGCGCCTGCCGTGTGCACGAAGAGGCCGTCGAACACCGTCCGTCCCGCCTCGTCGGTGTTGAATCCCTGGTAGAGGAAGTGACGCAAGAAGCGGCCGGTTTGCGAGATGCCGAGGCCGAGCCCCCGGCGCACGGGAAACGGACTCGCCTCGTCGTACTTGGCGTACGACATCATGTCCCGCACCGCGGCGAGGCCGATCCCGACCACGACGGGGTCACGAGCGCGGTAGACCAGTTCGTAGATCTTGCCCGACTCGAAGCCGCCGGTGCGGGCGATCCGTGTGTTCTGCTCAACGAAGCGCCACTGCTCGCGCGGCACGACCCGGCGAGCGGCCAGCCGGCCGTCGCGCTCGGTGAGTACATTGGCGGGGTCGTCGGCGTTGGCAAGGGGATACGGCCGGTGCCCACGGTGCCCCAGCGGTAAGGTCGCGACGGGCTCGTCCACCGTCCAGTCGCTGCGCACCAGGCCCTCGATCGGGCGACCGCCGTCAGTGGCCACCGGCGCGTCGAGGCGCAGCGCGCCGTCGCGGGTCGCCACGTCGAACTGCCAACCGACCCAGATCAACGTCAGGCCGAGCCGCAGGGGAAGGGCGTCACCGAAATCGGCTTCGGTGACGGGATCGGTGCTCCACGCCGCGCTTGCGAAGTACGGCAGCGCGGCCTTGCCGCCGCGGTTCGAGACCTCGAGGAGCGCGACCGCCTGTTCGCGACGAATCGTTTTCGGACGGAGGACCATGAAGTTCGCGGACGCGGTGACGCGGCCGCTCGCGTCCCGTGGCGCGCGGCTGAGATCGACAATGGCGGCGTTGGCGGCATGGGCAGGGTCGAGGGCGAACTCCACGATTCCGGTCAGCTTCTCGTAGGGGCCGGCGTTTCCGAATGGTCGCGCGCCGAGCACATCTTCGCGCGACTCGACGACCAGGCGCCGGACGGCCCCCGAGGCGGGCGCCGCGACCGATGACGCGAGCGCCACTCCCAGGAGCACGGTCACCCAGCGGCGGGCCGTGATCATCGCGGGCGCGCTACCACGGCTTGCACAGGATCGGAAAGTACTCGAACATCCGCTCGCTCGTCCAGCGCCAGCTCGCATCTGGCGACCCAGTGGCCCACGCGGAGGAGGAACGGATGGCGCAGCCGGACCGATCGCAAGACGGGGTGCCTCGCCGGCAGTTTCTCAAGCATAGCGTCGCGGTGCTCGGCGCCGGTGGCCTCGCGGCCGCGTCCGCCCGGGGAGCCGGGGCCTTCGAGCCTCCGGAGACGCCGCCGTGGATGAAGGTCCCCGGCGCCGGGATGAGCGAATACGGACAGCCGTCGAAGTACGAGGTTGGCGTCAAGCGCACGGGGATCGCCTCGCGACCGGGAACGACCGGCAGCGGTGTGTCGCGCACGCCGCTCGAGGCGCTCGACGGCATGATCACGCCGAGCGGGTTGCACTTCGAGCGACATCACGGTGGCGTGCCTGACATCGACCCCGCCAAGCACCGTCTCCTCATCCACGGCATGGTGCGGCGGCCGCTCGTCTTCACGGTCGAGGCGCTGATGCGCTATCCGAGAATCTCGCGAATCAACTTCCTGGAGTGTTCGGGCAACAGCGGAGTCCTGTACAACCCGACACCGCCCAGCCTCACCGCCGGCCAGACACACGGTCTCGTCTCGTGCTCCGAGTGGACCGGCGTGCCGTTGCGCATGCTGCTCGAGGAAGCCGGCGTCGAGCCCGCCGCGCAATGGATCCTGGCGGAAGGCGCCGATGCCGCGGCCATGAGCCGCAGCATCCCGATGGCCAAGGCGATGGACGACGCGTTGCTGGCGCTCTTCCAGAACGGCGAGCGTTTGCGGCCAGAGAATGGCTATCCGGTGCGTCTGTTCCTTCCCGGCTACGAGGGCAACATGAGCGTCAAGTGGCTGCGGCGCCTCAAGGTGGTCGCAACGGCCACGATGACGAAAGACGAGACATCGCGCTACACCGATTTACAGGCCGATGGGAAGGCCCTCATGTTCACGTACCCGATGGAAGTGAAGTCGTTCATCACCCGCCCGTCGCCGGGCCGCGCGTTGAGTGGCGCCGGGCTCTACGAAGTCGCGGGCATCGCGTGGTCGGGCAACGGCACCATCGCCAAGGTGGAGGTGTCGACCGATGGCGGCAAGACATGGGCCGTCGCGCCCCTCGTTCCACCCGTGCTGCCGCGAGCGATCACCTGCTTCCGCATGCCGTGGAAGTGGAGTGGGAGCCCGGTGGTCGTGAAATCGCGCGCGACCGACAGCACCGGCGCCGTACAGCCCGAGCGCGACAAGTTCATCGCCGAGCACGGGCACAATGCCGTCTTCCATTACAACGCGATCCAGGCGTGGTCCGTCGAGGCGAACGGGGAGGTGAAGCATGTCTACGCGTGATCTCGCGTGGGCGGCCGTGGCGCTCGCACTCGTCGGTTGCGCGAGCGCGACGGTGACCAGCGCGCCGGTGACCGAGACGCCGAACCTCGGCCACACGGCGACGCCGGCACAGATCGCCGGCTGGGACATCAGCATTCAGCCCGACGGCGGCGGCCTGCCGTCCGGGAGCGGCACGCCGGCCAAAGGCACCGTGGTCTACGAGCAGAAGTGCCAGGCCTGCCACGGCGTGAGAGGCGCCGGTCAACCGAACGACCGGCTCGTGGGCGGGCAAGGCACGCTGGCGAGCCAGACTCCCGTGCGGACCGTCGGCAGTTACTGGCCGTACGCCACCACGATCTTCGATTACGTTCGCCGCGCGATGCCATACCTGCAACCGCAGTCGCTCACCAACGACGAGGTCTACGCCGTCACCGCGTATCTGCTCCGCCTCAACGGGATCATCGGCGAGAGCGACGAAATCAATGCGCAGACCCTGCCCAGAATTTCAATGCCGAACCGTGACAACTTCATCGTCGTGTACCCGATCAAGCCAGCGCCGCGCTGAATCGGTCGGATGATTGGTGGCGCGCCGGCGTCAGCGTAACGACGGACTCCGGCTCGTGGGCGGGCGGTGCGTCTTGACAAAGCGTCGGTGGCGCGCGAATGTCCCGCTCGCCCGCGCATGGGCTGCCGCGGGTCCTCGGCTGAGAGCGTGAAGCGGGAGGAGGACAGTCATGGGGCGTCACGGTCGGCGACTGATGGCGGTTTTGACGACGCTGAGCTTCCTGGTCTTCACGGTCATGCCGGTCTTGGCGGCGGACCCGGAGATCGACCGCTTGCTGCGGAGCCCGGTCGGCAAGGACTGGGTCACCAACGGCGGCAACCTCACCAACCAGCGCTACTCCACGCTCAAGCAGATCGATACGACGAACGTCAAGCAGCTCAAGGGCGCGTGGATGACCCGCCTCAAGGGCTCCGGGGCCGGTGGGAAGTACTCGTTCGAAGCCTCGCCACTCGTGAAGGACGGCATCATGTACGTCATCACGGGGAACGACGATGTCTTCGCGCTCAACGCCAAGACCGGGGAGATCATCTGGGAATACTGGTCCGGCATCGACCAGAAGATCTCGACCGTGTGCTGCGGCTGGGTGAATCGCGGCCTGGCCATAGGCGAAGGCAAGCTCTTCTTCGGCCAGCTCGATGCCAACGTCGTGGCCCTCGACGTGAAGACCGGCAAGGTGGCGTGGAAGACACCGATCGAGAAGTGGGAGAACGGCTACACCATCACCAGCGCGCCGCTCTACTACGACGGTGTCGTCTACAGCGGGGTTTCGGGAGGCGAATTCGGCGTGCGTGGTCGCCTCACCGCTCTGGACGCCAAGAGCGGCGAGATCGTGTGGCGGTGGTACACACTGCCGGGGCCCGGTGAGTTCGGCAGCGACACCTGGCCGGCTGGCACCGATCACTCGATGCGGGGCGGCGCGACGATCTGGAATACGCCCGCCCTCGATCCCGACCTCGGCCTCGTCTATTTCGTCGCCGGAAACTGCGGGCCGGATTACGACGGATCGATGCGCGAGGGTGACAACCTGTTTTGCGCCTCCATGATCGCGTTGAAGGCCAAGACCGGTGAGTACGTCTGGCACTTCCAGCAGGTGCACCACGACATCTGGGACTACGATGCCGCGAGCCCGGTGGTCCTCTTCGACACGATCATCGACGGCAAGCCGCGCAAGGGGATCGCTGAAGCGGGCCGCACCGGCTGGGTGTACACCCTCGACCGCACCAACGGCAAGCCGCTGATCGGGATCGAGGAGCGGCCGGTGCCGCAAGAGCCGCGGCAGAAGACGGCCAAGACCCAGCCGATCCCGCTCGGCGATGCGACGGTGCCGCAGTGTGCGGAGCTCCTGCCCGGGTACGAGAAGGCGGGCTGTATCTTCGACACGTTCTGGGAGACTCCGGTGCTCATGCAGCCGTCCGGGATCGGCGGCACGAACTGGTCGCCCGTGCCGTACAGCCCCGACACCGGCTACTTCTACGTGCCGGGCACGGTGCGCACGAGCGCGTTTACCCGGTTCGGTGACAAGTACCAGATCGGGCTTCGCTACGTCGGTGGGAGTCAATCGGCGCCGATCGGCTCGCCGATGAGCGGAACGTTCACGGCCATCGACAGCAAGACGAACAAGATCGCCTGGCAGCACAAGACGCCGTACCGCATCGGCGGCGGAGGTGGCTCGACGGTCACGGCTGGCGGACTCGTCTTCCGCGGAGAGCCGGACGGCAACTTCCTGGCGATCGATGCCAAGACGGGTCAAGAGCTGTGGCGGTTCCAGACCGGCTTCGGAGCTGACGCGCCTCCGGTGGTCTACGAGGTGGACGGCGAGCAGTACATCGCCATCGCCACCGGCGGTAACCAGCTGCAGGGCAGTGCGTATGGTGACGCGGTGTGGGCGTTTTCGTTGAAGGGACAGCTCAATCCGCTGTGGCCGCCGCCTCTGCCACAGACCGTGGCCGGCCCCACCGGGCCGATCGTCGCCGGGGTCGACACGATCAAGATGGGTGGCAACAACGTGGAGTACGGCTACGTGCCGGCTCGGGTGCGGATCAAAGCGGGGAGCACGCTGACGTTCGTCAACGTGGGAGATCTGCCGCACACGGCGACAGCGATGGAAAAGCGCGACTGGGATACGGGCGCGCTGGCCAAAGGCGGGACGACCACGGTGACGTTCAGCCAGCCCGGTAACTACTACTACATCTGCCTGCCTCATCCCTGGATGTACGGGCAGGTTATCGTGGAGTAGTCACTGATCACCCTCGGCCCGGTGCTCGTAAGCCTGGTCAGTATCGCGGGTTTCAGTGAGTGGACGGTGAGCTCGGCCGCGGCCGAGCTCACCGCGCCGACGCCGGGACAGCTCCAGGTCTTGATCACGACGTCCGAGCTGGTGGTCGGACACAATCGGTTTGCCTTCGGCCTCCTGAAGGACGACAAGGTGCTCAACGCTGCCAGCGTGGCCGTGCGCCTCTATGATCTCCGTTCCCAGGAGGCACGACTGACGGCGGAGACGCCGGCGCACTACCACAAACTCGAGGTCGTCGAGCAGGGAAAGCACATCCATATCCATCCGGACGGCACGCGTCACGCGCACGGCGGTGGCACCGACGTGCACGGTATCTACGTCGCTGCGATCACCTTCCAGCGCCCCGGGCCGTGGGGACTCGAGATCCTGGCGAGACAGGGAGATGGCCGCGTCGAAGCGGCGCGATTGACCATCACCGCCGATGAGATGCCTCGCGCACCGGCCGTGGGCGCAGCCGCGCCCCGCAGTCGCAACCTCATCGCCAGCGACGTTACCGATTTGCGGCAGATCGATTCGAGCGAACCGCCGGATCCGCGGTTGCATCAAACCCGCATCGGCGAAGCCATCGCTCAGGGCAAGCCTCAGGTGATCGTCTTCGCGACGCCACGATACTGTACGAGCCGGGTCTGCGGACCGGTGGTCGACGTCGTGCGCACGCTGATCCCGACCTACGGCCATCGCGTGGCCTTCGTTCATCAGGAGATCTGGCAGGCCGGCTCGCCACTCCGGTTCTCTCCCACGTTCGAAGAGTGGAGGCTCTCATCCGAGCCGTGGATCTTCGTCGTCGACGGGCGGGGAATGATCCGCGCCAGATTCGAGGGCCTGACGACGCGCGCTGAGCTCGAGGCTGCCTTGCGAGGCATGCTCGCACTCGAGTGATGGATCACCGGGACCGACGAGGCGGGAGCGCGCGTTGCGCGCCTGCCTCGTCGGTCGCCTGAGGCCAGTCGCTCAGTCTCTGAGAGCGAAGACCCAGAGCACCCCGCCCTGAGGCACGTCCGTCTTGGTCCCCAGAAACGTGTCGAGCCGCGCTTGCATTCGCTGGGCATCTACGCCCCAACCAGATTGCACCGCGATGTGCTGCACACCATCGATCGCGAACGAGCTCGGAACGCCGGTGATCCCGGAATTCGTCTTGAACTCCCAGAGCGGCGTGCCCGTCTTGGCATCGAACGCGCGGAAGTTCCGGTCGTTGGTACCACCGAGGAAGACCAGGCCCCCACCAGTCGTGAGGATCGGTCCCCAGTTCTGGAATGGAAACTTGTGCGTCCAGACCCTCTGACCGGTCGCCATGTCCCAGGCCTGCAGCTCACCGATGTGGGTCGCACCCTGGCGCCAGCTCATGCTGATCTTCGGCCGGTCCACGCCGCCGAAGAACTTGCCCGGTTCGTACGGCTGCTGCTTGCCGACGAGCGTGCTGCACAGGTTCTCGTTGGCGGGAATGTACAAGTAGTTCGTCTTGGGGTTGTAGCCTGCGGGCGTCCAGTCCTTGCCACCCCAGAGCCCGGGACAGAAGGTGACGGCGGCGTCCGCGCGCGGCTTGCGCTCCGGATCGTAGCTCGGCCGTCCGGTGACGGGATCGATCTTCGTGAAGACTTCCTGGGTCACGAACGGCCGTGCGTCGATGAACTTGATGCCGTTGGCGCTCCGCTCCAGCCGCCAGAGATACCCGTTGCGGCCAGGGTGCACGAGGCCCTTGATCGTCCGCCCGTCTTTCGGGAAGTCGATGAGCAGCGGCGTCGACACCTCGTCCCAATCCCACGAATCGTTCCAGTGATACTGGTGATGGCCGCGGATCTTGCCGGTGTCGACGTCGAGCGCGATCACCGACGAGGCGTAGAGGTTGTCGCCCGGGTGCATGTCGCCGGGCCATGGCGCGGCATTGCCGGTGCCCCAGAAGCTCAGGTTGAGCTGCGGGTCGTAGTGTGCCGTGAGCCATACCGAGACGCCGCCCGTCTTCCACGCGTCGGTCTGCCACGTCTCGTGACCAGGCTCGCCCGGGCCGGGAATCGTGTAGGTCTTCCACACCGGCTTGCCATCGTCAGCGTCGAAGGCGGCGATGTATCCCCGGATGCCGAGCTCGCCGCCCGACGTGCCGACCATCACCTTGCCCTTGGCGATGAGCGGAGCGAGCGTGAAGTAGTAGCCGTTCTTGTAGTCGTCGACGGTGGTGTCCCACACCACCTTGCCGGTCTTGGCGTCGAGCGCGATCAGGTGAGCATCGACGGTGGCCACGTAGACGCGATCGCCCCAGAGCGCCACCCCGCGATTGGTCGGGTGGAGCTGGAGCAGATCCTCCGGCAACTCCTTCCGGTACCGCCAGATCAGATCCCCGGTCTTGGCGTTGAGCGCGAACACCTGCTGCTGAGGCGTGGTGATGAACATGACGCCATTGTTGACGACCGGCGGCGCCTGGTGGCCTTCGGTCACGCCCGTCGAGAAGCTCCACACGGGCACCAGCTTCTTGACGTTGGCCGGTGTGATCTGCTCGAGCGGACTATAACCCCATCCACTGTAGGTGCCTCGGTACATCAGCCAGTTGTGTGGCTCCGGATTGAGGAGCCGCTGCTCGGTGACCGCGGTGTAATTCACGACGCTCTGGGCCGCGAGCATCACGGGCCCGAGCGCCGCGACAACGGCGGCCGCTACGACGATCAGTGTTCTCGCCCACATCGCCCTCGCCTCCCTGGTTGTTGGCTTGCCGGTCGGAGTTGCGACACCGCCGCGACAGCTCATCCCCCTCCCGTGTCGAAGCCGGGCCGGCCGACGAAGCCGCCGGCGGCAACGGGCACGCCATCGACGATCTTGAGCGGCAGAGCCGGAAGTCGTCGCGTCGCCGGGCCGTTCAGGACTCGCGCACCGTCTTTGAGATCGAACTCCGAGAAGTGGCACGGGCATTTGATCGTGCTCGACGCGGGCTGCCAGTCCCAGCTGTCGCAGCCGGTGTGCGTGCAGATGGCGGAGTAGGCAACGATTCCCTCCGCAGCCCGCGCCCTGGTGTCACCGGCGAGGTCATTCGGATGGAAACGAACGAGTAACACCTGGTTGAGTCGCGACTCGTCGCGCACGACCCTGGTCGCCGGATCCGCCGGGAAGGCGGTGAGCGGTGGCCCGACCGGCGCCACGTCCGCGGAGGTGATGACCCGCCCTTTCCCGTTGCCGCCGGCGAAGACGAAACGATCATTCGCCTGCGGCCGTGCCCGGCGCGGATCGTCGGGTTGGGCGCCGACGACACCGGCCACCGGCAGGACCACGACGCCCAGCGCGAGTGTAAGCACGCAACGCCGCCTCGGCCACGGACCAGGCGCGCTCCACGGCGGTGTCTCGTTCATGCCCGTTTCCTCGCTCGTCCCGAGCCTGGTCATCGGTGCCAGGACGGTGCGTGGCTGAAGAATCGTTCGGAGCACCACGCGATGTCAAGGTGCCTGCGCCTTGACAGGCACGACCTGCGGTGCACATGATCCGCTGCCGGCCACGACCGTGGGGCGTGGAGGGAGAGTCGTATGTCCCGGTCTCCGCGCTCAGGACATCGCCTCGATGATCGTGTCGACGCGCGACACGTGACGGAAGCTTCGTGACCACGCCGCGACCCACCCCCCCGGCGGATCATCGCGCCCGCGTCGGCCCAGGTGCAGGGCCCGTGGGCGTCATCGTGTTCGTCGGGTTCTACACACTGATCGCGGCCCAGCAGTTCACACGCTACGCTCAGCCGGCCGGAATGGATCTGACGATCGCCGGCGTCGCTGGTCCCGAGGCGGTCCGCATTCTCGTCGATGCGCTCTGGCCCGTGATCGTCACGGTGAACGCGACGTTACTCGGGTTCCACGCTGGGGTCGGCTTCGTCTTCGGTCTCCTCGCCGGCGGATTCTGGGACGCCGTCTTCCGCCTTCGCGGACGAGTGCTCGACGGACGCGCTCGCTCACTCCTCGTCGCGGGTTCGTTGCTGATCGTGGCGGTGTTGGCGTTCGGCGTCATCGCGGTCCGATATCCCTTCCAGTACGATCACCTCCTGAACGCCCGGGACGGCGTGCTTCGTCGCTTGCACGATGGACTGACGGCGCACGTGTCGCCCACCGCGCTGACGGTTGCCCTGTGGGGCACGATCACGATGCTGGCGTTGCCGACGCTGTTCCGCACGATGTCGCGGCGGTGGGCGATCGCATCGCTTCTCGTGCTCGGGGTCCTCGGCCTCGGCGCGTGGCGGGTGCCGAGCGCCGCGCCCGGCAGCAACGACGGACCGAACGTCGTGCTGGTGTTCCTCGAGTCGGCCCGGAGTGATTTCTTCTCGATCAACGGCCACGCGCGGGCGACGTCGCCGAACGTCGACCGTCTCGTGGCCGCCAACGGCGTGACGTTCACGCGCGCCTGGTCGCACATCAACGGAACCGTGGAATCGGTCGTCACGGTCATGACGTCCGCCTACCCGCACCAGCACGGCATCCGGACGATGTTCCACAACGACGCGCTGGCCTCGACCCGCACCAGGACGCTGCCCGCCCTGTTGCGCGAGCGAGGGTACGCCACGCGCGTGGTGACGGACTGGGATGGGGACGTGACGTATTTCAACGAGCGGG